>Ga0180436_10001720_pt1 | contig 21212 bp, 17 predicted proteins | sample SS_ome_2_FD_132434 | JGI IMG/M metagenome (GOLD analysis project Ga0180436, IMG submission 132434) | Hypersaline lake sediment archaeal communities from the Salton Sea, California, USA - SS_3_S_2 metaG | ecosystem: Environmental > Aquatic > Non-marine Saline and Alkaline > Hypersaline >...
CGCTCGCGCTGCTCACGCTCGCGCTGTTCATGCTCGTGTCGTTCGCGCTGCTCGCGCTCGCGCCTTTCACGTTCCTCGTGCTCCCGGCGCTCGGCGTGCTCGCGATGCTCCCTGTCGCGATCGATCTTCTTGCGGTCATCGGGTCGGCGGTCCGGCTCTTGCCGTCCCCGATCCCTGTCCCTTTGGGCCCATGCCCCGGCGGTCATCACGAGAACCAACGCCAGTGCGATCCATTTTGTCCCTGTTCGAGTCATGGTCTCATCCTTTGTATTTGAGGAGTTTTATGTGCAAGTCCTTTTCTCTGCGGCACAGTTATTATAACGCCGAGTCTATCCAAGAAAAGCGCCAATAACGCCTTTTCCTGATCCTATGGATCATTGAACTTGTCGCGGCATTTTGAATAATATCGTCCAAGGAGCACGCCGCCATGACCAAACGTGAAGTTATACACGCCGTGTTGGCCGGGGAGAAACCGCCATACGTCCCGTGGTCGTTTTCATTTACGCACGAGGCCCTGTCCAAACTCACGGCCCATTACGGCTCAGAGGAGATCGACGCCGCCGTCGGAAGCCACCTCCTGGGCCTCGGCAGCGACATTGGTTTTTTCGAGGATCTTGGCGACTGCCGCTTTCGCGACGTTTTCGGCGTCGTTTGGGACAGGACTGTCGACAAGGACATCGGCGTGGTCGAAAAGACTGTCCTGCCGGAGCCTGATATCGGCCGATACGAGTTCCCCGACCCGCTCGATGAGCGGTTCTTCGCCGACATCCCCGAGAAAATTCAGCGCCGCGGCGATCGATTCCGCGTGTTTCAGCTTGGCTTTTCGCTCTACGAGCGGGCCTGGACGATGCGCGGGATGGAGGATCTCCTGTGCGATTTCATAGTTAATCCCGAATTTGTGCATGACCTGTTCGGCCGGATCGCAGACTACAACATCGCCCAGGTCAAAGGGGCCCTGGAGTACGACATCGACGCGGTCTATTTCGGCGACGACTGGGGCCAGCAGCACGGCCTGCAGATGGGTCCGGACCTGTGGCGCGAGTTTATCCGCCCGGCGCTGACCCGCATGTACCGCGCCGTTCGCGAAGCCGGCAAATACGTCTTCATCCACTCCTGCGGCGACGTGGACGAACTTTTCGACGATCTTGTGGACATCGGCGTCAACTGCTTCAATCCGTTCCAGCCGGAAGTGATGGACGTGCATGCCCTGCACGCTCAGTACAAAGGCAGGCTCACCTTCCACGGCGGCCTGTCGACCCAGCGGACACTTCCCTACGGCACGGTCGACGACGTGACGGCAGAGACCAGGAGCCTCCTGGAAATGGGCCGCGATGGAAGCTACATCCTCTCACCGGCCCACGCGGTCGAAGGCGACGTCCCGCTGGAGAACATGCTGGCGTTCATCGACGAAGCCAGAGCCCAATGTCCAATGTCCAATGTCCAATGTCCAATGTCCAATGTCCAAGACCCAAGTTCCAAGTGAACGGCGACGACAACGGCAAGGGCTAACGGCTGAAGTGCTATTTCGTATTCTTGTTCTTCCTGGCTGTTTCTATGCTCTTGAAGAGTATTGCGATCAGTTCGTCTGTCTCCTTCAAGAGAGGCTCCAGGAGGGCTGGCGAACTGACCAGTTCCGCTTTCATTGTGATCTTGAGCCACACTTCCGTTTCTCGAAGCTCTTTGAGCGATATCCGCAGCTTGTGAAGGAAATCAGCCCTGGATTCGGCGCTCTGGCTTTCGCCGTAGTTCGCAGCTACGGACGTCCCGCTTCGGAGCAGTTGCAGTGAGATGTGCTTTCCGGCGACATCTTTCGCCAAGTGCGTTGAAAGCTAGATTATTCGGACAGCATAATCAATCAAACGGTTCTGCAAATCATACTCATGGCCATTCGTCATCGCACTGGCCCCGTCGTTGGCCGTTGCCGTTAGCCGTCTACTTGTAACTTGGGTCTTGGGCGTTGGACATTGGTCAGAGGACATCGATCAGTATTGCCTGCTGTCCAGAAGCTCCTTGGCCTGGGACTGATCGAACACTCCTTCCTCGACCATTATCCGCTTGACGAAGATGTCGGTTTTCATTGCGTCCAGGACTTCGGGCTTGATTAGTTTGTGTTTGGCGCCGTGTTGTTTGAGGGTTTTGGCGGCCAGTACTGTTTCTATCGTGTCGAACAGTTGGGGGCCGAGAAGGGGGCTGCATTCGACAGTGCAGTTCAGTTCGCCGTCGATCATTGCGTGGAACGCCGCCTTGACCGCGTCGATCGATACGATCTTGATGTCGACGCCTGGTTTTAGCCCGGCCTCCTTCATCGCCTGGATCGCGCCGAGGGCCATGTCGTCGTTATGGGCGTAAAGTGCGTTGAAATCCTTGGCTTCGGGCGTCTTCAGGAACGCCTCCATGACCTCCTTGCCCTTGCCGCGTTCGAAGTTTCCGTCCTGGCTCTTGATGATCGTTATGCGCTCGTGTTTGGCGATGACCTCGTCGAATCCCTGCTTGCGGTCGATCGCCGGCGACGAACCCGGCGTTCCCCGCAGTTCAAAAACCTTCAGGTCGCCGGTGGTGTTCTCGGCGAACCACCTGGCCGCCCGGCGTCCCTCCTCGACGGTGTCGGGGCTTATCAGCGTTACGAACAGCGACTTGTCGGCCACGTCCACGCCGCGATCGGTCAGGATCACCGGTATCCCCGCGCCGCGGATTTCCTCGAGCACTCCCTGCCAGCCGGTCTCGACCACCGGCGAGAAGGCGATTACGTCGACCTTCTGATCGATGAAGCTCCGCAGCGCCTTTATCTGGTTCTCCTGCTTCTGCTGAGCGTCGGTGAAGCGCAGGTCGACGCCTCGTTTCTTCGCTTCGCCCTTTATCGAAAGCGTGTTGGCCGACCGCCAGTCGCTTTCGGCTCCGATCTGCGAGAAGCCGACTACGATCTTCCCGGCCGCAGGCTGGTCCGAAGGCTTGTCGCCGCAGGACGTCAGGATCATGCCGCACGCGACTGTCGCACAGAGTGTCAGGACGGATGTATTTCTCATTGTTGTGCTCCCACTGGGATGAAAAACGTAATGACTAACCGCCGACAACCTAACGGAAATAGCCGTCGCAGGCAATCGACAATCATTTGACTCGACATGGGACTATTGTACTATGGGCGTATCGCATCAGTGAAAGGACGGTTTTTATGAGCGGGCTGCTCGTTCTTGGCGGGGGGGGGATGCTGGGGCACAAGCTCTGTCAACTGCTGCCGCAGATGGGTTTCGAAGTCGCCGCCACTGTACGCAAGCCTGCGGAGCTTTATACTCCCCACGCGAGTGTTTTTTCCGGTGTGGAGTTGATCGACGGCGTTGACGCGTTCGACTTCGAAGGGATGGAGGGGGTCATCGCCGCCAGGAAGCCCGACGCGGTCGTCAACTGCATCGGAATCATCAAGCAGATACGCGAGGCGAACAATCCGCTGATCTCGATCGAGATCAACGCGCTGCTGCCGCACCGGCTGGCCGATCTCTGCCGGCGGATTGGGGCCAGGTTAATTCAGATCAGCACCGACTGCGTATTCTCGGGCGAAAAAGGCTCCTATACCGAGTCCGACGAATCCGACGCACGCGACCTGTACGGGCGGACGAAGTTCCTCGGCGAGACCACCGAAGACGAATCGGCGGCGGTAACGCTGCGAACGTCAATCGTCGGACGCGAGATTTCAGACGTCAAACACGGACTGCTGGAGTGGTTCTTCTCGCAAACTCAGGTCCCGAACAATACGATAAACGGGTTCGCCAGGGCGATATACACGGGATTCACAACGATCGAGATGACGCGGATAATCGCCATGGTCATCCGCGAGCGTCCCGAGTTGGTCGGCGTGTATCACGTCGCGAGCGAGCCGATAAGCAAGTTCGATCTGCTCTGCATGGTCCGCGACGCGGTGGGGCTGGATATCGAGATCGAACCGGACAGCGAGTTTGTCTGCGATCGATCGCTGGTGATGGACCGGTTCGCCGCGGCGACCGGATACGCCGCTGGGTCGTGGCGTGAGATGATCGAGGAGTTTTCGCGAGATTGACGCCGGCGGTCGGCGGTAGAGGAACAGCAAGTGATTTTTGAAGGTAAGAGCATTCTTGTAACCGGCGGGACCGGATCGATGGGCCGGGCCCTTGTCCGACGCCTTCTGGGCGGCGAGATGGGAACCCCCGGCAAGGTTATAGTCCTGTCGCGCGACGAGGCCAAGCAGCACGCGATGCGGCTGGAGTTCCTTCACAAGCGTGTGACGACCGACGAGGTGATCTACGCGAACTTCAAGCAGTCGCTCGAGTTTCGGATCGGAAACGTGCGAAGCTTCGCCGACGTGTGCGGGGCGGTTCGGGACGCCGACATCGTAATAAACGCCGCGGCCCTGAAGCAGGTGCCGACGTGCGAGTATTTTCCCGATCAGGCGGTGCAGACCAACTGCCTGGGTGCGACGAACATAGTCCGCGCGATCCGCGAACATGACCTGAACGTCGAGACGGTCCTCGGCGTCAGCACCGACAAGGCCTGCAAGCCGATCAACGTGATGGGCATGACCAAGGCGATCGCCGAGCGGATACTCATCTCGGCGAACGTACTTTCGCCCCGAACGCGATTCATATGCGTGCGGTACGGAAACGTGCTGGCGTCGCGCGGCTCGGTGATGCCGCTGTTTCGCGACCAGATTGAAAACGGCGGGCCGGTGACGATAACCGACGGCGAGATGACGCGGTTCCTGCTGAGCATCGATGATGCCGTCGACCTGGTCTTCGCCGCGATCTCCGATGCGAATCGGGGCGAAATATACGTGCCGGACATACCGTCGGCGACGGTGATGAACGTCGCCAGAGCGATGATCGGCGATCGCGACATCCGGATCGAGACTCTCGGCGTGCGGCCCGGCGAGAAGATGCACGAAATCCTCATTTCCGACCAGGAGCGGCGCCATGCGGTGCGGATTTCGGACAAGTATTTCGCCATCCTTCCGATGCTGCCGGAACTGCGGACATCCGATGACAAACCGCCGGAGATGCCGTCGGAATTCAGCAGCGCCGATTCCGTGATGGACCTCGAAGCGACCAGGAGCCTTCTGGCCGACAGCAACCTGCTGATCGATCAGGGATAACTGACATGAGCAAACCGAAGGTGCTTACTATCGTAGGAACGCGGCCGGAAGTTATAAAACTGTCGCGCGTGATCCCCGAACTCGAACTCCATTTCGATCACGTCCTGGCCCACACCGGGCAGAACTACGACTACGAACTCAACGAGATATTCTTCGACGAACTCGGCATCCGCAAGCCGGATCATTTCCTCGCCGCCGCCGGCGAAACTCCCGCACAAACCATAGCAAACGTTATAGTATCCGCCGACGCCCTGATCGAGCGCATCGCCCCGGACGCTCTGCTGCTGCTGGGCGACACCAACAGTTGCCTGTCGGCGATCTGCGCCAAGCGGAGGAGGATTCCGATCTTTCACATGGAGGCCGGCAACCGCTGCTTCGACGCCCGCGTGCCCGAGGAGATCAACCGCAAGATCGTGGATCACATCAGCGACATCAACATGCCGTACACCGAGCACGCACGCAGGCACCTGCTGGACGAGGGCGTGCGTCCCGAGACGATCGTAAAGACCGGCTCGCCGATGTACGAAGTGCTGGATCATTATCGCAACCAAATCGACGAATCGGACGTGCTGGAGCGTTTGAACCTGGCTGCGGGCGAGTATTTCGTCGTCAGTTGCCACCGCCAGGAAAACGTCGATTCGCCCGGTCATTTCGCCGACTTCCTCGATTCGCTCGACGCGATAGCGGAAAAATGGGGCAGGGCGATAGTCGTCTCGACGCATCCTCGAACGCGGAGGAAACTCGAAGAAATCCAGGGGCGCCCCAGTCACGAACTTGTCAGATTCCTCAAGCCGATGGGTCTGGTCGACTACGTCTGCCTGCAGCTCCGGGCCAGGTGCGTTGTCTCCGACAGCGGGACGCTGACCGAAGAGGCGTCGATAATGAATTTCCCCGCGGTGACGATACGCGAGGCCCACGAGCGGCCCGAGGGCTCCGACGAGGGCGTGCTGGTCATGTGCGGGATGAAGCCCGACCGCGTCATCGCCGCGATCGAGATGGTCACGTCCCAGTTCGATCCGTCCGGCAGGGGGCTTCGGATCGTGTCGGACTACGACGTTCCGAGCGTATCGCGAAAAGTCGCCCGCACGATCGCCGGCTATATCGATTACGTCAACCGCACCGTTTGGCGGAAGTAGGCTCCTGATGCGAATCTGCCTGATAGTCGACTGCTGGCTTCCGTCTCCGAAATCCAGCGCCAAGCTGGTCAGCGACCTGGCGAGTCAGTTCGCCTCCGACGGACACCAGGTGACTGCAGCGGCTCCCGATCCGACGCTCCGGCGTCGCTGCAGTGTCGAGTCCGCCGACGGGTTCGACGTGTTGCGCGTGCGCTGCGGCAGGATCAAGGGCGCCCGGCTCGTCCGGCGAGGGCTCAACGAGGCGATGCTCTCGTGGACTATGTGGCGGGCCGGCAAGAGATACTTCCGCGAGAACCCCTGCGATCTGATCGTGTTCTATTCGCCGAGCATCTTCTTTGGCGCCCTGGTGGGGAAGCTCAAGAGACTCTGGGGTGCTCCGGCGTACCTGATCCTCCGCGACATTTTCCCGCAATGGGCGGTTGACGCCGGGGTGATTCGTCGCGGCGGACCGGCGTGGCGGTTCTTCCGCAAACGCGAACTGGCGCAGTACGACTGCGCCGATGTAGTCGCCGTCCAGTCGCCCGGGGCTCTGGAGTACTTCGAGTCGCCGGAGCTGGTCGGCAGGCATCGCCTCGAGGTGCTGTACAACTGGGCTCCCGCTGGCGAACCGAATGCCGCCAAAACAAACTACCGCGGCCAACTGGGTCTCGACGGCAAGGTAGTGTTCTTCTACGGCGGCAATATCGGCGTGGCCCAGGATATGGACAATATCGTCCGCCTGGCCGAAGCCCTGGCCGATACGCCGGAAGCGCATTTTCTGCTTCTCGGCGACGGCAGCGAAGCGGCCAGGATCGGTGAGCTGATTTCGTCCAAACGGCTGGACAATATCCAGATTCTGCCCGCAGTCAGCCAGGCCGAATACCTCGGCGCGGTCAGCGAGTTTGACGTGGGGCTGATCTCGCTGGCCGGCGGACTGACCACGCAGAACATACCGGGCAAACTGCTGGGATACGCCCAGTGCTCGATGTGCGTGCTGGCCGGCGTGAACGCAGGCTCGGACCTGATCGAGATGCTCGAGTCGAGAAACGCCGGGTTTGTGAGCGTAAACGGAGACGACGCCGGCCTGGCCGAGTCGGCCCGGCTCCTGGCGTCGGACGAGAAGTTAAGGAAAGCGATGGGGGCCAACTGCCGGTCGATGCTTGACGAGTTGTTCAGCGTGGAAAGAGCCGCGCACCAGATTATCCGCAGCGTTTCAGACACTGCGTGACAGGGGAAGGTCCCTCAATTTGTAAGACGCCGGGGGCGGCGCTACGATGATCTGTCGAAGAGGTGCAATTGGCGCCGACTTCAATTAACCGTGATGTTCATGACGCCAACTGTTTATTCCTCGAACAAATGCAGGCGAATGAAAGGATGAGGAAATGAGTTGGCGAATCGCAAATAAAGCAATCGGGTGCGCGGCGGCTGTTGTCTTGGGACTTGTTTCAAGCGGCGCTGCGGACATAACCACCAGCTACACGGGCGGCGGGGGGGCGCACACAAACATGCAGCCCTTCAACACCGTCAACTACATAATTGCGTTGGAAGGGACTTTCCCATCCCGCAACGCGGTGGCCGGAGCCCCCGAACCGGTCGACCCGATCGGAACACTCAGCACCGACCCGTTTATCGGTGAGGTCAGCATGTTCGGCGGCAACTTCGCACCTCGCGGCTGGGCGCTGTGCAACGGGCAACTTCTAAGCATAGACTCCAATCATTCGCTGTTTTCGATTCTCGGCACGACTTACGGCGGCGACGGGCGCAGTACGTTTGCTCTGCCCGATATGCGAGGGAGGATGCCCATCGGCGTCGGTTCCGGGGCCGGGCTGTCGCCAAGGTACCTTGGTGAGAGGGCCGGCGATGAAGAAGTGACGCTGAACGTCAATCAGATGCCGTCTCACAACCACGCGCTGCCGAATCCGCTGTCCCCGACGGAATACATGGGCGGCGGGCAGTCGCACTACAACATGCAGCCGTATTTTGGCGTCAACTACATAGTCGCCTCCGAGGGGTTATATCCCTCGCGGACCGTAACGGTCGAGGACCCCGGCCCCTCGCTTGACTCGGCGGTCGAGCCCTACCTCGCCGGCGTGACGATGTTCGCGGGCAACTTTGCGCCTAGAGGCTGGATGTTCGCTGACGGTCGGACGCTTGATATTGCGTCGCATACGGCGATGTTCTCGCTAATGGGCACGATGTACGGCGGCGACGGGCGCACAGTATTCAACCTTCCGGACCTCCAGGGGCGTACTCCCATCGGTCCGGGCAACGGTCCGGGGCTGCCGTCTGTATCCATAGGACAGAAAACAGGCGTCGAAACTGATGTCATATCCATTTCGGAGATGCCGTCGCACGATCACCTGCCGCCTCTGGGCACGATAGACATACAGAACAATGGCGGGAATCAAGCTCACCCGAACATGGCGCCTTCACTGGGCCTGCGTTACGTGATCGCTCTGGAAGGCATTTTTCCGAGTCGAAACGCAGTAATCGAAGGCGAAGGCCCGGACATTGAATCTGTCGCCGGCGACTCATTCCTGGGCGAGGTAAGCCTCTTTGCCGGCAATTTCGCGCCGCGCGGCTGGGCCTTCTGTGACGGGCAACTGCTTCCAATAAACCAGCACCAGGCCCTGTTTTCGATTCTCGGCACGACTTACGGCGGCGACGGGCGGGTTACTTTCGGATTGCCCGACCTGAGGGGTCGAACCGCGATCCACGCCGGGCAGGGAGCAGGTCTGTCAAACAGGCGCCTCGGCGACAGGAGCGGACTGGAATCGGTTGTTCTCAATCTCAGTCAACTGCCGAACCACGACCACCCCGCCGGTCCGGGTCCGGCGCCTTTCGGCGATATGGACGGCGATTGGGATGTTGACGAATTCGACATGAACACGTTCAGAGGGCAGTTCGGCATCACTGCGCCTCCCGGTATGCTCGTGTCCGATCTGGATGAAGACGGCGACGTTGATCTGGAGGACTTCGCAAGGCTCCGCAGCGCGTTCGGACTGGGTGCGCCGCCGGCTCCGGTCTTAGCTCCGGAGTTTCCGGCGGTCGCGAGCGTTGTCCCCGAACCGGGCACGATCTGCCTTCTGGCCATCGGCGCCTTGGGCGCCTTGGTCCGACGCGGCAAACGGCGGCTATGACCGTCAGTCCGCCAGGATCCTGTCCAGCGATCGGTAGTCGGTCTTGCCGGTTCCGAGTATCGGCATCGAGTCGATGCGAACTATCCGCCTTATGCTGTGCAGGCCCGACAGACCGCCTTTGCGGATCTGCTGGTTGATCTCGCCTCGGTCGGCGTCGAACGTCGTAAACAGCACGAGTTCCGGCGGTTCGATCTCCGGCGTCGAAGTGACGGCCAGAACCGGTCCCTCATCATCCTCGCCGGCGTACAGCGGATTGAGAACGGCTTCAATCGCCGGCAGCGATATCATCTCGCCGCCGAGTTTCACAAACCGCTTGAGCCGTCCGGCGAAGGTCAGGACGCCGTCTGAGTCTTCGGTCACCAGGTCGCCGGTGCGGTACCACCGGGCTCCTTCGAACTCCATAAACGGAGAGGCTCCGTCGTAGTGCAGGTATCCGTCGAACACGTTGTCGCCGCGAACGATCAGCATTCCGCGCTGTCCGGGCTCGACCCGCCGGGTCGGATCGGACTCGATGTCGACTATCGCGTATTCCATGGTGTCCAGCACTTTTCCGATCGTGCCGGCCTTCGGGTCGGTCTCGTCGTTAAGCGAGATAAACGGCGAGCATTCGGTAACTCCGTATCCTTCGAGTATGACCGCTTGGGGGCAACTGTCCCGCAGCAACTGGTACACGTGCTCGCTGCACTTCTCGGCCCCGGTGACCGCCATTCGCAGCGGAGCAAGCCGCTGGGGTTTCGACGCCCGCACGATGCCGCTGAGGAACGTCGGGGTGCCAAGTACGATTGACGCCCGGTATGCTTCGATGATCCGCCCGATGAGTTCGGCCTCGGTCGGGTTGGCGTGGTGGACTACTCGCGCTCCCCAGGCAAGGGCCGTCAGCATGCATCCGGTCAGTCCGAACGAGTGGAACGGCGGCAGGATTCCTATCAGCCGATCGCCCGAGCAGATGTCGACCGCGCGGGCCACCCCGTTGAGCGACGACAGCAGATTTCCGTGCGACAGCGGGACGGCCTTGGGCAGCGATTCCGATCCGCTGGTGAACAGGACCGCGGCGATCGGAGACACCGTTGCGGCATCCAGGGACTTCCACGATAGCCTGCTTGCCAGCAGGCATCGCAGCTTCCTCCACAATGATATCCCCGCTCCGATATCCTCGAGCGCGGTGAGTTTCTCCTCGGCCGCCTCGAACTGCACGCCCTGGGCCTTGAGTTTCGCCACCAGTTTGTTTGACGTCAGCACGTGCTTTACGCCGGTCAGGTCCAGACTGTGGACTAGGTTCCGCGGGCCTACGGTCCAGTTGACCATGACCGGGGTCTTGCCGGCGAACACTGTGGCGAGGTATACGATGTCGGCGGCCACCGACGCGGGAAGCATGATCCCTACGCAGTCGCCGTCGAGCTGTGCGATGGGGTCCTTCAGGGCCATAACGCCCAGCACGATGTCGCGGTAGGTCTTTGTGCCCGAGAGTTGATCGGCGATCAGCGTCCGCCCCGGCGTCTTGCGGGCGAGGTTCAGGAACGCTTCGGCGATCGTTTCGCCGACCGGCGGCGGCAGCGGCTCGTTGGCTCCGGTTTCGGCGAACCATCCGGCGGCGACCGGTTTGAGTTCGTCGGCTCCGGCTGCAATTGCCTGTCCGCAGGCGGCCAGCATCACGTCTCCCGCCGTGCGCAGCGCTTCGGGATCGCTGCACTTGAATCCGAACTCGGTGTCGATCCATATCGCAAGATCGACCCGCGCCAGGGAATCGAGCCCCAGGTCGTGGGCCAGTTTCGTTTCGTGGGTGATGTCGCCCGAGCCGGTCAGTTCGGCAAGGTGTCCGCAGACGCTCGTGCGGACCGAGTCGGGCACGTCGGCGATCTCGCCCGCGATGCTGTGCTGCTCCGGTTCGGGGACCTGTTGGGCGGTCCAGCCTCGCCAGATGCTGTACGGAACGCGGGTGTTGACCGGCGGGTCCTGGTTGTAGAAATCCTCGAGGTAGCGGTTCAGCACTTCGCGGGGCGCATCCCGCGGGATGTCGTCCGGCTCGAAAAACTCGATCGTAACCTTCCGCCGCGGCATGAAGAACAGCAGGCTCGCCAGCATTCCCGGCAGTCCGCGCTTGATCGCCTTTCCGGCGTAGGGGACCTTGCCGTGTCCGTATCCGAACGCGCTGCCCCACAGCCCGCGGGTGCGGGCCAGCACGATCCGCATCTCGGGATACTCGCCCAGCAGGGTCTCGACGGCGCTGGACCCGCCGAGGTCCTCCATTCGCGTCTTGCACAGATGCCCGGCGGGGTAGAGCATCATGTTGCCGCCGCCCTTGATGTGCCTGGCTCCGAGGGTCAGCGCCTCTTCGACCTGCCTGCGTCCGGCCTGTCCGTACTTGCCGATGCTGGGGATCGGGATTATCCCGGCGCGCTTGGCCATCCAGCGGATGAAAAACATGTCGATCTCATCCTGGTCGGCGATCGCCCTGGGCGAAAACGGACCCTTGAGCACCGACAGCATTATCACCGGATCGATCAACGCAGGGTGGTTCGGCAGGAACAAAATGCCTTTGCGCCCCCTGGCGAGGATCTTGTCGAGCCCTTTGACGCATATCCGATACCGAAGCCGCAGCACGCATTTGACGAACAAGATCAGCAGAAAATCAAGCATCACCGAACTCCTTCTTGCCAAGAACGATGAAGATGCAGACTCCGACGGCGACTGACATTGCCGCCAGCGCCGCGAAGCACGCGGTCGCCGACAGGAACGTTCCCAGGAGATAGTAGACTCCCGCGGAAATGAAAATGCCGAGGAACACGCCGCAGTTGGCCGACGCTATGACCCGACCCTTGTGCTCGGGATCGGGACGAATCTGTATGAAGCTCTCGCACGGGATCATTATCAGGCCGACGATCGTGCCTATCAGCACCATCAGCAGGGCGATCCCCCAGACGAGGATTCCGGTCGGCAGCATCGGCGTCGCCGCCATCAGGGCGCTGGGGACCGCCATCGCCAGCATCATCCACGGCAGCAGGCGGTACCAGCGGCGGTTGGCGGCTATCTTCGTGGAGATCAGTCCGCCGACGGCGGTTCCGATCAGGCCGGCGAATATCAGGTTCGAGGTCACCGCCTCGTTCCAGCCGAACTGGGTCTCGCTTACATCCTGTATGACTGTTATCTGGATCGCACCGACGAACCATACGAACACGTCGCACAGGACGATCAGCAGCAGGAGCCGATCTGCGATTATCGCCTTGAACTGCTTGAATGTTTCGATCGGGCCGGGCCAGGGGAATTTGATTTTCGGGTCCGCCGCCGGCAGTCGCGGCACGAAGAAGCTCACGCCGACTCCCAGCACGGCAACGGCGACCACCGCGCCGCCGACGATAACCCTGCCCAGCGTCGTCGACTCGCCCCAGACGATCTCCTTGGCGCTCAGTGCGTAGCCCGAGGCGATTGTGCCCAGCAGTATCGCCCCGGTGACCAGCACCTTGATGATCCCGTTGGCCTTAGGGACGTATTGGCGGGGGTAAAGCTCGGGGATCGTTCCATTGAGACTCGGCCCGAATATCGTCGACTGGGTCGCCATCAGGAACACCATTATCATCATAAGCAGCCAGGACCCGGTGATGATTCCCGCCGCTCCGCACAGCATCGCCGCCACCTCCAGGCTCTTGGCGAATACGACGATATTGCGTTTGGAGTACCGGTCGGCCATCCATCCGGCGTACGCGGCGAACAGGATGAACGGCGCGGCGAACAGGGCGTTTATCATGCCTTTCTTGGCGGGGCTTCCCGCGGCCAGCATCATCACCGATATCTTGAAAAAGTTATCGTTGAACACGCCCAGGAAGTACGTTATCGCCATGGCCGCAAACTTGCTTCGCGCCTTGCGTATTTGGATTTTCAGGTCAGTGTCCATTGTTGTCCGATCGTTTTGCCGTCTTCAGCGCGATTGTCCGTCCGGCCCACCAGCCGGCGGCTATCAGCAGGTCCAGCCCCGACTGGATCATCCTGGCGACTATCGCCACGACCAGGGCCAGTTCGAAACTCATCCACGCTCCAAGCGCGTAGACCAGGGCGCCTTCGCGGAATCCCGCTCCGCCCGGCGCCAGGAGCACCAGGTATCCGGCGGCCCAGGCGAACGGGAACGCTCCGACGACTCCCAGCAGGTCGCCGCCGGCGGGCTTGAAGCCCGGCAGTACAACGCGCACCAGCAGATATCCGCCGATACCGTACAGCAGCCACCCGACGAGGTAAACCGCCAGCGGCTGGAGAATGTGCTTGAGGTCCAGTTGCGGAACCGCGGCGGTGTCGGCCTTCCGCAGGCGGTAGTACAGCCGCATTACCGCCATGATAACCTTCGGGTGCACCATCGCCAGCAGGCCCGCCAGCGGAGCGGCGCATATCCACGGCGAGAGCCCGATCTGCCCGAACCACGCGGCGACCGTCCCGAGCGACAGCACCATCGCACAGATCAGCGACAGGATGATCTCCAGCCCCGTGCCCGCCAGCACGGTAAGCGGCGGCACTCCCTCTCGGGCGCAGATTTCCGTGCGGGTGACGAAGACCATGACCTTGCCCGGCACGTATTTCACGACCTGCGAGTAGGCCCAGGCCCGCATCGCCGATGAGAAACTCAGAGACCGCGCCATCCCGCGCATGAGCACGAACCACCCCAGCCCGTGGGTGCACAGCCCGACAAGCGTGCACGCGATCGCCGCGGTCATAAGCCACGGGTCTATCGGGCAGGCTCGCGGATCGAACTGATCCCAGTACCCGACAATCGCCGCGGCGCAAAGCCCGACCGACGCGATCCCGATCACCCACCCGATCGCGGTCTTGATGTTCTTGAATGTCAGTTTTCTCTTCTCGATTTTAGAAACCTGCATATTGCCCTGGCGCCCGGATCAGGTTCGCCACAGGCTTGATATCGGAGCCGCGTGGAGTTTTTCACCGAAAGGGATTACCCGGTGACCTTGATACAGCACTACTCCCTGGCGAAACCGCTTGCCCACCGCATCGGCCAGAACTCGCATGCCTTTGAAATCATCCGAACTGACTGTGGCGCGGGTCTTGACTTCAACTCCGACCAGATCTCCCGACGGAGATTCCATGACGATGTCGACCTCCTGGCCCGAGGCCGTGCGGAAGTGATGCAGTCGCGGTTCAGTATCGCTCCAGGCCGTCTGCTTCAGCAGCTCAGCGACCACGAAGTTTTCTGTCATCGCTCCCAGAAGCTGCAGTTGTCTCAGGCCCTCGACGCCGGTCTGTCCGATCAGGGCTGAGGCAAGGGCGGTGTCGTTGAGGTACAGCTTCGGAGCCTTAACCAGTCGTTTGCCGAGATTTCCCGACCAGGCGGGAAGCAGGCATACCAGGAAAGTCGCTTCCAGCAGAGACATATAACGTTTCAGCGTTGTCTGGACAACGCCTAGACTGCGAGATACTTCGGCGTGATTCACCAGAGAACCCACTCGGCAAGCAAGAAACGACAACAGTCTTGGCATAACGCTGAGATTCTCAATATTCGACAGATCGCGGATATCCCTCTGGAGGATGGTGGAAACATAGGAGTTGAACCATGCTCGCCGTCGCGCGGGTCTCTTGCGGCTGTAGGATTCGGGATATCCTCCCGCCAGAATGCGGTCGGTCAAGGTCGGAGCGTTGTCTTCGTCGCGGCAGTCGTATTGGATTGCCCGGCCCGAGAAAAGTCTGTCGATAAATGCTTCCTTGTTATTGGCGATTTCACCTTGTGAAAGCGGGCGAAGGGCGAGGATCTCCATCCGTCCGGCCAGTGATTCCGAGAGTTTTGGAAGCATCAGGATATTGGCCGAGCCGGTCAGGAGGTATCGCCCCGGTTGGCGGTTTCGGTCGACCTGGGTCTTGATCGCCAGGAACAGTTCCGGCGTTCTCTGGATTTCGTCCAGAACGATCGGTCCGTCGAAACCAGCCAGAAAGCCGGGCGGATCGCTCACGGCGGCCGAAAGGACTGCGGTGTCGTCGAGCGTTAGATACTGCGCCTTGTGGCCCTGCGAGGCGATCTGCTGAACGAGTGTGCTCTTGCCGGTCTGTCTTGCTCCGTGCAGCAGGACGACGGGGCTGTCTGAAAGGGCCTCCAGCAATCGAGATGATATATGCCGTGGGAACATACGCGGAAAATACTCTTTCTGCGGATGAATATCAACCACCAAGTGGACGATTTGCATGTAGAATATGATCTTGTGCTTTCCGTGTAAGATGGTTGTTTGTCGGGTGAGCCGCAGTGGTGTGTTGTGGTGTAAGTGATTTAAAAAGCTGTCGTTATGCCAAATATATGCGTGCATGTGTTGTAGGTGTTCTGTCGATGGTCCGCATATCTCCGCATATTGCGACCGCTATAGTGCATCGAAGAACCGTCCGACATTCCACTTCTTACAGTCGAATGCGACGTATTAGAAGGAGTGTTGTTGATACTCGCAGGCACAGCGAAATCGCGAACAGCACCTGGAAGCCGCCCAACTGTCCGATCGGCGTGTCGATCGTCGAGTCCTGGAAAATGAGCATCAGGTATCCCGCGGCGACCGCCCCGCATCCGCCGAACAGGCTGCCGGTGCTGCTGGAGACCGCCACGTAGACCGCGCGAAGCTCCGGCGGCGGGACGCGGGTGACGAGCTTGTTGGCCGCGGTGTTGGCCGCCGAACAGGCGACCCCGGAGATCAGGCTTCCGGCGCCCAGCCAGTAAAGCGCGGTTTCCGGCCTGGCCATCAGCCACATCGCCGGCAGGAAACCCCAGACCAGATGCCCACAGAAAACCACCCGCTTGACCCCGAATCGATCGACGAGTTTTCCGGTCCATCCGCCGGTCAGACCGCCGACGAAACCCAGACAGGTAATCGCCAGCGTCGCGCCCAGAAGATCGCCGCTGAGCCTCATATTCTTCAGGGCGAACGGGATGTACAGCGATCCGCCGAGGTAGAGTCCGAAGCTCCAGCATGCGTGAAAGACCAGCCACGGCTGGAACTCATGGTCCCGGATCGGATTGAGTATCTCGTGGATGAACTTCTGTCTCTCGGACGCCGCCGGGATCGGTTCGGGAATCGTTCCGTGGATAATCAGGTCGAGCAGACCTACGACGGTGGCCAAGACGAAGATCGCCAGAAGCACGTCGACCTTGCACTTGCCGTCGGCCCAGTCGTAAAGCCACGCCGCCGGCACGGTGGTGGCGATAACCGACAGCGCCATCCAAGCCGTCCGGCGTCCCCAGAACGCGCCGTGGCTGTCTTTGGGGATTATGTCGGCCATCCACGACATCCACGGCGGCTGGGACATCATTCCAGACAGGCTGGAAAAGCAGATCGCCACGATCAGCACGACGCTGGCGTGGGGCCAGCCCATCCGCCACAGCCACAGCGACACCAGAATTCCGCCCAGTCGCAAGGTTCGTTCGGCCACCGCCAGGCAGAACCAGATCATCTTGCGTTTTCCCGTTCGCTGGGCGATCAGGGCCGAGACTATCTGGGCGGGCATGAGCCAGGAGGAAACGCCGGCCAGCAGTCCCCAATGAAAGTTGGACATGCCCACAGTCTTTCCGAACTCGAAGAAGAATATCCCGCTGGCCAGCATCATCCAGATATGGCTCATGGAGCCCGCGTAGGTGTACTTGCGCATGATGCCGGGGATCTCCCACGGCGAGACCACGCGCTGGAGCAAGTACTTGTCCCGCAGGGATCGTCTTGGCGGGTCGGGATTGCGGTTGTCTGTCTGGCCGGGCATTGAACTTCTAAGCGGGCGTCGGACGGGAGTCTATTTCCCGTCGACGATCCCGAGGCGTTGACCGTCGTATTTCGTGCGGCGGATCTCTTCGATCCAGTCTCCGTTGGCCAAGTACCACCGGATCGTCTCCAGCAGCCCGCCTTCGAACTTGTGTTGCGGCCTCCAGCCAAGCTCTCGCTCGATTAGAGATGCGTCTATGGCGTATCGCCTGTCGTGTCCCGGCCGATCGGTCACGAACGTTATCAGGTCGCGGTAATGCCCATCGGTCGGTGGGACGAGGTCCTGGAGCTGATCGCACAGCAGATTGACGATGTCGATGTTCGCCCACTCGTTGCAGCCGCCGACGTTGTATGTGGCTCCCGGCGTCCCGCGCCGCACGATCGCGTCGACCGCGCCGCAGTGATCGCCCACGAACAGCCAGTCGCGAACGTTCATGCCGTCGCCGTAGACCGGCAGCGGCTTGCCGGCAAGAGCGTTGGTGATCATCAGCGGCAGGAGTTTCTCGGGGAACTGGTAGGGGCCGTAGTTGTTCGAGCAGTTGGAGATCGTAACCGGCAGGCCGAACGTGCGATGCCACGCGCGGACCAGGTGATCCGAGGCGGCCTTCGACGCGCTGTAGGGGCTCGAAGGATCGTACGGGGTCGTCTCGGTGAACAGACCTTCGGAGCCCAGCGATCCGTAGACCTCGTCAGTGCTCACGTGATGGAATCGCACATCCTTGCGGTCGGCCCATGCGGCGCGGGCTGCCTGAAGCAGCACGTACGTTCCGGTTATGTTGGTGCTCAGGAAGGCGCCCGGGGCGTTGATGGATCTGTCGACGTGGCTCTCGGCGGCCAGGTGAATCACCGTGTCGATCGGCTCTTCGGCGAACAGCGACGCCACGGCGTCTTCGTCGCATATGTCGGCGCGGACGAACCGGTAGCGGTCGGGGTATTGGCTGGCGAGTCCCGCCAGATTCGCTTCGCTTCCGGCGTAGGTCAGGGCGTCGTAGTTTATCACTCGCGGCGAATCGTCGCCGGCCAGCAGATGTCTGACCAGGTTGCAGCCGATGAATCCGGCCCCGCCGGTGACCAGTACGACTGACGGTTTGTGATTGTCCGATGCGTCAGCCATTGGGATTCTCCCGGAAGAACTCCTCCAAGGCCCGGCGCCAGTGGGGCATGGGAGGCATGTTGTGTTTGGTCAGCACGAGATTGTCGAGCCGCGAATTCGCAGGCCTGGGCGCAGGGAGAGGGAACTTCTCTGTGGAGCATGGAATCGGAATGCAGTCCCTGCCCGACAGGCGGAATATCTCGGCGGCGAACTCGCACCACGTGGCGTGTCCTTCGCAGGTCAGGTGCACCGGCCCGGTGATCTCGGGATGATCCAGCAGCAGCTTGAGGTGGTCGGCGACCGCTTCGGTCGACGTGGGGTTGCCCACCTGATCGTCGACCACATGCAGGGGCGCGACGCCCTCGTCGGCCAGGCGAAGCATCGTGTGGACGAAGCTCGGTCCGCCGGGTCCGTACAGCCAGGCGATCCGAACTATCGTGCTGTTGGGGCAGTATTTGGCGGCCGCCATTTCGCCGAGCATCTTCGTCATCCCGTAAACCGTCTGCGGACCGGTGGTGTCGTGCTCGCCGTAGGGCAGGTCCGAATCGCCTGAGAACACGTAGTCGGTCGATATCGCCATCAGCCTGGCCCCGACTGATGCGCACGCTTCGGCTATGTTGGCCGTCCCGTTTACGTTCACCTCCCACGCGGCGTCTTCGTTGGTCTGGCAGTCGTCGACCGCAGTCATCGCAGCGCAGTGCATCACGACCTCGGGAGCGAACTGAGACACCGCATCCGTCGTCGCCTTCGGGTCGGTTATGTCGAAGTGCTCGATATCGGCGGCCTGGAGCTGGTGCTCCTTGAATCGCCTGGTTATCGTCCGCCCGAGCATTCCGTGAGCGCCGGTGATCATGATCTTCATTGGTTGTCTTTCTCCCGATATGTCGGCAAATCGGCGTCGCCCATTTCCGACAGCGGTCCGTACGCCGCATCCTTGGCCGAGACGATCGCCTCGCCGCCGCCCAGCGGCCAGTCGATCGCAAGGTCCGAATCGTTCCAAATTACTCCGCGCTCCTCGGCGGGAGCGTAAAAGTCCGAACATTTGTACGCGAACTCGGCGATCCCGCTAATAACGCAGAATCCGTGCGCGAAACCCTCGGGCACGAAGAGCATCAGCTTGTTCTCCGCCGAGAGCGTCGCGCCGGTCCACTTGCCGAACGTCTCGCTCCCGCGCCGCAGGTCGACCGCCACGTCGTAGACCTCGCCCAGCGTCACCCGCACGAGCTTGGCCTGCGGCTGTCGGAGCTGGTAGTGCAGTCCGCGAACCACTCCGCGACCCGATCGCGACATGTTGTCCTGCACGAACTCGCAGTCGATCCCGATCTGCTCGAACGCCCGCTTATTGTAGGTCTCCATGAAGAATCCGCGTTCGTCGCCGAACAGTTCCGGTTCGATCACGCACACGCCGGGCAGGGGTGTTTCGATGCGCTTCACTTACCGGCATCCCTCCTGCCTGAGGCGGTCCAGGAGGTAGTCGCCGTAGGCGCTGCTCTTCATCGCCATCGCCTCGGCGCGGACCTGCTCGGGCGTGATCCAGCCCTTGGACCAGGCGATTTCCTCGATGCACGCGATCTTCAGACCCTGTCGCTCCTCGATCGCCTGGACGAAGTTGCCGGCCTCCAGGAGGCTCTGGTTCGTGCCGGTGTCCAGCCATGCGATGCCTCTGCCGAGGCGCTGTACGTTGAGCCGCCCGGCGTCGAGATAGACCCGGTTCAGATCGGTTATCTCAAGCTCCCCGCGGGCGCTGGGCTCCAGCTCCGCCGCGTGCCGTACGACGTCCGGCCCGTAGAAATACAGGCCCACGACAGCGTAGTTGCTCTTGGGCTCCGATGGTTTCTCTTCGATGCTGATCGCACGTCCTTCGGAGTCGAACTCGACTACGCCGTACCGCTGCGGATCGCGGACGCGGTACCCGAACACGGTCGCCCCGTTGGTCTCGGCCGCCGCGGCCCGGACGGCCTCGGTCAGCCCCTGTCCGTAGAAGATATTGTCGCCGAGTATCAGGGTCACCGAATCGTCGCCGACGAAGTCCGCCCCGATTATGAACGCCTGGGCCAGGCCCTCGGGCTTCGGTTGGACGGCGTAGGAGAACTTCATGCCGAGGTTGGTCCCGTCGCCCAGCAGCCGCTCGAACGCCGGAAGGTCTGTCGGCGTGGAGATTATCAGCACCTGGCGGATCCCGGCCAGCATCAGCACGCTCAGCGGGTAGTAGATCATCGGCTTGTCGTAGACGCCGAGCAACTGCTTGGACACCGCGCGCGTAAGCGGATACAGACGCGTACCGCTGCCTCCGGCCAGTATGATCCCTTTTGTCTCGCCTGCCATCGCAATCTCCGAGAATCGGTCATTGTAGACCTTTAGCTGTATAATAGACTCCCGCGGCCGGGAATCAAGAGCGATGCCGGACCGGTGGGGCGTGATGACCGCAGTTGCGGCAATGATCGCAAGCCCACCCGGCAAACGAATTGGAGGCTGGCGGCCCTGCAGATCGAGTGGATCCAACTGACGGCTCCTGGCCCACTGAAGCAGCCGGGGCCAGGGCGCTGCGGCGTTGTAGTCGGGCTTACGGAAACTCCCGAGCCTTCACATCGCCTTCACACATCCAGGCGGCGTGACCATCACGCTTAAAATCGGAATACCAGGCTATCCGGCATAATCGATGTATGAATGGTAATGTGCCCAACTCTTTATCCGGGAAGAGTTTATCGCTAATCACGTGCCTGGGGTGTGTAGTGATTGGGTGAGTCCCGCGCGAGGCGGAGGTTCACATCCCTACGCATTTCGGGTCGGTTGTGAATCCCATCGCCATCGCCGCAATCCCGCCGGGATATGTTAATGTGTGCCGTCCCTTTTTAGCAGCAGGGCGGAACGCCCGCTTCATCGCAACGAAGTTGCGAAGCCGTTAACAACCCCAAGAACAAACCACGGTGAGAATTCGCAGATAATCCGCAGCACCGTTCATCCCCGAACGATCCGGATGTCCGATCCCGACGACAAACAACCCTCCTGATCCGCCGGAACAACAACACA
>Ga0180436_10001721_pt1 | contig 21209 bp, 14 predicted proteins | sample SS_ome_2_FD_132434 | JGI IMG/M metagenome (GOLD analysis project Ga0180436, IMG submission 132434) | Hypersaline lake sediment archaeal communities from the Salton Sea, California, USA - SS_3_S_2 metaG | ecosystem: Environmental > Aquatic > Non-marine Saline and Alkaline > Hypersaline >...
GGACGATCCGGATACGGATGCATCGGAAGCGCCGACCTGCACGATCACGGCGACGGCCTTCTACGAGGGCATCCCGACGCTGAGCCAGTACGGCCTGGCGATCATGGCCCTGCTGATGCTGGGCATGGGCTTTATCGGCTTCCGCCGCTTTGTCTGATAGGTGAGAATTCGCCCGCATGGCGGGCTCCTACAAAAAACCCCGCGGTTCACGCCGCGGGGTTTTTTTGTGCGCGCATAAAAAATGCCGGCGCAGTTGCGCCGGCATTCGGTCCGATCCCTGGAATGCTAATGAATCATCATGCAGCGTCCTGCTGGATATCGTGGTGGATGGCCTCGGCCGCTTTCTTGCCGGCGCCGGCGGCCAGGATCACCGTGGCCGCGCCCGTGACAGCGTCACCGCCTGCGTAGACACGGTGCACGGTGGTTTCCACCTCGCGCTCGTCGACCAGCAGCCCGCCCCAGGAGTGCGTCTTGAGGCCCGGCGTGGTCTTGACCAGCAGCGGGTTCGGGCGCGTGCCGATCGACAGCACCACGTTGTCCACCGGGAAGATGAACTCTGAGCCCTCGATCGGGATCGGCCGGGCGCGGCCGGATTCGTCCGGTTCGCCCAGTTCCATCTTCACGCACTTGAGGCCGGTCACCCAGCCGTCCTCGCCCAGCACCTCGATGGGGTTGGTCAGCCAGTGAAACTCCACACCCTCTTCGATCGCGTGCTCGTATTCCTCGATGCGGGCCGTCATTTCCTTCTCGCTGCGCCGGTACACCACCATGGCTTGCTCGGCGCCCAGCCGCATGGCCGAACGCACCGCGTCCATGGCCGTGTTGCCGGAGCCGATCACGGCGACGCGCCTGCCCACTTTGAGCGGCGTTTCCGCGTTCGGAAAATCAAAGGCCTGCATCAGGTTGATGCGGGTCAGGAACTCGTTGGCGGAATACACACCGTTCAGGCTCTCACCGGGAATGCCCATGAACTTGGGCAGGCCGGCGCCGGTGCCGATGAAGATGGCCGAGTAGCCGTACTCCTTGAACAGCGCGTCCATCGTGATGGTCTTGCCGATGATCACGTTGTTGACGAACTCGACGCCCATCCGCTCGAGTTGGCGGATTTCCCAGTCGAGAATGGTGTTGGGCAGGCGGAACTCGGGAATGCCGTAACGCAGCACGCCGCCCGGCGCGTGCAACCCCTCGTAGACCGTCACCTGGTAACCCATGCGCGCCAGTTCGCCCGCGCAGACCAGGCCGGAAGGACCGGAGCCGACGATGGCGATTTTCTCCTTTCGCCACGGCTTCTTGGGTTCCTCGGTCTCGGGCTGGGCCATTTCCCAGTCGGAAACGTAACGTTCCAGGTGGCCGATCGCGACCGGGCCGAAACGCTTGGTCATGTGGCAATTCTTTTCGCACTGCGCTTCCTGCGGGCAGACGCGGCCGCAGATCGCGGCCAGCGGATTGGCCTCGCGCAGGATTTTCGCGGCCTTCGGCATGTCGTTGGCCGCCACCGCGTGCATGAAGTCGGCGATCGGCACCCGCACCGGGCAGCCGTCGACGCAAACCGGGTCCTGGCAGCGCAGACAGCGCTCGGCCTCGAACATCGCGTGTGCGAAACAGTAACCCTCGTTGACTTCCTTGAAGTCGTGCGCGCGTTGCTGTGCATCACGCACGGGCATCGGGGTTTTTTCAGCGCGTTTTACAGGCATCAGGCAGCCTCCTCCTGGTGAGCGGCCCGCTGGCATTCCGCCGCGACCTTCTCTTCTTTCACGTACATCTTGCCCCGGCTGACCGCCTCGTCGAAGTCGACCTGGTGGGCGTCAAAAAACGGCCCGTCGACGCAGGCGAAGCGGACTTCGCCGCCCACCGTGACACGGCAGCCGCCGCACATGCCGGTGCCGTCGATCATCAGCGGGTCGAGCGAAGCCGTGCAGGGCACGTTCGCCGCGCGGGTCGTTTTTTCCACCGCGCGCATCATCGGCATCGGACCGATGGAAATGACGAAGTCGGGATAGCCGGGCTCGCCGCCGTCGATCATCTGCTGCAGGCGTTCGGTGACGAACCCCTTGAAGCCGGCCGAACCGTCATCAGTGCAGATCTCCAGGTTGTCGGTGATCTTCTCCAGTTCATCGGCCAGGATCAGCAGGCCCTTCTCGCGGGCGCCGATAATGACAGTCGTCTTCTCGCCGCGCGCCCTGAGTTCTTTCATCAGGCACAGCAGCGCGGCCGAACCGAAGCCGCCGCCGACGCCGACGATGTGTCCGCCGCTCGGAATTTCCGGTGCTTCGCCCAGCGGGCCGACCATGTCCAGGATCTCGTCGCCAACGCCCAGTTCGCCCAGGCGGCGCGTGGTGGCGCCCACTTCCTGCACGACGATCGTCAGCAGGCCGCTGTCACGGTCGTAATCGGTGATGGTGATCGGGATCCGCTCGCCGCCTTCGCGCACGCGCAGGATCACGAACTGGCCTGCCCGGGCGGCGCGCGCGATCAGCGGCGCATCCACGCGGTACAGGCTGGTGATGTCGGTCAGTTGCCTTTTTTCGACGATTTTCGGCATGTCAGAGCTCCGGGTTTTCGTGCATGGCCTTGATTCGCCGCCAGCGCCGCATCACTTCTTTCTCGATCGCGGCGAGCCGGTCCTCGTTGCCTTCCTTCATCAGGTGCTTGGTCTTACCCATCTGGCCCAGCCAGTCGGTCAGCTTGCGCTGGCGGCCCAGCACTTCGGGGTCATAAGTGATGTTGGTCGAACCGCGCTCCACCTCGTAGATCGGGAAGAACAGCGAATCGATCGCCACCTGCAGCACGGACTCGGCCGCGTCGTCGGTGGTGGTCCAGTTCAGCGGGCAGAAGGACAGGATCTTGCCGTAGGAGAGGCCTTCGTGCTTCGCGTACCACTGGGCCTTGGCCGCCTTGCGCATCAGGTCCTCGGGATAGCCCTCGCTGGCCGTGAACACGTAAGGCACGTGGGCGGCTGCGAAAATCTGTGGCGTATCCTTGTGATGCGTCATCTTGCCGCGCCGTGAGCGGCCGACCTGGCTGGTCGATGTGCGGTGACCGAGCGGGGTCGAGTAGGACAGCTGCGCGCCGGTATTCATGTAGCCCTGGTTGTCGTACTCCAGGATCATCATGTGGTGGTTGCGGTGCGCCGCACCCAGCGCCGGCCCCATGCCGATGTCCATGCCGCCGTCGCCGCTGACCATCACGAAGGTGATTTCTTCATCGATGCTGACACCGGCGAGTTCGCCGCGGCGGATCAGCTCGTGGTACATCTCCACGAGACCGGACAACGTGGCGGCGCCGTTCTGGAACAGGTTATGGATGTAGGTTACGCGGTGCGATGTCTTCGGGTAACCGGTGGTCACGACCATCGCGCAGCCGGTCTGGAACAGCACCACGACGTCGCCCTCCAGCACGCTGAACACCTGGTGCAGAACCGGGAAGGCGCCGCAGCCGGGGCAGGCGCCGTGTCCCGGCGCGATCCGGCCCGGAATCTCCGTCATGGCCCACAGCGGCTTGAGCTCGACGTCGAGCTTGCCGGTCTCCTCGTTCACGCTGACCTTGGCCATGCCGCGGGTGACTTCCTCGGTCTTGATCGGGGGCAGGCCCTCGGCGAAGGTGAGGTCCGGCGAGCCGGCAAAGGTGCCGTGGTAGGCGAAGGTCTCTTTGAAATGACCGGTCTCGATCGCTTCGAGCGCCTGTTCAAAGAAGGTCTCGGCGTCGGAGTCGTCAAAGTCTTTGCCGCCCAGGCCGTAAATGCGCGTCGCGACGCGGGTTTTGTTTTCCGGGTCGAGCTGCAGCGCGGCGCGCAGTTCCAGCGACAGGTTGCCGCCGTCGGCGCCGTAGGAATCGGCCCGGTCGCCGACCACGACGGTCTTGACGTTTTTCAGTGATTCGCGAATGAGTTCCGCCGGAAACGGCCGCAGGACATTGAGTGACAGCACACCGACCTTCTTTCCTTCGTCACGCAGCTTGTCCGCAACGGCCTTGGCCGTTTCAGCGGCGGAATTGAGCAGTACGACAGCGGCGTCGGCGTCTTCGAGGCGGTACCGGTCCGCCACGGCGTAGCTGCGCCCCGTCAGTTGTTCGAGTTCGGCAAAAACCTCCGGTATGACCTTGCGGGCCGCTTCCATGGCCAGCGAATGCTGCTTCTTGTTGTTGATCAGGTCAGGGTCGTTCATGTACGGCCCGAAGGTGATCGGATGCTTGGGATCGAGCGCGGTGTACGGCGGCTCGTTCTCACCGAGGAAGGCTTTGAGCGCGTCCTTGTCCGCCACGGTTTCCACGCGGCGCTTCTGGTGGCTGGTGAAGAATCCGTCGTAGGCGACGATGACCGGCAGACGAACGTCGGCGTGCTCGCCGATGCGGATCGCGGCCATGTTCATGTCGTAAACCGCCTGCGGATCGCGCGCCATCAGGATGATCCAGCCCGTGTTCAGGGCGAAGTAAATGTCCGAATGGTCGCAGCGGATGTCCAGCGGGCCGGACACGGCGCGGGTCGCGACGTTCAGAACCATCGGCGCGCGGGTGCCGGACTGCACGGGCAGTTGTTCCAATGCGTACAATAACCCCTGCGACGAAGTGGCGTTGAGGACGCGCCCCCCGCCCAGCGATGCGCCGTAGCAGATACCGGCTGCGCCGTGTTCGCCGTCGGCAGGCACCATCATGATCTCGTGCTCGCCGTCCGCCTGCATTCTCGACAGGGTCTCGGCGACCTCGGTGGAGGGCGTGATCGGGAAGTAGCCCATCACGTGAAATTCGATATCGCTTGCCGCCTTGGCCGCCGCCTCGTTGCCGCTCAGGAAGTCGGTTTTCTTGGCAGCCGTTCCGGCCCCGCGTTTCTGGATTACCTCGTTGGCTTCAGTGGCCATACTCAGTCCTCAAATTTTCAGTTTCATCGACGGGACAGCCCGTGCCGTCCCCGTTTTGTTCATCGCGCCGTTCAGGCGAAGAGCGGCACGCGCAGGCTGTCCGCCAGCCCCGGCGTTTCGGTGACCCGGACCAATGCCTCGGTCGGACAGGTTTCAACGCAGCGCATGCAGCCCTTGCAGTACTGGTAATCGACGCCCTTGAGCCGAATCCTCGACACACCCTCTTCGTCGTCTTCATGCGTCCAGGACAGGCAGAAATCGGGACACACCGTGGCGCAGAGCCCGCAATGGATGCACTTGGCGCCGGCGAACTTCGGCATGTAGCCGGTCCGCGAGGCCGAAAGATCGTTCGATATCGTATTACCCGCGTTGGGGATGATGCCGCCGATCGGGGCCGTTTCATAACCCAGCAGCGGGGTCGACCTGATGATCGGCAGGTCACCTTCGCCCTGGGCAACGCCTTCGATTGCTTCGAGCTCGGTCGCTCCGCGCTCAAAAGCGCGCTCGTTGGCGGCCGCGGCTTTCGGATTGATCTTCTTGAACTTGGCGGTCAGCTTGTCGAGCACCTTGTCACCGTCGAGGAACGGCACGACCTTGCACAGTGTGCCGAGCATCACGGCGTTGGGGCGCGAGAACTCCTGCATCGCGATGTTGGTGGCGTCGATCCGGATCAGCCGGGTGCCCTTTGGCAACTTCTTCAGCGTGTCCGGAACGTCACCGGGCTGGCCGTTGTAAATGACGACGCCGTTATCTTTCATGCCGGCGATCGTAATTTCCTGCTTCGCCAGCGCATCGTGGAAAATCACGATCACGTCGGGAGAATCGATTGGCGCGCTGGTGCGAATCGGCTTGTCGGCTGCGCCCAGTCGCACGTAAGACCGTACAACGGAACCCTTCTTCTCGGAACCGTAGGACGAAAAGTGCGAACCGTTGAGATCCATGTCGAGAACGGCCGCGGTGGCCAGGATCTTTCCGGCCGAGTTGGCGCCGAGGCCCCCGATGGACTCGAAGCGGATTTCAAACAACCCGGTTGGATCAGGCAAAATACATTTGCTCATAAAACCTGTCCCGTAATTTTCAGACTTGAAGGCATGGTGAACTTATCACTCACCCCCTGACCCGGACATGCGTTAAGTCAACTGAAACTGCCTGCAGGCGGCCGCTTTCCGGTCAATTGATTCAAATCAAGGAATCAATCGGTCACGGCGGCGAACGGAGTAAACTTCACCGGTATGCAAGCCTCACTGGAGCCCGCCATGAGCATTGACCGGATCGAACTTTTTCACGTCGCTTTTCCGCTCGAAAAACCATTCCACCCGTCATGGATTCCCGGCTACCCACAAACGCTCAACCGCTTCACCCTGGCCCGCCTGACGACCCGTCACGGCGTGCAGGGCCTGGCCGCGGGCGCGGCGTTCAACGAGGAACGCGAAGGTCTCGGCAAACTGCTCGGCCCCTACCTGATCGGTCTCGATCCCTGCGATATCGCAACCGGCCGGCAGCGCATCCGCGAGGCCAGTTACCTGGGCTGGAGCAACTACTGGCTGGAAACCGCGTTCTGGGACATCCGCGGCAAGGTCGAAGGCCTGCCGCTGTGGCGAATGCTGGGCGGCGAACCGTCGAAGCTGCCGCCGGGCCAGAGAGTCCCGGTGTATGCCTCGACCGGCGAAATCCACCCGCCGGAGCAGCGGGCCGAGGAAGTCCTGCAGCTTCGTGAACAGGGTTTCAAGACCGTCAAGCTGCGCGTGCACGATTTCGAGCTGCGCGAGGATATCCGGCAAATCGAAACCGTTCGAAAAGCCGTCGGCGACGACCTGGCGATCGGGGTGGACGCGAACCAGGGCTGGCGTGTCGCGCTGGTCGACGACGCGCCGCTGTGGGACCTCGAACGGGCCACCGCCTTTGCCGCCGCCTGCGCCGATCTGGGTATCGCCTGGCTGGAGGAGCCGCTGGACATGTATGCCTGGGACGAGCTGGCCGAACTGCGCCGAAGGTCAAAGGTGCCGATCGCCGGCGGCGAACTGAACGGCGGCTGGCACGAGTTCCGCACGATGCTGGAAAAAAACTGCTTCGATATTTACCAGCCGGACGCGACGTTCGGCGGCGGGATCTCGGTCGCCAGGCGCGTGCAGGAAGCCTGCATCGAACGCGGCCTGCATTTTGCGCCGCATACCTGGTCGAACGGCTTCAGCATGGTAGTGAACCTGCACGTGCACGCCGCAGGCGCGATGGACCACCCGCTCGAATACCCCATCGAACCGCCCGGCTGGACGCCAGCTGTCCGTGACGCCCTGCTGACCGGGCCGGTGCTGGCGGATGCCGACGGCACCGTGGCCGTTCCGGACGCGCCGGGGCTGGGCATCGAGATCGACGAGCAACTGCTGAAGCGGTATGGAAAGAAGTTTTTCGACATCACGACCCGGGGTGTCGCGGTGAACACGATCCGCGAGAAAGGGCTGTTTACCGCACTGAAACTGGCGCGAAAGAAACGTCGTCGCTAACCGGCAAAAAAATAGTCTTATTGAGTCCGGGCAGTTCCTCAAATCGCTGCAATTCATCAGGCTTTTGCATTGGGAACACTGTCTGCACGGAGTGACTCAAGCTGGCCATCATCCCGATGGGCTGAAAATCAAGGCTGTGCGCCGAGTGCTTTAACCGTCCCGGGGACGATTGGCTTAGCGACCAGGAACGACTTCATGCCCGGCTTTCGTCGCGCCTTCGGAGTATCATGAGCGCATGGACCAATCAGGCATCGTGACGTTCGACAGCGTGCCCGAGGGCGACGCCATCAATTTCGGAATCGGGCAACCTTCGCCCGACCTGCTGCCGGTCAAACTGATCCGCGAGGCGACCGAGGACTTCCTGGCCAAGGCCGACCCGCTCGAGCTCAATTACGGCGAGCGCCAGGGCGACCGCCGTTTTCGCGAATCGTTGTCCGAGTTCCTGAGCAGGCACTACGGCAGCCCGGTCAACGCGGAATCCCTGTTCGTCACCGGCGGCAATTCGCAGGCCCTGGACTTCATCTGCGGGCGTTTCACCAAACCGGGCGACACGGTCTTCGTCGAGGAGCCGACCTATTTCCTGGCGCACCGCATCTTTTCCGATCACGGCCTCGAGACCGTCGGCATACCGATGGACCGGGACGGAATGCGCATGGACGTGCTGCGGGAGCGGCTCGCCGAGCGTCAACCGGCGCTGATTTACACGATCCCCAGTTACCACAACCCATGCAGCTGCACGCTCAGCGCCGAGCGGCGGCGCGAGCTCGCAGAACTCAGCGCAGCGCACGGCTTTTACGTCGCCGCCGACGAGGTCTACCAGCTGCTTTATTACTCGGAGCAGGAACCGCCCCCGGCCATGGGCACATTGGCCGATGAGGGCAACATCCTGTCCATGGGCTCGTTCTCGAAAATCATGGCGCCCGGCCTGCGCCTGGGCTGGATCCAGGCAGGCGCAAATGCGCTGGCGCGTATCATGGAATCCGGCGTCGTCAACAGCGGCGGCAGCTTCAACCACTTCGCCTCACACGTCATGCGTCACGCCATCGACCTCGGCCTGCAGCAGGCCATGCTCGATCGCCTGCGCGCCGTCTACGGCCGGCGCGTGGACACCATGCACGAGGCCCTGGAAACGGAGATCGGTGACCGCGCCCGTTGGGAAAAACCCGACGGCGGCTACTTTTTCTGGCTCGAACTGGACCGGGCCAGGGATGCGATGAAACTCAGGGACCAGGCCATCGAGCGGGGCACAGGCTTGCAGCCGGGCCCCGTGTTTTCATGCGAAAACGGGTTCGGCAACTGGATCCGGCTCAGTTTCGCCCATTACCGCCGCGAGCAGATCCGCGAGGGCGTCTCCAGGCTGGCCGCTCTGCTGCGATGAGTCGCATGCAGCCCGGCCGCAATAAATGTTGCAAAAAGTCGCATCATTTTGGCTTTAGTTGACCTGTCTCACGCCGGTGTCATTTTCACGCCCTAAAATGCGCGCATTGAACGAATCACCTGATTCCTGACGTCATTCACTTTTTACCCGGAACCCCTATTCCCATGTCTACCAAACGCAGCGACATTACGTTACCTCCTGACCTGAGCCGTTCCTCGGGCACCGGCCCCGTGCGGCTGCAGGAACCGGTCTACGTAAACTCCATTCCGCCCTGTAACCATGCCTGCCCGGCCGGCGAAAACATTCAGGGGTGGCTCGACAAGGCGCAAGCGGGCGACTTCGAGGCCGCCTGGCGCATCCTGGTCACTGAAAACCCGATGCCGTCCGTGCACGGCCGGGTCTGCTACCACCCCTGCGAATCGGCCTGCAACCGCGGCAATGTCGACGAGGCCGTCAGCATCCATGCGGTCGAGCGCTTCCTGGGCGACCTGGCCCTGGCGGCCGGTTGGATACCGGAAGTCACCGCGGAGCCCACCGGCAAAAACGTGCTGGTGGTCGGTGCGGGCCCCTCGGGCCTGTCCGCCGCGTTTCACCTGCGCATGCTTGGCCACGAGGTCGAAATCCGCGACGCCGGCCCGATGGCGGGCGGCATGATGCGCTTCGGCATTCCCGCCTACCGCATGCCGCGCGACGTGCTGGACGGAGAAATCGAGCGCATCGAGAACATGGGCGTGAAACTCACCCTGAACCACAAGGTCGAGGACGTGCTGAAAGAAAAGGAAGAAGGCGGGTTCGACGCCGTCTTCATGGCCATCGGCGCCCACGTCGGCAAGCACGTCGATATCCCGGCGCGCGATTCCGGCGCCATCCTCGACGCGGTCAGCTACCTCGCTTCCGTCGAAAAAGGCGAAGCGCCGAAGCTCGGACGGCGCGTTGCCGTCTACGGCGGCGGCAACACGGCGATGGACGCCGCGCGCACCGCCAAGCGCCTGGGCGCAGAAGAGGCCATGATCATCTACCGTCGCGACCGCGAACACATGCCGGCGCACGAATTCGAGGCCGAAGAAGCCGAATCCGAAGGCATCAAGATCAACTGGCTGCGCACGATCAAGGAGATCGACAGCACGAGTTTCCAGGTCGAGGTCATGGAGATCGACGAAAACGGGCGGCCGCAGCCTACCGGCGAGATCGAGACGCTGGAGGCGGACGCGCTGGTCCTGGCGCTGGGCCAGAACGTGGATACGCAGATGCTGCAGAACATCCCCGACGTCGAGGTCGAGTGGGACGGTGTCGTCAAGGTCGGTCCCAACATGATGACCGGCGCGGAAGGCATCTTCGCCGGCGGCGACATGGTGCCGTCAGAGCGCACGGTCACCATCGCAACCGGCCACGGCAAAAAGGCCGCGCGCCACATCGACGCCTGGCTCAAAGGCACGACCTGGGAAAAAGAATCCCGCGAACCGGTGGTGACTTTCGACAAGCTGCACCTGAACTATCTCACCGACGCACAGCGCCGCGAGCAGCGCAGCATCGAACCGGGCGACCGGACCGAGGACTTTCGTGAAGTCACGGCCGGCCTGGATGCAAAAGAAGCCCGCTACGAAGCGGCCCGCTGCTACTCCTGCGGCAATTGCTTCGAATGCGACGGCTGCTACGGCGCCTGCCCCGAGAACGCGATCATCAAGCTCGGCCCCGGCAAAGGCTACGCCGTGCGCTACGAACTCTGCACCGGCTGCCGGGCCTGTTTCCTGCAGTGCCCCTGCCACGCGATCGAAATGGTCGCAACGGAGGCATCGTCATGAGAATTTCCAACATCGGAAAACACGCACAACCCGTGGACAGCCAGGCCAACATGGTCAGCTTTGACGGCAACGAGGCCGCGGCTTACGTCGCCTACCGCCTGAGCGAAGTCTGCGCCATTTACCCGATCACGCCGTCCTCCACGATGGCGGAACTCGCCGACGAGTGGGCCTCGAAAAAGACGCCCAATATCTGGGGACACATTCCCACCGTGGTCGAAATGCAGCACGAGGGCGGCGCGGCCGGAGCGGTGCATGGCGCGCTGCAGGCCGGGGCGCTGTCCACCACCTTCACGGCTTCCCAGGGCCTGATGCTGATGCTGCCGAACATGTACAAGATCGCGGGTGAACTGACCCCGACGGTGTTTCACGTCGCGGCGCGTTCGCTGGCTGCCCAGGGCTTGTCGATCTTCGGCGACCACCAGGACGTCATGGCGGCGCGCACCACCGGCTTCGCCCAGCTCGCCTCGGGCTCCGTGCAGGAAGCGCACGACCTGGCGCTGGTCGCTCATGCGGCCACGCTGGAATCGCGCGTGCCGTTCATCCACTTCTTTGACGGCTTCCGCACCTCCCACGAGGTCAACAAGATCTCCCTGCTGAACGACGAAACCATTGGAAAGCTGGTCGATCACGACCTGGTGATCGAGCACCTCGGGCGCGCGCTGAACCCGGAAAACCCGGTCATGCGCGGCACTGCCCAGAACCCCGATACCTATTTCCAGGGCCGCGAGAGCGTGAACCGCTTCTACGAGGCCGTACCGGACATCGTGCAGCGCAAGATGGACGAACTCGGCGAAGAAACCGGCCGGCGCTACCGCCTGTTCGATTACTTCGGCGACCCCAACGCCGAGTCGGTCATCATCGCGATGGGGTCGGGCGCGTCCACCGTGCGCGAAACCGTCGACTGGCTCAACGAACACTCGGACGGCCGCTACGGCGGTATCGCCGTGCACCTGTTCCGTCCTTTTTCCAACCGCCACCTGCTTGCGGCCCTGCCGGAAGGCGTCAAGCGCATCGCCGTGCTGGACCGCACCAAGGAACCGGGCGCCAACGGCGAACCGCTCTACCAGGACGTCGTGACCGCGCTGTCGCTGGCGCTGTCGGACGGCCGCATCGGCGCCATGCCGCGCGTGGTCGGCGGCCGCTACGGCCTGTCCTCCAAGGAATTCACGCCGGCCATGGTCAAGGCCGTGTTCGGCAACCTGGAAGCGGACGAGCCGAAACGTCAATTCACGGTCGGCATCATCGATGACGTCACGCACCTCAGCCTCGAGGTGGACGAATCGTTCAACATCGAGGATGACAGCATGGTGCACGCCATGTTCTACGGCCTCGGGGCCGACGGCACGGTCGGCGCCAACAAGAACAGCATCAAGATCATCGGCGCCGACCCGGACCGCTATGGCCAGGCCTACTTCGTCTACGACTCGAAGAAATCCGGTGCACAGACCGTCTCGCACCTGCGCTTCGGGCCGCAACCGATCGATTCGCCCTACCTGCTGCAGACGGCAGGTTTCATTGGCTGTCACCAGTGGGAATTCGTGTTCAACACGCCGCTGCTGGACAAGGCCGCTGACGGCGCCACGCTGCTGCTGAACAGCCCCTTCGGCCCGGACGAGGTCTGGGACCGTCTTCCGCAGGATCTGCAGCAGAAAATCGTCGACAAGAACGTCAGGCTGTACGTCATCGACGCCTACGAGGTGGCCAAGAACACCGGCATGGGCCGACGCATCAATACCGTGATGCAGGTCTGCTTCTTTGCGCTGGCCAAGATCATGGAAACCGGCGCAGCCATCCAGCTGATCAAGGACGCCATCGCCAAGACCTACCGCAAGAAAGGCGAGAAAGTCATCGAGATGAATTTCGCGGCGGTCGACGCCTCGCTGGACCACTTGCACGAGGTGAAGATCGACAAGGAAAAACGCAGCGGTATCGGCCGCCCGCGCGTGGTGCCGGAACTGGCCCCGATATTCGTGCAGGACGTGACCGCCGAGATGATGGCCGGGCGCGGCGACAGCCTGCCGGTTTCCAAGCTGCCTTTTGACGGCACCTACCCGACCGCGACCACGCAATGGGAAAAACGCGGCATCGCGCAGATGATCCCGGAATGGCTCGAGGACAACTGCATCCAGTGCGGCAATTGCTCCTTCGTGTGCCCGCATGCTTCGATCCGCGCCAAGTTCTGCCACGAGCGCGAGATCGAGGGCGCGCCCGAAGGCTTCCAGAACGCCCTCCTGAGCGCCCGCGGCTTTCCCGAGATGCGCTACGTGCTCCAGGTCTACCCCGACGACTGCACCGGCTGCACACTCTGCGTCGACGCCTGCCCCGTCCGCGAAGTGGACGAAAACGGCGAAGAGGTCCGCGCCCTGCGCATGGTCGAACGACTGCCCATACTGGAAAAGCAGCGCGCGAACCTGGAATGGTTCGAGAAACTGCCCTGGAACAATCGTTCCGCGGTTGATTTCTCCAACGTGCGCGGCGTGCAGTTCCTGCGCCCGCTGTTCGAATTCTCGGGCGCCTGTGCCGGCTGCGGCGAAACGCCCTACCTCAAGCTGGTTACTCAACTGTTCGGCGGCCGCATGATGGTGGCCAACGCCACCGGCTGCTCGTCCATCTACGGCGGCAACCTGCCGACCACCCCCTGGGCCAAGAACGACGAGGGGCGCGGACCGGCCTGGTCCAATTCCCTGTTCGAGGACAATGCCGAGTTCGGCATGGGCTTCCGGCTCTCGGCGGACCACCATCGCGCCCAGGCAGAGATGGCGCTGGACGGCATGCGCGAGCAGGTCGGCGACAAGCTGGCGAGCGCGATCATCGAGGCGCCGCAGCAGTTTGAATCCCAGATCCAGGCGCAGCGCAGACGCGTCGACGAACTGAAAAAGAAACTGGAGACGATCGGCACGCCCAAAGCCAGGCGCCTGCTCGCCATGGCCGACCACTTCGTTCGGCGTTCGGTCTGGATCGTAGGCGGCGACGGCTGGGCCTACGACATCGGCTCCTCGGGGCTGGACCACGCGCTGGCGTCCGGACTGGACATCAACATCCTGATCATGGATACCGAGGTGTACTCCAACACCGGCGGCCAGATGTCAAAATCGACACCGCTGGGCGCGGTCGCCAAGTTCGCCGCGGGCGGCAAGCCCATCGGCAAGAAGGACGTCGCGCAGCAGGCCATCGCCTACGGCAACGTGTACGTCGCCCGCGTGGCCTTCGGCGCCAATCCGCAGCAGACCCTGCAGGCGCTGCGCGAGGCCGAGGCCTACCCCGGACCGTCGCTGATCATCGCCTACTCGCACTGCATCGCGCACGGCATCAACATGGAGCACGGCCTGCACCAGCAGAAACGCGCGGTGGACAGCGGCCACTGGCCATTGATCCGCTACAACCCGCTGGTGCGCGAAGCCGGCGGCGTTCCGTTCACGCTGGACAGCCTGCGGCCGACCCTGCCGCTGATGGAATACCGCAAGCACGAGGGGCGCTTCAGGATCCTGCACCAGGAAAACCCGGAAGAGGCGGAACGCCTGTCGAAGATCGCGGAACGCGCCGCGCGGCTGCGCTGGGACGTTTACGAGAAGATGGCGGCGCGCTCGGCCGAGGAATTCCCCGCGGCGGGCCAGGTCGATCCCGGATAAATGCTGCGCATTTTCCGGGATGGCGATGTTGCTATCCCGATTCCGGGATGACGATGTTGCTATCCCGATTCCGGGTCGAAGTGCTCGACCCGGATGCCCACCGACTCCAGTACCGCGACGGAATCCGTCTTTCGGTAGCTGTTCCGATACATCACCTTTTCGACGTTGCCCAGGTTGATCAGGCGCTTGGCGCAGGCCAGGCAGGGCAGATGGGTGACGAACACGAACTTGGGGGTCTCGCGCGGCGCGTCGCAGTTGATTACCGCGTTTTCTTCCGAGTGCAGGCAGCCGCAGTTGCCGGGTTCGTCCCGGTCGCAGGAATTGGCCAGCCCGGAGGCATTGCCGTTGTAGCCCACGGCAAGCACTTTTCGGTAATCGGTCGTGGTGATTACCGTGCCGACCGCCAGCCGCCGGCAGGTCGAGCGCCGGGCGATCGTATCGGCGAACTGCATATAGACTTCATCGAATGACGGACGATCGTTCATGGGCCGGCCCCGTTACCGCGTTGTGAGAATCTGACGCGATTATCGCCGATTGCGGCTTCACCGCCCACAACGAAAACGCCGCCCGTTATGGGCGGCGCTTCCAGATCTGCCTTCGACCGGGCCGTTAATTTGTCGATATCGTCACCGCCGAGTCGTTTTCAAAGGTCGGACACTTCACGCCCGGCGCCAGCAGGCGGGTGAGATCGTAAGCCAGGTTGCTGAACCCGGCATCCAGGAAGGCCTGGTCTGGATTAATAACGACACTGCCCGACGTGCAGGTATTGAAGGTGAACGAGCCGGTACCGAATTGGTCCGGGACGGGCTTGTCGGGATTGCCTTCGCCGAACCTGCCGCCCTCGGTAATGTAGGCAAGCACTTCGACCGTGGTTCCCGTGTCCGGAACGCTGCTCGCGGGCTGGAACGTCAGCCACACCATGTTGCCCTCGTTGTCGTAGGTATAGAACGATCCGAAGAAGTACAGCGCCGGTCCCGCGTAAGCGAATTCGACCAGGAATCCCTCACCGCCGCGGTCAAGGTTGAACCAGGTTCCGCTCAGGCCGGGATTCAGGCCGACGTGCTGCAGGCCGACGTTGCTTTCATGGAAATCTTTCGAAAACTTCGACAGCACCTCCAGCGAGGCGCCGGCGTGGCAGCGCTGGCAGGCGAAATCGAGCGTAACCGCCGCTTCGCCGTCCGTCAGCACGACTTCGCTCCCGTCCGGCGTGAACATGCTGGCCGCCGGGTCCGTGTTGATATTGAAAATATGGGTTTTCATGTCGCCGGTGTGCGGACCGAGCGCCTGGGCCGACAGGGTGGCCGGAGGCATGTGGCAGTCGGTGCAGTCCACGCCGGCCAGGTCCATCAGCGTGCCGGAATAGGAAGCCGCATTGTCCGAATGGCAGTCACCGCACTCCAGCGTGATCCCGAATTCACTCGTTTCGTGCGGATCGTGGCAGCTCACGCAGTCGAGCGCGTTGGCGTGCGAACTGACGAGGAACTCGTTGTACTGGCCTTCCGATAAGATGAAACCATCCGCCGCGGCGACCGTGCCCTCGGCGCCGTGGTTGTGGCACTCGCCGCAGAATGCGGCGTCCGTCGAGGCCTCTGCCGGGTGGGAGCCCGCGTGGCAGTAATCGCACTGCACGCCGGGATTGGTAAAAGTGCCGATGAAACCGGGCAGACCGTCCTGGTTGCCGCCGGCCTCGTAGCCGGTGCTGTGGCAGGAGGCGCAGTCGTAGGGAACCATGTTGGAACCATGCGCGCTGGACCATTCACCCGTCAGCAGGTTGTACTGGTCGTCCAGGATATAGCCCTGGCTGTCGAGGTACAGGGCGTAGGTCTTGTTGCCGCCGACCACGTAGCTGATTTCGTCCCATGTCTTGCCCGGCGGCAACGGCAAGGCGCGGTGGCGAGCGTTCTCACCGCTCATCAGGATCATGCGGTGCCCGGAAGCCACCCAGTCCTCGTATTGCGCCCCGTGGCATTCGGCACAGGATTCCGATCCCGAGAACTGGGCGCTGGACACACCGGGCAAGAGGATCAGGGCTAGGGCGGCAACGATCGTCGCCAACAGGGTGGCTCGCATGGTCTTCATCTTTCTCTCCGGGCCGTGTGGCACATCCGGTCGAACATCTCGATCCGCCGATGGCCTTCGGCAAAGCTTAATATCAGCTTAATTCGTTCTGCCGCGAACCGGTCCTGCTTTTTGCCCGTTTCGTGATTTCAGTCAATCCCCCGCCCGGCAGCAGCCGCTCTCCCGACAAAACTGCAGACTCCGCGCTTGGGTACAATAGCGCCATGAAACGACCCGAATTGCTGTCTCCGGCCGGCAGCCTCAAGAACATGCGGTTTGCTTTCGCCTATGGCGCGGACGCCGTCTATGCCGGTCAGCCGCGCTACAGCCTGCGCGTGCGCAACAACGAATTCAGCAAGGAGGACGTGCTGGCGCAGGGCATCGCGGAAGCGCACGCCCAGGGCAAGCTCTTTTTCCTGGCCAGCAACGTGGCGCCGCACAACAACAAGGTGCGCAGCTACCTTGCCGACCTCGAACCCATCGTCGAGATGGGGCCGGATGCGCTGATCATGTCCGATCCGGGCCTGATCATGATGGTGCGCGAGCGCTGGCCGGACCTGCCGATCCACCTCTCGGTGCAATCGAACGCCGTGAACTACGCCACGGTCCGCTTCTGGCAGCAGATCGGCCTGAAACGCATCATTCTGTCGCGCGAACTGTCGCTGAAGGAAGTGGCCGAGATTCGCGAGGAGTGCCCGGACATCGAACTGGAAGTCTTCGTGCACGGCGCGCTGTGCATCGCCTATTCCGGCCGCTGCCTGCTGTCAGGCTACATGTCGCACCGCGATTCCAACCAGGGCGCCTGCACCAACACCTGCCGCTGGAAATACAACGCCATGGAAGCGCGCGAAACCGCTACCGGGGACGTGGTCCCGCTGCATCCGCGGGCGCATGAAGAAACCGCGGAACTGCCCGTCATGCTGCTGGAGGAAGAAACCCGCCCCGGGGAGTTGATGCCGGCCTACGAGGACGAGAACGGCACCTACATCATGAATTCAAAGGACCTGCGCGCGGTCCAGCACGTCAAGGCGCTGACGGAGATGGGTATCGACTCGCTCAAGATCGAAGGGCGCACGAAGTCCTTTTATTACACCGCGCGAACAGCCCAGGTCTACCGGCGCGCCATTGAAGACGCCGCGGCGGGGCGGGAATTCGACATGGCCATGATGGACGAGCTCGAAGGACTCGCAAACCGGGGCTACACCGAGGGTTTTTACCGGCGGCACCCGCCGAAGGAATACCAGAACTACGAACGCGGCGTCTCGCGCAGCGAGCGTCAGCAGTTCGTAGGGGAAGTGCTCGAATACGAAAACGGCTGGCTGACGATCAACGTGAAAAACCGCTTCGAGGCCGGCGACGAGATGGAACTGGTGACAACGCAGGGCAACCGGCATTTCGTGCTGGAAAACCTGTGCGACCGCGACGGCAACCGGATCGACGCCGCACCGGGATCGGGCCACGTGGTGCGAATCGGGCTGGAAGGCCAGTATTCGATCCCCAATCCCGGATTTGCCCTGCTGGTGCGCTACTTGCCTTCAGCCTGAAACCGCACGCAGGTCAAGAAACTCACACGGCATGCATTCCATATTTCTAGGGTTCTGATCTGTGTCATCCCGCCCGGCCGGCAAAATTCCTATATTGCAGTGGGTTTACCCGTGTCCGTAAGCTGAGATTGAGGAGACGACATGAAATTTGCTTCACGAATTGCGTTCGCTACCGCCCTGGCACTGGCTGCTTCAGGTGCCGCCCTCGCCCAGGACGTCACCGACGACGCAACCTGCCTGGAATGCCACGACGGAACCGAACGTTCCGCACCGGCCGATCCCAACATGATCCAGGTGCACAACCCGGAAGGCGGGTTCTTCGCCGAAGCCCATGAAATGTGGGCCTGCGTGGACTGCCATACCTACGTTGAAGAAATTCCGCACGCGGAAGACGTCAGCGAACAGGTTGTGGACTGCCTGAATTGCCACGCGGAAGTTCCGACCAAGTAAAACGACCGCACCACGAGAGGTCAGATTCGCTGGATGCTCCTGTCGAGTCTGACCTTTCAACTGGCAGCGGCCGGCCGCACAGGGCCGGTTCGATGCAGATGGCGCACGGACCCTCGGGGTAGAGCATTGAACGAAAAAACCGGTCCTACTGGAGAAAAGCCTCAGGGGTGGCGGCGCGTATCGCGTTTTATCGTGAACGTGCTGCTGTTCCTGGCATCGCCATTCATTGCGCTGAGTTACCTGGTGGCATTGCCTGTTGTCGGCTTTTTCCAGTTTTCCCGCTCTTTGCTTGATTCAAAGCAAAAGAAAAATTCCGGCGATACCCATCGAGCGGGTGAAAAATGACTAATGAAATGTCCAGACGAATTCCCGCACTCCTTGCCGCTGCAGTCCTGTCGCTGGCCGGCGCCTGGATCGCTGTAACGCCGGTCGACGTGCTGGCGCAGGATGCTGCCGAAGCGCCGGACCCCGACGCACGCTGCGTGAAATGCCACAGCAGGGGCCTGAAGAAGAAGCTGGAGGACGGCGAGGTTCTCTCGCTGAAGGTCGATGCGGAAGCATTCGCCACGTCGGTTCACAGCGTGATCGGCTGCACCGGCTGCCACCGTGATGTCGCAAAAGGCAGACATCCCTCACGTCAGCCCATCGAGAGCCGCCGCGCGTATTCTTTTGAAAAGAATGAAACGTGCCGCCAGTGTCACCGGGCCAAGTACGAAGCCTACGACGGCAGCATCCATGCCAACCTGGTACGGGCGGGCAGCGACAAGGCGCCTTTATGCTCCGACTGCCACAGTGCGCACGCCATTCAACGCCACGAAACGTACGACCGCGACAGCGGCGAACCGTGCAGCAAATGCCACACGGATATTTTCACCGCCTACGAAGAAAGCGTTCACGGCACCGCCCGCAGAGAAGGCAACCGCATTCGCGCCGACCACTTCGAATCACCGGTCTGCGCCGACTGCCACAGCGCCCATGATATTTCCGCCGTCGCCTCGACCGGCTATCTCGTCTCGACCTGCATGAGCTGCCACGAAGTGGCCAAACTGGCCCATGAACAATGGCTGCCGAACGCCCCGATGCACCTGAAGTCGGTCGGCTGTTCCGCCTGCCATGCGCCCGACGCCGGCCTGCGGGTCGACCTGCAGCTTTGGGACCAGGTAAATCAGCAGGCGGTCGGCGCCGAGGAGCGCTATGCTCCGTTGCGAGCCACGTTGGCCGAGATCGGCAACGAGAAAGGCGGCATAAGCTCGCTGGACCTGTGGAAGCTGATCCGTCTGACGAAAGCGGACGGCGACAATATCGACGTGAGGCTGCGTGGACGTCTGGAAGTGGCCACCGGCATGGACACGCATCGCCTCCAGGACAGCGGCCAGGCGACCCGGACCTGCGAAAACTGCCATGACGGCGACTCCGTGGCGTTCGACAAGGTCACGGTCTCGATCACCCGGGCGGACGGGCGCAAAGAGCGCTTCGAGGCCGATAAAGCGGTGCTCAGCTCGGTCCTCTCGGTCGACTCGATCAGCGGCTTTTACGCTCCGGGCGGCACCCGCATCAAGCTGCTCGACTACCTGCTTGTGCTCGCCGTTCTGGGCGGCCTGGCCGTGCCCGTGGTTCATATTTCACTGGGCAAGATCATCCGTCGCAAGATGAAAGTGAAGTAACGGGAAACAAGCAATGAACAATCGGGAACCGATCCACGAACACATCGACACAAAGCAGCGGATATACCTGCACCCGTTGCCGGTCCGCATCTGGCACTGGCTCAACGCGCTCGGCTTCGTTCTGCTGATCCTGACCGGACTGCAGATACGCTACGCCGACATTTTCAGCGTCATCAGTTTCGAAACGTCAGTGCAGCTGCATAACTGGATCGGCTTCGTCATCATCGTCAACTGGTTCCTGTGGTTTTTCTACTACATGACGTCAGACAAGATCACGAACTACCTGCCCGATTTCAACGCGTCCGATTTCATCAAGCGCTATTTCGAACAGGCGCAGTACTACGGTTACGGGATTTTCGTGGGCGAAGAGCGGCCGCACGACGTGCAGCCCTACGACAAGTTCAACCCGATGCAGAAGCTCACTTACCAGTTCGTGATGCTGATCACGGTCCCGATCACCTTCTTCTCCGGCCTGATGATGTGGGACGTGGACTATTTCGCCGGCCTGATCGAGTTGGCGGGCGGTATTCGCATCGTCAACACCGTGCACGTGATCATGTTCGTCATCTTCGTTTTCTTCGTCTTCCTGCACGCCTACATGGGCATGCTGGGGTCGAAATGGTGGTCGCACTACAAGGAGATGTTCACGGGCTACGAGGAGCCGCACGACTGAGCGACCCGGCCAACCGGCCCGCCGTTTTTTCCGCATTGACCACGCAGTCGTTGAGGCTGACGCCGCGAAAGGCGTTACCGCTCATGAACAGGCCAGGCAATGAACGCAAGCGGTTTTCGATGGCCTCGAGCCGGTCAGCGTGCCCCACGAGGTACTGCGGTATCGCCCGTTCGTGCCGGTAAATCATCGCGAACTCGGGTTCGGCCGTGACCCCCATGATGTCCTTCAGGTTGGCGCGCACTTCATCCAGCAGCTTTTCGTCCGGCAGCAGGGCCCGCTCCGGTGTGCGCGCGCCGCCCACCAGGGTCCGCAGCAGCACCCGGCCATCCGGCGCGCGGTTCGGAAACACGTAGGAATCGGCGACCGTTCCCAGGATCTCGCGCTTTTCCCTGGAGGGCACCAGGAAGCCGAAACCGTCCATGTCGCCCTCGACATCCGGGCGTTCGTAACCGAGACAGACCACGGCGAGCGACGGGTAGTCGATTCCACCCACCAGGGTGGACAGCTCTGCATCCAGGCCGGACAACAACGCGGCCTGTGCGTAAGCCGGGCAAGCCAGCACCACCGCATCGAATACCTCTTCGCCGCCGTCCGCCAGGCCAAGCCGGTACTGCGCCCCCTCCCGCTCGATGCGCTCAACCGCGCAATCGAGGCGCA
>Ga0180436_10001723_pt1 | contig 21195 bp, 29 predicted proteins | sample SS_ome_2_FD_132434 | JGI IMG/M metagenome (GOLD analysis project Ga0180436, IMG submission 132434) | Hypersaline lake sediment archaeal communities from the Salton Sea, California, USA - SS_3_S_2 metaG | ecosystem: Environmental > Aquatic > Non-marine Saline and Alkaline > Hypersaline >...
GATCCCACCGCCTGTCGGTCGAATGCCCGAAATCCCGAGCACCCGAGCACCGGCGGACCGACCACGACGCCGTCCGCGACCTCGACGACCTCGAACAGTATATTCGCGGGACCGGCGGGGCGTATTCCCGAAGTCCTCCCCCGGGCGGGCGGCGGCTCAAATGGCCCGGGCGAGCCTCGGCACGGCTCAGCCGGCGGTCGCCTCCACCTGCGGGGCGGCCGGAGCAGCCTCCACGGGCCCGACAAACTCGAGAATCGCCCTGGCACCCGCGTCGCCGAGCCGCGGCGTGGCGAGCTTGAGAATGCGGGTGTAGCCGCCGGGGCGGTCCGCAAATCTCGGGGCGACGACGTCGAAAAGCACCCTCGCAGCCCGCTTGTCACCGAGCAGACGCAGTGCCCTGCGGCGGGCGGACACATAGGGCGCCCGGGCAGCGGCCCAGTTCCGCCAGGCATCACTCTCCCGCCATTTCTTCCATTCGGCAGTATCACGCTCGGCGGTGGTCGCGAGATCCTCCGCCGCCGCCGCTCGGGCAATCCCGCGGCGGGCGATGGTGATGCACTTCTCAACGAGGGGTCGCACCTCCTTGGCCTTGGCGAGCGTGGTCACGATCCGCCCGGGCACCTTCGCCGCCCCTGGCTCGTCGACGTCCCGCGGCTCCTCGGTCAAAAACAGGGCCGAGGCCAGATTCCGCAACAGGGCCCGTTGATGCGAGGGACTCCTGCCGAGCACCCGACCCTTGCGACGATGACGCATGTTTCACCCTTCCTCGCTCTGTGCCAGGTCCCCCCGGCTTGACTCTCGGCGGCCTGCATACAGCCGCAACGCCGGTTCAGGCCTGCGGCTCCTCCTCGAACCGCATCCCGAGCCTCAGCCCGACCTCACCGAGCTTCTCCTCGATCTCCTCCACTGTCTGCTCGCCGGCGTTGCGAAGCTCCATCAGTTCCTCGCGGGTCCGGGAAACGAGGTCCTTGAGAGTGGCGATTCCCTCAGCCTCGAGACAATTGCTCGCCCGCAGCGACATCCGCAGGTCGCCCACCAGCATGCCCAGCCGGCTCTCCAGCGGGGCCTCGACCTCGAGCAGGTCGCTTGCAGCCGGGAGGTGGACCCCCGGCCCCGCCTGCCCGTAGCCCACGAACGGGTTGAGGTGCTTGCGGAGAATCTTGGCCGCCTCGACCAGGGCCATCTCCGGCGTGATCGTGCCGTCGGTCCAGATCTCCATCGTGAGCTTGTCGTAGTTGGTCTTCTGGCCGACGCGGGTCTCCTCCACCTCGTAGCGAACGCGGGTCACCGGACTGAAGACGGCATCGACGGGGATGATCCCGATCTCCTGCGCCTCGGGACTGTGCTCGGAGGCAGGCACATAGCCGCGACCATTCTCGACCACCATCTCGATCTCGAAGGGCACATCATCGGTGAGCGTGGCGAGCACGAGATCCTTGTTGATCACCTCGACCGCCTCATCGGTCTGCACATCCCCGCCGGTGACCGGCCCCTTCTCGCTCTTCTCGACACGGATCACACGGGTCGAATCGCTGTGATTCTTCACCACCAGGCTCTTGATCGCCAGCACGACGTCGGTGACGTCCTCGGCCACGCCCTTGATCGTGGTGAATTCGTGCAGGGCGCCCCCCACCTTGATCTGCGTGATCGCACTTCCCTCGAGGCTCGAGAGCAGCACCCTCCGCAGGCTGTTGCCGACGGTCGTGCCGAAACCCCGTTCAAAGGGCTCGGCCGTAAAGCGGCCGTAGGTCTCGGTGAGTGACTGCTGGTCTGCCTCGACGACACCGGGCAGCTCCAAACCTCTCCAGCGAATGTGCATGGGATCCTCCTGGGGCTTACTTCGAACACAGCTCGATGATCAGGTTGGCCTGCACCGGGATTGACACGTCATCCGCACCGGGCAGACGGTCGACCCGGCCTTCGGGAATACCGCCGTCGATCCGGGTGAGGAAGTCGGGCACCTCCCGCTGCGTGTCGGCGATCGCCGCGTGGACGAGTTGCAGACTCTTTTTCCGATTCTTGACCCGCACGAGATCACCGGCCCGCACGAGGTAGCTGGGGATGTCGACCCGCCCGCCATTGACGGTGATATGGCCGTGCTGCACCATCTGCCTCGCCGCGGCCCGGGAGGCCGCAAAGCCCATGCGGTGCACGATGTTATCGAGCCGCCGCTCGAGCAGCGACATCAACGCCTCGCCGGTGTTCACCCGGCCCCGCTCGGCCCGGGCAAAGTAACCGCGGAACTGCCGCTCCAGCACGCCGTAATAGTGCTTCACCTTTTGCTTCTCGCGAAGATGCAGCCCGTAGTCGGTCTGCTTCGGACGACGCCGCTGCACCATGCCCGGCGGCGTGCTCCGCCGCTCGAAGGCGCACTTCGGTGTGTCGCAGCGACTCCCCTTGAGGAAGAGCTTCAGCCCGTCGCGGCGGCAGAGCCGGCAGACCGGCCCGGTGATCCTACCCATCGTTCAGTCGTGCTCCTGGTTGGTTCTTCCGGACAGCCGCCGCTCAGACCCGCCGCTTCTTCGGAGGGCGGCAGCCGTTGTGCGGGAGGGGTGTGACATCTTCGATACTCTTGACGTTCATGCCGGCCGCCTGCAGGGCCGTGATCGCACTTTCGCGGCCGCTGCCCGGCCCACGGACCCGCACCTCGAGGTCCTTGACGCCAAACTTGGCCGCTTTTTCCGCCGCCTGCTGCGCGGCCATCTGACCGGCGAATGGCGTTCCCTTGCGGCTGCCCTTGAAGCCGCAGGTTCCGCCGCTCGACCAGCAGAGCGTGTCTCCACGATGATCGGTGATTGTGACGGTCGTGTTGTTGAAGGTCGCCATGATGTAGGCGATGCCCGACGACACGCTCTTTTTCCGCTGCTTCGAACTCTTGGCCACTGCCGCTGCTCCGTACGAATTTGGTGTACTGTTGTCGCCGGTATGCCGGCGCTGATTACCTGAGGTCCTTCACGCCCTTCTTGCCGGCCACCGTCTTCTTGGGACCCTTTCGGGTGCGGGCATTGGTCCGCGTCCGCTGGCCGCGGACCGGCAGACCCCGGCGATGCCGCAGGCCTCGATAGGCACCGATGTCCTTGAGCCGTGAGACGTTTTGGGCCACCTGCCGACGGAGCTGCCCCTCGCAGACGTAGTCTTTGTCGAGGAGGGCCGCGATCCGGGCGATCTCGTCTTCCTGCAGATCCCGGGCCATCGCCTGCGGATCGACACCGGCCTTGTGACAGAGTTCGCGGGCCACCCGAGGACCGACTCCGTAGAGGTACTGCAGCGAATAGACCGACTTCTTGTCAGACGGTATGTCGACACCGAGCAGGCGTGGCATGGCTTCGTATTTCTGGCGTGTCTCATGAATGCGGTGATCGCGGGGCCAACGACCGGCCCCGCTGTCCGCACTCCGGAGGCTTTCAGCCCTGCCGCTGCTTGTGCCGCGGATTGTCGCAGACGACGAACACGACGCCGCGCCGACGAACGATCTTGCACTTCTCGCAGATACGCTTGACGCTCGCTCGAACCTTCACGTTTCGTCGCGGAGTTGCCGCGTCCAGGGGAGGCATGGGAAACCACCGGAGCCCCGGAGTATAGAAGCCCCAGGGTAGCCTCCACAAGGGGGTGGCCGCTGACGCGGCCCGGGCCGGGTCCCTCAGGCGGCGTCGCCCACCGATTCCCCGTTGGCCGGAGCCGCGGTGAGCACCACCGGTCCGCTTTCGGTAATCGCTACGGTGTGCTCGAAATGAGCGCTCGGCTTGCCGTCGACGGTGGCCTGAGTCCAGTGATCCGGCAACGCGCGGACCCGCTTGGAGCCCATGTTCACCATCGGCTCGACCGCGATCACAAGACCCGGTTCGAGCCGAAAATCGTGGTTGCGGCGGTACTGTGGGCTGCAGAAATTGGGAACTTGCGGGTCCTCATGCATCGTCCGGCCGATCCCGTGGCCGACGAAATTCTCGACCACCGAGAAGCCCCGGTCGCGGACATAGCTGGCCATTTCGGAGGCGACGTCGCTCCAGCGGCTCCGCTGGCCCATCAGTTCGATTGCGAGGGCCAGCACCCCGGAGGTGCAATCGAGGAGTTCCTGCACCTCGTCGCTCACCCCGCCAACCGGGTAGGTGACCGCCGAGTCACCACACCAGCCGCCAACGCTGCAGCCGGTATCGATGCTCACGATGTCACCCTCCACGAGCACCCGAGACGAGGGAATCCCGTGGACGACCTCGTCGTTGACCGACATGCAACAGACCGCGGGAAAGGGCACCTTGCCCGGCACGCCCTTGAACAGGGGGGTCGCCGAATGCTTCTCGAAGAAGGCCTCGATCTGTGCGTCGATCTCGAGCGTGGTGATGCCGGGCCGAACGAGCGAGCGGGCGAGTTGATGGGCAGCCCAGACCACCAGGCCCGCCCGACGCATGGCGGCAATCTCACGAGGCGAACGAAGGTTGACCACGGAAATCCTGAAGGGAAAACGGAAAGAAATGATGCTCGGCGGAATGATCGTGCGGCGGGCGTGTTCATGCTCCCGGAGTGTGCCGGGGTGCCGTCGCCTCAGAGCAGTATAGCGGGTCGGCCGGCGGGGCTCAGGCTGCCGGCGGTCAGTGGCGGTTGCCGGTGCCGCGTCGGCTGCGTCCTCCACGGCCAAACTCATCGACCGCGTCCCGCACCCGCCCGGCGATCTCGTCGGCCGTGCCGAGCCCGTCGATGCTCGCCAGCTTGCCCTGGTTCTCGTAATATTTCAGCAGCGGCGCGGTCTGCTTCTCAAAGCTCTCGATCCGGCGGCTGAAAATCTCGGGGTCGTCATCCTCCCGCTTCCGCGCGAGCATCCGGCGGATCAGTTCGTCACGAGGCACAGCCAGTTCGATCACGCCGTCGAGCGTCATCGCCTGTCGCTCGAGGAACTCGTCGAGCGTCGCGGCCTGCGGAAGAGTTCGCGGGAAGCCGTCGAGCAGACAACCTTCGCGGCAGTCGGCCGCCTGCAGCCGCCGGCTGACCATCCCCACGATCAGTGGGTCGGGCACGAGCTGCCCTCCCTCCATGAATTGCCGGGCCTGCCGGCCTTCGGCGGTGCCCTCGCGGACCGACGCGCGGAGCATCTCGCCTGTGGAGAGGTGCGGCACGCCGAGATACTCGACAAGCCTCTGACACTGAGTGCCCTTGCCGGCTCCTGGAGGCCCGATGAGAACGATCCGCATGTATCAGCCTGGGGAAGCCGCGGGCAACCGCGGCAGCTGCTGGGTTGTGGTGTCGCCGCAGCCCTGCCGGCAGCCTGCCCCGTCCCGTGCGGGCACCCGCCCCGGGATCACGACCCCCCGACCCCACGGCGGGAAAGGATCAGGATTTTTCGAGCAGGCCGCTGTAGTTCCGCATGACGAGATGGCTGTCGATTTTCTGAACGAGGTCGAAGGCGACGCTCACGGCGATCAGGAGGCCCGTGCCGCCGTAGAAACTGGCGATCTGGGCCGGGATGCCGAGGGATCCCGCGACGATCGTGGGAATGATCGCGACCAACGCCAGGAATCCCGCCCCGACATAGGTGATCCGCTCCATCACCCGCTCCAGAAAGTCGGCGGTCCGCTTACCGGGACGATAGCCGGGTATGAAGGCCCCAAAATTCTTCAGGTTGTCGGCGATGTCTTTGGGATTGAAGGTGATCGCCGTCCAAAAATAGCAGAAGAAATAGATCAGCAACACGTAGAGCAGGTTGTAGAGAAACGACTGGCCCCGCGTGAAGGAATCGTGCAGGGCGCCGAGCAGGCTGCTGCCAGGATTGGCGTTGTGCAGATACTGGAAAAACATCTGCGGGAACAGCAGCAGCGAACTGGCGAAGATGATCGGCATCACGCCTGCCTGGTTGACCTTCAGCGGCAGGTACTGCTTCGTGCCCCCGTAGACACGCCTGCCACGGACATGCTTGGCCGACTGGGTGGGGATCCGCCGCTGGCCTTGGGTCATGAAAACGACCCCCGCCACCACCCCCACAAACAACGCCGCGAGCACCAGCAGCCTCTCGATCCCCATCTTGCCGGCCCCGCCGCCGAGTTCCCAACTGGTGTCGCCGGTGAGTTCAACCAGGGCGCTTGGCATCGCGGCCAGGATTCCCGCCATGATCAACAGGCTGATGCCGTTGCCGATGCCGAACTCGTCGATCTGCTCGCCGAGCCACATCAGGAAGATCGTTCCGGCTGTCATCGTGAGCACAGCCACGAATTGCCAAATCAATGGCAGACGGCCATCGTCGAGAAAGGCGGGCTGGATCAGCGACATCTCGCCGACGCGGGTCGAAGCGAGGAAGGCGACGTAGGCCCAGCTCTGCAGGATGCAGATCCCCACCGTCGCATACCGGGTGTATTCGTTGATCTTCTTGCGGCCGCTCTCCCCCTCCTTCTGCAGCCTTTCCAGCGGCGGCCAGACCGTTGCGAGCAGCTGGAAGATGATCGAGGCGGAGATGTAGGGCATGATTCCCAGGCCGAAGATCGTCGCCTGGGAGAGCTGGCTCGCCGAGAAGACGGCGACGGTCTTGAGCAGGTCACCCAGCCCGCCCGCCTCCTCGGCGAAGGCGGTCATCGCCTGCGGATCGACGATCGGCAGCGGCACCTGCCAGCCGACCCGGTAGATCGCCAGCAGCCCGAGGGTCAGCAGGATCTTCTGCCGCAGTTCGGGGATCGTGAAGATGATGCGAATTTTTTCCAGCACCGTCGGGATTCCTTGGAGTGTTGAGGCGGCTCATGGCGTGATCACGACCGAAGCCGTCACCCTACCCGGCGGCGGGCTTTCCGCTCGACCCCGCTTTCCGCTGCTTTTTCTCGCCCCGCTTTACCGGGGCGGGCCCGGGCAATTCCGTCACGCTGCCGCCGGCGGCGAGAATCTTCTCCCGGGCCTGGCGGCTGAAGTGGTGGGCCGAAACGGTCAGGGCATGCGTGATTTCGCCGTTTCCCAGGATCTTGAGCGCATCCCAGGTGCCACCGGCCAGACCCGCCTTGCGAACCGCCTCGGGTGTCACCTCGGTGCCGGCGGGGAAGGCCGCCGCGAGGGCCCCCACGTTGACCGCGTAGACCGTGCGGGCGAAGCGGTTGTGGAACCCACGCTTGGGGATCTGGCGGATGATCGGCATCCTCGCCCCCTCGAAGATGGGCGATGCCGACCAGCCGGCGAGCTGTCCCTGGCCCTTGTGGCCGCGGCCGGAGGTCTTGCCGTGGCCGGAGCCCGGACCGCGGCCGACCCGCTTCCGCTTCTTGTTGCGGTGGACTCCACGATTGACGTCGTCGATTCTCATTGTCGCCTCTCCTCCGCCGGCTGCCGCCGGTAGCCTACCTGCGGGCCGTCACTACGAGAGCGTCACGCCCCGTAGCCGTTCCACCTCGTCCTTTGTTCGCAACTGCTTGAGGGCCTCGATCGCCGCCTTCACGAGGTTCAGCGGATTGGTCGATCCCTGCGCCTTGGTCAGCACGTCGTGGATGCCGGCCGACTCGCAGACAGCCCTCACTGAGGCCCCGGCAATCACCCCGGTGCCGGGGTTGGCCGGCAGCATGATCACCCGGCTCGTTCCGCTGACACCCTCCACGCGGTGCGGGATCGTGCCTGACTCGATCGGCACCTCGACGAGATTCTTCATCCCGTCCTTGATCGCTTTTTCGACCGCGGGCGGCACCTCGTTGGCCTTGCCGTAGCCCCAGCCGACCTTGCCGCGGCCGTTGCCCACGACCACGAGGCCGGCGAAACTGAATCGACGGCCGCCCTTGACGACCGCCGCACAGCGGCGAACCTTGACCACGCGTTCGGTAAACTCGCCACCGGCCCGGGATTCTCTGCTACCGCTTGCCATGAGTTTCTTTCTGGGGATGTGGTTCTGTTTGGGGTCTGTTTTTGGGTGGGGTTGGGATTGGGGTCCGCCGAAGGCCGATCAAAACTCCAGCCCGGCCGAACGGGCCGCCTCGGCAAGAGCCGCCACCCGGCCGTGATAGCGGAAGCTGCCTCGGTCGAAGCAAACCTTCTTCACCCCGGCCGCCTGGGCACGCTCCGCCAGAGCCCGTCCGATCGCCTCGGCCGCCTGGCGGTTGCCTCCGAAGCCGAGTTCACCCCGGAGCGTCTTGTCGAGCGAACTCGCCGAGGCGATCGTGTGGCCCCGCGCATCGTCGACGACCTGGGCGTAGATGTGCTTGTGCGTGCGGAACACCGAGAGCCGCGGCCGCTCGGCGGTGCCGTTGAGCCGCTTCCGCACACGGCGGCGGCGGCGGAGTCGTTGGCGAAAGTTGCTCTTGGCATGATCCATGGCTGGGAATTCCGCGAATGGAAATGGGGCTCGTGTCGGCTTTGTGTCGTTGAATCGGGTCGGTTACTTCGCCACTGCCTTGCCCGCCTTGCGACGGACCTGCTCGTTCTCGTAGCGAATGCCCTTGCCCTTGTAGGGTTCGGGCTTGCGGAGGGCCCGCACCTCGGCGGCAAACTGGCCCACCCTCTGCTTGTCGATGCCCTTGACCGAGATGTGGGTCTGGTCGGGGCAGGTCACGGTGAGGTCCTGGGGAATCGGCACCTGCAGTTCGTTGGCAAAGCCGACACGCAACTGCAGCACGTCTTTTTGCACCGCCGCGATATAGCCGACGCCGACCACCTCGAGCCGCTTCTCGTAGCCCTTCTCGACGCCCTCGACCATGTTGGCAACCAGGGCACGCGTCAGCCCGTGCACGCTCCTGGAGATGCGGGTGTCGTCGACCCGCTGAACCCGCACTTCACCCTCGCCGATCTCGAGGCGGACATTCGGGTGCGGCGTCAGCTGCAGCTTGCCCAACGGGCCCTCGACCTGGAAGACGCCGGAGGCCTCGGCGACCTTGACGGACGCGGGCACGGGCACGGGAGCTCGTCCTACTCGTGACATGACTTGATCACTTCATCGTTGTGTTGAAAGGAATGACGCCGCTTCGGCGATCGCTCACCAGAGTTCGCAGAGCACCTCGCCGCCGAGCTTCTTCTGCCTGGCCTCGCGGTCGCTCAGCACGCCGCCTGAGGTCGACACGATCGAGATGCCAAGCCCGCCGAGCACCGGACGCAGCCGCGTGGACCGGCTGTAGACCCGACGGCCAGGCGAGCTGACACGCCGGATGGTGCGAATCACCCGCTCACCGTTGGGGCCATACTTCAGCTCGAGCTGCAGCTTCGGAGCCGGTGAGCCCTCGACCTCCCGCCAGTCCCAGATGAAGCCCTCTCGTTTGAGCACGTCGGCCACGCCCCGCTTGACCTTCGAGGTCGGAAGTTCGATCAGCGACCGCTCGATCCGCACCGCGTTGCGGATCCGGGTGAGCATGTCGGCGATGGGGTCGGTCATCATGGTTCAGTGGGCCCCGGGGGTTGGGTCTGCAAAAATTCGTGTCGGTCCGACGGTCATGGGTGGATGCTCACCAGCTCGCCTTCCGGACGCCCGGAATGCAGCCTTGATCGGCCAGCTTGCGGAAACAGATCCGGCAGGTGCCGAACTTGCGGTACACCGCACGCGGCCGACCGCAAAACATGCACCGCCGCACCTGGCGGGTGGAAAACTTGGGAGGCCGCTTGGCCGCCGCGATCTTTGATTTGCTCGCCATGGTTGTCTCGCCGGTGCCGGCACTGCCGCTCAGGCAGCCGCGTCGGCATCGCCCTCCTTTTTCAGTGGAACACCCAGCAGCCGCAGCAGGGTCTTGGCGTCGTCGTCGGTCCGGGCCGTGGTCACGATCGTGATATTCATTCCCTGCGGGCGGCTGAGACGGTCGGGATTGATCTCCGGAAAGACCATCTGCTCGGAGAGCCCGAGGCTGTAGTTGCCGTGACCGTCGAAGGCGGTGCTCGAGAGTCCGCGGAAGTCCCGCACCCGCGGCAGGGCCAGCGAGACCAGCCGGTCGAGAAACTCCCACATGCGGTGGCCCCGCAGCGTCGTCTTGCAGCCGATCGGCAGGTTCTCGCGGAGCTTGAAGCCCGAGACGGCGACCCGGGAAAGGGTCGCCACCGGCTTCTGACCGGTGATCTGAGCCATCGACGCAATCGCCTCGTCGAGATATTTCTTCTCGGTGATCGCCACGCCCACACCCATGTTCAATACGATCTTCTCGAGCCGTGGGATGGCGTGGGGATTCGACTCGCCGAGTTGCTCGGCGAGGGCGGGCCGGACCTTCTGCCGGTAGTGGTCGAGCAGACGCGGGATCCCGCCGGCCGCAGCTTCGCTCTTCTTCGTCTTCTTCGTGGTCGTCTTGGCCATCGTTCTGCTCGTTTCCTGTCGTTCGCTCAAGCCTGTGCCGCGGAGTCAGCCGGCTTGGGAGGACGGATCGCCCCGAGTTCCCCGCCGCATTTCCTGCAGAATCGCTCCTTGCCCCCGTCATCGGTGGCCCGCTTGCCGACACGGGTCGCCTTGCCGCACGCCGGACAGACAGGCAGCACGTTCGAGGCGTCGATCGGCATCTCTTTGCTCAGCCGCCCCCCCTGGGGGTTCTTCTGGCTGCGGCGGACGTGTCGGTAGACGCGATTGACACCCTCCACCACCAGCTTGCCCTTGCGGGGCAGCACGGTCAGCACCTTCGCGCGGGTGCCGCGGGCATTGCCCGAGATCACCTCCACCATGTCTCCCGTGCGAATCAGCATCACACCACCTCGCTCGCAAGGCTCACGATCTTCATGAAACTCCGGTCGCGGAGTTCTCGGGCCACGGCTCCGAAGATCCGCGTGCCCTTGGGATTCTTGTCGTTGTCGATAATCACGCAGGCGTTGCTGTCAAACCGCACATAGCTGCCGTCCACCCGCCGCGTGGCCTTCTTGCAACGCACGATCACCGCCTTCACGACCGCCTTCTTCTTCACGTCGCTGCCGGGGATCACGCTCTTCACGCTGCACACAATGATGTCTCCGAGCCCGGCGGTCCGCTTGCGGCTCCCGCCGAGCACCTTGAAGCACATCACCTCCTTGGCACCCGTGTTGTCCGCGACATTCAGCCGCGTCTGCATCTGGATCATTGCCCTGCACCTTCCTCCGCACCCGCTTCGGCACCCGTCTCGCCCGCCGGTTCGCCGGCCTGGTGGGGCTCGCCGGTGAGGGCGGCCTCCTCGGCCCGCGCGGCACCTTCGCGAAGCTCGGTCGCCCGGGCACCGGTCCGCAGCGAGGCGAGGTCGACCGCGGTGCTGCGGGTGACGACGCGAACGAGTTCCCACCGCTTCAAACGGCTCCGCGGACGGCTCTCCACGATCTCCACGGTGTCACCGGCAGCCGACTCCTCGTGCTCGTCGTGCACGTGGCAGACCGTGCGGCGATGCAGGATCTTGCCGTATTTCTTGTGCCGCACGATGCGGGGCACCTCGACCCGGCGGGTCTTCTTCGAGGCGGCGCTGGTCACCTTCCCCGTCACGACGCGTCTTGGCATGGTTTCTCCGCTCCGTTCACTCTGGCCTGGTCGTAGCCGGCTCGCCCGTCGCCGGGGCCGCACCGCCGGCGGCACGCTGCCGCTCGGCGAGAATTGTCTGGCAGCGGGCGATCGTCTTGCGACTTTTCCGCATTTCCGAAGGGGCCGCGAGCTTCTCGGTCTGCGCCTGCAGCCGCAGTTTGAAGAGCGACTCCGCGGCGTCCTTCCAGACCAGCCGCAGCTGCTCGTCGCTCATCTCCCTGAGTTCACCGACCCGTGTCATGGCTTCGTCTTTCCTGTCAGTCCCGATCGCCTACCGCTTTCAGCCGCCCGCCCCGCCGGGGCCGCGGCTACATCTCCCGTCGTCGCACCATCCGCACCCGCACCGGCATCTTGTGAGCCAGCCGCGAGAGGCAGAGCCTCGCGGCATCCTCGTTGACCCCGCCGACCTCGTAGAGGATCGTGCCGGGCCGCACGACAGCCGCCCAGTATTCGGGCTCTCCCTTGCCCTTACCCATGCGGGTCTCGAGCGGAATCGATGTCACCGACTTGTCCGGAAAAATGCGGATGTAGAGCCGCCCCTCGCCGCGGAGGTATTGCTGGGCGGCGATTCGACCGGCCTCGATCGTGGCCGCCGAAATCCACCCGGGCTGCTCGGATTGCAAGCCGAAATCGCCGAAGATCACGGTGTTGCCCCGCGAGGCATCACCTTTTATACGACCTCTTTGGCTTTTTCGATGCTTGACCCTCTTGGGCATCAACGGCATCGCCTGACTCCTCGTACATACCTTGGTTGACCCACACTTGCACGCCGATGTTGCCCTGCGGTGTGGCCGCCTCGCAGAACCCGTAGTCGATCTTGGCCCGGAGCGTGGAGAGCGGCATCGACCCGGAGATCGCCTTTTCGCTCCGCGACATCTCGGCCCCGCCGAGCCGTCCGGCGAGCTGGATTTTCACGCCCTTGGCTCCGGCATCCATCGTCGTCTCCATCGCCCGCTTCATGGTGCGGCGAAAGCTGGCCCGCTTGGAGAGCTGGTCGGAGATGTCCTCCGCCACGAGCTGGGCCTGCAACTCCGGCCGGCCCACCTCCTCGACCTTGAGATTCACCCGCCGGCCGAGCAGATCCTGCAGTTCGCCCTGGAGACGGTCGACCTCCTGGCCCTTGCGGCCGATGATCACGCCCGGCCGGGCGGTGTGGAGGATCACCTTCACCTCGTCCCGGGTCCGCTCGATCTCGACCTTGGGGATCGCGGCACTGCGATACTTCGTCTTCACGAACTTCCGCACCCGGAAGTCCTCCATCAAGAGGGCCCGAAACTCGTTCTTCGAGGCATACCAGCGGCTCTTCCACGGCTCCATGACGCCGGTGCGGAAGCCGACGGGGTTGACCTTCTGTCCCATTGAAAAACCTGCTTCGTGTCTGCGGTGTGTGCCTGGGGGCCGCTGCTTCAGCCCACCGAATCGAGTGAAACCTTGATGTGGGCCATGCGACGGATGATCGAGTGAGCCATGCCCCGGGCCCGCGGACGGATCCGCTGAAAAGTCGGCCCGTTGTCGACGCGGGCGTCGACCACGACGAGGTCGTCGATGCCGGCGGCCTGTTCGTTTTCGGCGTTGCCCAGCGCGCTTTTGATCACCTTCTCGAGCATCCTTGCCCCCCGCTGGGGCTGGAAACGCAGAATGTCGAGCGCCTCGTCGGCGAACTTGCCCCGCACGAGGTCGGCCAGCGGCCGCACCTTCCGCGGAGAGATCCGGGCGAATCGGTGTGTTGCGGTGAATGCCATGGCTGTGTCGTTCCTTTGCCGGGTCGTCGCCTGCAGGCTACCTGCCGCCCTTGCCGCCGTGGCCGCGGAAGGTGCGGCTCGGGGAAAACTCCCCGAGTTTGTGGCCGACCATGTCTTCGGTGACGAAAACCTTCAAGTGCTGCTTGCCGTTGTGGACCATGAACGTGAGCCCCACGAACTCCGGCACGATCGTGCAGGCCCGCGACCAGGTCTTGATCGGGTCGCGACCACCCGACGAGAGCTGGGCCTCAACCTTCTCGTAGAGCCGGGGATCGACGTAGGGGCCCTTCTTCGAACTGCGTCCCATCGTGCCTGAGTCCTCTGTGCTGCCTGGTGTTCCGGTCTGTCTTGTGTTTCGTGTTGAATGCGAGCCGCTAGCGAACCTTCAACTGCCCGTACCGCTTGCTCTTGCGGCGGCGAACGATCGCCGAGCCCGACGGCTTCCGCGGCTTGCGGGTGCTCCCGCCCTTGGCGCTCTTGCCGGTGGGGCTGACGGGATGCCGACCGCCCTTGTTGCGGCCCTCGCCGCCACCGTGGGGATGATCGATGGGGTTCATCGAGGTGCCGCGGACGTGCGGCCGGATGCCGAGCCACCGCTTGCGGCCGGCCTTGCCGAGCACGAGGTTCATGTGCTCGCTGTTGCCCAACTGCCCGACCGTGGCCCGGCAGCCCGCGGGCACCCGGCGGATCTCACCGGAAGGCAGCGTGAGCTGCGCCCAGCCGGCCTCGCGAGCCAGCAGCGTGGCGGCCGTGCCGGCGGAGCGGCACATCCGCCCGCCACGGCCCGGTTGCATCTCGACGTTGTGCACCGAAGTGCCCAGCGGAATCGACGAGAGCGGCAGGCAGTTGCCGACGTCGGGCGGGGCATCCGGCCCACTCCGCACGGTCGACCCGACCGCGAGGCCGTCAGCGGCAAGGATGTACCGCTTCTCGCCGTCGGCGTAGTGGATCAGGGCCACGCGACAGGTGCGGTTGGGATCGTACTGGATCGAGTGCACCTTCCCGGGCACACCATCCTTGTTCCGCCGAAAGTCGATCAGCCGGTAGTGCTGCTTGTGGCCGCCGCCGCGATGGCGGGCGGTGATCTTGCCCTGGTTGTTGCGGCCGCCCGTCTTCTTCTTGCGAACCCGCAGCCCCTTGGGCACCTTCGCGCCTCGGGTCAGTTCAGCAAAATCGGAAACGCTCGCATTGCGGCGGCCGGCGCTGGTCGGCTTGTAGGAGCGAATGCCCATCGTTCGGTCTCGACTGCTGGTGGCTTGGGGTTTGGGGCTTGAGGTGTGGCTTGGGGTCTGAAGTCCGGGCTGGTCGTCGCCGACTAGAAGAGGTCGATCTTGAAGTCGGGCTTGAGGGTCACCACGGCCTTCTTCCAGTCTTTCGTGCGTGAGTAGCCGTATCGCGTGCGGCGGAGCTTGCCCTTGCGATTCTGCACGGCAACCCGCTCCACCTTCACGTTGAAAAGCTCTTCAACGGCCCGGCGGATGTCGGCCTTGCCTGCCGCCCCGGCGACTTCGAAGGAGTAGGCGTTGTGGCGGGTCGCGCGGTGCACGCCCTTCTCGGTGACCAGCGGACGCAGGATCACCTGATGCGGGGCGAGTTTGTCGTTGAACGAAGGCGGTGGAGGAACGGGCATTCCCATCAGGCTTCCTCCCCTGCTTGGCCGCGGGCTTCGCGGCGGTCGGCGGCGGTCTTGCGGAAGGCGTCGATCGCCGCGGTGGTCATCACGATTTTCCGCGGCGCGAGAATCGCGTGGGCATTGAGGTCGCCCACCGGCGAAACCGAAACACCTTCGATGTTGCGGGCGCTCTTCCAGAGGTTCTCATCGTGGGCCTCGGCCGCCACGAGCACCGTACGGGCCGCATTCTCCCCCCCTCGCAGCCCGAGAGCCCCGAGCACGCCGGCCATCGCCGAGGTCTTGGGGCCGTCGAAGACGAGCCGGTCGACGAGGCAGACCTCCTCATCGGCCAGCCGGGCGGCGAGGGCCATCCGCGTCGCCGCCCGCAGGGCTTTCCGCGGCATCCGCCAGCCGAAGTCGCGAGGACGCTTGGCGAAGATTCTCCCACCGCCCCGTCGCGTGCCGCTGCGACGGCCGCCGGCCCGGGCGTTGCCCGTGCCCTTCTGGCGATAGAGTTTCTTCGTGCTGCCGGCCACCTCGCCGCGGGTCTTCGTCTTGAAGGTGCCCTGGCGAAGATTGGCCTGGTACATCACGACTGCGTCGTGCAGCAGTTGTCGATTGATCGAGGGGGCCAGTTCGGCCGGGTCGATCTCATAGGAGCCGACCTGCTTGCCGGCCATGTCGTAGACGGCGAACTTCACTTCCCGCCTCCCTTCTTCGCGGCGGCGGGCTTCCCTCCGCCGCGGCGGAGCTTGTTGGTGGGCCGCACGACAACGAACGACCCGTTGGGCCCGGGCACCGCACCACGGACCACCAAGAGGTTCTGCTCCGGATCGATCCGCACGACTTTCAGGTTCCGCATCGTCGACCGCTCGTTGCCGAAGCGGCCGGCCATCCGCTTGCCGCGGAAGGTGCGAGCCGGCGAGGTGCACTGCCCGGTACCGCCCTGATGCCGGTGCACCTTCTTCACGCCGTGGCTGGCCCGCTGGCCGCCAAAACCGTGCCGCTTCATGACGCCCGCAGTGCCACGGCCCTTGGTGGTGCCGATCACGTCGACCGCCTGCACCTCCTCGAAAACCCCGAGCGTGAGCACCTGGCCAACCTCGTAGCCCTCGGTCAGCCCGCGAAACTCGCGGATGAATCGCTGCGGCTCGCAGCCGGCCTTCGGAACCGAGGCCAGACCCGCCTCGGCCCGCCGGCGGCCACGACGGCTCTCGAGTTTGGCCACCTGACCGCGGTCGGATCTGCGGGCCAGCCGCCGGGGTCGATCGAGAAAGCCGACCTGCACGCTGTCGTACCCGTCCCGCTCGCCGGAGCGAACCATCAACACCGGACAGGGCCCGGCCTCGATCACGGTGACCGGAACGACCGTCCCGTCGTCGTCGAAGACCTGGGTCATCCCGACCTTGCGGCCCAGCAGCCCTCGGAGACTCGTCGTCGGCAGGGACAACGGTTCGGCCACCTGCGGCGGGGACTGCGGGGTTTCCGACGCATCCACCGGCGAGTCGGCCTGCGGCTCGATTGCCGCCTGCGGCGTGTCGGGGGTGTCGCTTTGGGGTTCGCTCGGTGACTCGCTCATGCCAATTATTCCCGCGACGACGCTCCTCTCGCCCGCGGCAAACCGCGGGACGCACCACAGCGCCGCATCATGCTCGAGGTTCTGGCGTGGGGAGCACCTTCGCAAGCCAAGGCTCGCAGGAGGCCTTTCCTCACCGCCTTCCAAGCATGTTCGTGGGCTCCTTTCGGGGAATGTCCTCTCGTGTCTTTTGACGCCCCCGCCGCTAACGCGACGAGGCCTTGATCTTGATATCCACGCCCGCCGGCAGGCTGAGTTTGTTGAGCGCCTCGATCGTCTTGGCCGTGGCCTGGACGATGTCGATCACCCGCTTGTGGGTGCGGATCTCGTACTGCTGGCGAGCCTTCTTGTCGACATGCGGCCCCGACAGCACGGTGTACCGCTCGATCCGCGTGGGCAGCGGAATCGGGCCGTGCACCTCGGAGTTGGTCCGCTTGGCGGTGTCCACGATTTCAGCGGCACTCTGATCGAGCACGCTGTGGTCGTAGGCCTCCATCCGGATGCGGATGATCTCCTGCGTCGCGCCGGGCACTGCTGTGGTCTCCGAACTTCTACAAACCTGACAAACTTCCGCCGTTTCATGCCGCCTTCATGGCTGACGCGATGGCATCCTGCATCGCGCCGCCAAGCACGGGCACTCCTGCACCGAACGGCCATCGCTGGCCAGAAAGAGGAGCCTGTCGACCTGCCGGAATGCACGATTCCGCCGTCGCCGGGCCCTTTCCACGCCGTCCGTTGCGGGCAATTTCTCACCCGTCGGCGTGCGTGATTCAGGGTCCCGAAATGTAAGACCCACGGAAAACGCTGTCAACCGGCCGACCGCTTTTCGGCCGCTTCACACGAACGCCTCGGCGGTCTCCTCGGGAGCTGGCCCGTACTTCAGGGGGGCCATTGTGAAGCTGGCCCGCCCCTGGCTGACGCTCCGTACGGCCGCAGAATAGCCGAACATGCTCGCCAGGGGAGCCTCGGCGGTGAGCACGTTCATCCCGCCTCGGATTTCGGTGTCGACGATCACCGCCCGGCGTTGCTGGAGGTCGTTGATCACGTCGCCCAAGTGCTCCTCCGGCACGCTCACCTCCACCTTCATCAGCGGCTCGAGCAGCACGCTGCCGGCCTGGTTGAGCATCGCCTCGACCGCGTCGGCCGCCGCGATGCGGATTGCCACTTCGCCGGGCGGGGGGTCGGGCAGCGGGCTTTCGAGCAGCCGCACCCGCACTCCCCACAGCGGGCAGCCCTTGAGCCCGCCCCGTTCGAGGCTCTCACCCACCGCCTCGGTCATCGCGGCGGCGACGGCCGCGGCGGCTTCCGCCTCGGGAAACCAGGCCTGCTCCACGCGGGGCGGAGCCTGTTCGTCAGTCGGCTCGGCCTGCAGGGTGACGGTCGCCTGGAACGTCTGACCGGCCACCTGGCGGTTGGCCTCGCCGCTGACAGTCGCGCCGCGAGCGAGCGTCTCTTTGTAGGAAACGCGAGGCTTGTGGACCCGGCAGCGGAGGTTGAAGTCGCGATCGAGGCGGTGGCGGATCACCTCGAGGTGCAGTTCCCCCATGCCCGAGATCAGCGTCTGCCCGGTCTCCTCGCTCTCCACCGCCCGGAAGGTCGGATCCTGCCGCTTCATCATCGCCAACGCATCGGCGAGCTTCTTGCGGTCGAGGCTCGTCTCCGGCTCAATCGCCATCGAGATCACGGTCTCGGGAAACTCGATCGTCTCCAGCACAATCGGCGATGCCGCATCGCACAGCGTGTCGCCGGTGACGCTCACCCGCGGCCCCACGACGCCCACGATGTCGCCGGCAAACGCCTCGGGAACCTGTTCGCGACGGTCGGCCTGCACGTGCCAGAGCTGGGCGATGTTCTCCTTCTTGCCACGTGCCGGGTTCCAGGCCCGGCTGCCCGCCTTGAGCGTGCCGGAATAGACCCGCGTGAAGGCCATGTCGCCGTGCTTGTCGGCCACGACCTTGAACACGAGCCCGCAGAAAGGAGCCTGCGGATCAGGCGGCCGCGAGACGGGCACGGGCTCTTTCTTGGACGGATCGACCCCCTCCACCGGCGGCACGTCGGCGGGGCTTGGCAGGTACCAGGCGACCGCGTCGAGCACCGGCTGGATGCCGATCAGGTCAAGGGCGGAGCCGGCGAGCACGGGCACCACCTGCCGCGAGATCGTGCCATCGCGGATCACCCGCCGGGCCAGTTCGGGGGGGATCGGCTCCTCGGCAAGGGCCAATTCCGCCACCTCGTCGGAGAGGTCAAACAGCGTCGTCACCAGCCGCTCCCGCCAGCGGTCGGCTTCCGCGACCATCGCCTCGGGAATCGGCTCCCGCACCACGTCGGCAAGCGTCGCGTCGCCCCCGCGGGGGTCGTCCTTCTTGGGAAACGTGAGCAGCTGCATCTCGACGAGGTCAATCAGCCCCCGGAACGGGTCCTTCACATGCGGCGGTCCGGAGCCGAGCGGCAGCTGCAGCACCAGGGGCCGGGCGGCGAGCCGCTGCTCGATCTGATCGAGCGTGCCGGAAAAATCGGCCCCCTCCCGGTCGAGCTTGTTGATCAGGGCGATCCGCGGCACCCCGTAGCGGTCCGCCTGCCTCCAGACCGTCTCGCTCTGGGCCTCCACGCCCTCGCGGGCTGAAAAGACCACGACCGCCCCGTCGAGCACCCGCAGGCTCCGCTCGACTTCGGCCGTGAAATCGACGTGGCCGGGGGTGTCGATCAGGTTCACCGTCACCCCCCGCCACCCGAAGGTGACCGCCGCGGAATAGATCGTGATCCCCCGCTGCTGCTCTTCCGGATCGAAGTCGGTGATCGTGGTGCCGCGGTCGACCTCGCCGAGGCGATGGCTCGTCTTCGTGAAATAGAGCATCCGCTCGGTGAGCGTGGTCTTTCCGGCATCGATGTGGGCCACGATGCCGATATTGCGGATGCTCTCGATTTGGCGTGGCATGGATGGGTCTCGTGCGGGAGTCGGGCATTCTACCGGCCGACGGCACAACCCGTCTGCTAGGCTGCGGAGGTCTCCGGAATCCCCCGCCCATGTCCGCTCTCCTGCTTGTCGTCGTCGCGGGCCTGCTCCTGGTCGCGGGCTACCTCGGCTACGGCCGCTGGCTCGCCGGGCGGGTGTTCCGGCTCGACCCGACCGCCGAGGTGCCCTCCCGGGCGCTCCGCGACGACCGCGACTACGTGCCCACCTCGGCGCCGGTGGTGTTCGGCCATCACTTCACGAGCATCGCCGGCACCGGGCCGATCGTGGGCCCCGCCCTGGCGATCATGTGGGGCTGGGTGCCGGCGGTGATCTGGGTGCTCGTCGGCTCGATCCTCGTCGGCGGGATGCACGACATGGCGGTGCTGGTGGTCAGCCTCCGCAACCGCGGCATGACCATCGGAGAGGTGGCCGGGAAGCTGCTCAACCCGCGGGTGCGGCTGCTGTTTCTGGTGCTCCTGCTGTTTGCCCTGTGGATCGTGCTGGCGATCTTCGGGTGGGTGATCGCGAGTGTGTTCGTGCAGTTTCCCGAGGCCACGCTGCCGGTCTTCCTGCAGATTCCGATCGCCGTGGCGATCGGCCTGACGGTCCACCGCCGCGGCGGGAGGCTCGCCGTGCCGAGCCTGCTGGCGTTAGCCACGATGTACGCCACGGTCTGGCTGGGGGCCGGCTGCCCCGGCCTCGCTTCGGGCGGCGGCTGGATCGGCGAGGCCGTGCGGGCGATCAACGAGCACGTGGCGGCCCTGCCGGTCTGGGCCTGGGTCGCGGTGCTCCTGGCCTACTGCTACGTCGCGAGCGTGTTGCCGGTGTGGGTGCTTCTGCAGCCGCGCGACTACATCAACAGCCTGCAGCTGGTCACGAGCCTGGGGCTGGTGGTGGCGGGTCTCGCGGCGGCGGCGGGTGTGGCTGGCGGCGAGGCCTCACCGCCGCTGGAGATCGTGGCCCCGGCGGTGAATCTCCATCCCGAGGGGGCCCCGCCGATCGTGCCGTTTTTGTTCGTGACGATTGCCTGCGGCGCCGTGAGCGGCTTCCATTGCCTCGTCAGCTCGGGCACCAGCAGCAAGCAGCTTGCCTGTGAGCCCGACGCCCTGCCGGTGGGCTACGGCTCGATGCTCCTGGAAGGCTTTCTGGCGATCCTCGTGATCGTGGCGGTGGGGGCGGGCCTTGGCCTGGGCTGGCCGCAGGAGCATCCCGGGCTCACGGGGGCCGCACTCTGGCGTGAGGTCTACGGCAACTGGAACGGCGTCACCGGCGGCACGGCGATCGCCGCCTTCGTGGTCGGCTCGGGCAACCTGCTCGAGGCGATCGGCATCGAGGCGGTGATGGCCCGGGCGATGATCGGCGTGCTGGTGGCGAGCTTCGCCGGCACCACGCTCGACACCGCCACCCGCCTCCAGCGGTATGTCGTGCAGGAACTCGCCGGCACGCTGCTCTCCCGCCATGCCGCGACCGACCGGCCCCGCAACGGGCTGCTGGCCTGGCTGACCACGCCCCATGGGGCGACTCTCGTGGCGGTGCTCTCGGCCTTCGGCCTGGCCTTGATGCCGACGCCCGGCAAGCCCTGGTCCTGGGAAACGATCGGCACCGGCGGGCTGATCCTGTGGCCGCTGTTCGGGGCGACCAACCAGCTGCTCGCCGGGCTCTCGCTGGTGGTCATTGCCTTCTACCTGCTGCGTCGCGGGCTGCCGGTGGCGATCTGCCTGGTGCCGATGGTCTTCATGCTGGTGATCCCCGCCTGGGCTTTGGCAGTCGGCGTCGGCCGCTGGGTGGCCGATGGCAGCTGGGGCCTGGCGGCGGTGGCCGCGGGAATGCTCGGCCTGGAGGCATGGATGGTGGTCGAAGCGGTGGTACTATGGCCGGCGGCGCGGGGCGTGCTCGAGGAGGCTGCGGCCCCCGCAACCGCCACAC
>Ga0180436_10001726_pt1 | contig 21171 bp, 11 predicted proteins | sample SS_ome_2_FD_132434 | JGI IMG/M metagenome (GOLD analysis project Ga0180436, IMG submission 132434) | Hypersaline lake sediment archaeal communities from the Salton Sea, California, USA - SS_3_S_2 metaG | ecosystem: Environmental > Aquatic > Non-marine Saline and Alkaline > Hypersaline >...
CTGCAAAGTCTTTCCTCCGGACTTTCAGGCCGGGAGCTTGTTGCTCCACCGGTTTAGTTAACCTTCGGTTTAGTTAACCTTCGGTTTAGTTAACCTTCGGTTTAGTTAACCTTCGGTTTCACTAACGTGATTGTCCGCCGTCGCCTGTGAGTCGGACATACCCGGTGATTCGTGGCTGCACATCCGAATCATGACCACGCAGATTACTACTGGCGGGCGAGCCCCCTTAAAACGGGCTCGCCCGTTTTTTCAGACTCGCCGTGGGGGACACAGGCCGCATTCATATTACCATTGATGCCGGGGCGGAAACCTTGCATTTCTCCGCCGACTGGCTAGAATAATCCCAAAACCCCGTACATTCGGGCTGCGTCCATCCGAGAATCCCGGTTAAGGTGGTTGCTTCAATAGCTTACATCAGCCTGGCCAAAGGGATCGCATAGCCGGTCTCCACTGTTTTGATTGACGACAGCGCCTATAATGGCCTTCGTCAGGATATGAATCATGACCAGAGCCGCGTTTATACACTCCAGCGAGATCGAGCAGTATCACTATCCGCCCGAGTGCCCGTTCAAGACCGAACGGGCTGGGATGCTGTTGCGGAAGTTGAAGTCGATAGAACTGCTGTCGGGTCCGAACCGCCCGGTGATTGCGCCGGTCGCCGCCGACAGGTCGGAGCTTGAACTGTTCCATACCCCTGAGTACCTCGACGTGCTGCAGCGGGCCTCACGGGGAAATGGCGGCGTGGATGTCCTCCAGGCCGGCCTGGCCACGCCGGATACTCCGGTCTTCCTGGGCATGTACGATTACGCGAGCCTCGCGGCGGGGGCCAGCCTTCTCGGGGCCGATCTGATCCTTGAAGACAAGGTTGACGTCGCGTTCAATCCCTCCGGCGGATACCACCACGCTCACGCATCTCACGCCGCGGGTTTCTGCTACATCAACGACGTGGTGCTGGCGAGCCTTCGGCTGGCCGCCGCGGGCAAGCGCGTTCTGGTGCTGGACATTGACGCCCACCATTGCGACGGCGTTCAGGAGGCGTTCTACGAGCGGGCGGACATCCTGACACTGTCATTCCACGAGTTCGGTCCGGGCTTCTTCCCCGGGACCGGCGCCGTTGACGAAGTCGGACTCAGCACCGGACGGGGATACAGCGTAAACACGCCCCTTCCGGAAGGGACGGACGACGAGATGTTCGCCCTGGCCTTCCGGTCCGTCGCGCCGGCGGTGATTGAGAAGTTCTCGCCCGACGTGATCGTGATGGAGTTGGGGATGGACTGTCTGGCCGGCGATCCGCTGACCGATCTCCAAATGACCAATAACGCCTACGCCGATGCGATCGAACTGATCATGAAGCTCGGAGTCCCGATCCTCGCGGTGGGAGGCGGGGGATACAACCCCCAGAATTCCGTTCGCGGATGGGCGCTGGCCTGGAGCGTGATGGTCGGGCAAGCCGGTCACGCCGACGATCTTTCCCTGGGAATGGGAGGCGTGATGCTCGAAAGCCTCGATTGGGTCGGCGGATTGCGAGACCGTGCGATTCCCGCCGACATCGATCGCAGACGAGCGCTTGCGCCTGTCTTGGACGCGACGATAGAAGATGTAAAAACTAACGTGTTTCCGCTTATTGGGTAATAGTCATGAGCTTAGATCTGTTTTTCGATCCGAAGTCGGTGGCCGTCGTCGGGGCGTCTCGCCAAAAGGGAAAAGTCGGCCACGAGATCGTCGCGGCCCTGGTCGCCGGTAAGTTTCCAGGCGACGTATTCCCCGTCAATCCCAACGCTGACGAGGTTGAGGGACTGAAGTGTTATCCGAATCTCAAGGAGATCGGATCGGCTCCGGACCTGGCGGTGATAGTCGTGCCCCCGAAATTCGCGGCCGGGGTTATGAGCGAATGCGGACAGGTCGGCGTCAAGGCGGTCATCATAATCACCGCCGGATTCAAGGAGATCGGCCCCGAGGGCAAGAAGCTCGAAGACGAGATCCTGCAGATCGCAAGACGCTCGGGCATCCGCGTCATCGGACCGAACTGCCTGGGCGTTATGGTTCCGGGCAAGAGGCTCAACGCGAGCTTTGGCGGCGAACTCCCTGAAATCGGAGCCGTCGGATACGTTTCGCAGTCAGGCGCGCTGATGACCGCGATCCTGGACATCGCCCGGGCTAACGACATCGGGTTCTCCACGATGGTCTCCATCGGCAACAAGGCCGACGTCGACGAACTGGAGTTGATCAACGCCATGGCTCGCGACGATCAGACCAAAGTCGTCGCCGGGTATCTCGAGTCGATCACCGACGGCGACAGGTTCGTTCGGCAAGTCGAGATCATCAGCCAGGACAAACCCGTCCTGCTGATCAAGTCCGGAGGGACGGGAGCCGGCGCCAAGGCCGCCTCTTCGCACACCGGCTCGCTTGCGGGAAATGAAACCGCATACGAAGTAATATTTGATCGGGCGGGGATCATACGGTGCGATTCGGTGCGAACGCAGTTCGACTACGCCCAGGCGTTCGTCCATCAGCCGCTTCCCGGGGGTCAGCGAGTCGCGGTGATAACCAACGCCGGCGGGCCGGGGATCATGACCGCCGACGCCATCGAACGCAAAGGTCTGAAGTTCGCCGAACTTACTGAGGATACGATCGCCAAACTGACGGATAATCTGCCGGCCGCGGCGAACGTGCACAATCCCGTGGACGTTCTCGGCGATGCGCTTCCGGATCGCTACGAATCGGCCATTGCGACCGTACTGGCCGACCCGGGCGTCGACTCGGTTGTTGTCGTCCTGACTCCCCAGGCGATGACCGATCCGGACGGAACCGCCGAGGCGATCCTCCGCGCGGCGGGCGGCGCTCCGGACAAAACGATTCTCGCCTGCTTCCTCGGCGGTCAAAAGATCGCACGGGCCGTCGGAATGCTCCGGCGCGGAGGCGTTCCGCAATACGAATCGCCCGAAAACGCGGTTACGACGCTGCGGGTGATGAGCGATTACGTCGCCTGGCGGAATCGCCCCAAACGCGTGGTCAAGCTGTTCCCGGTAAATCGCCGCAAGGCCGAGCAGATCGTCGAGCGGCATCTGCGGCGGGGGGTGCGCGAGATTGCGGAAATGGAGTCCAAGGATATCCTGGAGGCATACGGATTCGTCACGCCCAAGGGCATGATCGCCACGTCGGCCGATCAGGCGGCGGACATCGCCGACCAACTCGGGTATCCCGTCGTTATGAAGATATGGTCGCCGGACATCATCCACAAATCCGATGTCGGCGGCGTTAAGGTCGGGCTCAACAGTCCCCAGCAGGTCATGGACGCCTACGACCTGATGGTCTACCGCATCCCGAAGAAACTGCCCGACGCCGACATACACGGCGTGCTGGTCCAGGAGATGTGCAAGGGCGGCATGGAGGTCATTCTCGGCATGAACCGCGATCCTCATTTCGGACCGCTGCTGATGTTCGGCATGGGCGGCGTTACTGTCGAGGTTCTGAAGGACGTTGCGTTTTACCTCGCTCCGATCACCGCCGAGGAGGCGCGCGACATGCTGTCGCGAACCAAAGCCTACCAACTGCTCGAAGGCGTGCGCGGCCAGGAGGGCGTCGACATTTCGGCGATCGCCGAGGGAATCCAGCGGCTCAGCCAGCTTGTGACCGCGTTCCCGGAAATCCAGGAGATGGACATCAACCCGTTCGTGGTGGGGCCCGAAGGCTCAACGCCGGTGGCCGTTGACGCTCGCATTAGCGTAGAGAAAAGATAACCGAGGACGATCATGAGTGAATTTGACTGGAAAGAGACATACGCCGATCGGATCGTAAAAGCCGCCGAAGCGCTGAAGTTCATCAAGCCGGGCAACAGCGTGTTTATCGGCACCGGGTGCGGGCAGCCCCAGCACCTGGTCAACACGCTTGTGCTCCACACGAAGGACCTTTACGACGTGCGCATCATCCACATGCTCACGATGGGTTCGGCTCCTTACGTTGACCATCGCTTCCACGACAAGTTCAAGACCAACACGTTCTTCGTGGCCGACAATGTGCGCCATGCGCTCGACGAGGGCATCGGCGACTACACTCCGATCTTCCTGTCGGACATCCCGCGCGAGTTCGAGGCGGGGCGCATTCCGATCGACGTGGCGCTTGTCTCTGTCTCGCCGCCGGACCGCGGCGGTCTGTGCAGTTTCGGCGTTTCGGTCGACATCGTAAAGGCCGCGGCGGCCAACTCGAAGTACGTCATCGCCCAGGTCAACTCGAACATGCCCCGCACCATGGGCGATTCGTTCGTACACGTGGACAACATCGACGTGCTCGTGCCATACGACGAGCCGATGATCACCGTCGAGCCGATCGAACTTGACGATACGCTCCGTCGGATCGGGCAGAACATCGCGCGACTCGTGGAGGACGGAAGCACGATCGAATGCGGCATAGGACGAATCCCGCAGGCGATGGCCGAATACCTCTGCGACAAGAAGGAACTCGGCGTTCACACCGAGATGTTCGGCGACTGGATCATCGATCTCGTCGAGTGCGGGGCGATCACCTGCTCGAAGAAGACGATCAATCGCGGCAAGGTCGTCGCCAGCTTCTGCATGGGCTCCCAAAGGCTCTACGACTACATCAACGAACACCCGTTCTTCGACTTCCGACCGACTGAATACGTAAACGATCCGTTCGTTATCGCCAAGCACGACAAGATGGTCGGCATCAACGTGGCCCTCGAGATCGACCTGACCGGACAGGTCTGCTCCGATTCGCTGGGATACCAGTTTTACAGCGGAATTGGCGGACAGGTCGACTTCATCCGCGGCGCCGCCCGCAGCCGCGGCGGAAAAGCGATCATCGCCATGCCGTCGACTGCCAGGAACGGCGAGGTCTCGCGTATCGTCAGCAGTCTGACCGAGGGCGCCGGAGTCGTCACCACGCGCGGCGATGTCCACTATGTTGTCACCGAATTCGGGATCGCATACCTGCACGGCAAGTCGATTCGCCAACGAGTGCTGTCGCTTGTGAACATCGCGCATCCGAAGTTCCGCAACGACTTGATCCAGGCGGCCAAGGCTCAGCAGTATATTGATGAGGACCAGATCGAACTGGCGTGGGAGCACGTTCGGTATCCCGAAGAACTCGAACGCCGCGACACGCTTAACGACGGCACGGAGATATTCTTCCGCCCGGTCAAGCCGACCGACGAGCGGGCGCTGGCCGAGATGCTCTACTCGCTGGGACGACAGTCAGTCCAGACGCGGTACTTCACCCACACGATGACCTTCCCGCACAAGGACGTCCAGAAGCTCACGAACATCGACTACGACAACGAGTTGGCGATTGTCGGTGTCGTCCCCGGACCCGCCGGCGACAAAATCGTTGCAATCACCCAGTACTTCCTCGATCCCAAGACCCAGGCCGCAGAAGTCGCGTTCATTGTTCATGACGAATGGCAGGCCAAGGGAATGGGCAGCTTCCTGCTGGACCACATCACGCAGGTGGCCATCAGACGCGGAGTGAAACGCTTCTACGCGAAAGTGCTGCCGAAGAACAAGCCCATGCTTGCTATCTTTCAGAACTCCGGTCAGAAGGTCGCCACCGAATTCGACGGCGAAGTGTTCTCGATAGTCTGCGATCTGGAGCCTATGGAGCTGTAACCGGGGGTGTGGTCCGACCCCGTTAGTTCTCGATCATAATTTCATCGATGAACAGCCATGCCTTCCTGCCGGCGGCGGGTTGGGACTTGGGGATGATCTTCACGTTTTCGGCTCGGATGCGTATGAATCGGCCGACCGCCTTCAACGCTGGAGTCACGATCATGTGACCCTTGTTATCCTGACTCCTGGCTGCGTCCTTGGGGGATATCGACGCCAGTCGAGCGAATGTTTCGCTGTCCGGTGACGCTTCGAAGACGACCTTGCGTGGCAGGTGTATGCCTGCCGCCGACGACTGCAGGAAGCGTGCGGCCAGGCGGACGATGGACTGGGAGGTCCCCAGATCGACGACGGCCTCCAGATCGTCTCCGTGGAAACCGAGCCACAGCCCCGAAGTGTGTCGCGGGCCGCTGACGGCGCCGTCGGTCAACGATTTGGCGCCGAGACCTCGATAGCTCGGGTTTGGTCCGGTGGTCAGCTTAACGCTTCGGCCCACGCCGGCGTGACTGATTTTCGGGAACTGGTTAACAGCGGCGACTTTGGGAGGTTTGATCGCATCGTCGGGGATCATCGCCTTGCGCAGGCGTTTGTAGTGGCGCTTGATCTTGCTGTTTTCGGTCAGGTCCCACAGCGACGTTTTCATCCGCCGCATGGCCAGGACCGACGTTATCCAACCCTGCGTCCAGCCGCTTTCGATGCACCACGCGCCCCAGCCGGTGTCGGCGTTGGATCCCCAGTGCTCCCATCGTCCGAAATCGAACGCGCGGAACCACCCGCCGTCAACCGCAGGCTGGGTTTCGCTCTCTACCTGAATTCGGCAAAGGAATTCCGCCAGCTTGTCTTCTGCGGCGATAATCTTCTTGTCGCCGGTGGCCGCCGCCGCTTCGTGAAGCCCGAGAAACGCGAAATTCGTCGTGTACAGCAGGTCGGTCACCGGATCGCCGGTTTTTGCGATCAGCGACGCTTCGTTCGTGCCGTAAGCCCTGTTGCTTTGCGGCGGCGGATACTTGCCCTTGCCAGGCAGGCCGAGTTCCTCTCCGATGGCTCCGCACTTGTCCTGAAGGGCCAGCAGCCCGTCTACCGCCTTATGCAGCATGGCGCGGTTCTCAGCGGTGTTCCTGACTCGCACCAGCCAGGCCAGCGGCAGGATGATCCTCGCTCTTTCCTGCGCCAGTCCGTTGGTCCAGGTCCAGCCGTCGGTGTGCCGGGCCATTGTCATTTTCAGGGCGGTCTCGGCTCGATCGAGGAACAGCTTGTCGCCCGTCTGGCGATACGCCCAGAGATAGCAGGCCCACAGGTAGCTCTCGAAGTGAGATGCGTAGTTGGTCCTGCTGGAGTTGAAGTAACGCCTCCAGCCTCCTTTGAGAGCTCCGATGTCGATCCGGCTGCCGCGAAAGCCGAGTCGCCCTGTTGTCCGCAGATTGGCAAGGAGACACATCATTATCGCCTCGTCCCACCGATCGTCTCGGTTTACCGCCGCAGCGGCGACCGTGCTGAGGATCACCCGGGCGTTGTCGTCTCCGTAGTTGGCCTTGTACCACGCCGGAGTTGTCACCCCCCAGGCGATCAGGCCGTAGGCGCCGTGTTTGGGATCGCCGCGCTCCTTCTTGCGGGCGTCGGACTCAAACATCCAGTAGTCCAGCAACCCTTTGGCTGTCGTCGCGTGGGACGGGCTCTTAAGAACGCCGCCGGCCAGCGCGAACGCCATCGCCGACTCGCAGATGCAGTCGCCCCTGCGGACCGAACTGACCCATTGTCCGCCGTCGGGGCGAATAATCGAGATCACAGCCTCCATGCAGCCCCGCGAACCGTCGCCGACGGGCGTCTGGGCGGGAAGATTCTCAATCCTCTGCGTGCTCGCCACGTTCTTCTCGAACGAGGGGTGTACGATCATCTTCGCCTTGGCGTACCAGGCGATTCCCCGCTTGATCGCCTGCAACTCGTAATCGTCGGGGAGTTCCTGGTGGCGGGAGTAACTCGCCCGCACGGTTGGAGTCCATTTCAGCGGCGGGGCCTTTTCGGCTCCGCTGAGGCGTTTGAGGACGGAGCCCCAGATATTGCGCCACGCCTTCTGAGGTGCGTATCGTCCGGTGACGAAGCGGCTAAGGCAGGTGGTCGCCACCATGATGTTGCGGCTGGGAATGTCAAACAGGACCGGCGAGGTCTTCTTCGGCAGGCCGTACACGGCGGTGTCGAATCCCGCCACTCGCGCTGCGACAAGGTGCGGAGTCTGTGCGGCGATCGTAACGTAATGCAGTCCGTTGACCGAAACTATTCGGAGTTTCTTGAGATTCGGCCCGAAAAGATCGGAGTTGACGACCACCCGCTCCACGCGCGACCTGACCGGCTTACCCACTTCCAAGCCCGGCAGTGCGGCGGGGTATTCCACAAACAATTTCAGGCGTTTGGCGGCGGCGTTGGCGAATAGCTTATCTGAGATGACCGTGGTTTTCTTCGGGTATTTGTCGGCCAGGATCAGGAGGCCCGAGCCGACAGGTGCGGATCGGACAGCTTTCGCCGCTTGATCGAAACGGGCGCACTTTGTTCCTCCGGCTGCGACCGCGCGATAAAGATCGTTGTCCGCTTCGCAAACGAATGTCAGCCCGGCCCCATGGGCGGCGTCGGCTGCGGTCAGTACAGTTGACAGCAGTATGCAGATGATCAGTTCGATCGGTGGTTTGGCGGACATGGCCTCATGATACGATTTGTGGTGCGGGAAGTCCCGGCAATAAACTGGTGCGCGGGTCGTCTATGACGGTATCATGCGGCCTGTCGAACTACAAGAGACTCCCAATGGTTTTGCGAAGAATCTTGCTGACGATCTGCTTGTTGTCGCTGGCGACGGCGTTTGCCGCAGCGGAATCCAAAGCTCCTCCGACGGGCAAGGGACCTGTCAGGGGCTTCCTGCTGCTGGGCCAGTCGAACATGAACGGGCGGGGCAACATCAAAGTTCTCAACGACAAGATCACCAGGGATCCGCCCGAGAAGTATCCTCCCGCCCTCACGAAGATGCGGACCGACGTCTGGATCACCGGCGCCAACGGCAACGGAGTCTCCAATCAGAAGATCAACCTGAAGAAGGACAAGGCGTATTCGGTCTATAACGCTTCAGGCGACGGGACGCACCGGCGCCACAACGGACGGGCCTATCTCGACGTTGGATACTGGTCGGCCGAACTGATGAAGCCCATGTTGGCGAAAACCGCAAAACATGCGGTTGACGAGAAAGTGCAGGCGGCGTTGAAGAAGTACGGCAAAATCTTTGAACGAGGCAACGCGGCCAATAAGGACCCGATCTACGAAGCGTTCCAGAAGCGATGGGGCGGTCGACCGCCGATGAAGACAGCCGGCGGCAATAACATTAAGAGGAAGAAATGACATGTTGAGAAACACATTAAGAGTCGCATTGGTCGTCTCGGTAGTCGCCGCGAGTATCGCGTCTATGACGCCGGATTGCGCCACTGGCGCCAAAGCGGCGGCCGCGGAGAAGCTGTGGGTGGTTTACGAAGGCTGCAAAGACGGCATTGGCGCCGGCAAGCATATCGTCCTGGTCGCAGGAGACGAGGAATACCGCTCTGAAGAATGCCTGCCGCAACTGGGCAAGATCCTCGCCAAGAGGCACGGGTTCAAGTGCACGGTGCTGTTTTCGATCACTGACGGTGTGATCGACCCGAACAATCAGAAGAACATCCCCGGTCTGAAGGCGCTGAAGACCGCCGACCTGATGATAATCGCCACGCGATTCCGAGACTTGCCCGACGAGCAGATGAAGCACGTGGGCGACTACATCGACGCCGGCAAGCCGGTTATCGGAATGCGGGCCGCCCTGGTGGCGTTCTGGCTCAAGAGCAGCAAGACATACGAGCGATTTTGCTGGAAGGGAAAGGTCTGGAAAGGCGGGTTCGGCAAGCAGATTCTGGGTCAGACATGGATGGGACATCATGGCCGGCACGGTCGCCAATCCACCCGCGGCGTTCTGGTTCCAGAAGCCAAGGATCATCCGATAGTCCAGGGCTGCACCGATATCTGGGGGCCGACCGATGTTTACGTCGCTCCCAGGCGGTTGCCCGAAGGCAGCACTGTTCTGTTCAAGGGTCAGGTGATCGACGGCATGAAGCCGACCGACAGGCCGGCCGAGGGCAAGAAGAACAACCCGATGATGTCTATGGCCTGGACGAAAACCTACAAAGGAGCCAACGGCAGGATCGGGCGGGCGTTTATGACGACAATGGGCGACGCACAGGACGTGGCCAACGAAGGTCTGCGGCGAATGCTGGTTAACGCAGCCTACTGGTGCCTTGGAATGGAGAAGGATATTCCCGCCAAGTCGAATGTTGACATTGTAGGGCAATACAAGCCGAGCCGCTTCGGGTTCAACAAGTTCAAGAAGGGCGTGAAGCCCTCCGAGCACGAGATGAAGTGAAAAAGGGGCTTGCGGCTATGAGACGATGCGGAATGCTGGCGTGCTTGATCGGGTGTTTGTTTGCTTCGGTTGCATTGGGCGCCGGCGCCAGGGGCGTCCGTCTGGCTAACGGTCACATTCGTGCGGAGTTCAAGCTGTCCAATGGCGTGTGGGCCAATTGGGCGATTTGTCGGGCTGACGGGTCGGACGCCGTGACGTTCGACAGCGACGAATTCGAGATCCTGCTTTTCGACGACACGTGCGTGACGGCCCGTGATTACCTAGCGGGTGATCCCAGGCACGTAACCGGCAAAGACGGAACGCAGGTGCTGCTGATAAACTACCAGCCCCGATCCGCCACGTCGTCGAAGGCTCCGGGCGATGTGACTGTCGGATACACGCTGGGCAAGGGGCCGTATATCCGCAAGGTCGTAATGCTCGATCCGATCAATGATAAGCTCAAGAAGTACGGCGCCAAACTCGACGCGATCGTGCCGGACCACGGCTGGCAGAACACCAAGGCGTTCGAGTACATATTCCAGCCGCAGGTCAACGCCACGCATTCGCCGTTGCCGGATCTGGCCAAAGCGCTGAAGAAGCACGACGACACCCGCCTGGGGATATGGATGGCCCTGGACGGGACGAACAACTCCACCGCCCACGGGCTCAAGATCGGCTACAAACCCGCGTACACCGAGGATTTCAGGCGCCGGTACAAATGGATGGCCGGCAAGACCTACTTCGACATCCTCGATCCGAAATACCAGCGCGATCTTAAGAAGGCCCTGAAGTTCCTGATCGCCGACGCCGGGGTGGACTACATCAAGCACGATTTCAACCACAACTTCACCAGCCGTTCTCTCACTCAGCGGCACGCTCGCGAGGCGTGTCTGGACGTTACGCTTGGACTGCTGGAGTACGAACGCAGCCTCAACCCGGGCGTCTACCAGAACTACACCAACGGTTCGTGGTTCTCGCCCTGGTGGCTGCAGCACGTCGATTCGCTCTGGATGATGTCCGGCGATTCGGACAACTCGCGCAAATATCCGCACCTGGCGCACCGGGATCGTTCGACTTCCTATCGCGACGAGTACTTCTATGAGAACTTCAACAATCCCAAGCGCTGCGCCCGGCCGGTGATTCCGATCGCCAACTTCATGACCCACGGGATCATCTTCTCCGAGAAGAGACCGTTTACCGACGGAAAGGACCTGCTGGACGATTGGGCCAATCACGTGATGATGTACTTTGCTCGCGGGACGATGGTGAAGGAACTGTACCTGACGCCGAAACTGCTCAATGAGGCCCAGTGGGAGATTCTCGGCCGGGCGGCGAACTGGGCCCAACGCAACCAGCACCGCCTCAAGAATACTGTGATTATCGGCGGGAATCCCGGCAAGGGCGAGGTTTACGGTTTCGTCAGTTGGGTCGACGACAGGGCGATCCTCACCGTTCGCAACCCCAGCCGCGACAGGCGGACGCTGACCGTACCGTTCGATCGTACGGCCTACTACCGCGGCCCGAAGGACAAACCGTACTGCGCCCGAGCGATCTATCCGTTTGTCGAACACGCGCCCGGGAAGCTCATTTCCGGCGAGTCGTTCAAAGTGACGGTTCCCGCCGACACGGTGATGGTCTATGAAATCGACCCGGGCCGCCCGCCGTCCGACAGCGTTGCGGGCGCCAAGCCCCTGCCTGCGGCCAAGGCGTCGGTCGCTAAGCAGCATATCGTGAAACTGGAGGTCCCCGACGAGGCGATGAAGCGTTACGAGTTGGTGGTCCAGGCCCAGGCGATGGTCGATGTGAGAGTGGAGGTCAACGAAGAGCCATTCGAAGCCCGCCAATCGGCAAAGGACAAGCGGTGGAGCATAGCCGCTTTCGATCTGGCGAAATACCGCGGCAAGACGATTGTCGTCGAGATTGGCCTGGACGCCAAAGGCGGGGCGGTCAAGGGCGCGCCGATCCGTGCTGCCCTGACCAACGCATGGGTAATCGCCGATCGTCCGGTGAAGGTGCGACCGGCGGAGAAGAATCAGCATCTACCGTATCCTATCGGCCGGGGCTTCCGCCGGGTCAGCCAGATCGTAGTCAGCAATCTGGAGATCCCGGTGATGGCCGGAATTCCATGGCATCAGCTCATAACAAGAGGGGATCAGCGATGACAACGAGCGTCGTCAGGGGCGGATATCCCATACGGCGCCGTCCTTGACGATGAAACTCGACAGCGGCAGGCTCAGCCTGTACTCCTCGCCGCCGTGGTAGGTGTCCAGTTCGTAGTGCGCTTCGTAGCTGTATCCGCTTCGGGCGCTGCGGACCATAGTCTGCCCCGGCGCCAGCCTGCGAGAGCCCTGGAGCCTGCCCTTTTCGTTGATGTACAGGACGATGACCTTCTTGTCGGTGTGATTTCGCCAGGTGACGGTGCATTTGACCCAGTTAACGGGCGAAGGTGTTCTTTCGATGATTCGCGCGATAGAAAGCTTCGGCATCTGTGCCTGAAGTTTGGCCACCGCGCTGGCCGATACGCCGGATTTCTCGGTGACCAGCAGTTTCTCGAGGTTGGACATTTTCTTGAGGGAGTCGAACATCTTCACAAAAGTCTTGTCGCCGCCGGTCCAGTCGCCGCCGATCAGCACGTTGGCCAGCGTGCCGGAAGGGGGCTTGGCTGCGGGGTGGGGCTTGATGTTCACCCGACCGCCGCGTTGGCTTATCTCCAGGGCGGCGAGCTTCTCGGCCTTTCCGATGTCGGCCGACTGCAGGGCCCGCCCGAGTCCGAAGGAGACTTTCATGTCGCTCTTGCCGACGAATTCCATGATGTCGACCAGGCGATACGCCGGCGGGGGGATCGAAGAAATCCTGATCGCCCGCCAGTGCAGCGGTTCGCCTCCCGGCTTCTGGCTCAGTTCGAGCGTGACTTTCCGGCCCTGGTGTTCGTCCAGCGGGAAGAGCACCGGCGCGGGTTTGTCTTGCCAGTCCTGCCTGAGCGGAGTCTTCCTGGGGCGGATTCGGCATCCGTCGGCATGCAGCATCACCGCGCCGGGCGGAGGGCATTGGTTCTTCGTGGTGCTAGCGTAGACCGCCAGCCACTTGTCCGATGGTCCCACCTTCATCTTGCGCACGAGCGCAAAGGGGCGTTGTCGCGAATGCACCATGGTTCGGAACCGCGGCGGGGCGGCAGGGTCGGCGCCTTCGAAACGGCATGTCCAGACGTACTGTTGATGTCGATCGGTTCGGACAGACCACTCGGGTCCGCCGGACAGGAGTGAGCCGATTTCACCCAGCACCTCCTCCTGCACCGTCGCGGCATCCAGTTCGACTCGCGGATCGAGCCAGTCGAGCTTGTCGCGGATGTTCAGCGGATCGGAGCCCGAGGGGGGCTTGCGATCAGCGGGATCGGCCTGAAGAACGAGCAGGCCCGAAGCGCCGGCGCGCGGCTTGAGTGCGACCCGACCGGTGTCGACCGTCCGCCTGGATCCGATCAGAAGGGGGCTCTCGTATGCGGGCCTGCCGTCGGTCGAGCCGACGAACACTCTCGCTCGAGCGCATCCGCCGGGACCCACTACGTTGTCCAGGCCGACTCGCCCACGGAAAGCTGTTGCTAATCTCGGGATCTCAAAACGCAGTTCGCTGTAGGCGTGGACCGCGAATCCCCAGGCGTAGTCGGCCTCGCCGCTGCGGAGCGGGCCGCCGTTGAAACTGCGATTAGTGCGCCGTGTCAGGAAAGGCGGGCTGATCTCCGAGGCCGGGCGGATGAGGCTCAGCGGAACGTCATGGGGGGCGAATGACCAGCGCATGAGAATCTTGCTGAACGGAATCCAGAGCGGATCAAGGCTCCAGGCCGGTTGGACAATATGGCGCCAGGTTTCGCTGGAGCCCTGTCGGATCGAGGCGATCTGAGACTTGATCGATTCCAGTTGAGCAAGTAGCTTCCCGCATCGAAGCGTATGTTCTTCGATAAGCCGTTTGGGCTCGATCAGTTTGTTCTGCAGTTCTTTGGTGCGTTGGGACAGCGTCCGCTTTTTCGCGGCGATAAGCTGCTGGAGACGCAGGGCCTCTTGTCCGCGGCGGATCTCGTGTTTCCGACGCATGTCGTCCAGGGCGGGCTGTCGAGTCCTTCGCAACTGCCCCTCACGGGCGACGAACGCCTCGATTATCATGCTGTGTTTCTCGAAAGGCGCCTTTGTCAGCATATGCTCCTCCTCCTTTCGGATCGCGAGCAGATCGGCGTCGAGTTCCCCACGCTGCTTGTCCAGTTCCGCTGCGTCGGCCTGGCGCTGCCTGGTCATTCGCCTACGCTGGCGGACCAGCGCATTGTCATGTGCTCGCACAGCTTCTGCCAGCAGGCGTTTCGATTCGTCGGCCTGATTGCGAAACGCCGTTTCGAGCAGTTTGAGCTTGCGCTGCTCGACCGCTTGATTGGACCGAACGGACGCCAGTCGTGCGGTCAACTGCTTGACCCGTTCGTCGGCGGACCGTCGTCGCTGGGGACTGCTGTAGGCCGACGAACTGAATCGCATGGAACTGGCCGTGGCGATCAGGCCGCCTGAGGTCTCCATTCGCAGCATTCTCGAACGGCATGCGGGGCTGAGGACCGCTAACTGGCGATAATACGCTCGCCATGGATCGATCCGCGGGAGATGTATCTCGGAGATGTCGGCCATTCTGACCTCGGCCGAGCCGTCCTCCAGCAGAAGGGCCAGCGATTCATCGCCCCAGCGAAGGCCTGAGAACACGATCTTCCCGCCGTTGCGACGGAAGACCGCGCCGGGAGTGAGCTTCCTCGGCGTCGCGCCCGATCGGAAGACCACACGCTGAATCAGTTCGGGCGAAATCCGCACGTAATACGGCGATCTCCCAGACGGCGGGCCCAGGGGCGAGTCGAGTTTTACGATCAGGTGCTTGGGGACATACAAACCGTCGCCGGCCCCAACGCCGGCGATGCTCCCGACAATGCGGTCGCCGCCGACGAATTCGATGTAGCCTCGCCTGTTTTGCCCCGGACTCCACCGCTCGACTCGGCGTGCCCGGAGCCACCGCAACGGACGTCTGGCGTCATGCAGCGAGGTGTCGTCGAGCCGCGGTCGAGCCGGTCTGACACCCCAGCCCGACAGCTTGTCGCCGTAGGCGCGGGAGCCGTCGACGAACACCGCCTCGTAAGGCCTCCGAGCTTCGGCGGTTCGTATCGCGACGATACAAGCAAGGACCATCGCGGCGACAAATACGTGTTTTGAGATGCTCAAGCTGATCATGGGGTCAGAGCGCCGTTAGTCACTAAGCATGTCTCAAGGGTCGCTGGGGCCGGAATCGCGTTCGTTACCAAGCATTAGATGCAGTTTGGGATCTATGCTTAGTGACTAACGGCGCTCTGACCCCGCGGCTCGGGCATCTGTGCGTTGTTGGCCTTGAGCCACGCCTCGAGATCGGCTTTCATCTGTGCGGCTATCTTGGGCTTCTTGTCTGCGATGTTCACTTTTTCCGATATATCGGTCGACAGGTCGTACAACTCCACCGATCCGTCGAGGTACCACTTGATCAGCTTGTACTTGCCCTGCCTGATCGCTCCGCCAAGCCTGTTGGAGCGGTGGAACGCGTAGTTGGGATAGTGGAAATGGATCGCTTTTCGCTTCAGCGGTCCTTTTTGCGTCATGACGGGCGTGATGTCTTCGCCGTCGATTATTTGTCCTTCCTGCGGGCGCAGCCCCGCGGCGCTCAGGAGCGTCGGGTAGAAGTCAGTGCTGATGATCGGCGTGCCGCATGTCTTGCCGGCCGGCACAACGCCCGGCCAGCGGATGATCGTCGGCACGCGGATTCCGCCTTCGTAGAGGTGTCCCTTATCGAGGCGCAGCGGGCGGATGTCGCCGACGCCGCCGTAGGCGCCGTTGTCGGAGGTGAAGACAATCAGGGTGTCGTCGCGCAGACCGAGCGAGTCGATCTTGGCGAAAAGGCGACCCATCGCCGCATCCATCGCCTCGAGCATCGCGGCGTACCGGGCGTCCTTGATGCCGGGTCCGACGCGGGATTTGTACTTCTCGATCAGATCCGCCGGAGCCTCCATCGGCCAGTGGACCGTGTAGTTCCACAGCGCAAGGAAGAACGGCTTGTCGGCCTTGCTGCTGGCGGTTATGAAGCTCATCGCCTCGTCACACAGGCGGTCCGGAAGATACTCGCCTTTCTTGCGGGGTTTTATGTTGTAGATGCGGTAGGGGTCCCAGAACGTCGGCGGGCCGCCGTAGCAGCAGCCTCCGATATTGATGTCGAAGCCCTGGTTCTCCGGATTGAACCGGTCGTCGCCGCGGCCCTGGTCGTTGCCTTTGCGTTTGCCGCTGAGGTGCCATTTGCCCATGAACGCGGTGGCGTATCCGGCGGCCTTCAGACGTTCGGCTATAGTGACCTTCTCCAGAGGCAGGACGTCGATCATCTTGGCCGACTTGAGCTTGGCGTTTTTCGGGGTGAATCGCGCCTGGTCGGGGATATGGTTGGTGATCATGAGTCGCGCAGGCGACTGGCCGGACATTATCGACGCGCGCGTCGGCGAGCATACCGGGGCGGCTGAATACGCGTCTGTGAACCGCATTCCCTCGGACGCCAGCTTGTCGATGTGCGGCGTGTCGAGGTTCTTGTTGCCCTGGCAGTGCAGATCCATCCAGCCCATGTCGTCGATCATTATGAGAATAATGTTGGGCTTCTTGCCGGGCTTGCCTGTCGCCGAAGCGGAGATGGCCTGTTTGCAGCCGGGCATCGATATCGCCGCGGCGCCGAGTGCGATTGATTTCAGGAAGTCGCGTCGTTGCATTTTGTTCTCCTAACAAACTTCTCAGGACTATAGCATCCGCGGGCTCGCAAAGGAATTGAAATGCGCGCACGGCGCGGTTACGCTATGGTTGGACAGGTGGGGCGGTTATTACAGAGGTGAGTAACGAAATGAATGCAAACGGTATCCTGAACGCTGTTCTTGGTCTTACGGTTGTAGTTTTGTTTTGCGGACAGACCGCTGTCGCCGGTGACGCCTGGCTCGGGCCCGCGCCGTCGGGCTCGGCTTATCCCGAAGGCGAGGCCGAGCGGAGATTCAAGGCGCTGTCGGGAGATATCAGGCAGCGGGCGAAGATCAAGAGCCTCGAATCGCAGATTTACCGCAAAGATGCAATGATCCTCGACACTGACCGCGATCCGCTGGACATTGTCCTGCGCCGCAGCGAGGCGCTGCTGGCGGATATCGCCGCCCTGCCCAAGGCGCCGAAGCTCGATGCGTTCAAGAGCGAGCTTGGCGCTCTGAGAGCTGCGGCGGCCAAGCTCGACCCGAAAGACGCCAAGGCCCGCCGCGCGATCTTCGACAAGGTTCTCGTCCTCCGCAGGAGAATCGCGTTTTCCAATCCGCTGCTGGATTTCAGCGAACTTCTGATCCTCAAGCGAATGATGCCGGGCTACAATCACATGTGCGACCAGTACTACGGACTGGCCCAGCGACCCGGCGGCGGACTGTACGTTCTCAGCGACATATTCGGCTCCAAGCCGAAGATCCGCAGCCTGCTGGACAACTCGACTGTCGCCAACGGGCGCCTGAAGGGCCGGAAGCTCTCAGGCGGACCGAACAAGGAGTGGAATGTCCGATACAACGGCCAGGGAGGCTCCGGCGGCGATCAGACCGAAGGCGGATCGTTCCTGTCGCCGGACCTGTCGTTCGACGGCAAGACCGTAGCGTTCGCTTACGTCGAATGCACCGGCCCGCAGAAGCACGATTTCCACACTGACCCGACCAGGGGCCACTGGGACAAGGGGCGATCCTACCACGTATTCACCGTCGGAGCCGACGGCGAGGGCCTCCGCATGCTGACCGACGGCACGTGGAACGATTTCGACCCGTGCTTCATGCCTTCGGGGCGAATCGCGTTCATAACCGAGCGGCGGGGCGGATACCTCCGTTGCGGGCGGGTCTGCCCGACTTACACGCTGTACGACATGAACGCCGACGGCAGTCAGATCAAGTGCCTGTCGTTCCACGAGACAAACGAGTGGCACCCGAGCGTCGCCCATGACGGGATGATTGTCTGGACTCGATGGGACTACGTGGACCGCCACGGAGTCACCGCACACATGCCGTGGATCACGACCCCCGACGGACGCGATCCGAGAGCCATTCACGGCAACTACTCGGCCAGGCGCAGCCGCCCGGACATGGAGGTCGACGTTCGGGCCATTCCCGGATCGCATAAGTTCGTGGCGATCGCGGCTCCGCACCACGGACATTCGCTCGGTTCGGTGGTGATCGTGGACCCGCGGGTCGAGGACGACGACCGGATGGGACCGGTGAAACGGATGACGCCCGAGGTCGGATTCCCCGAGACCCAGGGCGGCAAGCTGGTTTACGGTCAGCCCTGGCCGCTGAGCGAAAACTACCACATCTGCGCCTACGAACCGACAGCGGGCCGACCGGCTGGAACAAAGTACGGTATTTACCTCGTCGACGCGTTCGGCAACAAGGAACTGATCTACAGAGACGCTTCGATCGCCTGCCAGAGCCCGATCCCGATGAAGGCCCGCACCAAGCCGCCGGTCATCCCCGAGATGTCCAACCGCCTGGAGGCCAATCCGAGCAAGGACGCGACCATAGGCGTAGTCAATGTCTACAACACGCGGACACCGCTGCCCAAGGGCGCCAGGATCAAGTCGCTGCGCGTATACCAGATCTTTCCGCTGTCGGTCGCCTCGTCTCGCGTGACCCACGCCACCGGGTGCCAGATTCCCCAGGCCAAGGATTCGATCAATCTTACCCGCGCCGTGCTGGGAACGGTTCCCGTCGAAGCCGACGGAAGTGCGCACTTCACCGTGCCGACCGGCAAGGAACTGTTCTTCCAGGTGCTCGACGAAAACGGTCTGGCGATTACGTCTATGCGTTCGGGCACGCACTTCCAGCCCGGCGAGAGAACTGTCTGCCAGGGCTGCCACGAGCCGAAATACGGCGTGGCGACCTCACCGTCGCGGAAGGTCACTATGGCTATGAAGCGCGCGCCCAGCGTGCTGAAGCCGGAGGCCGACGGGACCAATCCGTTCAGCTACCCGCGCCTCGTCCAGCCGGTGCTCGACAAGCATTGCGTCAAGTGCCACGAAAAGAACAAGGACAATAAGGATCCGAAGAAGCGCCCGCCGCAGCTCGGCTCGCAGGTTGTCGTCACCAAACGCGGCAGCTACATGAACCCGCGCACCAAATACTTCGAGTCGTATCTGAACCTGGCGCCGAAGTACGGTTTCTACAACTACGGCGGCAAGAACTGGTCCGATCCGAAGTGGTACCGCACCACGCCCGGCGAGTTCGGCGCCAAGGCTTCGCTGCTCTACCAGATGCTGAGCAAAGGTCACAACAAGGTCAAGCTCTCGCCCGAAGAGATGCGGCGAATAACCGTGTGGCTCGATTCCTGTTCGCCGTTCTACGGCGTATACGAGAAGGAAGGCGGCGAGGCCCAGCTTCGCGGCGAGATCGCCAAGCCCACGCTGGAGTAAACGATGGTTTCCATGCGGTGTCGTATATTCCTGGCGAACGTTCTTCACTGGCGGCCAGGTCGGCGAGAAGTTCACCGCCGGCTTTAGGCCCGTGACGGCGCGCCACGTTCGTTTCAACATTATCAAGGCCAGCGACGTGCCGACGATCCGGGAGTTCCAGATCTTCCCTCCGAAAGTCGCGAAGAAGAAAGGCAAGTGATGCATGAGGCGGGTATCGAGGCGAGATTTCTTGAGACTGTCGGCAGCGGGCGCATCGCTGTTTGCGGCTGGTGATCTGCGGGCCGCGAAGCCTCGAGCGGACAAGCCGAACGTTGTTTTCGTGTTCGCCGATCAGATGCGGGCTCACGCGATGGGATGCATGGGCAACGAGCAGGTCATCACGCCGAAGCTCGACAAACTCGCGTCCGAAGGCGTGCTGGTGACCAATGCGATCTCGTGCCAGCCGGTCTGCACGCCGTTCCGCGCCCAACTCATGACCGGCAGGTACGGCCACGCCACTGGCGTGATTCACAACGACATCAAACTGCCTAACAGCGAGACATCAATCGCTGAAGTGCTGAAGGACCGCGGCTACAGCACAGGCTACATTGGCAAGTGGCATCTCGAGGCCGGCAGGAACAACCCGGTCGCCGCGAAGAATCGCCAGGGCTGGGATTACTGGGCGGTGCGAAACTGCTCCCACAGGCATTTCGATCCGGTCTACTGGCTCAACGACGCCAAAGAGCCGACGATCCGCAAGGGTTGGGAGCCCGAGATCCAGACCGATCTGGCGATCGACTACATCAAGGGTCGCAAGGCCGGGCCGTTCTGTCTGTTCGTCTCGTTCGGTCCGCCGCACAATCCGTACAAGGCTCCGGTGCGATACCTCAAGAAATACGCCGACATGAAACTCACCAACCGTCCAAACGTACCCGGCGACAAGACCCAATCGCTGCGTAACTACTACGCGATGGTCACCAGTCTGGACGACTGTGTAGGTCGGATCGCAAAGGCTCTCGAAGCGGCCGGGATCGCAGAGGACACTATCCTGGTCTTCTCGTCGGATCATGGCGACATGCTCGGCTCGCAGGGGCACGTGCTCAAGCAGCGACCTTGGGCCGAGTCGATCAACATCCCGTTCATCCTGCGCTACCCGCGCAAGGTCAAGCCGTCTCAGAAGCGCGACTGGCTCGTGACTTCCGTGGATTTCATGCCGACGCTGCTTGGCCTGTCCGGGGCGGCGGTTCCCAAACAAGTTCAGGGTATGGACCTGTCGGGCCTGTTCTGCGGGAACAGCAAAGCTGAGCGTGATGCGGCGTTCCTGTTCAATGTGCATCGAGGCGGCGGTCCGGGCTGCGACTGGCGGGGCGTTCGGACGAAGAAATGGGTTTACGCGTTTCACAAGTTCGGCGACTGGATAATGTACGATCTCCAGAACGATCCGCACCAACTCAAGAACCTCGTCGACGACCCGAAACACGCCGCACGGAAGAAACTGCTCGCCGAACAGTTGGCCCGGATGCGAAAGGACCTCGGCGAGAACATCCCGCTGGCGGGGAGGATGCCTGCGGATATCCGCTTGCCCTGACAAACACCGGGCGAAAGGTATTGCTCTGCTCTGACCAGGAGTGTGTTCGAAAAAGGGAGTCAAACGATGAAGCTAACCAGGGATGATGA
>Ga0180436_10001728_pt1 | contig 21151 bp, 20 predicted proteins | sample SS_ome_2_FD_132434 | JGI IMG/M metagenome (GOLD analysis project Ga0180436, IMG submission 132434) | Hypersaline lake sediment archaeal communities from the Salton Sea, California, USA - SS_3_S_2 metaG | ecosystem: Environmental > Aquatic > Non-marine Saline and Alkaline > Hypersaline >...
ACCCCGCCCCGGTTGGCCCAGAGGCGGACCGCGGGATGGATCACCACGTCTTGGAGCAGGATCCGCGAACCCTCGTTGCGGATCGCGGGCAGGGGTCGGCCGCCGGCCAGGGTGAACCGTCCCTCGACACCGCCCCTCCGCCTGAGCCAGGCCCCGACAAGCCGGGACGCCAGCCCCTTTCCTGCACTGCCCCCGGCGGCGTGCGTTCCTTTCATCCGTTGTCCTCCATCAGTCGGGCCGGCCTGCCGGCCACCACGGCCCGCGGCGGCACGTCGCCGGTCACCAGCGAATTGGCGGCGACGATAGCCCCCTCACCGATGGTCAGCGCACCAGCGATGACACAACGAGCCCCGATCCAGACCCGGTCCTCGACGACCAGCGGCCCGGCAACGGTGTCGGCATCGAAGTCCACCCCGTCCGTGTCGGTAATCACGTTCTCCCAGGCGATCATGCAGTTCCGGCCGATGCGCACCTCCCGGCCCGCGTAGACCCTCGTCGAACGGTTGAGGTACGTTCCGTCACCGATGGCGATCCGCCCCCGTCCCAGGCAGGAGAGCTGTACGCCGGGGTAGAGGCCGACGTGACCCGCCTCGATGGCACCCCCGCCCGGTTCCACCCGGGGCAGCGGCCAGCCCCGCGGCGCGGCCACCGGGCCGGCAGCGCTGAACCGCCGGCGAAGCAGCCAGCCGGCGAGGTAGGCCACCGGCGAGTAGTTCCGCTGGCCACAGCGGAGGAAGTGAAGCAGCTCGCCGAGCCTCATCACCCGCCCTCCCCGTCGGCTCCGGCGAGAACCCGGCCCAGCGCCGCCCCGATCACACGCCAGTCGTACCGTTCGCGCACCAGTTCCAGCCCGCCGGCCACCAGCCGCCGGCGAAGGTCCGCGTCGCCGAACAGTCGAAGCACCGCATCGGCAAAGTCCCGCGGCTCGTCGGCGAGCAGAATGTTTCGTTCGTGGGCCACCGGGATCCCCTCTGCGCCAAGCCGTGTGGAGACCACCGGCAACCCGGCGGCCATCGCCTCCACCACTTTGAACCGCGTCCCCCCGCCGGCGAGCAGCGGCACGATGAAGACCTGGGCACGGTGCAGGTATTCGCGGAGATCGTCGACGAAGCCGGTGACCACCACCTGCTCCGAACGGTGGCGCGTGATCCGTTCCCCGGGCCTTCCGCCAACCACGTAACAGGTGCTGTCCGACGTGCGTTCGCGGATGGCGGGATGGATATGCTCGAGGAACCAGACCACCGCTTCCTCGTTGGGCAGGTAGTGGGTCGCGCCGGTGAAGATGCAGCTGCGTGCTTCCGGCGTATTCCCCTCGGGCGTGAAGTAGTCGGTATCCACGCCGTTGGGGATCACGGCGAAACGGCGGTGGCCGGTCGCTTCACCGAGTATTCCCGCGTCCCTCTCGCTGGTGGTGAGCACCAGGTCCGCCGCACGGCAGATGCCGATCTCCTCCCTCCTGAATTTGCGGTATTCCAGGTGGTTGTAAAACCGTCGCAACGGCCGGCCCTCGGTCTCGACCATCCGCCGCAGCAGGTCGTACTCCACGTTGTGTTCGTCCACCACCACCCGCACGCCGGCGGGGAACCGGTAAAACCCCATCTGGCTGAATTCCACCACCACGGTGTCGGCGCGCTCCTCGCGGAAGAAGTTGTCGATGGACCGCTGCATCTCCTGGTGATAGTGAAACAACCGCTGGAAGGAGTGCGGGGAAACCACCGAACGCAGCTGCTGCAACCGCTTGTCGCTGACCCGCCGCGGCACACGGCGGAAGCGATGGAGCTGCTCGGCCAGGGGTCCGGCATCGAATTCGTACTCCCCGTCGTCGAGGGTGATCAGCGAGACCCTGTGCTCACGGGCCAGCACGCGGATCAGGTGGTAGATCCGTGTCGACCCACCGAAGGACGGCGGGTAGGGGATGTAGGGCGTGATGAACAACAGATCCATTCCCGGTCGCCTCCTCAGAGTTCGCGGATCACCTTCGCCGGCACACCGCCGGCCAGTACATTGGGCGGCACGTCACGGTTGACCACCGCCCCGGCGCCGATCACCGCCCCGGCACCGATGTTGACACCGGGCAGCACGGTCACGGCCGTGCTCAGCCAGGCCCCATCACCCACGGTGATCGGGGCGGCAAAGAGGTCGCCGGCACGAAATTCCGGCCGGCCCAGTTTGTGGCTGTCGGTGATGAAGACGCAGTAGGGGCCGATGCCCACCCCGCAGCCCAGGGTGATCTCGGCCCCGAGGTTGAAATGGTTCGGTGCGTTGATGATCGTGTCCCGCCCGATGGCCAGCCGCCGCCCGATGGGCCCGGCACCGGTGATGGTCAGCTTGCCGAAGATCGCCGCCCCGGACCCGATGCGGAACCCGGCCAGACGGTAGATCACGGTGCGCAGCCGAAGGAAGGCCAGGGTGGGCAGGGGGCTGATCAGCGCGTGGACCAGCAGCAGCCGCGGTTGCAGCGGACCGACTTCATCCACCAGAAGACGCGCCAGGCGTGAGGGGAAACCGGCGTTATCGCGGGTCGCGCCGTTCGGGGTGTTGCGCTTCATGCCGTTCTCTCCTCGAGTACCCGTCGATAGACCGCGGCCAGGCGTTCCATCTGCTGCTCGGTCGAGAACCGCTCCACTGCGTCAACCCGCGCTCGTTCTGCCGCGAGCGCTCTGGTCTTCTCATCGGCAAGCAACCGCTTCAGATTGACCGCCAGACTTTCCGGATTGCGGGCCTCGGCCAGGAAACCGTTTCGTTCGTGATCGATAATTTCCGGGATGCCGCCGACATCGGTACCCAGCACCGCGGTTCCGGTGGCCATCGGCTCCACGACCACCATGCCGAATGGTTCGTGGTGCGCGGCATTCACCGCCACGTCCAGCGCGGCGTAGTACGCGGGCATGTCGCCCTGGAAGCCGACGAAACGCACCCGCTCGGCCAGCCCCAGTTCCGCCACCAACCTTCGCAACCGCTCGACGTAGTCCCGGTTCTCGCTGTAGATCCTGTCGTCCCCGGCGATGGCGAACCGTGCCGCGGGGAGTGCATCGGCGACCAGCGCCGCTGCGCGGATGAACTCCTCCTGGCCCTTGTCCGGGGCCAGCCGGCTGGCCATCCCCGCCACCCGGTGCTGCGGGCCGAAGCCCCACGAGCCGCGCAGGGCCGCCGCCGCGGCGCCGCCGTCCTCCGGGGGCCGGAAGCGGCCGGTATCCACCCCGTTGTGCACCACCTCGATCTCCGGGCAGTCCGCGCCCAGTTTTTCGCGGTAGTCGGCCTTCATCGCCCCCGAGTTGGCCACCACCGCCGCCGCGTTGAACAGGGCCCGCCGGGTGGCGCCGCCGTCGACGAAGTGGGCATGGATGTGGTAGACGAAGGGCCTGCCGGAAATCCGTGAAAGCAGGTCGGCCACGAAGAGCGACCGCACCTTGTCCGAGGTGTGGATCAGGCGAATGCCGCGCCGCCGCACCAGCCGGCGGAGCCGCAGGAGCACCAGCCCGAGGCGGCCGAGGGAGATGGTATCCGAAAGTCTGGCCAGCAGCGGGTTTGCAGCGTTGGCCGTGCCCTTGGTGCCGAAATCCACCGGGACGACGTCAGGGCCGTCAACGGCCTCGAAGCGCTCCCGCGGACGTCCGGTGGCATGGCAGGCCACGGTGAGATCGATCCCCAGGGCCGGCAGCCCCCGGGCCATGGCCTCGTGCACCACGACCACGCCGCCCACCTCGTCGTTGGTGTCCAGCAGCAGCACCGGCGGGCCGTTTCCGTTCATCGTCATGCCTGCCTCCCCCGGTTGAGCAGCGCATGTTTCAGGTGCGCTAGGTCATCGGCCGGCAGAACGCGAAGGACCAACGCCCCGATGACATACACCGCCCCGCCCAGCGGTATGGAGAACCAGATCTGCAGCCCCGAACACCAGTAGAGCACGGCGACCATCGGCGCCGCCGCCAGCAGGGCGCGCCCGAAGACCACCAGGTTGCGCCGATCGAGAATCCCCCGCGGCAGAAGATGGAAGGCCATGAACATCATGAAGATCTCGGTGAGCAGGGTGGCCACCGCCGCCCCCACGCCGCCATTGCCGAACCAGCGATCGCCCAGCGGGATGAAGCCCAGGTTCATCGCCGGGTTGAGCAGTGCCGCAGCGATGGCCGCGTAGGACCATTGCCTCTGTTTTTCGCGGGTGATGAGGATCGTTCCCAGCATCACGTCGAGGCAGATGAAGAAGATGGAAACACCGAAGATCTGCAGCGGGATGGTCGAGTTTTCGAAGGGGCCCTCGCCGTAGAGCAGGAGCAGGATGCTCTGGGCCACCATCACCGTACCGGCGGCAATGGGCACGGAGAAGAGCATCATGTAGTTCATCAGCCGTCGCGTGGCCCGGACATAGCGCCGTTCCTCGTCCTCGGCGCTGTCCTCGCCGCCGCCGATGCCGGCCAGTGCCGGAAAGACCGCGGTGTTGAAGATGTGGGGGATGAAGAGCAGCGTGGCGTAGAGGCGGAATGCTGCCCCGTACCAGCCCACCACCCGGTCCCCACTCATCAGCGAGAGCATCAGCACGTCGATGCGGATGTAGATCTCGGAGAAAACGACCCAGATGAGAAAGGGCAGGCTGCCGGTGACGATCTGCCGCCAGGTGGCCATGTCGATGCGGAAGCGGGGCCGGCAGATCCGCCCCAGGGCCGCCGAGCAGACCGCGAGGTTGACCAGCGCCGCCGCGAGGTAGACCCAGCAGACCGGGATCAGGCCCCAGCCGCGAAAAAGGAGGAAAACGGCCAACCCGGTGACCACCACCTTCTCCAGCACCAGGGCCAGGTTGGGTACGAACATCCGCTCGAACCCCTGGTAGACCGAACCGAGGGTGAGGGTCACCGTGCCCAGCGCGCCGGCGAGCCCGATGATGATCACCGCCAGCCGCTGCTCGCCGTCATAGGGCAGGAGGAAGATCAGCCCCACGCTGGCGAGGTAGATCACCGTGGAGAGCAGCAGCTTCATCAGCAGCACGTTGCCCACCAGCAGCGGCGTGTCCTCCCGGCACCGGGCCACCTCCTTGACCAGGTAGGTGTTGATCCCCAGACTCATGAACACGCCGAAGAGCGCGGCATAGGAAATGGCGAAAAAGAGGCGCCCGAAGCCCTCGTCGCCGAGGTAGCGCGGCAGGTAGATCAGCAGCACCCAGGTCAGCGTCCAGGTGAAGAGCTGGGAGACCACCTGGATCGCCACGTTGATCATCGCGCGCCTGGTCCGTCCGGCCATCTCATTCCTCCTCATTGCCTGAGCCCGCCTTCGCGGCGTTCTCCAGAGGCACCAGCAGGGCCAACAACAGCCCGAGGTAGACCATGTTGCGGTAATAGGTCAACTGCAAGTCATACTTGGAGACGATCATCTGGTTGATCAGCATGCACATCACCATCACGGTGATCGAGCGGTGGAAGGGGTTGGTCAGCTTGCGGTGCACCTGCAGGATGCGCACGGCGAAAGCGCCGACGAAGAGCCACAGGGTGGCGAAGCCGAAAAACCCTGTCTTGGCCCACATCCAGTTCATCGCGTTGTGCGGGATGTAGTCCCAGAGCGGGAAGTCGACCTCGGCCAGGGGGATGATGATCAGGTAGCGCTTGCCGAACCCCAGGCCCTGCGGGTAGGCGCGAATCGTCTCCTGCAGGTTGTAGTCCTCGACCTCGCGGTAGGTATTCGAAGAGTCCGCCTCCTCGCCCTCGACGAAGATCGATTTCACCTGCTGGGCCGGCATGGCGATGCCGCCGGACTTGTTCCAGAAGGCCGCCAGGTAGAGCGCGCCAACGATGGCCAGAGGGATCGCTGCCATGAGGAAGAGCTTCTGCTTCTGCCGGTCGAGCATGATGAGCAGGATGATCATCGAGAAGACCAGGGCGCCGTAGCAGACCCGCCGCTGGGCGTAGATGAAGGTGATGAACAGCGGAGCGGCGGAAACGAGCATGAACGCCCGCAGGCGCGGGGAACCGCCATTCATCACGACCAGCCCCGCCAGCAGCGCGAACCAGGTGACGATGAACAGCGCGTCCTCGTGGCCGGTGATCGCCGGAACATCGCCGATGTCCCCGCCGAGGGTGACGAAGTAGCGCCAGCAGCCCTGGAGGCCCTTGATCGAAAGCGCCACGACCACGATCTTCACCACCAGCTCCGCCTGGTCCGCCCGGCGCAGCAGCTGGACCCCCATGAGGTAGGCGATAACCAGGTAGAAAAGGGCGCGCACTTCCCAGAGCGCAATCTTGAAGTCGCCGCCGGTGGCCAGCCCCAGCCCGGCGAAAAAGAGCAGCATCCCGGCGAAGAGCAGGGTCACCCCGAGATTCGGAACGCACGGCAGCCGGAAGTACTCGCGGCCGGCCACCCGCCTGACGTACCAGCCGAGGATGACCAGGCCGAAGACGACCTCCAGCGGGTTGACCACCAGGGCGCCGATGCCGGTGACGAGGTTGAGGTTGAGCCAGAACGGGATTTCCAGGGTCACCGGGTTGGGCAGGCCGACGATGTAGAACTGTTCCAGGAGCATGGCGGCGAAGGCGACGAGGTAGATGCCGAGGACCGGGAAGCGGATGAGCAGCCCCATGGCCAGCACGCCAAGCATGCTCAAGCCCACGAAATAGTTGCCGTTGGTCATCACGACCATGGCCGAGACGATCATCGACCCCAGGGTGGCGATCATCAGAGCGATCCACTGCTTGCGTCGCTCCTCGTGGATCAGCAGGTCGGGCATCGTCTGGCTCAGCTGCATCCTTCGCTCCCGGTCTAAAAGTTCATGTAGGCCCAGACGAGGTTGGCCATGATGCCCACGGAGAGTACGGCCAGCACCCGATGGTCCAGTTCGTCGGTCTTCATCCCCACGGTGAAAAAGAACACAAACATCAAGAGCAGCATTTTCATCCCGTCACCTCCGGACCGCGACGATCAGAGCCAGCGGTAGAGCCACGGCGGAATCCAGTACTCGAGGTAGTTCATCAGGAACCCGCGCACGCGGCCCAGCCCCACCCGGTTCACCGTCTCGCCAAGGTGCACCTTGCGGGTGAGATATGTGCGCACGGTGACCAGCGCACCGTCCAGCTGCTTGACCACAAGTTGCGCGTCGGCATAGGGGTTGGCCGGCGGCAGGTCGAAAACGACGACGTCGAATTCCCGCTTCAGCCGCACGACCAGCGCAGCGAAGTCGGGCGAAGCCAGCGCCTCCACCTGGTTCACTTCCGACGTCCCGGCGGCCAGCACGCTGAGGCGCCTGATGCCGCTTGGCCGGATCTCCAAAGGTCCCCCGTCGAGGTGCTCGGTGAGCCCGGGCGCCGTTTCGAAATCGAGCAGCTTCGACAACCCGCGCGATCGCAGGTCGCAGTCAACCACCAGCACCCGCAGGTCGAGGTCGCTGGCCACGACCAGGGTCAAGTTCGCCGCCAGCAGCGTGCGCCCTTCCCCGTGGTTCGGCGAGGTGATCCCCAGGGCCAGGCCGTCACCGTCCTCCTCCCTGCCGGCGAGCAATTCCTTGTGGATCTGGCGATAGGCTTCGACCAGCCCGCGCAAGGGGTCGAAACCCTTGTCCCGACTGCGGCCGGCCGCGGCGAGGTCCTCGCCGGAGAGCAGCAGTGACGGACTGAACGTGGGGGCCATGGTGAAGCGCTGCACCCCGATCAGCGAGCGGGCCACGCGCATGATCCGGCTTCCGGAGAGCAGGGCCGCCGCCCGGCTGAGGCGACCGTTGGCCGCATGGAAAACCTTGGGAATCCGCGCCAGCACGGGGCGGCCGTATTTCCTCGCCAGTTCCTCGCGACGGATGATCGCCGGGTCGATCAGTTCGAGGCAGAAAGTGAGCACCAGGCCGAGGACCAGGCCGCCGAGGATGCCGCCGATGGCCATCTGCTTGCGGATCGGTTTGTAGCGGCTCAGCGGCACCAGCGCCGGTTCGATGATCTTGAAGCGGTTCCGCTGCTGGGCCAGTTCGACCTCGCGAGTGACCTTGGCGTGCTCGAGCTTGACCTTGAGGTTTTCGTAGATCTGGCGATTGATCGCCACCTCCGACTCCAGGTCGGTGAGCTTGCGCTCCATCTGCGGCGCCTCGCCGACCATCTGCTTCAGGTCGTCCACCATCCGCTGCAGTTCGACCTGCTTCGCCTTGGCCGCCTCCAGCTTCACCGTCGACTCCTCGATGCGCGCCCGCAACTGGAGGTAGATCGGGCTGCGCACTTTCCGCGTCTCCGATGCCTTGTCCTGCTTGCGGTCCTCTTCCATCAGCACTTCCAGCGCGGCGATCTCCTTGCGCAGGTTGACCACCCGGGGGTGGTTTTCCCGGTGGGTGGAGAGCAGCTTGGCCAGTTCCATGTTCAGGTCCTTGAACTGCCGCTGGTAGGCCGTTTCCTCGACGAACACCGTCTGTTCGACGACCATCTCCTTCTCCCCGGAGAGCCGCGACTGGTTCAGCTCGATCTGCAGTTCCAGCTCCCTGATCTCGATGTTCAACTCCAGCAAGTCGGCCTTGTAGCGGTTGTAGCGCCCGAGGTTGTCCTTCTGCTGGCCCGGCAATGCCTCGAAGTTGTCCTCCTTGAACGTTTTCAATACGTCGGTGGAATCGTCGAGCCGTGCCTTGTAGTGGTTTAACTGCGCCTCGATGAACTCCACCGCCGCCGAGGCCTCGCGGCGGTTCCCTTCCAGGCTGCGGTGGATGAACATTCCGGTGACCGCCTCCACCAACTGCTTGGCCGCGTGGGGCTCGGACCAGGTGACGGCGATGGAGAACGACTCTCCGGAGAGCTGCATGATGTGAACGTTTTGCCGCAAGCGGTCGACGGTGGACTCAACGTCCATCGGCGACATGTCCTCGCGGAACAGGCCCACCTCGCGCATCACTTCCTCGATCAACGGACGGCTGTAGATGATCTTCTGGAACGTGTTCAGCCGCTGGTGGTCGGTGAGGCTCACCGCCGTCTCGTAACGCACCAGCGGGTTGAGGATCTTTTCGTGGTGCAGCAGGATGGTGGTGGTGGAGATGTAGGCCGGGGGAATGATGTAGCTGCCCCCGATGGAAAGCACGGTCACCAGCAGCATGGCGTAGGCGACAATACGCTTGCGGCGGAAGACGATCTCCACGAGATATTTCAGGCTGAAGGCCCCGAAGAGAGACGCCTGTTGTGCCTGCTCCGCCACTTGTCTTCTCTGCCTCCACTCCCCCGCCTGCGCGGCGGGATAACGCGCACTAGTCGCTGGCGATCAGTTCCTTGACCGTGGCCCCCATGATCACCGTGCTCAGCGTGGGGGTGATCTGCCTCAGGTAGTAGTTGAAGCCGGCCATCCCCTTGCGCGGCACGTAGACAATATCCAGCGGCTCCAGATCGACCATCGGCCCGTGGACCCGCCCTTGGAAGAGGTCTTTCAGGTTGACCTTGTAAACCACCGCGCTGTCGTCGGCACGGCGAATGATGCGCACTTCCGACAACACGCCGTCCTCGGTCGCCGAACCGGCCATGGCCACCGCGCGGATCGGATCGAGGTTGTTGCCCAGGGAATAGGCGCCGGGGTGCAGCACCTCACCGAGCACGTAGACCTGCCGCAGGTCGTCGGGCGGCACGTAGACCGTATCGTTGGGCAGCAGCGGGATGTCGCGGTACGGTGTGCGGCCCTGAAGCATGGCGAAGACATCAGCAGTGATGATCTGGTCCTTGCCTCGAATGATCGAACAGTTGCCCCAGTCCGCCTTGTCCGTCAGGCCCTGGGCCTGGGAAACCGCCTGAAGCAGCGTCGGTTCATTGCCGAAACTGTAGACGCCGGGCATGCGCACTTCGCCCACCACGTAAATTCGGTTGTTGTTGTATTCCTCGACCACCACTGTCACCTTGGGATTGAGGTAGGTGGCGGAGAGTCGCTCCATGATCAGCTCGGCCGCCTCGCTGCGGCTGAGCCCACAGAGGTCGATGATCCCGGCGTCGAGGATCGACACCAGGCCGTCGGGGCCGATGACGTATTCCCCTGTGGCCTCAGGATTGCCGATGACGACGATACGCACCACGTCGCCGGCCCCCAAGCGGTATTCACCCACCGGGCGGGCCACCACGTCCACCCCCGGGTCGAGGTCCACCGCCACGCCCGCCGGCTCGGCGGCCTCCTCCGGCGGGGGCACCGCGGCCGGTTCCCCGCCCACCGCACGCACGGCGCAGCCGGCGGCGAAGAGGGCGGCGAGCAGGGAGAGCAGCGCGGCGATCCGGTTGCAGCTGGTTCCGGTCATTGGTTCAACTCCGCTTCCACGAGCACCATGCTCATCGCCCCCAGGGTGACCTCGAGCGACCGGCCGCCCGGCTGCAGGACCACCCGGTCTTTCAGCCGCCGAACCGCGGGGTCGCCCTCGGCGAAGCCGAACGCACGCACCTTGGCAGCGGCCCCCCCGTCGAGAATCACCGTGGGCTGGCAGGCCTCCGCGGCGTGGTTCACCAGCACCAGGGTGAGCCGGCGCCCCTCGGCATCCAGCGCGGACACGGAAAAGAGGCTGCCGGAACCGCCGGACGACGGCACCAGCCGATCGCCGAACCGCGCCCCGGCACCGTCGTAGTTGCGATAGAGGCGGAAGGCCTCGGCCTGGGGGCTGCCCGCGGGGGGGTAGGTCCAGAGACAGGCCGCGTCGAGGCCTTCCCGGGCCATGACGCCCAGGGCCATGGCCTGGGCCAGGGCGCCGCTGATGTGTCCGGCACCGCCGAAGTTGTACTCGGAGAGCAGCAGCCCGGTCCCGGGATAGTGCTCGTTGATCCACTCCTTCAGCCGCGGGATGAGCGCGACCTTGCGGTCGATCCAGGACTCGTCCTGGTAGTCTTCGTCATGGAGGGAGCGGACGCTGCGCAGCCGCAAGCAGCTCGTGGTGCGGTCGTCCCTCTCGGAGAAGACACCTTCGGCCTGGGGATAGTAGTGGATATCGAGGTAGTCGATGAGCCGCCGGCCGTTCAACTGTTCCTCCTTGCGCATCCGCTCGAGGAACCAGGGGATGAAGTTCTTCCCCTCGTGGGCCCGCTTGTCCGCGCCGGTGGTCTCCCGGTCCTTCGCCGAGCCGAAATAGGCCGGCCAGCCCCAGAGCCCGGGCGCGGCAATCTTCACCTCGGGGTGCTCCTTTTTCAGCGCGCGGGCCCAGCGCACCACCTTTTCCAGCACCTCATCGTAAGTGGCGGGCACGGGGTGCACGTCGCGGTGGGTTTTGTCCCAGAGCATCGGCTCGTTGCCCAGGGCGACGATGTCCACGCCGCCACCGAGCCGGTCCAGCCAGGCCACGGCGAACGATTCGTCGATCTTCATCGAGGCGTCGCCGGGATCGTTGCCGGTGAGCGGAGTGCCGTCGGCTTTCACGCCGTTTCCCGCATCGGGCCGGTTGGGGTCCACGGCCTGCTGCGGGCCGTAACGCTCCACCGAAAACGAATAGGAGGTGCGGTCGCGGGCCACGTATTCCAGCAATGGCAGGTTGAGCAGCGTCGCCGCTCCCGCCGCACGGCTTTTGCGGATCAGCGCTTTCTCCGCCGGCTCCTTGTCGCCACCGGTGTAGTCGAGGTTCTCGAAGAACCAGTCCTTGCCGGCATTCCAGGCATTGCCCAATTTCCAGTTGTAGCGGGAGGACGGGTTTCCGCCGAAGCGGTTGAGCGTTACGCCCAGTTCGTCGAGCGTGGTTTGCGGCGGCGAAGCCATGCCGTAAATCAGCGGTGAAATCGGCTTGGCTGGCCCATCGACCCGGACGGTGACGACTTCCTTTCCCCCTGCGGAGGATTGGCAGGAGGAGAAGATACAGGACAGCGGGGGCATCAGTAATGCTGCCAACAGTCCGGCAACTAGTTTTTTCCCCACGATCATCACCCACTCGGTTTCCACACCGGAAGGCGGCAGCCGCCACCGCCCCGTTTCAGAATCAGCGAACCGCGAGAACCCGCCAGAGGTATCCGCCCAGCAACCCGATGTCATGCCTCAGGTTCGGCCTGCTGGCGTAGAGCGCCTCGGAGGCGAACTGCTCGTCCTCGTCGGCTTCGGCACCGTAGTTCACGAACGCTTCGGTGACCGCGCCAGCCACCGAGCCCAGGTAGAGCTCTTTCCAGTCCGACGGAAGTTGCTCGATTTCGTCCGGCGTGCGCGGCGGCAAGCCGACGAAGCGCATCTCTCCCCGGGCGATGTTGAGCAGTGCCGGGAGGAAATGCAGGCAGAACGGGCCCAGGCCACCGTTCGATTTCTTCACCCCGCCCGACGGGAGGAAACTGAACCGTTCGAAAAAGCGCCACCCGCTGCGCTCGGGCGGGGCCGGCAGCCGCACCACCTGTCGCCGGTGGAGCACCGGACCGCGGCGGAACAGCGCCAGCGTACAGGCGATGAGCAGCATCAGCGGCGCGAATAGGACCAGCAGCACCATGGCGGCCGCCCGAGACCAGAGACGGCCGATGAGCGACCCGAGGTAGCCGTGGCCCATGTTGCCGAGAATGAAGTCGTCCTTGATGTCCACCTTGGCGCCGTGGCGGATGTTGACCAGGCGATTGCGGTCCACCAGTACACCGTTCAGCTCGAGATTTTCGCCGACGAAGCTGTCGGGAAAGACCACCGCGTCTTCGAGGGCGGTACGCTCGTCGATGATGCAGTCGGCCGCCACAAGGACGTTGGGACCTATCCGCACGCCATGGTTCAACCGGCTGTTCTCGCCGATGAACACCGGCGGCTGCACGCGTACCGAGGGGTGCATCATCACGTTTCTCGAAATCCAGACTCCCGGCTCCACCTGCCGGGCGCCGAAGATCAGGCCCGGGGCATTGCCGTCGAAGGCCAACCGCTGGCTGGCCAGCAGGGCCGGCGGCGAACAGACGGAGAGGACAGGCGCCGCATCGAGCGCCCCAAGCCCCGCCGATTCGAAGACCCGCTCGACGTCGCTCTCCGTCATGTCGTCGGTCAGCCCCCGCAGCAGCGCGGGGGGAACCGCGGCCCAACCGGACCAGGCGCCGTTTTCCCGCAGCACCGTCGGTCGATTGCCGGGGGCCGGTTCCGTCGTTGTCGCCGGGAGCCGGTCAGCGTGGCCGAACAACAGCAGATCGTCATCCTCGGCGACGATCCGTGAGAGCCGGCCGTAGGGGCGGTCAGGGTCCCTGGCCAAGTGGTAATTGAATCGGCACCCCCAGCGGCTGCCGTCCTCCAGCAGGCGTTCGATCATTTCCGGCCGGTGGCTGACCACAACGTGGATATCGATGATTTCCAGGGAAACGAGGCGCTCGACAACATGCTGCAGGAACGGACGGTCCCCCAACGGCAGGAGCGGCACGGGGAACCGTTCCTTGAGCGCTTCCTGTTCCGGCCTGGCGCCGGTCGCCATCAGTATCGCCTTCACGTCACATCCTCTTTTTCAGGAGTTCGTCCCGACGGCCTCGATGGGGAACGGCGGGACTCCGGTTCAATACGCTCCCTTGCCCAGCAACACGGCAGGAACGGTTTGCAGCAGCAGTTTCAGGTCCATCCAGATGCTCTGGCTTTCGATGTACTCGACGTCCAGCTTCACCTGCTCATGAAAAGGGATATCCCCCCGACCGCTCACCTGCCAGATACAGGTCAACCCGGGGGTCACGTCGAGCCGGCGGCGGTCCTTCAGCGTGTATTCATCCACTTCCCGCGGGACCGGTGGCCGCGGCCCCACCAGCGACATTTCACCCTTGAGCACACACCAGAGCTGCGGCAGTTCGTCGATGCTCAGTTTGCGGATGATCCGGCCGATCCAGGTCACCCGCGGATCCTTTTTCATCTTGAAGGTGATGCTGTCCCCATGGTCGCTCTGGGCGAGGATCTCGTCTTTCAACGCTTCGGCGTTGACCACCATCGATCGGAATTTGGGAAAGGGGAATTCGCGACCATAGCGACCCACGCGGGTCTGGACGAAAAAAACCGGCCCGCGGTCGGTGAGCTTGATCGCCAGCGCGACGGCCAGCAGCAACGGTGAAAGGCAAAGGAGCGCCAGGGCGGAGACACCGATATCCACCGACCGCTTCAACACCCTCGCCCCACCCACCACCAATTGCCAGGCGTAGCGCTTGCGCCAGAAACGAAGCTTGCCCTGCAGGCCCCCGGTGCCGGAATTCCCGCCGAGCCGATCGATCAGTTCGTCGATCCGATCCTGGCGCCGGGCATGGTCAGCGAGCGACGGGTTTTCGCAAACCGTTTTCGTAGGATCAGCGGCCATGGTATCTCCCGATGCGGTTAGTCAAACGACCGCACCGCCTCCTCCCGGTCGTTCAACAGGTCGAGCACCTTGTGAAAGCGAACGAGTTCGAACACCGAACGGACCGAGCCGTTCATCCCGCAAAGTTTGAGGTCCCCCTCATTCCGATTGAGTTGTCGAAGGCACGAGAGCAGGGCCGCCAGCCCCATGCTGTCGATGAACGTCAAGTTGCTCAGATCGAATACGACCTTTCGACGACCTTCGAGCACACCCTGGATATCCGTTTTGAAGGCCCGCGCATTGCTGGCATTCAAGTACTCCCCGGGAAACCGAAAAACGGCCACATCTCCGTACATCTCCACTTGTTCTTCCATCGGCCCCTCCTCGACACTACGATCACAAGTCGCACGGCCCCTGCACGCTTTCCTTCTGCGACGATCAACTTTCCAACAAAAGTCGTCTTCACAGAATGAAATCGGCATTCCCGAAGCTACTCTTTAATGCCCAAAAAAAGACGAATTCCCCTGAAAGAAAAATCATCTGCCTTTGTAACTTCCGGTGGTATTGGTCATCTGAACGTAAGAAGCAGGAAGATCAATCCCTACTGTTTCTATATGGTTACAGTTCGTAACCCAAGCACAAGCAAGGAGGAAAGACCGTGATGAACAAAACCCTGTTCACCGTCGCCATCTTGGCGACCTTCATCCTCACCGGCCCCGCGGCCGCCGACGTGCTCGGCCCCTGCGGAACTGCCGAGGCGGACAGCCCGGCGGCCGTGACGGCCCCGGCGGCAGAGAGCACCCCGGCGGCAGCTGTTTCCCGGCTGCCCATGCCCGGCGACCAGGCGCCCAACTTCGAACTGGACGCCGTGGTCGGTGACGAGGTGAAAAAGATCAAGCTGTCCGACTACGACGGCAAGTGGCGCGTGGTCTGCTTCTACCCCGCCGACTTCACCTTCGTCTGACCCACCGAGTTGTCTGCGGTCGCAGACGCATATGACGAGCTGCAGTCCCTTGGCGTGGAAGTGATCGCCGTAAGCACCGACACCATCTTCTCCCACCTGATGTTCAAGAAATCCTCCCCCACGGTGAAGAACGTCACCTATGCCATGGCCGCCGACCCCAGCGGCGCGGTCTCCCGGGCCTACGGCGTGTACATGGCCGGCCCGGGCCTGAACCAGCGGGGCCGGTTCATCATCAATCCCCAGGGCACGGTAATGGGCGTGGAGGTCCTCGCCGGGCCGGTGGGCCGCAACGTGCAGGAGCTGGTGCGGCAGGTGCAGGCGATGCAGGCGGTGGCGGCGAACCCGGGGCACGCGGCCCCGGCCGGCTGGGAACCCGGCAAGGAGATGATCACCACCCGCATCCCCGAGGATGTGGGCCGCTACTGATCCCTATACGACACCTTCATGCGGTCCGGCGGTGACCGAAACGAACCCGCCGGGCCGCCGATCAGGGCAGCAGACGCTGGATGGTCTCCTTCAGCTCGGAGAGGTCGGAGGACTTGCGCACGTAGGCATCGGCGGCCCAGCTGAGGTAGTTGCCCTCGAAGTCGGGGTGGCTGGTGTTGATCACCACGGGCAGGTCACGACGGATATCGAGGATCTTGTACAGCGCCTCCATGCCGTCCATGCCGGGCATCTTGATATCGAGAATCACCAGGTCAGGATTGTCATCGCGCACCTTGCGCAGCGCCTCCGCGGCATCGGCGGCGAGCAGCACCTCGTAGCCCTCCGCGGTGAGGACGTGGCCATACAGGGTGAGCAGCGTCTGCTCGTCCTCGGCGACCAGGATCCGCTTGGGCATGGCTCAGGCCTCGCTCACCGTTCGGGGTACCGGGAAGAAGAGCTGGAACGCCGCCCCGCGCCTGCCGCCCGGTTCCAGCAGGATGCGGCCCCCGTGCCCGTCCATGATCCTCGAGGCCACGGCGAGCCCCAGACCGGTGCCCTTGCTGCTCGTGCTGTAAAAGGGCTCGAACACCTTGGTGCGCAGCGCCGAAGGGACTCCCGGGCCGGTGTCGGCGACCTGCAGCCGCACCTCCTCGCCTACACGCCGGGAGGTGACGGTGATCACCCCGCCGTGGGGCATGGCGCGGACAGCGTTGTCGCACAGGTTGTCCAGCACCTGGAGCAACTGGCTGCGGTCGATGAGCAGGCCCGGCAGATCCACCGCCAGGTCGAGCGAAACAGCGACATCCGCACGGCGGTGCACCGCCGCGCGCCGTTTGAAGGCCTCACGCACCAGGCCGTTGAGGTCCGCTTTCCTCAAGCAGGGCCGGCTGGTCCGGGCGAACCCGAGCACGTTTTCCACCAGGTTCTCCAGGCGTGACACCTCGGAGACGATGATGTCCAGCGGCGCGGCCCCCTCGCCCTTCCCGCTCCCCTCCTTGCGCAGTTCACGGGCGAAGCCGCCGATCACGGCCAGGGGATTCCGAATCTCGTGAACCAGCGTCGAGGCCATCTCGCCGATGGCCGTGAGACGGTCGCGTCGACGCAGCCGTTCCCGGTTGCGAATGAGTCTCCGTACGGCACGGCTGGTGGACGGCGTACCGCTCGGCACGGGCCCTTTGCCCCGATCAATCCGTGTGGTCTGGTTGGAAACGCTCATGCACAATCACCAGGGTCACTCATTGTTCAGCATGTACGCAGTCGGGGACGACCGCTACCCTTATGACCATTTATCGGACAGCGATGAGCCGAACTTTAAGGAAAAAAGTGACTTCCACATTCCGACCCGACACCGCACCCATTTCCGCCCCCCGGGGACACGCCTCCATCTTCATCCCGTGCGCCCGGCCGGGACCATTACCGCCTGCATCAATTCGAAGGGGAACGAAGTCAATATCGGTTCGCGGAGCAAAAAAGTCAAGATTCCCGGCGGACCGACCCGGCAGCCAATCTTGACACTCCGGCAACGCACCTTTACTATATCGCGGCTTGATCAACCGGTGCCCGACGACGGCGCCGCGAAAGGGGATCCATTGAATTTTCAGTTCCTGACCGAGAGCGAATTCGGCAAACTGGGCTTCCGCTGCGGCCTGGAAATACACCAGCAGCTGCTCACGGCCAAGAAGCTGTTCTGCCGCTGCCCGGCCGGATTGTACAGCAAGCACTACGATGCCGAAGTGCTGCGCCACATGCGGCCCACCCTCTCCGAGATGGGGGAATACGACGGCACGGCGCTGATGGAGTTCAAGACCCGGAAAGAGGTGGTCTACCGGCTGAACAGCGAGTCGGTCTGCACCTACGAGATGGACGACGCCCCGCCCTTCGAGATCAACGAGCAGGCCCTGGACATCGCCCTGGAGCTGGCGCTGATGCTGGGCTGCAGCCTGGTGGGCGAGATCCACATCATCCGCAAGCAGTACCTCGACGGTTCGATCCCCGCCGGGTTCCAGCGCACGGCCATCGTCGGCGTGGACGGCGGCATCCCCTTCCGCGGCCGCACCATCGGCATCCGCCAGCTGGCGGTGGAGGAGGACGCCTGCCGCGAGGTGAGCGACGAGGGCCACGTGATGACCTACCGCACCGACCGGTTGAGCATGCCGCTCTGCGAAACGGTGACCGAACCGCAGCTCTACACCCCCGAGGAGGCGGTAGCGGTGGGGTGGGAGATCGCCCGCCTGGCCCGGGTCACCGGCAAGGTGCGCCGCGGCAGCGGCGCTGCCCGCCAGGACGTGAACGTGAGCATCGAGGGCTCCACCCGGGTGGAGATCAAGGGCGTTTCGCGGATTCCGGCCATCGAGCGGCTGGTGCGCATCGAGGCCCATCGGCACAAGGCACTGCTCGGGATCAGGGACGAACTGCGGAACCGCGGCATCACGCCGGAATCGGTCCAGGCCGACGGTCACACGGTCACCGATGTCACCGAACTGGTGAACCGCCGGGAAAAAACAGACCATCCTTCGGTCAGGGCCGTCAGGCTGCACGGATTCAAGGGCATCCTCCCCTGGCCCACCCAGCCGGCCACCAGTTTCGCCCACGAGCTGGCCGGCCGGGTGCGGGTCATCGCCTGCCTCGACCGGATGCCCAACCTGCACCATTCCGAGCAGCTGAGCGGCGAAAGCCCGGGCGCCCCGGACATCCGGCTCTGGGACGAGATCACCCGGGAATGCGGGGCCACCGCCGACGACGTGGTGGTGCTGGTGAAGGGGCCGAAACAGGACACGCTCACCGCCGCCACCGAGGTGGTGGACCGCGCCGCGGAAGCGGCCGACGGGGTACCCAACGAGACCCGGCAGCCGCTCCCGGACGGGCGCACCGATTTCGAACGGATCCTCCCCGGGCCGGACCGCATGTACCCCGACACCGACATGCCGCCCAAGGCCATCGGGGACCAGCGCATCGAACGCATCGCCGCCGGGCTGAACTCCCGGCCCTGGGAGCGGGTCGTGGCGTTCGAGGCCAAGGGCCTGGATCACGAGACAGCCCGGGGCCTCGCCGTTTCCCCGCGCGGGGCCCTGGCCGAAAAGGTCTTTGCCGGGCTGTCACTGGCCCCGCGGCTGGTGGCCACCACCCTGCTCGAGGACCTGAAGCACGCCGGCCGCAAAACCGGCCGGGCGGAGCGGGTCTCCGACGACGACCTCTTCGCCGTCTTCCAGCTGCTGGCCGATGGCCAGCTCTGCCGCGAGGCAGTGCGGCCGCTGCTCCGGACGTTGTGCCGGACGGCCGGCGACGGCGACGGGCCCCTGGCCCGCGCCCTGCAGTCACTGGGTCTCGCCCCCGACCAGCCGGCCCCGGACCTGGAGGCCGAAACCGACACCGTTGTCACGGCCATCGCTGGAACCACCTTTGCCAGCCCTGAAAACCGGCACCGCCACGCCATGGGACTGCTGATGAAGAAGGTGGGCGGGCGCATCCCCGGGAAACAGGCCGCCGACCTGCTGGCCGAAAAACTCGCCTGAAGACGAAGGATCGAGGCCAGACACCGTCTTGGAAAACCTCGACTGTGGTTCGAGGGCAAGGCGACGGCCGATGAGAGAGCGGAGCATACTCTGGTGGTATGTGAGCATCTCGAAGAGGCCGTCAACGATGCCATCGGGCCTCAGACGAGGTTTTCACGTCACTTGCGGTGGCTGGAGATGAATTCTTCCACGTCCGGCACACCGCCCTGCATGATCAGGTAGCCGTTGGGCGGTTCGCGTTCGGTGATCTCGTGGGAAATCGGGGTCAGCATCAGCCGCTTGACCTCGTCCAGATCGTCGGTCTGGCCCAGCACCCAGCCCAGCTTGACGTAGGCCACCTCGGGCAGCATGTTGGCCGCCGGGATCACCCCCAGTTCCATCATGTCCCGCCCGGTGTCGTAGACGTACATCTGTACGTAACCCCAGAGGGTCTGCACCGTCATGTAGATGGCCACGCCTTCGTCTTTCGCCCGCTGCAGCACGGGGTAGACGATCTTGTTCACGTGGCCCAGGCCGGTGCCGGCGATGATAATGCCGCGGTAGCCGTTGTCGATCAGGCCCTCCAGCACGTCGGGCTGCATGTTGGGATAGTAGGAGACCAGGGCCACCTTCTCTTCGAAAGCGGTGTTCAGCCTGACCGTGCGGTCCTCGCGCCGCTTCTTCACGTCCTTGTGCAGGACGCGGTAATCACCGGGCGAGATCATGGCCAGGGGGATGTCGCCGATGGTGCGGAAGGTGCTGCGGTAGCTGGAGTGCATCTTGCGCACCCGGGTGCCGCGGTGCAGCAGGTCGTACTGATCGCTGGTGGGCCCGAACATGCAGACCATCACCTCGGCGATGTCCCCGTACGCCGCGGCGTGAGCGGCGTTGATCAGGTTCAGCGCAGCATCGGAGGAAGGGCGGTCGCTGGAGCGCTGCGACCCCACGATAACCACCGGCACCGGCAGATCCTGCAGCATGAAGGAGAGGGCGGCGGCAGTGTAGTGCATGGTGTCGGTACCGTGGCCCACGACGATCCCTTCGACGCCGGCCTCGATCTCCCGGGCCACCGCCTCGGCAGTGCCGATCCAGTGCTCGGGCCCGATATTCTCACTGAACTCGCCGTAGAGCTTGATCGTCTTCAGATTGCAGATGTCGGCCAGCTCGGGCACCGCGCCGTACAGCTCGCCGGGCGAGAAGGCCGGGATCACCGCACCGGTGCGATAGTCCAACCGGCTGGCGATGGTGCCGCCGGTGCCGAAGAGCGTGACGTTGGGCAGGTCCGGGTTATGGGGGACGTCCTTGGCCGGGATCTTGTAGGTGATCTTGCGGTAGCCCTGCTCTTCCATCGCGCGGATGGAGTCGACCTCCAGTCCCACGTTGTATCCCGTCTCCAGCTTGAGCACGACGTGCCGGTCATCCGCTGTTTCAGAGCGCGGCAGGACCACACCCTTGAAACCACCCCTGGTGGTATCGGCGGTCACCTCGCTCCAGACCCGCACGCCAAAGGATTCCAGCTTGCTCCTCGCCGCCCCGCGGTACCCGCGAAGGGGATCGTCGGCGGCGCTGCCGGCAGATTTCGTCATCTCTTCACCTGTTCCACTGGAACGTCCGGGCAAAAAAAGAACCGGTGACGAGCGCTCGAGGGCTGCGTTACCGGTTCTTTTCCGCCGGGATCAATAGCGGCCGGTTCGCATCGCTTTCTTGCGACGCTTGGCTGCTTCCATCCGTTTGCGTTTACGGCGCTCGCTGGGCTTCTCGTAGAAGCGTCTTTTCTTCAGCTCCTTGAGAATGCCATTGCGGGCGATTTTCCGCTTCAGGACCCTGATCGCTTTTTCCAGGTCGTCCTGAACCTTTACTTCCAGCGGGTTCTCCATGCGAACATCAGCCCCTTCCAGGTGGTTGAGAAACCCTGTTGAGAGAAAATTACCTGAAGGCAAACGCGTCAGATGGCAGACACACTTGCCGAAAAAACAGCCAATAGCAAGAGAGGGAGCATATCACCAGCGATGGCGGAAAGCAAATAATTCGTGAAATAATTCGCCTGTCATCCCAGGCGGTCGAGGCGTTTCATCCGCTCCTCGTACATTCGCCGTGCTTCCAGCAAGATACGCAGAGCGGTGGAGAAGTTCC
>Ga0180436_10001729_pt1 | contig 21137 bp, 12 predicted proteins | sample SS_ome_2_FD_132434 | JGI IMG/M metagenome (GOLD analysis project Ga0180436, IMG submission 132434) | Hypersaline lake sediment archaeal communities from the Salton Sea, California, USA - SS_3_S_2 metaG | ecosystem: Environmental > Aquatic > Non-marine Saline and Alkaline > Hypersaline >...
GGCCGGCCGGTGCGCGGGTCTTCCAGCTCGGGAAACTCGTGAAGCACCTCGGCCATCTCGTTGCCGCGCTCGCCGCAACCCACGTAGACGATCACGTCGGCGTCGCACCACTTGGCGAGGGTTTCCTGCAGCACCGTCTTGCCGGTGCCGAAGCCGCCGGGGATGGCGGCGCGGCCGCCGCGGGCGATCGGGAACAGGCTGTCGAGGATGCGCTGGCCGGTGACCATCATCGTGTCGGGCGGCAAACGCCGGTGAACCGGGCGCGGCCGGCGCACGGGCCAAGTGTGGGTCAGCGCGATGTGGTGCTCAACGCCATCTTCGTCGCGCAGGCGCGCCACGGTTTCGTCCTTGGTGAAATGCCCGACCTCGACGCCCACGACCTCGGCGCGCGCCAGATCGGGCGGCACCAGGATGAACTGGGGTTTGGCGCGCCCCGTCACCGCCACCAGGGTTTGCCCGGCGGTCACGGTCTCCCCGGGTTCGACCAGCGGCGTAACCGCGTAGGTTTCGGGGTGCTTGGGGTCAGGGTGCAACGGACGCAGGAGTCCGTCGAAGATATGGCCAAGCAGGTGCGGCCCCAGACGCACCGACAAAGGCGCGCCGGCCCCGGTGACGAAATCGCCGGGGGCGAGGCCGGTGGTGTCTTCATAGATCTGGGCGGTGAGTTCGGTGTTGGTCAGCCGGACGATTTCGCCGAGCAGCGCGGCGCGGCCGACCCGCACGGCATCGCCGAGCGCGAAGGCGCCCTCGCGGCGGGCCCGGATCACCGGCCCGGCGACGGAGGTGACGATTGCATGGCTCATTCTTTGCCCTCCCTGTCGCGGGCCACTTCGGCCAGCAGTGCCGCGCCGATCGCCTCGCGGTCGGTCATCAGCGCCGCCGGGGTGGCATCGAGCCACGCTTCGCCCGCCTCGACGCGAAGGCCGGCGAGAAGCGCGGTATCGACATCGAAATGCGGGGCGCTGCCGGTCGTGGCCTCGACCTCGGCGGCGAGGGCCTGGGTTTCGTCGGCACGCCAGCCCGGCGGGTGCCAGACTGTCCACGCCCCGCGACGCAGCCGCTTGGCGGCCAGCCCGAGCGCCGCCTGCGCCCAGGCCATGCGGGTCTCTTTCTCCGCCCACAACTCGGCAAAGGCCGCTTCCAGGGCTGGCAGCCCCGCCTCGATCTCGGCACGCGCTTCACGGCGCCGCACCTGCCGGCGCTTGGTGTCGAGATGTGCGGCCTCGCGGCGCAGCGCCTCCTTGCGCCCGCGCTTCAAATCCTCGATCTCGCGGCGCACCTTCGCGCGCGCGCGGCCGTGCGCCGCTTTGACAACCGCTGCCGCTTCGGCCTCCGCCTCGACCCGGATCCGGTCGAGCTCATCTTGCGTTTCGGCCTCGATCCGCGCGATCAGCGCGTCGGCCCGGTCGGTTTTCAGGCTCGTCTCGGCCATTTCACACCTCGATCCCGAGGGCCCGGCGCACCTCGGCTTCCATGTCGGCCACCGGCACCTGCCCCTGCACATCTGGAACCAGGGCCAGAAGCGGGGCCTCGCCATCTTCGAGTTCCTGAGCGAGCCGCGACGGCAATGCGGCGTGAATCGCCGCCGTCGTCACCAGCACCCGGCATTCCTGCCGCGCCGCGTCCACCGCCTCGACCAGCCCGTCGGGGCCGGGCACTCGGGTATCCACGCCCGCGAGCCGGAAGCCCGCCGCCGTGACCGCGTCGCCGATGAAGATGATGTCGCGCATCACGTCCTCACACGGCGTTCAGAATGAGGACCGCAACGATCAGGCCATAGATCGCGATCCCTTCCGCGAGGCCGACGAGGATGAGCAGCCGTCCGAGCAGTTCGGGCTTTTCGGTCAGCGCACCAACGGCCGCACTGCCGACCATCGCCACCGCGTAGGCGGCCCCGACCGAGGCGAGACCGGCGGCGATCGCCGCGCCGATCATCGCCATGCCCGCGTGCGGCGCGGGGGCGGCGGCGGCCATAGTTTCAGCGGCAGTATCGGCTGCCGCCGGGCCGATCCAGATGTAGGTGAGCGCAATCGCCAGCGGCAGCGCCAGCGCAATGAGGCCAATGAGCGGGGCGGTATAACGTTTCATGTCGACGTTCCCTGGTTGAAATGTGGCGTGGGGGCCGAGAGCGGCCGGAATTCCCGGCCCTCGGCGTGGAAGAAACGGATGAAGAATTCGAACAGGATAAGGCGGGTGGTCTGGATGCTGGTCACCAGCCCTTCAAGCGCGAGGATCAGCAGGTTGCCGAGCAGCATGGCGACCCAGAAGCCGGGTCCGCCGATGGCGTCGGCAACGCCGACGACCGCCGCCGAAAGGCCGGCATGTGCCAATGCAAACGCCCCGACGCGCGAGAAGGACACGGTGGAGACCAGCAGGCGCATCAGGGTTTCGACGAATTCGGCGGCGGCCTTGCCGGCCGCGGCCAGTGTCCAGCCGGTTTCACCGCGGGCGCCGGCGAGGGTGAGCAGAAGGCCGACCGGCAAGGCCCAGACGAGCGCCGGCACGAACCAGGCCGCGAGCAGTCCGATCCAGGCCAGCGTCACCCCGCCGAACTCGGCGAGCCAACGCCACAACTGGCCGTGCCAGGCGGCCTGGGTCACGTCGAGGGCAACCCCGAGAGAGAGCAGCACCACGCCGATCCCGAGCGCGGCCGCGAGCACCGTGATCGGGTTGTGCAGCGGATGCAGCCAGAGCGCCGGGATGATCCCTTCGAGGCTGAAGACCGATCCGAAAAGAACCCCGAAGACCATCGCCATCGCCCCGCCGGGCACCAGGAGCGCGAGCAGCGGAACACGACGCTTGAGCAAGAGCCCGGCGACGATCAGCACCGCTCCCTGCCCCACGTCGCCGAACATGAAGCCGAAAAGCACCGGGGCGATGATCGCGGTCAATACCGAGGGGTCGATCTCGCGGTCGGCCGGTACGCCGAGCATGCGGGGGAAAAATTCGAAGGCTTTGAGCCATGCGGGATTGTAGAGCACCATCGGCGGATCCGCCGGGGCGTCTTCACCAAGGGTGAGCGCGTAGTCGGCTTCGGCGGCGTCGAGCGCGGCACGGATCTCAGCGCCGTCTGCCGACCGGGTCCAGCCGGTGATCCGCATCACGTGGCGGCGCGCGGCGACGTCTCCGGCGTTGTCCTGAAGCCATTTCAAGACGGCCACCCGATTGAGCAGCCCGGCCAGCCCGGTATCCTGCGCAAGCTCTTCGAGCCGGGTCTCGGCCGCACGTTTTGTGGCCTCGATTTCCGCCGTCCGGTCGCGGACCTGCTGGGTGTGGAGGTCGGTGTCCTCGGTCAGGAAATCGGGCAGCGGCACCGGCGTGGCGTGCAGCCCGGCCATGGCGGCGGCGACCTTGGCCATTTCGGGCTGGTCGGCGAGGGCGATGAGGAACGCCCCGCCCTCGGCGGGAAAGACCTCGTAGAGAACGTTGTCGACCTCGGGCGGATCCGGTACCGGCTCATGGAGAAAGAATATGGCGTGATCGAGCAGCCGGCTGCGCGCCTCGCTGAGACGGGCGAGCGGGATCCCCACCGGCGCGAATGCGACCAGATCGGCGATCAGCGCCAACTCGCTGAGACGGGCCTCGCAGGCCCGGATGGTGGCGATCTCCGGGTCGGCAGCCTCGGCCCAGTCGGTGAGCCGCGCGATGGTATCGTCGAGCACCTCGATCGGGTTCTCCAGCACCAGCCCGGCGTGACCGCGCGCCACCGGCCAATAGGCGCCGTAGTCGGCTTCCAGTTCCCGAAACGCGGCGAAGAAGCCATCGAGGCGTGGCAGGACCGGCTCGGACTCCGCGATCGGACGCGCCTCGAGCTGTGCCGCGCCCGACGCCGCGAGCGTCTGCATCGCCAGGGCGAAATCCTGCCGGCTGGTGAGAAGTTCGAACCAGGTCGTGGCGCGCGGGCGAAGCATCACGGCACCTCGACGCTGTCATCGCCGGGAAACATCTGCGCCAGCAGCAGCGCGCCCCGCAACCTTTCGACCTCGAGCGCAATCAGGCCGAGCCAGGCGAAGGCCGCGATCGGCTCCTGAGCCCGGGTGCGGAACAACCGCTCCAGCGTGGCGTGCAACGTCTCGGTTGCGACCGCCGGTTGCGGTGGTCCTTCGAGAAACCGGTTCGTGAGCGGGGCGAGAGCAGCGTGCAGCTCCGGCTGGCGCCCCGGCAGGCGGGCAATCCACCCCTGCCGCCAGGCCTCGCCCGGTGCCGCGCCCGCCTCGACGCGGTCTACGAGCGCCGCCGCGCCAGGCACCGACGGCGGGATGCCTGCGGCGAGCACTCGCAGATGCGGCAGAAGAACCATCCACATCAACGCCGGCCGCCATTTCGACGGCGCCCAGCGTACCAGTTCATCAACCATCTCCACCCAGCCCAAACGTAGCGCCGACTCGATTGCAGTGCGGCCGCTGTCGCGGCCGAGTTGGGTGACGCAGCGGGAAAGAACGCCGCGCCGGGCGGCCTCGATGGCCTGGGCGAGATTGCGGCCGGTTTCGATGATCTGCCAGTCGAGCCGGGTCGGACAGGTCGCAAACCGCGCCTGCATCCGCGTCTGGGCATATGCGAAACCGGTCTGCCTCATCCGCTGTCGATCCCGACAAGCCTTTGGGCAAGGCGCCGGGCCGCGGCGGCGATCCGCCCCGGCGACGGCGGGGTCGCGAGGTCGCGGCGCTCGGCTTCGAACGCCCGCACCATCCGGACGCGCTCGCGTTCGATCATCGCCTGGATATCGCCATGCAGGGCCTGGAGCCGGTGATCGGCGCGCGCCGAAATCCGACGCTCCTCGACGCGGGCGGCGCGCAGGATCGCTTCTGCCTCCTCGCGCCCCCGCGCGATCTGCTGATCGGCGGCCTTTTCGGCATCGAGCACCCGCGCGAAGCCGTGCCCCTCGCGATGACCATCATGCTTCTCGGGCATCGCTCCTCCTCCGAAATGCGGCAAGCACCTCTCCGCTGCGATTCCTTGCTCACATTCTGATAACAAAATGTGAGCGATGCCTTGATCTGGCGCAGCTAGATCCGGGTTTTTGAACGGGCGCGAAGGCATGTCGCAGGTGCGCTCGGAACAACCGCGCCCACCGGCATTGCGCGACGACCGGACGCACGCTGGCTTGCGCCCTTCGCGTCAAACTGCTCTAGCTACGGCAACGCTCTCGCAACAAGGTCGCCGGTCTGAAACCCCCGCACGACACACGCCGCTCGACGGGGCAAACCGCCCCGACTTTCGTGATCCGCATCGTCAGTGCGGGCCTGTTTGCGGCGATGACCGTGGTGGCGGCGCGTGCGCTGCAACCGGCCGGTTTCGGAGTCTATTCCTTCATCATCGCGCTCGTGTCTTTCGCGACCATCCCGACCACCGCCGGCCTGAGCCAGACGCTGGCGCGCGAGACCGCCTATGCCCGGGCCCGCGGGAACGACGCGGCGTTGGCGCCGACGTGGCTCTGGGCGCTGAAGTGGGCGCTGCTGACCACCGCTCTGATCGTTGCCGTCTTCACGGTCGTCGCGTCGCGGATCGGCGGGCTTTCGGCTCTGGCGGAGCACTTGTTCCTTGCGGTCGCACTGCTCGTGTTGATGCCGTTCCCGAGAATCCTGAGCGGGGCCCTGCAGGGGCTGGGCCACGTCTGGGTCAGCCAGTTCCCCGAACACATCGTACGGCCCGGGCTGGTCCTGATCTGCGCGAGCCTTCTGTGGCTGTTGTCGCCGGGCGATACGATCTCGGTGTCGTCTTTCCTGACGATCTACGTGGGGGCCCTGATCGTCGAGGGCCTGGTGGCCGCGGCGGCGCTGCGCCGGTTTGCCCCGTTCCGGCTGCGCGACGGCATGTCTGGCCGGTTGTCGAGATCACACCGCGCGCTGGCCTTCTCGGCACTGTCGTTCGGCGCCCTCGCCAGCGCCCACATGATCAACGGAAACCTCGACGTGATCATGCTCGGGCTCCTGGCCTCCGAGGCCGAGACCGGGATCTACAAGGCCGCCTCGATCGTGGCAGACCTCGTCAGCCTGGGGCTCACGGTGGTGAGCGCGGTGCTGATGCCGCAGATCGCGGGGCTGCACGCCCTCGGCGAGGCGGAGGCGCTCCAGCGACTGGTGTCGAAAGCGGCGCGTCAGATCACCCTGTTCGCATCGCTCGGCGCGGCGCTGCAGATCGGCACCGGCATGTTCGTGCTGTCGATCGGCTTTGGCGACAGCTACGCCGGCGGCTACCCGGCGTTGGTGATCCTGACCCTGGGGCAACTCCTCGGCGCTCTGTTCGGGCCGGTGGCGCTGGTGTTAAACATGACCGGGCACGAACGGCTGACATTGTTCATGACCGGCGTGTCCGTCCTGTCCAACGGGGTTCTCAACAGCGTCTTGATCCCGCTCTACGGCATCGAAGGTGCGGCCCTGGCAACGGCGACTTCTCTTCTGCTTTGGAACCTGCTGCTGGTGATCGCCCTGAAACGCCGAACAGGATTGGTCAGCACGGTGTTTGGCCGGTCGAGATGACGCCCCCGCCGGGCCACCGCTTCCGCGTGATCGTCTCGGGCGCATGGGTTGCCGCCGGCCGGCCGGAATGAGGCCTGCCCGCCGGCTGGACGGATCGGCGGGAATCCGGACGCGGGGGCATCGAGACAGGCACACCGGCGTTGCGCGCGCCAATCCGCTTCATGGTGACCGGGTCCGGGGCCGTTTTGCCGCCTGTGCCCCTGTCACCCTTGCGCGCTCACTCCGCAAAGACACCCGGTGCGTCGGAAGTGGCCGGCTGCTGCGTGCCAAGCGCCGCGACCATCGCGTCGGCGATCCTGTTGGCCATGTCCGGGGCGATCACGTCGCGGTCGAACACCAGCCGGAACGACGGGCGATCGGCCTCGATGTCGAGTTGCACCCAGAGGTCATGCAGCGTTGCATCGGGCGCCGCCGCATCCAGAGACGAGACGGGTTCGAACAGGACCTGGAACGGCGAACTGCCCCAGTCCTCGAAACGCCCGGCGAGTTCTTCGGCCGCCGCGTGGCTGTCGTAGGCACGATGCCGGTCCGCCGCCGCAACCATGCGTCGCAAGCGCGCCGTCGCGATCCGGTCGTCGCGGTCGGGCGAGACCAGCAAAGGCTGCTCGATCTCGAACGGTCCCACGGCGGCACCGGCGGGAAGCGCGCCACGGGTCGAAACCCGGCGACCGACAAGAACCGGACCGGTCGTACGGGTCGCCGCACGCAGGGCCCCCGCGAGGGCCTGCAGCGCTGCCGCCTCGCCCGCGCGATCGGGCAATGCCCGGGTGACATGATCCGCCGTTCCATGGTCGCGCCCGCCCCCCGGTGGCAGGACCGGACGGCTCCGACCCGCGAAGGGCACCGGCGCCGCGCCGGAGGCGAGGTTGTACCACCAGAACGCCTGATCGGTCTGCCCACTCGGCGTTTCGGGGTCGTAGTTGCAGGCGTCGATCGCAGCCAGTACGGCGCGCTTCGGCACAGCCTTGTCGAGGCTCTCACCTTTGACGAGCGCCAGGAGTTCGCCTAGCAGCAGCTGACACGACGCCGCATCGCCGGCCACCTTGTGCAGCCGGATCTCCACCCATGGCCCGGCCTCGGTTTCGCGTATGGTGAACCGGACATACTCCTGGCCGGCCAGGTCCAGCGGCGTCGCGTCGTCCTCTTCCACCAGCGCGGGCCCGGCCCCGTCGAGCCCGAGTTTTCCGTCGCCGGTCAGCCTCAGTGACAGCATCGGATGGCGACGCGTGAGTTTCGCGATCGCCCGGCGCAGTTCATCCGGCGAGACCCCGTCCGGCAGGACGGCCCCGGCCCGGGTTTCCATCGCGCGGTGAGCCTCGGCGGAGGTGAACCGCGACAGGGCTTCGCGCCGCAATCCCATCTGGAGATTGCTGGCACGCGGCCCGCGTTCGGCTGTGGCACCGCTGCCCGCGGTGCTGTCGCCTTCGGTGTCCCCGCCCTCAGAGGCCTCGGCCCGGCGAATGCCCTCGATCTCGCTTGCCACCATTTTCGAGAGTTCCTTGACCGACGGGGCCTGCAGGAACTTCGACACTGGCAGCGAATAATCCAGCGCCGTTTCGATACGGATCTTGAGTTCGAAGGACGACAAGCTGTCGAGCCCCAGTTCGCTCATCGGCCGTTCGACCTGGATCGTGGACCGGTCGATTTTCAGCACATTGGTGATCTCGTCCATGATATAGTCGCGCGCGGCGTCGACGAGTTCGTCGTCTTCGAGCTGCATCAGGCGTGCCCGAACCTCCTGCGTGCCGCCGCTGTCGGCCGCGAGAACGCTGGTCATGCGCGGGCTCGGCCCCAGCGCGGGGTTGGCGCGCACGGCTTGCGGCCAGTCGGCGCGCGAGTAGACGAACGAGGGCGCCTCGCGCGAAATCGCAAGCTCCATCGCGGCCCCGGTCTCATGGCGCCGAAGCCCATGCATGCCCACGCTCTCGAGATAGGAGGCCAGCGCGTCGTTGCGGGCCACGAAGCCGGCATCGGCGATCACCCCCCAGTCGATGGCCGCACCCGCCAGACCATTCGACTGCCGGTAGTGGGCCAGCGCATCGAGAAAGGCATTGGCGATGATGTAGTTGCTCTGGCCCGCCGAGCCGGTGACCTGCGAGATCGACGAGAAGCCGATCAGGAAGTCCGGCTTGACGTCATTGGCGGCGAAGGCCCGGTGCAGGTTCCACGCGCCCCGGATCTTGGGCGAGAGCACCTCGGTGATCATCTCGGGCGTGAGCTGGTTGGCGAAGCCGTCCTTGATCACGGCCGCGCCGTGCACAACGCCCCGCAGCGGCATGTCGCTTGCCAGGCTCTCACCCACGAATGTGTCGACCGCATCGCTATCGGTGATATCGAGGGCCGCGACCGAAACCTTGGTGCCGCGCGCCCTGAGCTTTTCGACCAGGCGCTCACCGGCGTCGTCCATGCGGCCCGAGCGCGAAGCCAGCACGAGATGCCCTGCCCCGGCCTGCGACAGCCACTCGGCAATGCTGAGGGTGAAGCCGGCGGTGCCACCGGTCACGAGGTAGGTGCCGTCTTTCGCCAGCGCGACCGGGCGGTTCGTGTCCCGCCGCACATGGACCGCGTCGTCATCAAGCGTCACCACCACCTTGCCGACGTGCTTCGCCTGGCTCATGTAGCGGATCGCGTCGCTGATCTGGTTGGCCGGGAAAGCGGTGACGGGCAGCGGCGACACCTTGCCCGCGTCGAGCATCTCGACGAGGTCCTGCATCATCTCGGCCATCAGGTCCGGCCGCTCGCTCCCCATCGCGGCGAGGTCGAGCACCGATAGCGACACGTTGCGGCGCAGGGCTTTCAGACCAAACGAGGAATCTTCGTAGACGTCGCGCTTGCCGATCTCGAGGAACCGGCCATAGGGCGCCATGATGTCGAGGCCACGGGTGATGTAGTCGCCCGGCAGCGAGTTGAGCAACAGGTCCACCCCGCCACCGCTGGTGATCTTCATCACATCGTCGGCGAACTTGAGCGAGCGGGAGTCCATCACGTGATCGACGCCAAGGTCGCGCAACAGCTTGCGCTTCGCCGGGCTGCCGGCGGTGGCGAAAATCTCGGCGCCGGCCGCTTGTGCCAGTTGCACCGCTGCCGTGCCGACGCCACCGGTGGCGACGTGGATGAACACCTTCTCGCCCTTGCGCATGCGTCCGACACGATTGAGCGCGTAGTGGGCGGTCGCAAAGGCACTGGGGATCGTCGCGGCTTCGGCGAGCGACACCCCATCAGGCAGCTTCGTGAGCGCGATCGGGTCAACCGTCATGAAGCGTTGCAGGCAGCGTTTGCCCATGCCCATCACCCGGTCGCCGGGTTTGAAACCGCTGACCTCGTCGCCAACCGCCTCAACCACGCCGCCAAATTCCAACCCGAGGTTCTGCCACGCCGGCTCGGCTTCGGCCTCGGCGGGCAGAAGGCCGGTGACGGCCATGATGTCGCGGAAGTTGAGACCGACGGCGCCGATCCGCACGCGCACCTGCCCCGGGCCCATCGGCTCCAGCGGGATCTCGAACAGCCCGACATTGTCGATCACGCCGGGGCTCTGCATCGTCGCGTGGAAATTGGTGCTGGTGTCGTCGTCGGAGACGGTGAGCAACTTCGGATTGAAGTCGTCCACCTCGGCCCGGTGCAGGCGCGGCGCAAAGGCAGCCCCGTCGCGCAGGATCACCTCCGTTTCCATGCTTGGCGTGAGCACCCGGCGCGCCAAGTCCGCCGGGGCGGCCAGCTGCGCAGTGTCCGAATCGATCACCCGCACCTTGTATTCCGGTGTTTCGGTCGCCAAGCCGCGCGCCACCGCCGCCATCGGCATCTGCGACAGGATCGCGGCTGAGGTCTCGCCGTCGGCCCGCGGGTAGGCGCCAGATGTCAGGATCACGATCTCCGGCAGACCGTTTTCGCCGGTGCGCGCATAGTCCATGAGGTCACCGAGCGCGATCATGTCCTGAGCACAGGCGTCGATCGGCGCAAACATCTCCGGCGTGGGCGTGCTTTCGGTGATCCGGGGCATTGCCAGCGGCCAGGCAACGACAATCCCGGCAAGCGCGCCGTCCTCGATAGCATCTGCCGCCACATCGGTGAGACCTTCGCGCGGATCGTCGCCCAGGTCGGCCCGCGGCACCCGCCGCACTTCGGCGCCAACATCGGCCAGCGCCTTCGCGAGGGCGTCATCATGCGCCGATCCGCCTTCCAGCAGCATCCAGGTGCCAAGGATCGGGTTCGCGTCGGGGTCTTCGCGCAGTTCAACGATGTCCTGGCGCACGAAATGGGCCGGAACCTCCTCGCCCTCGGCCTCGGTCATTTTCTGATCGATGATCCGCACGCGCACGTTCTCGATTGTCATCAGAACGTTCCCGTCGGCATCGCGCACGGTCAGGCCCGCGGTGGACTCTCCCTTTTCGGTCTCCTTGATCTGGTCGGCCTCGACGAAGATCTCGTCCGGGAAATCGGCAAACACGCGGATACGGCCGACGCCGATGGGCAGAACCACCGGATCGTCAGGGCGGCGCCCGCGGCGCACGCGCTTGAGCGTCATGCGCGGCTCGAGGATCTGCAGACAGCCGTCGAGCATCGTCGGGTGGGCGTGATAGCGTTCCTTGCCCGATGCCGCCGCATCGCGCAGCGCGATCCGCGCCATGGTCTTTGACGGCGTCATCCAAAGGTCTTCGATGGTTTGGAACGCTTCGCCGTAGTTCACGTAGTTCGAACTGGTGTCGACATCGTAGGCATAGCCGACATCGACCGGCGTGAGGCCCTTGCGCGCGGCGTCGAATGGCCGGGGCGTGCCCCGCACGGCAGCGTCGGTAGTGCGGATGCGCGCCTCGCAGCGCAACACCCAATCGTCATCCCCATCGCGCAGCCGCGAATAGAAGCCCACCTTGCCGCGGTCGGGTTCGTAGACGACGCTCAGCATCACCACGTCATCGGGGTTGACGAACAGCGCCTCATGGATCACAGCATCCTCGATTTCGAGAACCTTGTCGGCGCCGAACACCTGGCGGCCCATGGCGAAAATCGTGTCGAGATAGCCCGCGGCGGGGAAAATCACGTCGGCCTGCATCCGGTGATCTTTCAGGTAGGCATAGGCCTTCAGATTGATCTCGGAATGCCAGACGGTCCCGTTGCCCTTGGCCTCCTGGCCAAGGAACGGATGCTTGACCGGACGATAGAGGATCGCCCGGCTCTCCTCGGAATCCTGCCAGAACTCCTCAAGTTGCCAGGCGTATCCCGGCAGATCGACGGACCTTGACGGCATGCCGCTGATCGCCCCCCAGTCAAGCGCGCAGCCCTGCACGAAAAGCTCGGCCGCGGTGCGCGCCATGACGTCGAAATCGCTTTCCTTGCGATTGATCGAGTTGAGCACGCTCACACCCGCGCCCAGTTCCAGCGCAGTGCTCTTGGTCGGGCCGGCCAGAGTCGCTGCCGGGCCAAGCTCGACGAAGGTTGTCGCCCCCATGCCGACAGCGGTTTCGATCGCCCCCTTGAAGTTGACGGGACGGCGCAGGTTGAGCCAGCCGTAATCGGTATCGAACCGGGTTTCGGGTTTGGCCGTCACCGTCGAAATCCACGGGATCGTCGGCACCGACCAGTCGATCCGCGCCATTTCCTTTCGGAACCAGTCTTCACCGGCATCGAGGTGGTAGGAGTGCCATGCGGTATCGACGGTGAGCGCCCGGATGAAGGTGTCGGGGCGCATCATCTGGAACTCGTCCACGAAATCGTGCAGCGCGTCGTAGTCGCCGCTGATCGTGGTCGAGCCGGGTCCGTTGATCGCGGCGATGCCGAGTTTGCCGTGATCGGGCAGGAGCGGCACCACGTCGTCGTGGTGCAGGCCGATGGCGGCCATCGCCCCGTGGGCGCCGAGCTGGTCGCGGATCACCCCGCGTTTGGAGAGGAACTTCGCGGCCCCGCTGAGCGACAGGCCGTTGGCCACGTAGGAGGCTGCCGCTTCGCCGATGGAGTGGCCCACGACCATGTCCGGCTCCACCCCGAAGGCGCGCCAGACCGCGGCGAGCCCGGATTGAATCGCGAACAGGGCGGGCTGGGTCACGGTGGTGTCGTTGATCCGGCTCTCGGCCTCGTCCTTCAGGAGTTCTTGCTTGATCGACCAGCCCGCAACCGGCTGGAAATCGGCATCGAACGCGTCGACCGCCTTGGCGAAGGTTTCGTTGTGGGTCAGCAGATCTCGCGCCATCGCCCACCACTGGCTGCCTTGTCCGGAGAAGGTGAAACAGATCTTGCGGGCGTTCTGACGCTGGCCAGTGATGATGTTCGCGGCCTCGGCATCGCCCGTCGCGAGCTGTCGCAGCGCCTTTTTGAGTTCCTTGTCGGACCGGGCGAGGATCACGGCGCGATACATCAGGTGGCTGCGCTTGGTCGCGAGCGCGGCGGCCAGGTCCGGCAACGCGACGTCCGACAAGGCGCCCTTGCCGGACATCGCCTTGAGAAGCGCGGCGGCGTTGGCGTGCAGCGCCTCTTCGGTTGCGCCGGAAAGCGGGAAGAACATCGGCCAGGACGCGCGGGCATCGTCCGCCGTGGCCCCACGTTTCGCCGCCGGCACAGGGTGATGATCAAGGCTCGGCGGCGGCGGCGAGGACACCAACGCACAGGCATTCGATCCGCCGAAGCCAAACGAGTTCACTACAGCGTAGCGTTTGCCTTCGATTTCCGGGAACGGCTCGGGCTTGACCGGCACCTGAAGATTCAGTGCATCGAACGGAATTCGCGGATTGGGGGTCTTGAAGTTGACGTTCGGCGGCACCGTCCCGTTCCGCACCGCAAGCGTCGTCTTGATCAGGCCCGCGATCCCCGCCCCGCTTTCAAGGTGACCGATATTGGCCTTGCCCGATCCCACCCAGATCGGGCGATCGGGCGACTGCTGGCCGATCACCGTGCCGATCGCCCCCGCCTCGATCGGATCGCCGATCGGCGTGCCGGTGCCGTGAGCTTCCACGAAGCCGATCTGCTCCGGTGCAATATCGACGCTGTCGAAAAGCTCGCGCAGCATCGAGATCTGCGCCGCCTGGCTCGGCGCGGTGATCGTGGTCGTGGCGCCGTCCTGGTTCGCCACCGTCGCATGGATCACCGCGTGGATACGATCACCGTCGGCGAGAGCCTTGTGGTACGGCTTGACGATAACCGTCCCGGCCCCCTCGCCACGCACGAACCCGTTGGCCGAGGCGTCGAACGTCGAGATCTGGCCAGTGGGCGAGACCATGCCGGCCTTCGAGAATGCGAGGAAGGATGAGGGGTGTGCGATCGCGTTGACGCCCCCCACGATCGCCATGTCACAGGTGCCGGCGCGCAGGTTGTGAACTGCCTGGTTGAGCGCGGTCAGAGAGGACGAACACGCGGTATCGATGGCGTAGCTCGGACCGTTCAGATTGAGACGGTGGGAAATGCGGTTCGCGCTGATACAGAGCGCATAGCCGGTGCCCGCGAAGCTCTCGGTGAAGGTGATCCGCATCTCCTGCATGGTGCGGTATTCGGACTGCGATATCCCGATGAATACGCCGGTGCGCTGCCGCGAAAACTCCTCGAGCGGGATCTGGGACTCCATCATCGCGTCGATGGCACCCGTGAGCACCAGCCGCTGCTGCGGGTCCATACTCGCCGCTTCGCGCGGGGAAATGCCGAAGAACTTCGCATCAAACCCCCGGATGTCCTCGATGAACCCGCCCCATTTGCTCACCGACTTGGCAATGGCGTCGGGGTTGGGGTCGTAGAAAACCTCGGTCAGCCAACGGTCTTCGGGGACCTCGACGATGCCGCTCTTTTTCTTCAGGAGGAACGACCAGAAGTCATCCGGCGTTTGGTTGTCGCCCGGGAGATTGCAGGCCATGCCGACAATAGCTATCGGCTCCGCTTCATTCAGCGGAAAGCCTCGCGTCGGGTTGTTCATTCGGTCGTCCCCTCTTCGTCGTCGCAGCTCGACAATCCGATTATCGGCCAAATCCGGCTGCTGCCTCAATGGCTTTTTTCTCGAAACCCGGGGCCATGTGTTGAAACCGTGTCCGGTCTGCACTTGCGCCAGCCAGTGCAGACCGGCGCGAGATTCAGCATGCCGCAGCACATCGGGCGGTCGTTGCAGCTCCGCAGCCCGGTGCCTTCAACCGGCCTGCGCGGCGCCGGCCGGACGCAAGCATCCCGGCTAGGCACGCGGTTGGCGATACACCGGGCGGCCAGTCGCGAGCGCCTGCTCGACGATGTCCGCCGCACCGCGCACCTCACCGGATTGCGCGGTGGCCTGCTGCAACGCGCGCGCGCGGATACGGAACCGGTCTTCCGACAGCAGGCGGTCAACCAGTGCACGGATCTCGCCGGGGGTTGATTTGTTGAACGATCCCATCAATCCCACCCCGGCGGCCTCGATCCGGGCGGCCGTTCCCATCTGGTCGCCGATGCGGGGCAGCGCCAGGATCGGCACCCCGAGGCTGAGCGCCTCGTTCACTGTGTTGATCCCGGCATGCGTGATCAGCAGGTCGGCCTTTTCCAGGACCGCCAATTGCGGTGCGTAGTCTACCAGCACCGGGTTTCCGGGGATGTCCCCTAGCTCATCCAGCCCCCGTACGCCCCTGTGCCCGGCCCATTTTCCCAGGCCGACGACGAGCTGCGCATCGACGTCCGCGCAGGCGGCCAGGATTTTTCGGATTGTCGCGAGGTTTCGGCTGTCCGCCATCGTCCCAACCGATGCATAGATCAGCCGGCGTCCATCGAGACGATCCCAGGGGAACCCGTGATCCGGCTGCCGACGGTTCGTCGTCAAAGGCCCGACGTAGTGAAAGACATCGGGGAGCTCTTTGCGCGGGAAATCCAGCTCCCGGCAAAGCTGGGCCAGCTGCGCCAATGGCGAATAGGTCTCATCGATGTGGCGCAGCCGCGGCAGACCCCAGTCCGCGCGCCGGCGGTTGATCACGCCAAGTGTCGGGCCAAACTGCCACCTCAGGCCCGCATAGGCGATCCGGTTGCGGAGCCGGGCCAGGCGTCCGGGGGTGGCTTGCCAATTCACGTAGACTGGCGGAATGCCCGCTTCCTCGTGCCACGGCAGGCCCGAACACACCGTCACGAACGGATATCCCATGTACTCGGCAACAGTGCCCGCTGCCAGCTCGGCCTCGTCGACGATCAGACCGTCGAGAGCCAGAGACTCCAACGCCGCCGGCAATTGTTCGAGCAGCACCTGCGCAAGCCACAGGAACCAGTTTCCCTGCCCCAGGTACGGACCGGCGCCGACCGCGCCCATCACCATTCGCACCGCCCGGCTGCGCGCGTCGGGCGGGTCTCCGAAGGTCATTTCGTGGAACTCGAGGTTCAGTTCCCCGGCCATCTGCGCCGCATCCGGGCCGGACAGCAGGACCACACGATGACCGCGGCGCACCAACTCGGCTCCGAGCCCTCCCACCGACAGGAGGTGGCCCGCCTCACTGGGACAAACCACGCCGTAACTCGCCATTGCTGGCTCCCCTCCACCCGTCTCCTCTCCGCCTCATGAGGAAACGGCACTGCTTTTGGAATGGCAAATGCCGTGCAACGGTACGGCCCGCGACACATTTTGACCAGAACAGTTGAGAGCCTGCGCACATGCACCCAGCGGCCGTCGAAAACCGGCCCTTCGGCGCGTGCCGCGCGATCAGTAGCCGGTTCCGCGCAGCACGACCTTGACCGTCGCCAGGATGGTCATCAAATCCGTCAGCGCCGACACCCTGTCGGCATAGGTCCGGTCGAACTCGGCGCGTGCCGCAAACGAACAATCGTTGCGGCCCGAGACCTGCCATAACCCGGTGATACCGGGCCGGAAACGATAATAATGCCCGCCCCGGTAGGCCGCACGCTGCTGCGGCAACATCGGCCGTGGGCCCACGATGCTCATGTCGCCCCGCAACACGTTCCACACCTGCGGCAGTTCGTCGATCGAGAACTTGCGAATGAACCGTCCGGTGCGGGTAATCCGCGGATCCCGCTTCAGCTTCTGGTTGGTCTCCCACTCCGCGCGGGCAACGGGATCGCTCGCCAGCAGTTGCCGCAGCGCCTCTTCTGCGTTCGGAACCATGCTGCGCAGTTTCCACATACGGAACGATCTGCCGCCACGACCAACGCGCTCCTGGAAATAGAACGGATTGCCACCCCCAAGCATGATCAGGACCGAGAATAAGACCAGAATAGGTACGATTACCGGAAGCACGAGCAGCGCGATGAAAATATCTGCCAGTCGTTTTCCAACCCGCAGATAAAACCCCTGACCGGACCACTCGGCGCCCGGGGCGACAAGCGAGAATGCAGGTCTCGTGTCGAATTCGTCGTTACGATAGGTCATGAACCCCCCCAGGTGCCATGAGAGAACGGTGCCACGTCTGTCCAACTCCATCCTAAAGTCCAACCGCTCGCACCGTCATAGTTTTGTCATATTGTGGCCACGGCTCGGGCACATTTCAAACGAATCCGCGCAAATAACCGATTCGTTGCCCCAGAAACCAGAAAACAGACTGTTTTCGCCCGTTCGCGCTGATTGGGTATTCGCCGAAACAACCCAGAGTTACGAAATGTGGCGGGATTCGGACAGTGGCGAAAACCCTGCCTCGCGTTCCGGTCAGGCTGGCGCGCGAGTCGCTCCGCGATCATTGTTTCCAATCCGGAAACAGTATTGTCCGCAATGTGTTAGGATCTTGCGAGCCACCACGTCACAAGGGCGAAGACCGGCCTTCGCCGCACCGTGTCTTCGCCGGACCCGACGCAAAAATATACTACTGTCCATTTTTTCGGAGAATTCCCGGCTTGTGCGCCTATTCCGGCTACCCAGCCGCTTGGGCGGCGCGAGATCGGCCCCCCTGAGGTTGCCCGTCTGCCAGGAACCACGTCATTGCACTGAGGATTGCTAACAAAACAAAGCCTTCGGGCCGATTGAAAAACGAGGTTCCCAGGGCGCCGAGAAAAACCGCCAGATAACCGGCGACCACAACCAGGGCGGTCGGATCCGGCAATATTCGAAGGGCCAGCCTGAGCTGGTATAACAATACCGAAAGCCAAACCACGAATCCGAGAATGCCATTCTCGAACAGGACACGCAGGTATTCGTTATGCGGATGCACACTCATTCCCGGCGCGCGAGTGTCCGGACCATGCCCAACAAGCTGCTGAGGCGCATCGGATCGAATCGCGCCATAAAAATACGCCGACCAGATATACACGCGCGCCGACAACAGGTCTTTTTCGCGCGCCGTGAATTCCTCGGGAGGCTTGATCAGTGTTCCGATCACGCCGGTCACGGTTCGCACTTCGGTGAACCGCTCGCCGATCTGGCGGGGCAACTCGGGAGGGACGATCAATGCCAGCAGAAGCACCGGCACGGCAAGCCGGAACAGGCCGCCGCGCGTGCGTCCAAGCCTCTGGTACAGGAACACGACGAGTAACGGCGCCGCGGCGATGATGATGGTGCGGTAATTGGCCAGGAACAGACCGCCAAGCAACAGCGCAACCGCCGCCCAGGCCTGCGGCGCGGTCCGCCAGGGGTAGGCCACGGCGACCACGAGCGCGGCCAGAAGGACGACGGAAAACACCGCCTCGTGCACATAGGCGCCGATGTAGCTCAGCGAACCGTCGACCCCGGTTTTCGGGGTCCCGAGCGCGATCGACAGGATCTGCATGGCCACCGGCAGCGCCAGAACCGCAAGAAGGGAGGTCAGCACCGGCCGGAGACCGTGGCGGCAGAAGGCGCGATAGAGAAGCAGAGCGCAGACCACGAAAAACGCCCAGATGGCCACAAACGATACCATCGCAAGCCCCGCGCTATTGAGAAGGCCGCTCAATACGCCGAGCGCGACGATCGCGTAGAACGGATACAGCCGGCGCGTGGCGAAGAGCCGCAACGGCATCATCGCCACACCGAGTGCGGTCAGGGCAAGCGTGCCCAGCGCGATCAGGGAGAAGCCCGCCACGCTGGTGGAAACCGCGACGTCTCCCAGCGCCGCCAGTGCGAACCTGGCCCAGATGATGAGCATCACCAGCCGCGTCAGGCGGTCGCCGCCAAAGCCGCGCGCCTGGCGCAGAACCAGGCCGAGTGTCGCGAGGATCAGAAAGTATGTGCCGGCTTGCCACATCCGAGTTCAAGGACGTCGGGCTACGGTGCCGGCGGCATCAGGGCCCGCGGCCGGCGCATCTCCGGCACCGGCGCCCCGACAACCCGTATTTGTTTGCGCGGGACCTTGTTGATCGCGATGGCACTCACCGTCACGCCGGTCTCGCGCAGCATGTCGATGCATTGCTGGAGCTTCTTTGTCGTCGTCTGGTTCCAAGCACTGGCGATGACCACATCATTCGCCAGAAGCCCGATCTCGACAACGTCGGGCGAGGTCAGCGCCGCCGGGCCGTCGACGATGATGACGTCGGTGTGCTTCAACACGCTCAGGCGATCCGCGACCGTCGCATCGAAGCCGGCCTTGCGCTCAAGCGCGCGCATCGCCTCATCCGAATAGTCGAGATACCGGAATGACGAGACCTCGAACTCCGGCGAGCCCGGCAGGTCCGACAGCCCGCCCCGCGCCGGATCAGCGTTTACCAGGACTGTCGAATAGCCGTTGATGTCGAATGTCTCAGCAAGCAACAGGCTGAGCGCGGACTTGCCTTCGCCGTCGTCGGCCGAAGTCACCAGAATGATATGGGCGCGCTTCCTGTTCTTCGGTGCAAGCCGCAGGCGGAGCCAGTGCACCCCGGCGGTCATTGCCGTGTCGGGCACGTTCCGCATCTCCCGCAACAACCCGATAGCGTCTTCGGCGCCGCTGAAATCGGGGATCTGGTGGACGTATCGCACGCCGGTGAGAGCCGCCAGGTCATCGGGGTCGCCAACCCGCGTTCCGTGCTGACCGACGAGTGCGATCACGGCGAGCGTGAGCAGCCCCGCGCCAAGGCCCGCCAGCACCGAGAGCTTGGTCTTCTGCGGTGCGATCGGATTGGGCGGCACCGCCGCGTTCGAGACGATCGCGGCCTCGGGTGTCTGGAACTGGCTGCGTTCGCGCGCTTCCTTCACCCGCAACAGGAACCGGTTATAGATGTCGCGCGAGGCCTCGGCTTCGCGCTCAAGTTCGGCCAGCGTCAGCTCTTCGCGCTGACGCTCGGCGAGCTGGCGCCGGGTGTTTTGAAGCTGGGCGTTGAGATCGGTGAGGCGGTCGTCGATGATCCCGATCCGGACATCCATGCCGGATATGGCCCGTTCGACCTCCGCGTCGAGCCGGGCGGCGACCCGGTCTCGTTCCGCCGTCGCCTTGCGGGTTTCGGGATGCTCGCCGAACTGCGTGCGCAGATCGGCGACCCGGGCCTCCAGCTCGGACACTTGCGCGTAGAGGCCCGAGACCACCGGCTGAGCCAGCGTCTCGATCAACGCAACGTAGTTCGACGCGGCGAACAGTTCGGCGACCTCGTTGCGCCGGCCGAGCAGGTCGGAGTTCTCCGTCGTCAGGCGCGCGATCTGGCCGCTCAGTTCATCGAGGCGCGGTTCGAGATCGGCGGCCATATCCTCGCCCGCACCGATCAGGCCGCTACGGAACGCCGCGACCTTCTGCTCGGCAAGCGCAAGGTCGTCGCGCAGTTCGAGGGCGCGTTCTTCGAGAAACTCGGTCGCCCGTCCCCCGGCCGAAAGCTTGGTTTCCAGCTGTTGCGTGATGTAAGTCTCGGCGATCGCGTCGCTGATGCCGGCGGCCAGCCGCGGGTTGGCGGAACGCGCGGCGATCTCGATCACCTGCGACTCCCCCAGAACCCGGACGGAAACCGCACCGCGAAGGCTGCGCACAGTCCCGGCCAGGGGGTCGTCTGACGCCGACGGCAGATTGGCATCAGTGTCGGCCGCCTCTCCACCCGTGCCGCCGGAAGACGCGCGCGACCGGACCCAGGATTTCGCCCGGTCGAAGAAACTCTTGCTACGCAACGCGGGATTGAACTCTTCACGGTCGTCGAGGTTCAGATCCTCGACGACCGTGCGCAGGATCGCGTTGGACCGCATGACGATCATGGCGCTTTCGGCGAAGGCGACGTTGGCCGTGGTTTCACCCACGACGTTCGGAATATTGATCAGCGGCGCGGCGTTCGAGCCCAGCAAGACCTGTGTCTTGGCCTGGTAGACCGGCGTCACCGTCAGCAAGGCGAGGTAGGTCAGCACAACCGCGGCGATGGAGGCGAGCGCAATCGTCCCCTTCCAGCGCCACGCAATCGTCAACAGCGTTGTCTCGCCGGCACGTGATGCCAGGTCGCTCGTATCCGACCGATCCATCTGAAGTCCGTGTTTCCCGATACCCAGACCACAAACTATCACGCTTGCGCAGAGAGCAAAACGCAGAGCGTGTTCCAAGCACGATTTTTTTCGTGAACCCAAGGGGCTACGGGCCGTGTGCCCGGAAGAAGGCCCGCGTGCCGGGCCGGCGGCGAAGAGCGTGCCGGGGCGGTTCGGGGCGACCGGTCAGCCACCCCTCGCCGCGGCGGCTGAGAGGCAGAGATGAGAGTTTCGGGGCCTGCGCAGTACGGCACGTGGCAAACGACCCCTGCCCCCTTTTGCAATCCGAAGATGTAGCTTGCTCGACCGTTCACCGGTGATCCCCGAGCGGTTCGCGGTTGCCCGCAGGCCGCGTTCATCGCCGCCGAGGGGGTTTCATTCCCGGTCATTGCAGAGCGAGAACATCGGGTGCATAA
>Ga0180436_10001733_pt1 | contig 21126 bp, 19 predicted proteins | sample SS_ome_2_FD_132434 | JGI IMG/M metagenome (GOLD analysis project Ga0180436, IMG submission 132434) | Hypersaline lake sediment archaeal communities from the Salton Sea, California, USA - SS_3_S_2 metaG | ecosystem: Environmental > Aquatic > Non-marine Saline and Alkaline > Hypersaline >...
AAGTGGGGACCCCGCTGGGGTCCCCACTGATAATCGAGTTGTTCTTGTCGCTACGGTGTGAGCTCGGTTGCGACAGAGTCGAAGTTGTCCGAGACCTGGGTTCCGACGGCCGTGATGGCGATCAGCGCCACGATGGCGATCAGGGCTACGAGGAGTGCGTACTCGACGAGCGAGGCGCCCTCTTCATCGGTGAAACGAATCTGCATTGCAGTCCACATACGGAGCATTGTGCTACCTCCTTGGCAGGGTGATCTCCGATTCCATCGGTCAATGCCGTTTTTCCTGCATAGGTCGATCGACCTAATTCACCGATGAATGCCGAGTCGTATTGCCTCGACTACCGCTTGAGCTCGGTCGGTGATCGCCAGCTTCTCGTAGATGGATGCGAGGTGGTTCTTGACCGTCTTTTGCGAAATGTAGAGCTGATCGGCCAGGTCCTCTGTGCTACTCACGCCCGAAGCAAGCAGCTTCAGCAATTCTCTCTCGCGAGCCGTGAGTGCTGCTGCGCCTTCGTCGAGTATCGGGTGGCGATGTTTGTCGAGGATATCTGGTAGCGACTCCTCGTCGATGATGGTCTCACCGGAGGCGACTGCCCTGATGGCAGCAGCCAGATCGGGCAGTGGGGCCGACTTGGAGAGGAAGCCTCTGGCGCCGGCAGCCGCAGCCTTGCGGCGTTGATCGTCGTCGGCGTGCATCGTGACGACGATGGCAAGGGGCTTGCCCTCGAGGCGGCGGAGAGCCCCGATACCGCTCAGCTTGGGCATCTCAATATCAACGAGGACGACATCGGGTGACACTCGCTCCAGCGTCTCCAGCAACTGCCGGCCATCGGCGGCGCTGGCGATGACCTCGATGTCCGGAATGCTATCGAGGGCTTGGGACAGCCCCTCTCGCATCATTGTGTGGTCGTCGGCAATGATGATCTTGATGGTCAACTCAATCAGCCTCCCAGGCGATGGTAATGCGGCTGCCCGCGGTAGCCGACGAGTCGATGGTCAGAGTGGCCCCGATCTCGCTTGCCCTCTCCCGCATTCCCATCACGCCGTAGTGGCCTTCGGGAAGAGTACTCGGATCGAAACCGCGCCCGTTGTCGGAGATGGTGATTTGACCTCGATCGCGGTCTACCTCCCCTTCAATGCCGAGGTGGGTTGCCCCGGAGTGTTCGACCGCATTGCGTACCGCCTCAGTGAGGATGGCTCGTATCTCAATTGCAACTGCCGGACGGGGCGGACGGTGCTCTCGAATGGCGATAGTGATCTCCGGGCCCGCCCCGGCGGTTGCCGCGGCGATCTCATGGGCCTGCTCGACGATGGAAGCAACGTTGTCGTGCCGTAGATCACTGACCGTTGTCCGCACTTCCTCGACCAGGGCGGTGACCGCTTCACGAGTCCCCTCGAGATGTCGGACCAAATCGGGGTCGTTGGTCGCTTGGTAGATCAGCATGTCCAGCCGCAGGCCGAGCGAAGCCAGGCCGGGCCCGATGTTGTCGTGAAGCTCTCGTGCCAGGCGGATGCGCTCCTCGTAGACGGTGCGATGAGCGATGCGCTTCACAATGCCAACATTGTCGAATGCCAAGCCGAGCTGGCGGACGATGGGCTGGATCGCGGGGAGGAAGGCCCCCAGATCTGCCCCCGGAGCGGGCCACAGCTCGACCAGCCCGAGAGTGATCCCCCGCATTTCGATCTGGTACGTCTCCGGTTCGCCTTCTTCGAGGGTGCCCCGGGTCGCTACGACGAGTGTGTCGCCGTCCTCTTTGACCAGGCTGACCCGACCGGCGGCAAAGGGAACCGAAGCCGCAAGGTCGCGCAGCGCAACGGTCCCGATCGTCACGGGATTCAATTCCTGGGTGTTGGCGAGTTCGGACAGGGAGGTGAGGAGAGTGTGCGCACTCTGGATGCGTTCGACCTGCGCAGACGCGGCCTGCAGTTCTGCACTGCGCTCTTGAGTCTCGATGAGGATCCGCCTCACCTGGGTGAAGGCGATCACGATCAGGGCATAGAGAAACGCAGATCGGAACGTCGACTGATCCAGCAGGGGTTGTTCGAGGGCACGCGCAACCACATAGAGCCCGGCAATGGAGAGAATCCCGATCTCATACGCGATGCGAGGGCTGAGGAATGACGACGCGAACAGCGGAGGACCGGCGAGGAACAGCACGTAGACGGAGTCGGCTCCGCCGGTGAGCGCCATGGCAACGAGGGAGACCACAACACCGATTACGGCGAGGAGTTCCCCCCACTGGTCGACATTGCGGCCGCGTGAGGAGAAAACCTGCATGGAGACAACCCAGGCGGCAGCAAGAAGCGCAGACACGCCCACGTTGGCGGTAGCCCCATCCAACATTGCGCTGACTATCACAGACACAGTCAAACTGGCCCACAAGACTGCACTGAGTAACCAGTCGAGGCGCTGTTCCCACGGGTCGCGGACGGTCAGCATCGTCACAGGGTACAGTCCGCCTTATGAGTCACGTTGGCAATACCGGTCGGCCCCGCCGGGTGATTGTCAGCGGCGGTATCGGAAGCGGAAAGACGACCGTGCTGGCGATCCTCGCGAGGCTCGGCGCAGTAGTCATCGAAGCCGATCGGATCGGTCACGAGGTCCTCGCCCCGGAGGGGCCGGCGTTCGCTGCAGTTGCCCAACGGTGGCCGCAGGTCGTGGTCGGCGGCCATATTGATCGGGGGCGTCTGGCCGCCATCGTGTTCAGTGATGGCGATGAACTGGAGGCACTCGAAGGTATCAGTCATCCCTTGATCTTCAGCGAGATCAGAAGCCGCGTGGCCAGAGCGGAGAACCGGGATGTTGCTCTCGAGTTGCCGGTCGGCGACGGTTTTGGCGACGGCGAGTGGACTCGGATCGTTGTGATCGCGGCCGAGGAAGTCCGGCGGGCCCGTGCGGTGGAACGGGGGATGGAGCCCGAGGATATCGCCGGTCGGATCGCCGCACAACGGGGCGACCCGGAGTGGATCGAGGAGGCAGATATCGTCATCGAGAACAACGGCAGCTTTGCCGATCTCGAAGCTCGCGTTGTTGCAGTTTGGGAGCAGCTGGCCGCCGCTTCCTGATCGACGGTTTCTGTCACCAGCTCCGAGTACGCTGCCGCTGTATGCGTCCATTCAAGGTACACAGTGATTTCCGGCCGGCCGGAGACCAACCGGAGGCGATCGCCCAGCTTGCCGCCGGCATCGATCGCGGGGACCGGTTCCAGGCACTCATGGGTATCACCGGGTCGGGCAAGTCGGCGACGGTGGCGTGGTTGATAGAGCAGGTGCAGAGGCCCACGATCGTTCTGGCCCCGAACAAGGCACTGGCTGCCCAACTGGCTAACGAGTTCCGCGAGTTCTTCCCCGAGAACAAGGTGGAGTACTTCGTCAGCTACTACGACTACTACCAGCCCGAGGCCTACATCGCGCAGACGGACACCTATATCGAAAAAGAGTCGACGATGAACGACGAGATCGATCGACTGCGGCATGCGGCAACGGCGGCATTATTGACTCGTGAAGATGTGATCATCGTTGCTTCGGTATCGGCGATCTACGGACTCGGATCTCCCGAACAGTACGAGGGGCGATTACTCCGGCTCATTCGTGGTGTGGAGTACCCGTTGGGGGACGCAGTGAGGCGTCTCGTTGACATTCAATACGAACGCAACGAAGTGAACCTGATACGGGGCAAATTCCGGCTAAAGGGTGACACGCTCGAAATCTTTCCCGCCTATGAGGAGACGATCTACCGGGTGGAGTACTTCGGTGACGAGATCGATCGGATCCTGCGCATGAATCCAGTTACGGGAGAGATCCTCGAGGAGTTGCGCGAGGTCATAGTCTATCCGGCCACCCACTACGTCGCAGGGCAAGAGCGCATGCTGCGGGCAGTAGCAGACATCGAGATCGAGCTGCATGACCGGCTGCAGGAACTCGAGCGCCGCGGCAAGCTGCTGGAGGCGCAGCGGTTGCGGATGCGAACCTCCTATGACATGGAAATGATGCGCGAGATCGGAACCTGCGCCGGGATAGAGAACTACTCCCGCCATCTCGACGGCAGAGAACCGGGAAGTCCGCCGTATACGTTGCTCGACTACTTCCCAGAGAACTACATCACGATCATTGACGAGAGTCACGTCACTATTCCGCAGATCCACGGGCAATACGCCGGCGACAGGAGTCGCAAAGAGGTCCTTGTCGAGCACGGGTTCCGCCTTCCCTCGGCAATGGACAACCGGCCCATCACATTCGAGGAGTGGTTCGAGCGCACCAACCAGTGCGTTCTGCTCTCAGCCACTCCCGGCCGTTGGGAGCTCGACATCGCCACCCAGGTTGTCGAGCAGGTGATTCGTCCAACGGGTCTGGTCGATCCAGAGGTGATCGTCAGACCTACCAAGGGACAGATAGACGACCTCATTGAGGAGATCCAGCTGCGTGCGGAGCGAGACCAGCGCGTGCTGGTGACGACTCTCACCAAGAAGATGTCCGAGGATCTGACCGACTATCTGCTCGAGCTGGGGGTCAAGGCGCGTTACTTGCACTCGGATATCGATACCTTGGAGCGGGTCCAGATCCTCAGTGAACTGCGGCTGGGGGAGTACGACGTTCTGGTCGGGGTGAATCTCCTCCGCGAGGGTCTTGATCTGCCTGAAGTATCCCTGGTGGCGATTCTCGACGCGGATAAGGAAGGCTTCCTGCGCTCCCAGACTTCGCTGGTGCAGACCATCGGGCGTGCTGCCCGCAACGTCGAAGGCCAGGTCATCATGTACGCCGATCAGGTGACAGACTCGATGCAGTGGGCGATCAGCGAGACCAATCGGAGGCGACGGTTACAGATCGAGTTCAACGAAGAGCACGGTATTGATCCGCAGACCATTCGCAAGAAGGTCACCGACATACTCGAATTGGTGCAGAGTTCCGATGCCCCTTCGGCCGATCGTCGGGTTCGCGACGGTCGGGAACGCAAGCCTCTGGACCTCGGAACTTCGGATCTGCGCAGGCTCATTCAGAGCCTCGAAGAGGAGATGCACGAGGCCGCTACCGAGCTCCGGTTCGAGTACGCGGCGCGGCTCCGTGACGAGATCGGCGAGCTAAAACGGGAATTGCGTGAGGTGACTGAAGCGGCCGGCTAACACGTTCCTCCCTCGACGGCCGGGTATCGTCTGGATGTGAACTCCGATGCTCTAGCGCGGAGCGAGTGGCACCTTCGCGCCTACCCGCTCGCAATATTGATCACCCTTGCCGCTGCGGTCCTGTTTGCCACCATCACCTTCGACGAGGCCGACGCTGACAGCCGGCTCGGTGGTGACTATCCGGCCTTCTATGCGGCGGGGTCGATTGCAGCCGCAGGAGATTGGGATGAGCTTTACTCGCAGGAACGTCAGCAACGCGAGCAGACCGGCCTCATTGACGATGCGGGAGGGTATCTGTACTTCTCGTACCCCCCGTTCGTAGCGGGCGGGTATGCCCTCTTGGCCGCACCTGCGTATGCGTGGTCATCGCTGCTGCACACCTTCTTGATGGCAGCCGCACTTGCCGGCTCGGTAGCGCTGCTCTGGCCGTGGCTACGCCGCATTGGGTGGCCGCCACCGGCGGTGTACGTGGCTGCCCTTGCGTTCTATCCGCTACTCCGGGCCGTCCCCGGCGGCCAGAACACTGCGCTGAGCTTGCTTCTCCTGGCGGCCGCCATCCGTCTCGAGTCTGACGGCCGGCTCGCATGGGCAGGTGTTGCGCTGGCACTGCTGCTCTACAAGCCACAGTTCGGTGTGGTCATCGTGCCCTTGCTGATCGTCTCCCGCCGGTGGAAGGTGTTGGCAGGATGGTCCGGCGGAGCCGCCGTTCTCTACGGGCTTTCGGCTCTTCCGTTCGGATGGGCTTGGGTAGGGGACTGGTGGGAACAAGCCACCGGATTCCGGGATGCCAATGCAACGATCAACGGAGGCAAGTTCGTCTCCCTACCTGGCTTTGTAGAGAATCTGACCTCTGTTGCCCTCGGTCCGATGCTCGGATACCTGGTCGCCGCAGTGGTCGGTGCGGGTGTTGCACTCTACTGGTGGCGCAACCCTCACGGGTCGGTACTCGAGCGATATGCCCTTGCGGCGGCCGTCGTTGTGGTGGCGGCGCCCCAGACGCTCTACTACGACGCAGGCCTGTTCATCCTCGGGATAGTGGTGGTAGTGCTCACCAACCGAGCCCGCTACGGCGCTCTCATCGTCGTTGCAGTCGCAGCTTCGTGGCTTCAGGTCGGGGAGAACTGGCTGGGGTGGTCGCCACTCGGTCCGCTTGTCTGGCTGGCCGCCGCCTGGCTGGTTTGGCAGGCGGGGCGCGGCGCTCTGGGCGAAGCTACGCCCGTGTAATTCTGTCAGGGGCCCCAACTACAATCGCCGGACGGCCGTGAATCGAGGCGGAGGACGGCACCACTCGTGGGCAGCGACAAAATCATCGTCAAGGGTGCGCGCGAGCACAATCTCGCAAACATCGACATCGAACTGCCGCGTGACCAGCTGATCGTGTTCACCGGGCTATCGGGCTCGGGCAAGTCCTCGCTCGCCTTCGACACCATCTACGCAGAGGGCCAGCGGCGCTATGTCGAGAGCTTGTCGGCCTACGCACGGCAGTTCCTCGGGCAGATGGACAAGCCGGACGTCGACTTCATCGAAGGGCTCTCCCCGGCCATCAGTATCGACCAGAAGACGGCCAGCCGGAACCCCCGCTCGACGGTCGGCACCGTCACCGAGATCCATGACTATCTGCGCCTGCTCTACGCCAGGATCGGCATACCCCACTGTCCTAATGACGGGTCGGTTGTTGCCAAGCAAACACCACAGCAGATCGTCGATCAGATCCTCGACCTGGAGCCCGGTACGCGTTTCCAGGTTCTTGCCCCGATCGTCCAGGGTAGGAAGGGAGAGTACGAGGCGCTGCTGGACGACCTCCGTAAGGATGGATTCAGCCGGGCGCGCATCGACGGCGAGATCCACGAACTCTCCGACGAGATCAAGCTCGATCGCTACTTCCAGCACACCATCGAAGTGGTAATCGATCGATTGGTGCGCAAGGACGGAATCGAACAGCGCCTGACCGAATCGCTGGAGACGGCGTTGACGCTGGCGGAAGGTGTTGCCTTCATCGACATCATCGATGGCCCCACGCTGACCTTCAGCCAGCACTTCGCCTGCCCTGAGTGCGGACTCTCCTTCGAGGAACTGCAGCCACGGAACTTCTCCTTCAACAGCCCGTACGGCGCCTGCACCGTGTGTAGCGGCATCGGGACCCGTTTTCAGGTCGACGCCGAACTGGCGATACCGCAGCCGGACAAGAGCCTGGCGGAGGGAGCGATCGCACCCTGGGCCGGCAAGCACCGTATGGGATATATGCAGAAGCTACTTGCGGCCGTGTCGTCGGAACACGGGATCGACATGGATGCTCCCTTCCGGGCGCTGCCCGCAGCTCAGCAGGAGCTTCTGATCAACGGGACGGGGGAACTGCCCTATACCGTGACCTACCGCAACCGCTTTGGCTCAAGGCGGCATTATGAAACCACCTATGAAGGGGTCGTCCCGTGGCTGGAGCGGCGCTATCGCGACACAGAATCCGAGGGCGTGCGCGAGCAGTACATCCAGTTCATGCGAGAGGTGCCGTGCAATTCTTGTGGCGGGGGACGCCTGAACCCTGTTTCGCTCGCCGTGACCGTCGGCGGACGGTCGATATTCGAGGTCTCCACTATGTCGTTGCGACGAGCGGCAGACTGGCTCGGTGAGATGGAGGTGAGCGATCGGGACATGCAGATTGCCCGGCTCGTGCTCAAGGAGATCCAGGCTCGCCTGTCGTTCCTGGTTGATGTAGGACTCGACTACCTGACGCTGATGAGGTCGGCCGCAACGCTGGCTGGGGGAGAAGCGCAGCGGATTCGCTTGGCCACCCAGATCGGCTCGGGTCTGGTCGGGGTTCTCTACATCCTCGATGAGCCGTCAATCGGGCTCCATCAAAGGGACAATCAGCGACTGATCGAGACGCTCCTTCGGCTCCGCGACCTCGGCAACACGCTGATTGTCGTCGAGCACGACGAGGAGACCATTCGGGTAGCCGACCACATCGTCGACATCGGTCCCGGTGCGGGGGCTCACGGCGGAAAGATCGTGGCCGAGGGAGATCTTGCGACAATCACAGGATCAGGGCAATCGCTGACGGGCGACTACCTGGCAGGTCGGAAGAGAATTGTGGTTCCGCAGGTACGCCGCATCGGGAACGGCGGCTCAATCGTCATCGAAGGCGCGACCGAGAACAACCTCAAAGATGTATCGGTGGAGTTCCCGCTCGGGAAGCTGACGGTAGTCACGGGTGTCTCGGGTAGCGGGAAGTCGTCGCTCGTCCAAGAGATTCTCTCTAAAGGGCTTCACCACGAACTGCATGGCTCCCATAAGCTGCCCGGCCGGCATCGGGCAATCCGCGGCACCGACCAGATCGACAAGGTCATCAACATCGACCAATCGCCCATTGGCCGCACACCGCGCTCGAACGCAGCAACCTATACGAAGGTGTTCGATCGTATCCGCGAGCTGTTCGCATCAACAACCGATGCCCGCATGCGCGGTTACAGGCCGGGACGGTTTTCGTTCAACGTCTCAGGTGGAAGGTGCGAGACTTGCAAAGGCGACGGGACTATCCGCATCGAGATGCACTTCCTCCCCGATGTGTACATCCCGTGCGAGGTGTGCAAAGGGCGTCGCTATAACCGGGAGACACTTCAGATATCGTTCAAGGGCCACTCCATCGCCGATGTCCTCGACATGTCGGTTGAAGCGGCCCTTCACTTCTTCGAGAACCAGCCCCGAATTGCCCGGGTGCTCGAGACGCTATTCGACGTCGGGCTCGGGTACATCACCTTGGGCCAGCCGGCTCCTACTCTGTCGGGTGGTGAAGCCCAGCGGGTGAAGCTGGCCTCGGAGCTGGGGAAACGATCGACGGGACGCACGTTCTACCTGCTCGATGAGCCTACGACCGGATTGCACTTCGAGGACGTGCGCAAGCTGCTCGGCGTGCTGCATCGTCTCGTCGATGCCGGCAACACTGTGGTGGTCATCGAACACAATCTCGACGTCATCAAGACTGCCGACTGGATAATCGATCTCGGGCCCGAAGGCGGGGAGGACGGAGGCCGGATTGTGGCCGTCGGCACGCCCGAAGACGTCGCAGATGTCCCTGCGTCCTATACGGGTAAATTCCTACGCGAGGTTCTGCCTACGTGATCGTCGGTAGGTGCGCTGAGTAATGCCACAACACAGGCGATTAGTAAGAGATTACGGGACACCAGAAGAACTGCCCATCCGAAGCTCGCGGGTTCCCACCAAGTAAGCAGGGCCGTGGTCATAGCTCCGGCGCCGGCAAGAAACATGTGTAGCGATCGACGCACGACCAGCGCTGCGAATGGTGTGACCCACAACAAGAACTGAGCCGAGAGCAGCGGGCTGGCGAGAAGCACCGCAAATACCGCCGACGACAAGAGCCAGTGGTCGCTGCGATTGTTGCGACGAAGCAGTACGAGCGACGCTCCTGCGACAGAAAGACCCGCGGCGAGATTGGCCATGATCGCCCACGGGCCCGCTTCCACGTAGACGGCCCCAGCGGCGGTGACGATCTGAACTGGGATCTCTTGCATTGGGCGAGACAACAGCACTAGAGAGCCCGCCAAGGTCTCGATATGAATGCCGGTGAACGAACGGCCTGAGCGGAAGCCGGGAGTAGCCAGCAGTACCGCGGCTAGGACCGCAGCCGTGGCAACGAACACAACGGCCTGGCGCCGCCGTCCTCTTACCCAGTCAATCGCGGCATAGACGGCTGGCCAACCCTTTGTACCGATGCCAAGCAGGACGAACGCGTTGTATCTGCGAGTAGATGTTTCGAGGATCGCTAGGTATGCGAGGGCGGCAAAGAGCGTCGACCATACATCGAGTCGATATAGAAGGAACGGCAACATGGGAGTCGTGAGAAGCAGCCACCGACGCCCCGCCCCGGGGTCGCCACTAAAACGACCAATTCGATCCACAACGACACTCAATGCAACGAAGGCAGCGACCGTCAGGAAAACAAACGCCGAGACGTAGTCGATACCAAGAGCAACCAGAAGCTCGGGCAGAATGATCGGCGCGATCGAGATAGGGAAGTGCTCGAACTCCAGGTCGAAGTACGGAACGGCCCCATCGAGAATGGCGGCGCTGTGGGCCGCGTAATTGTCGACATCGCCGCGTGCCACCGATGTGGGGGTCATCAACTGAAATGCCACGGCGAGCATCGCCAGGGATAGTGCGATAAGCGCGATTGGCGCTCGTTGGGAACGCATGGGCAGATACTACGCTTGCCCCATAACTCCCTTCTGCATGATGGCGACAGATGGCCGAAAACCACGAGTGGGCGGATCACGCCAAATGGTGGCTCGAAGAGATCCGTGACGATCCGATCTACCAGACGGATGTCTTGCCCTTGTTCGAACGACTCGGTGACGATTCGGGGACGCGGCTGGATCTTGGGTGTGGTGAGGGACAAATCATGGCCCGGACCGGCAGTGCCATCGGGTGTGATGTCTCAATGGACCTTCTGCGACTCGCCAGGAATATTGGTCCGGTGGTTTGCTGCGAGCTTCCGGGGCTCGACTGGTTGCGGGCCGATTCGGTTGACGGTGCGTACATGGTGCTTGTTCTCGAGCATCTTCCCGATCTCGCCATATTCGGATCAGTTGCGCGCGTGGTCAGGCCGGGTGGCTCACTCGTCGTGGTCATGAACCATCCCGCATTCACGGCCGATGGAGCAGGCCCGATCGTTGATCCAAGTGACGGTGAAGTCCTGTGGCGCTGGGGCGACTATTTCACTGCGTCGATCTGCGAAATGGCTACGCCGTATCGAGCGGTGACATTTCATCACCGTCCGCTGTCCCAGGTGCTCAACGGGGCTGCCGGTGCCGGATGGATGCTTCAGGAAATCGTCGAGACGGGATTCAGCGATGCGGCGCTAGCAGCCCATCCTGGGTATGTAGGGCAGGAGCAAACCCCCCGACTACTGGGTGCGCGCTGGATGAACACTCAAGGTAGTCGGCTTTGACGCCGATGACGTCGTGTTGACCAACGGAGGACGCATGGACGGTTTCTACGTCGCATACGAATACGGGAGCGGAGCTGCCTGGGCATTTGTCAAAGCGGATACGGCAGCGGAGGTTGTTGCTGAGCTGCCCGAGCTCGATGTCTACGACACCCCCCCTGAGTGGATGACGGTTGAAGATATGCACCAAGTCCGCGAGCACGCATCGCTTGATGTGGCATCTTCAAGCCTCGATAGCATCCTGGACGCCAGCCGGCGCTTGTCCCTGGCGGTGGCGTCCTAGCAAGTTGCCGGTGGGGCTCATCTGATGGCGAGTTCCCCGGAGCCTGTTCGCGCAGGCAGCCGATTGCGGCATAGGTCACTCCGTTGGGGCGTAGCATCAGAGGGTGCAACGGCCTCCCGCGTCAACCATCCCGGACAGTCCCGGCGTCTACCTGTTCCAGGCTGCAGACGGACGCGTTCTCTACATCGGCAAGGCCAAGTCGCTGCGAAAACGGCTGGCCAATTACTTCGCATCAGATCTCCTCGCCCGCACCCAGCGGATGGTCGACGAGGCGGAGACGATTGACTGGATAGTCACCGACTCTGAGGTAGATGCACTGATGCTGGAGTACACCCTCGTGCAAAAGCATCAGCCCCGCTTCAACATCAAGCTGCGGGATGACAAGAGCTTTCCGTATCTAGCGATCACCCGCTACCAGGACTGGCCACGGGTCATGGTGATGCGCGGGAAGAGGCGCAAGGGAGTCCAGTACTTCGGTCCGTTCGCCCACGCCCATGCGATCCGGCAAACCCGCGACCTGCTTCTTCGCACCTTCCCAATCCGGTCTTGCACAGACAGCAAGTACAAGAGCCACGAGTCACTCGGGCGCCCATGTCTCCTCTTCCATATCGAACGATGCGCCGGTCCCTGTGTAGGAGAGGTGACCAAGGAGGAGTACCTCGGTTACGTCGAGGGCTTGGCGGCTTTCCTCGATGGAGATCGAGCAGACCTCACGGCCCAACTCCGCAACGAAATGGAAGAGGCATCGGCCCGGCTGGAATTCGAGCACGCCGCGCGGCTCCGGGACCAGCTGGCTTCCGTACAGAAGGCCCTGCAACGCCAGGAGCTCGTCTCGACGCGGCCGGAAACCTTCGATCTCATCGCGGTCGAAGAGGATGATCTCGAGGCGGCGGTAGTCGTTTTCAACGTTACGAGAGGGCGGCTCACCGGCAGGAAGACCAGCGTCATCGACAAGGTCGAGGATGTCACGCCAGCCGCGCTGATCGGCATCGTCCTTCGCCAGACGTATGGTGCCGAGACCCCTCCCAATCTGATCACGGTGCCCGCGATGCCGGATGATCCAGAGCTGTGGAGAGAATGGCTGAGCCGACGCCGCGGCTCTGGTGTGGAAATCCGTGTCCCCCAGCGCGGCTCGAAGCGCCGGCTATTGGAGACCGCACGGGCCAATGCCGGTGAGGAGTTTGCCCGTCGTCGGATGAAGCGGGCTGCCGACCACAACGCAAGGGCGAAGGCACTGCGCAGCTTGCAGGAGCACCTCGGCATGGATCAAGCTCCGCTTCGGATCGAGTGTTACGACATATCCACTATCCAGGGGACCGACACTGTGGCTTCGATGGTCGTCTTTGAAGACGGTCTTCCGAAGAAGTCCGAATACCGCAGGTTCAAGATCAAGACGCTCTCTGGTCAGGATGACTTCGCCGCGATGGAGGAGGTCCTGCGTCGCCGATTCGGGGCCTATCGCGCTGACCTCGATCGCCCGGTCGAAGAGCGCGGCAAGTTCTCTTATCCACCTTCGCTGGTCGTCATCGATGGAGGGGCCGGTCAGCTCGGTCGTGCCGTTGCGGTCCTGGCTGATCTTGAGCTCGACATTCCTGTGGTGGGGTTGGCCAAGCGACTCGAGGAGTTGTACTTCCCGGGTGCCAAGGAACCGTTGCTGATCCCCCGTGGTGAAGAAGCCTTGTATCTTCTCCAGAGCGTGCGCGACGAAGCCCACCGATTTGCAGTGACTTATCACCGCAAGTTGAGGAGCAAGCGGATGGTGGATTCGGTTCTCGACTCGATACCCGGTGTCGGTCCGACCCGAAAGCGACAACTACTGCGAAGATTCGGCTCGCTGAAACGGCTACGCACCGCTACTTTCGAAGAAGTCGCAGCAGTCGTGCCCGAACCAGTGGCGCGGGAGGTTGTCGCGAAGCTCACCAGCGGAGGGAGCCGGAGTTGAGTGAATCAAGGGCAGTGATAATCACCGGGATGTCCGGAGCTGGGCGTTCCCAGGCCGCGAACGTGTTGGAGGACCTCGGCTACTTCGTAGTTGACAATCTGCCGGCTGAAATGATCAAGCTGCTGGTCGACCACATCGGCGTCCCCGAAGGGCAGCGGGAACGCATCGCAGTGGTTGTCGACACGCGCGGCGGAGTCACCTACCACGCGCTCGAGGAGGCTTTGCACGGCCTACTCCAGCGAAGTGTGCGGACGACGGTTCTCTTCATGGACGCGGACAACGCCGCGCTGGAGCGTCGCTTCGAGGAGACGCGGAGAAGTCATCCAATTGCTGAGGGGACGCTCGCGGAGCGGATTGCAAGCGAACGGCAGGCGTTCGAGGAGATCCGGGGACTCGCCGATGTGATCATCGACACTACCGATCTCAACGTTCATGAGTTGCGCGAGCGGGTAGTCGAAGCCTTCGAAGGTCCGGAAACGAAGCGTGCGCTGCGCGTTGATGTGATTTCGTTCGGGTTCAAGAAGGGCACCCCGCGAGTGGTCGATCTTCTCCTTGATGTGCGCTTCCTCCCCAATCCCTACTGGATCCCGGAGCTCCGGCCGCTGACCGGCCACGATCAGTTGGTTAGTGAGCATGTGCTTTCCGCACCGGATTCGAAGACATTCATCGACAAGGCCATGGACCTTCTCGGGTTTCTCCTGCCGCGCTACGAGGCTGAAGGCAAGGCGTACCTGACGATCGGCATCGGCTGCACCGGAGGGCGGCATCGCTCAGTAGCTCTGGCCAATGAATTGGGGCGCTTGCTCGAGGCAGAAGGGTTCGACGCGAATGTGAGCCACCGAGAGACATCGGCCGAGTAGATGATGGAGACACCCCTGGCCGAAGCCCTCGAGGAAGCACTGGCCTCGGAGCGAAAAGGCCCGCATGTCGTAGCGATCGGCGGCGGCACGGGTCTGGCGGCTGCTTTGCGCGCCGTACAGCGTTATGCCGGGCGTATCGATGCGATCGTCACCGTGGCCGACGACGGTGGCTCATCGGGCCGGCTTGCCCCGGGGCTGGAGATTCCGCCACCAGGTGACATACGCAAGTGTCTGCTCGCCCTCGCTCCGGAGGAGTCTGTTTGGAGAGATCTGTTTGAGTATCGCTTCACCGGAGCTGATGTCGTGGGCCACTCCCTGGGCAATCTGATCATTGCCTCGCTGGCCGACCTGACCGGCGACTTCCGCGCTGCACTGAAGGCCGCGGAGAGGCTTCTGGCCACGGTGGGCTCGGTCATCCCGGCTTCACCGCAGCGGCTGCAAATCGCATCGGTGGTCGATGGGGAGCCCGTAGCGGGCCAGGTTGCGCTCGCCCTCAGTCGCGGCAATGTCGAGGAAATGTGGTTGATCCCCGGCGATGCCGAGGCCAGCGCCGAGGCGATCCAGGCAATTCTGGCAGCCGACCAGATCGTGATCGGTCCAGGAAGCCTCTATACATCGCTGCTGGCAACGCTTCTGGTGCCGGGAATTGTGGAAGCGGTGAATCTGGCGACGGCACGACTCGTCTACGTTGCCAACGTGAGCACCCAGGACGGGGAGACCCTGGGCATGGACTGCGCAGACCACTTGGATGCCTTGATCCGGATGAGTGGTATCCGGCCGCCGGCCGCGATCGTTGCCGACAAAACGGCGGCGGAGTTTCCGCCGCCTCTGGAGCCGATCGTTGTCGATGAGGATGTATTGGCAACCTACGGAGTCGACGTTGTCACCGGACAATTCGTAGACCTTCGTTCCGCAGTTCCCCGGCATGACCCGGTGCGCCTTGGCGGTGCACTGGCGCGTCTCACCTGACGGGTCACGAAACGAAGGGCCTCCATGAGGGGTAGCTATCATGCCTCGCTGGATGGGTTGCCCGCCGACTCCGAGGCTGCCGCCGAGGTTTTGTCGCAAGCATCCTCCGCTACACCGACGGCGAGACCGTCTCGGACCGTATCGTTGGCGATCCGGCATCGAGCACAACGAGTCGATCTCGTCAACCGGCTCGGCCGAAACGAGGAAATGATGCACACACTCCCAACACTGGACTCCCTCCGAGTCGAAGGAGCGACCGTCCTTGTTCGCTCCGACCTGAACGTGCCTCTGAGCAATGGGGAAGTTGCCGACGATTTCCGGATCGGTGCCAGTCTCCCCACCATCCGGGCTCTCCTAGATCGTGGGGCCAAAGTCGTTGTCTGCAGCCACCTAGGTAGACCCAAGGGTGCCGATGCGTCGCTGCGCATGGATCCCGTTGCACGCCGGATGGCGGAGCTGGGGGGCTTCCCCGTCAACAAACTCGACGCCGTGGCGGGGCCCGAGGCTGAGGCTGCAATCGCAGCCACGGATCCCGGCACGGTGACCCTGCTCGAGAACACCCGGTTCGAAGCCGGGGAGAAGAAGAATGATCCGGCACTGGCCGACGCGCTCGCCCGCCTTGCCGATCGGTTTGTCCTCGACGCCTTTGGTACAGCGCACCGCGCTCATGCCACGACAGTTGGTGTAGCCGAGCGGCTTCCATCCGCAGCCGGCTATCTTCTCGCCAAGGAGGTCGAGGCACTTTCGGTGCTCCTTGGTGAGCCGGAGCGGCCCTACCTGGTGATCCTCGGCGGGGCGAAGGTCTCCGACAAGCTGGCCGTTATGGAGCATCTCCTGCCGCGTGTCGACAAGATGATCGTCGGTGGCGGCATGTGCTTCACGCTGCTCCGGGCTCAAGGGTACGAGGTGGGGAACTCGCTGGTCGAAGAGTCCATGCTGGACGTGGTCGGCGGCCTGCTGGCGGGGGAGTACGGACATAAGATTCTCCTCCCGAGCGACGTTGTTGCTGCCGCTGCGTTCGCCGAGGATGCCGACCATCTCGTGGCGCCGGTGGACGCAATCCCCGCCGACCGGATGGGGCTGGATATTGGCCCGGACTCAATTGCTGCGTTCCGGAGCGCCGTCGACGAGGCGGCCAGCGTATTCTGGAACGGGCCGATGGGTGTGTTCGAATGGGAGGCCTTCCGGGAGGGGACTGCTGAGGTAGCCGAAGCCCTCGCCGGCACAGATGGCTTCACGGTTATCGGCGGCGGTGACAGCGTGGCCGCGATCAGGCTGCTGGGACGCGAGGATCAGATCAGTCACGTGTCCAGTGGGGGAGGAGCCGGCCTCGAGTTGCTCGAAGGGAAAGTACTACCGGGCATAGCAGCCCTAGAGAGGTGGAACGATGCGTAAAGATCTCATTGCAGGTAACTGGAAGATGCATATGACGCATCTCGAAACCATTCAGTTTGTCCAGAAGCTCAGTTACCGGCTCGAGCCTTCCGACTACGAGCGAGTAGATGTTGTGATCTGCCCGCCGTTCACGGCCCTGCGCTCGGCACAGACCGTGATCGAGTCGGACAAGCTCGAACTCGGGCTCGGTGCCCAGCACTGTTTCTACGAGGAGAAGGGCGCCTACACCGGTGAAGTATCGCCACAGATGCTGTCCAAGCTATCGGTTTCCTACGTGATTGCAGGTCACTCGGAGCGGCGGCAGATCTTCGGGGAGACCGACGACGACGTGAACAAGAAGGTCAAGGCGATCCTCGACGAGGGCATGATCCCAATCATGTGCTGCGGCGAGACCGAGGACGAACGCGAGCAGGGTCTCACCGAGGAGAAGGTCGGTACGCAGGTGCGACTCGGTCTCCAGGGCCTCACCGCCGAGCAGGTTGCCGGCATGGTGATTGCCTACGAGCCGATCTGGGCGATCGGCACCGGCAAGACGGCGAGCGCCGACGACGCCGGTGATATGTGCACGTTTGTCCGCAACACGGTTGCCGAGATGTTTGGTGAAGCTGCCGACTCGGTGCGTGTTCTCTACGGCGGCTCAGTGAAACCGGGCAACATTGCCGGTCTGATGGCGAAGCGTGACATCGACGGTGCGCTTGTCGGCGGAGCCTCGCTCGACCCCGACAGCATGGCTGCCCTGGTGCGCTACTACATCTAGACCGCATTGTCAGGCTCCGGCTGACGCATTCAGCGGCTGCCTGTGGGCAGCTTGGTGTTCTGATGTCGTCTCCACTGCGTGAGACTCCGAATGCCACTAGCCAAGGAGACTTAGGCCCCGCCTTGGGCGAGGCCTAGTCCTTTTGCATTTACGCGAATGGGCATTGCCTGATTCCCGATATACCATCACTATAAGTGGTAGCCCCGCCACGTGATGTGGCGGCAAAACATAGGAATGGCGACAAGGGGCCTCCCGGCCGGGAGGTGGTGGCGATGCTATATCGAATCTCGTTCGAGTTCCGGTTGACCCGGCTCGTTCCATGGATGGATGACGGAATCGACTTCTACTCGCACGTGGAAACAGTGCGAGCGAAGGTAGAAGCGGCGGAGGCGATCGAGGAGGTTCGGGCGGTGACCAACCGGTCCCAGTCGTCGCTGACGCTCGAGTTCACCATCGAGGCTGGCCACCATCAACTGGCGGAAGAGCGCTCCCTCGACCTGGTGCGGTCATGTATTGAGACAGCCGGAGCGCGCCACTTCGGAATGAGCCAGCGCGGGCCGAGCCTGACTTCAAGTGCCGGAGCCAGCCCCGGTATGGAGACCCCGGTGTGGCACCGACGACGCATTCTCATCGGCGTCGCGGCATAGTGGGACCTGACCCGCAACGGTAAGCTGGCAGGGTCGATTGGAGGCCCTTGCGACGATTTGCCGTTCTCGTCATCGCCGTGGCGGTCGGTGCGGTCGCGTGTAGCGAGAGCGCGCAACCATCGGCACCCACGACACGAGCGCCCACGACGACCGAGGCAGCGACGACAACATCTGCGCCGGTGACGCCCGACGAGACAAGCACCACCTCCGTACCCGCGCCGAGCTACGGAGGTTCAGTCGTGATTGGGGATGACCAGGAACCGTCGACACTCAATCCCTTTGTGCCCGGCGGCGACACCTTCATCACCACGATCATCGGCCAGGCACACCTCGCCGGCGCATACGACATCGAAGCGACAACCCTCGATCTAATCCCCGAGCTGCTCACCGAACTGCCGTCCATCGGCAACGGGGGAGTCACGCTCAACGACGACGGCACGCTGACCGTCCGCTACGAGATTCGAGACGAAGCAGTGTGGAGCGACGGCGAGCCGATCACCGGCTACGACTTCGAGTTCACCGTTGAGGTGAAGAATGAACGGGACGGCGAGTGGGATGAACCGTTCGATTTCATTGCCATGGAAGCCGGCGACAAGACCTTCGAGTTCACCCTGGCCGAGCCAACGGCGCTCTACGAGACAATGTTCCCCGTAGTCATTCCCAAGCACGCTGTCGCGGGGTCGGACTTCATGGAGGATTGGAACGACGAAATGTGGCCGGCGGCGGGGCCTTTCGTATTCGCCGAATGGCAGCGCGGCGACTACATCCGCCTCGTGCGCAACGAGAATTACTGGAAGCGCGCAGAAGATGGCGGTCGGCTGCCCTATCTGGACGAGGTGACTTTCCGCTTCATCCCCGAGACCGAGAGCCTCGTCTACGCGTTCACGCAACGAGAGCTGGACGTGATCCAGCCCCCGCCGGCACCGGAGATGATCTCTCGATTGCGAGACCTGGAGTCGGCGGGAGCAGATGTGCAGGTGAAGGCCGGGCCGGTGTGGGAACACCTCAACTTCCAGTTCGACCCTGCCAACCGCAACCCGGAGTCGCTAAACCAATACCTGGCCTTTCGCCAGGCGATTGCCTATGCGATCAACGCCGAGGAACTCGCCCAGCTGGTGGGTTGGCAGCCCATAACGTCGATCATCGATCCCGGGGTGGGCGACGGGCCCTGGGCGCAGTACGGCCAGGATCGGGCACGGGCGCGAGACTTGCTGGCGATTGCGTGCGAGCAGGCCGGTCGTGTCTGCCAGGTAGAGCCACCGGTGCTGGTGTTCTCAACGACGAGCAATGCCGATGCTCGGCCCAAGATTGCCAATCGACTGGTTGATGTGTTCGGCGCTATCGGCATCGATGTCGAGCTCGACCTCGAGGACTCTCAGATCTTCTTCGGCGAAACACTCGACAACGGGACATGGGATGTTGGCTGGTGGGCGTGGGTGGCCAGTCCGGGTGCTTCGGGTGCAGTGGCAACCCTCGATCTGTTCGACCCGGCTGCACCAGCCCCCGAGGGCGGCAACTACTACCGGTGGGGGACACCGAATTCCAGCGTGAAGGACGATGCGGTTACCCAGTTTGTCGACGTGCTGGATTTGGCTCGCAGCAGCGTCGACTTAGAGCAGATGGAAGCCTTCGCTCGAGCTGCCGAGCAGATTCTGGCCGACAACGCAGTTATCGTTCCGGTCGGAGCCCGCTCGGTGGTCGGAGCCGTTTGGGCCGACAAGCTGCTGGGATACGAGATGAATACGAGCCCGGCGAGTCACACCTGGAACATCGAGCACTGGCGGAGAATCGATCTGTAGTCGATTCTCCGCTAGTTTTCGAGCAACGTCATCAGGAGTTGTAATGACCAAGCTTGTTCTCCTTCGCCACGGCCAGTCCACCTGGAACCTCAAGAACGTCTTCACCGGCTGGACCGATGTCCCACTTTCTGACCAGGGCGTCGCCGAGGCCAGAGAAGCCGGGCGCATCTTGGAAGAGGAGGGTTTTGCGTTCGACATCGCACACACCTCGCTGCTGAAGCGTGCGATCAACACCCTGCACTTGGCGCTGCTCGAGATGGATCAGGTGTGGATCCCCGTCGTCAAGCATTGGCGCCTCAACGAGCGGCACTACGGCGCGCTGCAGGGTTTGAACAAGAAGGAAACGTCGGAACAGCACGGCAAGGAACAGGTGCAGGTCTGGCGTCGCTCGTACGCGACGCCGCCGCCGGCGCTTGATCCCATGGACGAGCGACATCCCGGTAATGACCCGCGCTACTCGTGGATGCCGCCGGATCTCCTTCCTGCGACCGAGTGCCTGGCGGACGTTGTTGAGCGGATGCTCCCTTACTGGCATGATGCCATCGTGCCTGACCTCCGGGCGGGCAAGCAGGTAATCGTGGCCGCTCACGGCAACAGTCTGCGCGCTCTGGTCAAGCACCTCGATGGCATCAGCGACGACGACATCACGGGGCTGAACATACCGACCGGTATCCCACTGCTATACGAGTTGGATGAGAACCTCGTACCGATCAGCAGCCGGTATCTCGGAGATGCAGAAGCCGCCAAAGCAGCGGCCGAGGCGGTGGCGAAGCAGGCGGGCTAGGCGATCAGTCGCGGCGACCTAGCAGAATCTGCCTGGGGGAGACTTGATTATCGCGCGCAAAGGCTCCATACTGCGCGGCTATTGGGCCCGTGTGTGCGGGTCCCGTGTGAGAAAGGGAGACTCTTGGCATCAGTCGTTGCCGCGCTTCATGCGCTCGTGTCGCTAGGCCTCATCTTCCTCATCCTGCTGCACGCAGGCCGAGGTGGGGGCGTTTCTGACATGTTCGGCGGTGGCATGAGTGGAGGCTTTTCGGGGTCCAACGTGGTCGAGAAGAATCTCGACCGGATCACGGTTGCTGTATCTGCCGTATTTGCGGTAACCACCGTCACGCTTACGTGGCTCTGGCGCTAGGCGCTGATTCCACCAGTTTCCCTACACGGAATACCAAGGAGGCAACACCTTGAATAAATTGTGGCGTAGCCGCAAGGTGTTGTGGTTGGCTGTCCTTCTCGCCTTCGCAATGATCGTCACGGCATGTGGCGATTCAGATGAGGGTGGCGATGAGACAACGGCAGCCCCAACCACAGAAGCACCAGACGAAACAACGACAGAAGCTCCTACTACTGAAGCTCCGGAAACGACCACCACTACGACTGAGCCCGAGGTTGGCAA
>Ga0180436_10001735_pt1 | contig 21117 bp, 25 predicted proteins | sample SS_ome_2_FD_132434 | JGI IMG/M metagenome (GOLD analysis project Ga0180436, IMG submission 132434) | Hypersaline lake sediment archaeal communities from the Salton Sea, California, USA - SS_3_S_2 metaG | ecosystem: Environmental > Aquatic > Non-marine Saline and Alkaline > Hypersaline >...
CGCAACGTGAACCGCCGAAGTACGCGGTCGCGAATTCTTCGACCACAGCCGGATCGTACGGCTTGCAGCTGAAAACATCCAGGTAGGTAGTATTGCTGGCGTTGGCGAAGTGCGCCGAAATCAGCGAGGTCTCGATAAGCTGAGTCATAGAGAATCCGGCTACGCGCTCATCTTCACCGAAGTTCACTACGACGCACTCGCCAAAACGCTTCATCTCGATCAGCTCGCACAGTTCCAGAACAAACCGTTTGATAGTTTCAGCGTTACGAATTTTCTCGGGATCGCATTCATAGATGTCAAAACTGCATGCCAGACCCCAGGCGGATGAAATGTCCTCTGAACTGAACTTGCTCAGTTCTTCGTAGGCCGTGAGACGGGACAGCGCCCCGGTAACAGCCGCTCCGGAAGTGTATTCGTTCTTCAATGCCCATCTTTCTCCAGACGATGTTGCTTCCAACCACTCAGCCCACACGCTTTACCAGGGCGGGATGGGTGAGTAACTCGTTCTTGTGCTACCATTTCTGAGGTTGCATGACCTTGTCAATAATGTGTATCACGCCGTTGCTGCATTCGATTTCCTCGTCAACGACGTTAGCCCCGCCTATTCGCACGGCCTCCTCCGTTACGTTGACGTTCATTTCTTCTTTATTCATCATGCGCACGGTCACCGACTCCGGTCCATCTCCGAACAGCACGCGTTTTCCAACCACGATGTGCCGCGAAAGAACTGCTTTCAAATGCTTTGCATCCGACATCATCTCTTCCAACTGCTCAGGCGGAACCAGAGAGAAGGCAGAGTCGTCGGGAATGAACAGCGTGTAGGGTCCGGCACCCTTCAGGTCCTTGTCCAGTCCAGCCTTGCTGAGCAATTCCAGGAAAGTCTCCAGCCCGCCGTAGGCTCTGGCGGTACCAAGGACCGGTGCCAGATCAGGGATTACGTCAGGCTCGATCTCTTCCAACCAACTCGGATCGGTCTCATCCTGGCTCTGAGCGGACTCAATAGAGAACGACAACACCCACAGCATCGCCGTGGCGAATATCAACAGGGGAACTCTGGTCTTCATCAGCATTCTCCAACTCCTTAGTACATCTCACTCATGTCCGGTTGCATTCCATGATGGTTCAGCGGGTTCTTCTTTTCCGGTTTGTCGCAAACCACCGCCTCGGTGGTGAGCATCAGGCCGGCAATGGAAGCCGCATTCTCCAAAGCCGTGCGAGCGACCTTGGTCGGATCGATCACACCAGCTGTTATCAAGTCCTCATATTGGTTGTTGAGGGCATTGAATCCGAACGAACCGTTCTCGGAGGCCACTCGACTGGCCACAACTGACGGTTCCAAACCGGAGTTGTAAACGATCTGACGGATAGGCTCCTCCAGAGCCCTTCGGACTATCGCTACACCAACCAGTTCTTCTCCGTCCTCAGTCACGTCTTCGAGGGCCTTAACGCATCGGAGGAAGGCTACACCCCCGCCGGGCACGATGCCCTCCTCAACTGCCGCCCGGGTGGCATGAAGGGCGTCTTCTACACGAGCTTTCTTCTCCTTCATCTCGGTCTCGGTGGCCGCTCCGACATTTATGACAGCCACGCCACCGGAGAGCTTGGCTAAACGCTCTTGAAGCTTCTCACGATCATAGTCCGACGTAGTGTCTTCGATCTGCTTCTTGAGCTGTCCGATTCGGGCCTTGATTTCCTCCTTGGAGCCGGCTCCCTCGACTATCGTAGTATCATCCTTGTCTATCGTTATCTTCTTGGCTCCCCCAAGGTCGGTCAGTTGAGTGTTTTCCAGCTTGAATCCCGTCTCTTCTGAGATGACTTTTGCGCCGGTTAGAGTCGCGATATCGTGGAGCATGGCTTTTCTGCGGTCCCCAAAGCCGGGAGCCTTGACGGCAGCAACCTTGAGTGTGCCGCGCAACTTGTTGACCACCAGTGTGGCCAGGGCTTCTCCGTCGATATCCTCAGCCACGATCAACAGTGGCTTCCCATTCTGAGCCACTTTCTCCAGCAAAGGAAGAAGGTCTTTCATACTCGAAATCTTCTTCTCGTGTATGAGTATCAGCGCTTCTTCCAGCACCGCATCCATTTCATCGGCTCTGGTGACGAAGTACGGTGAGACGTAGCCTCGATCGAACTGCATACCTTCAACCACCTCCAGGGTGGTTTCGGCAGTCTTGGATTCCTCTACCGTAATGACTCCGTCCTTGCCGACCTTGTCCATTGCCTCGGCGATGAGATCACCGATATGCCGATCGTTGTTAGCCGATATGGTACCGACCTGCGAAATCTCGGTCTTGCCAGGTACAGGCCGGGAGAGCCTTTTCAACTCATCCACTACCTTTGCCACAGCCTTGTCGATTCCGCGCTTGATCGACATCGGATTGTGTCCCGATGTGACTGCTTTGAGACCTTCTCGGTATATTGCCTGGGCAAAGACCGTGGCGGTGGTGGTGCCGTCACCGGCATCGCTTGAGGTCTTCGAAGCGACCTCCTTGACCATCTGGGCGCCAACGTTCTCGAAGTGGTTTGCGAGTTCGATTTCTTTGGCCACCGTGACGCCATCTTTGGTCACCGTGGGACCACCGAATCTCTTCCCGATCGCCACGTTGCGTCCGCGTGGACCCAGCGTCACTTTGACAGCATTGGCAAGTTTGTCCACGCCCAGTTTGAGTCCCGCACGAGCGGCTTCATCGTATTGAATGAGCTTGGGCATTGTGTCGTAATCCTTTTGTCTTCAACTACTTGTTCACTAAGATGGCATAGATGTCGGTTTCTTTCATTACCAGCAGCTTCTGGTCGTCGACATCCACTTCCGTTCCGGAGTATTTGCCGTACAAAATCCGATCACCTACTTTCACTTCCAGCGGCAGCATCCTGCCGTCATCGGCATGCTTCCCGGGGCCAACCGCGACGATGTCCCCTTGCACAGGCTTCTCCTTGGCCGTGTCGGGGATTATGATGCCACCCTTTTTCTCTTCCCGTTCTTCAACCGGCTTGACAATCACGCGATCTGACAGTGGTTTGAGCTTCATCTCAATCACTCCACGATTGTATTGTTGAGTTTCGTCTAGGCCTGCAACATGGCGGCCTTACGTACTAGTCTCTCGGCCAGGAACCAGTCTTCCTGGTCATAGCCGGGGGCGAATCCACGAACCTCGGCCAGTACATAGGCCATCTCTTTGACCAGCAGGCCGTATGACTCTTCGCCGGAGCCAGCCAGAATCTTCAGGATCATCCGGTATCCATCTTCGTTGTGAACCTCGACAATCTCCACGCCGTCTTCCCAGGAGCCGTGAAGAATTCTCTCCGGGGCTCCGATCAGAGCCACCGTTGACGCCGGCGAGCCGTTACGTATCTGCCCCAGCGTGACCTCAAATGACAGCGACTTCCTGCGCTCGCGTGAGAGCGACACTCCCAGCAGCGGTGCCGAGGACGTGACTGTCTCGCTCCAATCTGGAGCCAGCCGGACAACTTCCGTCTTGGAGAAGCGGTGCTTTTCGCTCATTTCCCGACAGAATCGGGACCAGTCCTTCTTCTTTACTTCCTTCATTTGCATACTCCGACTCTCTGCCGGGGATACCACTCCACCAGGTACCAGGATTTCTCGAGGGGTCCGGTGCACCGTTTCGCGCTACGCGATTCCCAGGTTTTTCCAATAGCTACCTCGCCATCGGGCGAGTCCTGGCGGCGCCATGATAGAATGCCGAACCCCTCAAGGTTCGTATTAAACTGTCAGAATTCTACTCTAGATGTCCGCGCAACCCGCAGGCTGCGGGGATACGTGATTCAGGTGGTGGGCCTGAAGCCGCCTTCCCCGTATCCGGCCAGGTTCTCCTCGTGAACCGAACCAAAACGACGACTTACCATGACTGTTCCGTAGGAGTGGTCGATCCTTTCATTCTCTATTTGCCGACCGTTACTGGTATCTCTTTGGGCTTGGCTTCGGGCTTCTTGGGAAGCCGGACTTCCAGTACGCCCTTGTTATACTTTGCTTCGATCTTGCCGGCATCTACCGTCGCCGGCAGAGACACCATTCGCTGGAATGAACCAAAACTCCTCTCGATACGATGATACTGCTTTTCCTTCTCCTCCTTTTCAATCTTCCGTTCACCCTTGATCAGAAGGCTGTCGCCGGAGATCGAAACTGAGATATCTTTCTCTTCCATTCCGGGAAGATCGGCTTTGATCACTATGGAGTCCTTGGACTCTACCAGATCAAAGCGGGGGGTCCAGTGCCCGTTGGCCGCAGCTTGCCCGGGCTCCCGGTCCGTGAATGAGTCAAACAGGCGGTCCATTTCGCGCCTGAGCGTAGCGAGACCGCCAAACGGTTCCCACTTCATGATTTGCATGCAGCAAACTCCTACTTATATGTTGTAGTTGTGACTGCCTCTACCACTTCACCTGACTCTCCGGCATCGCCTCTCTGGTGAACCGGGCCAGGCTGGTAACAAAGGCCTTTCTAAGCGACCTAAACTCCTTGTCAATATCACCTTCTGATGATGCAATAGTCGCGAATGAATAGTAGCCGGCAACGAATCCGGCAATGGCGTTGGCCACCTTTCGCAATCGCTCATCGGACAGCGGCTCAGAGATGCTTTCATCCACGAGCGTCTCGATTCGCTTGGCGTACTTGAGGAAGGGCCTTTCGAGACCGTCACAGGATTCCTCGAGGGTCAGGTCGGCTCGGCCTTGGTAATAGAGCACGAAATCCTGCCACCGATTAGAAAAGAATCCTATATGGGCTTGGATAATGCCATCGATGACCGGCTCCAGACCCTTCCTCGTTGCACATTCCTGGTCCATTCGATCGACCAGGTCAGTGAGCGTCTGATCAACCAGAAGTCGGATCAGCCGCTCTTTATTGCCAAAATGGTAGTAGAAACTCCCGCGAGCTACGTCGGCCCTTTCGGTTATCTCGTCTACCGAGACACCGAGACCCTTCTCTGAGAATACCGAAAGGGCCGCAGTCATTAGCTTGTCGCGGGTCCTACCATACCGCCGTTCTTGGCGGGAGGGTTTTTCGTTTCCAGTCTTCTCGGTGCTACAGTTCATACCCATCCTGACAATACTGTCATATTCGACATAACATTCATTTTTGACACTATCGTCACATCTGACGGATTTGTCAAGTTCTTTTTTTGTGTAGCAGGTGGTTTTTTGCGACGGCAAGTGCCCACATTAATAGTCTCTCCCGATCGGCGGACACAACCTGACAGAGCCACCGAGTCAACTATCTGCTTTTAGACCTTTTCGTCAGTCATGAATGCGTCGGAAAGGGCGAATACGACTGCATCGTCCCCACGGGGCAATTGGCGGCCGCCGGCGAAATCTGCTGAATCTTGGGAGCCCATGGTGCGGGACCAGATAGATATCGGAGATCACCGTTTCCCAAACTTGACCCACCGATGTTGAGGGTTGTACCTTATTTTGGGGTGTTTCGTCAGACATGCCTGCATACCAGAGGAAGGATTGGTAGATTGGAACAGGATAAACAGCCTGAGGAATTAAGAAGCCAGCGGCCATTTGTTAGACGCTTGGGCGGATACTTGCACAAGATTGTTCCCATTGCAGACAGCACGGGTCAGGTGGTTGAACGTCTTGTTGTCCCCATAATGGTTGAGCTTAGGTACCGGGATGTTGTCCAGATACTAGTGGGCGCCTGTATCCTGGCACTGCCTGTGTCCTATACTGAGGAGGCCTGGAACCTTGGCGCTTCACTATCGGTGGTCAGGGTCGTTGGCATAGCCCTGTTGTCAATAGCGTTCATGGCAACATACGTGTACTACAACTTCTACCGCCGCTTCCTTCGCCAATACTTCTTCAGCTTCATTAGACGAGTGGTCACAACCTACCTGATATCTCTTTTAGTAGTTGCAGGATTACTGACTCTCATCGACAAGTGCCCATGGGGAAGCGACAATATACTGGCGATCAAGCGCATAGTCATCGTAGCATTTCCAGCCTCCATGAGCGCAGCCGTGACTGACTCGCTGAAGTAACCTGGTTCAAACCAACATACTACGGAGCTGCAACCGATGCTGGAGGAGGGTACTGACACCTAAGTCCACTGTCCTCTTGGCCTCGACAGAGACTCTATGCGGCTTGAAAGAAGTGTCTTAATAGAGATCCAAAAGTTCTAACTACGTCCAACCGGGGGAGCAAATCACCGCTAGAGATTGTCCCACAACAAGTTCGACTGATTTCCCGTTTCCCCGAGAATTGTCGTGATCCACGGATTCGATTGGCAATCATGGAGTTTGTTGTTCGAGTCCAGTTAAGGGTCCTATCGAAGCAAGTCGGTTGTCGTGATCGCTGAGATGGCACAATGAATGAACTGTAGTCATCTGGACTCCATCGCTGTGATTCGGGATAGATGACTCGGAGTGACCAGAATGGTGTCACAGACGGTCTTACCGATCCAGTCCGAGAGTCTTGATCTTGCGCCACAGAGTTGAGCGGTGCATCCCCAATTCGACGGCGGCGCGACTCCGGTTGCCATGATTTCTGTTGAGCGCATCGCGAATCATATCTCTTTCGCTCGTCGCCGGAGCAACCAAGTTACCATTTGTAGCGCTTTGTGAGATGACATGGTGAGGCAGGTGGTCCGGCAGTATCTCCTCTCCATGGCACATCACAAAGGCATGCTCGATGGCATTCTCCAGTTCACGCACATTGCCATGAAAGGGGCATTTACGCAGAACCGCTATCGCCTCGGGTGAGACTCTTCGGATATCCTTGCGGCTCTTCTCCTGATATCTCTTCAGATAGAAGTCTACTAGTAGGGGAATGTCTTCGGGGCGTTCCCGAAGCGGTGGGATATCGATTTCTACCACGTTCAGTCGATAGTAAAGATCCTCGCGAAACTTACCTTCTTTTATCAGCTGCTCCGGGTCGGCATTTGTGGAGGCGATGATACGAGCGTTGGTTTTCAGCGTCTCGGTCGATCCCAGCGGTCGGTACTCACCGTTGTTCAGCACGCGTAGAAGCTTCACTTGCAACGAGACCGCCATCTCGCCGATTTCATCCAGCAGCAAGGTCCCGTCATTGGCCAGGCTGAACTGCCCCGGCTTGTCTCGCTTGGCATCAGTAAAGGCTCCCTTGGAATAGCCAAATAACTCGGACTCCAGCAGCGTCTCGGGAAGGGCGGCACAGTTCATCTTAATGTGGGGTCCATATCGGCGCGGGCTCAAGTTGTGAATCACCTGGGCAAAGAGCTCCTTGCCGCAGCCGCTGGGTCCCAGAATCAGGACATTGCATTCCGATTCCGCGATATCGGGTAGCATCGAGATTATCTCCTGCATCTTGGGAGAGGCACTGACGATGGTGTCGAGTGTCCTCTTCTCCTCAAGGCGATCACGCAAATGCTCGACCTCCGAGAGGTCGTGAAAGAACTCAACTGCCCCAACCGGAGTGCCATCTTTGTCTTTCAGAAGCATAGTGGTCACGCTAATGGGGACCTCTCGACCATCTCTTGTGATAATCGTGACGCGGGCGTTCTTTATCTCGCTGTGCCTGCGAAGAGTGTCCTTGAGAGCGCACTGTTTGTGACAGATTTCAGTCCTGAAGACATCGAAGCACTTCTTCCCAACAGCTTCGGATTCCTTGAAGCCGGTGATTCGTTCGGCAGAGCGATTGAACGACGTTATCCGACAGTGCTCATCAACTGTGAAGACACCATCATTGATGCTATTGAAGATAAGATCGCTGAGCTTCTCACACATGCATTCGATCCCGATCATACACGTTTAGTCCATAGGCAATATGGCCGAAGTTGTCACCAAGGCAATAGGAATGTTTCCACTAACGATTGTTGCTCGAACACCCTGGCCTCTGCCTCGTTCCTTTGGCGATGGGGAATTCGCCCCCTATGACACGGGGACCCAGGAGTGCTGTGGCACTCCAATCTGGTCGGCAATCAGGGCGGCCCGGCTGTTGAGTTGTATCTGATCCGGTGCATCGGGACCAATCAGAACCGTAGGCGATATAAAGGCGTGGGCAAACTCCTCGATCCGTTTTCCTGCGAAGACGCAATCAGAAGTGGTTTTGGCTAGAACCAGAACCTGGAATTCCCTGACTAGCAGACATCGATGTAGCTCTGTCCATTCGTTGTCCTCGCAGAACCGAAAGCCGACCTTCAGGTAATCACCGGCTAGTTGATCGTAGTAGAACCTGAGTTCTTTCTCCCGCTCAACTGCGATCCGTGCTCGCTCCTCTCGTGACAGACTCTGTCCCGAGTGATCATTGAGATCATAGGGATTCTCCAGGAAATGGAACACGTTCAGCTGAAGTCCGTTGTCCTGAGCCAGTTTCAGCGCATATCGAAAGGCCCAATCTCCTTGCTGAGAATAGTGGGCGCAAAAGCCGATGGCATAAATTCCTGAACGGGTCATGTTAACCTCCTCGTTCTTACACCTTATGTGGTGGCTGAGCCTTGCTAAGTTCGTTTAGGTAGTAGTCGCTGTATATGGCCCCGATCGGGTTGTTGACCAGAGATTTGTCTTTGACGAAAAGAGTCGTGACCGGGGCCTGACTGGCCTGGGTGAAGAGGCTGTCTACCCCCATACACAAGCCGACAATTATGTTCAAATCAGTCTTAAGTTCATTCAGGATCGCTGCCTGGCCCAGAGGATTGCAACTAATCGCAGCGTCTTCTCCGGCCTTCTTTCCCTCTACCAGAGTGTCATCGACTTCCGTTCCCCCCACTTTGCAGCAAACAGAATGAACCTCGAAGAACCGCCTCAGCAAACCGATCAGTATACCGGCCGGTTCAGTCAGATCAACGCAGTAGGCCACACCCAGTCGGGAGTAACTCATGCCGAGGCAGAAGTAAATCAACTCGGCAACCCGGCACAATCGACGATCGTGTTCACATGAGAGATCGCGAGCCACTTCGAGCACCGTTTGCTCCCTGGTACTCAGTCTCGGGACTAGATCACGCCCATTCAAACACGTTCTTCCTATCAGACACTCTCGAGAATCGCATATCAAACAGTCGAATCGAACCAGCCGACCTTGTTGTCGTTCCCAGGGAGGTTGGTCATGCGACTGATCAGCATGGTTCTCCTCAATCCTGGTTTGGCTAGACTGAGGCGATGGCGATTTCTCTTGCTGCTCATGAAATCCAAATCCTGATCGTAGCTTGTCCTCGGCAAGAGCCGCCAGCAACTCCTGAGACGAACACGCAACATTGTCGATCACCTCCAAGCCATAGGAAGAGAGTATCTGTTTGGTTTCGCGATCTATGCCCCCCGCGACCAGAACATCAACCTGATGGTTCAATAGGAACTTGATCAATCCAGTCCACTGGCCGCTATCCAGAGTGATCTTCTCATGTTGGTCGATGCGTCCTTCTTCAGCTGCAACCACCAAGACCGAGTCGGCGATGGTACAACGCGGTGAGACGCGATTCTCGAGCAATGGTATTCCGTATCGCATAGTCTATTCCAGCCTCTCTACTGAGTAGCTGCAAGTCATGTGCCCGCTTCTCACCAAAGTGATTCGCCAGCATTGCCAAGAGACTTCATTCGCCGCAAAGACTGAACTGGTCGCCTATGAGGAACAGGAGATGATCACGTATCTAGGGATCACACACTGTCGCCCAGAATTCGTTGGAGCCTACACGCGTCGCAATCGTCGAAGTGTGCCCCACACTGTCGCAACAGGCGTTGCATGACATCGATTCGTTGCAGCATATGGGACAGTTCGAAGTGGCCAGACGTGACTTGACCGGGCTGCCTGAGGCTGGGGCATCGACCGGCCCTCACCAGCTCGGACAGAAGCCAAAGCCAATGTCTTTGAGGGTTTACGGGAAAAGCGACCAACGTTGGCTCTTCGTTTTCCTCCGCAACTGATCATCACGTTGCTGTCTCTGGTATGGCGTTTGCAACAGAGCCGCGTGATGACTGAAACGAAAAGAGACGTTCGATAGAGGTGGCTGTTAAAATGATCAATCCTGCAAATGCAAACGGGACTTCTAGACCGGCTTACCCTTACTACATCGAGAATCCGCCGTCTGATCAACGGGTCAGGCATTTCCTGGAGGCGTTTGCTACGATCCTCAAGTATACCGACTACAAGCCGCTTCTCGATTCCTATTGCAACACGAGTGCGAAGTGCAATCGGTGTGCGGTCACTTGCCCGGTCTTCCTGGCAACAGGTAGTCCAAGGGATATACCGTGCTATCGTACCAACTTGCTGCTGGACGTCTATAAGAGGTACTTCACCATTGGCGGGTGGATGAAGGCAAAGGTCAGCGAGGGATTCGAGTTGACAGACGAGGTCATCGATGAGATGCTCGATCTCTTCTACCGGTGTACGGCCTGCCGACGTTGTACGATGGAGTGCCCCATGGGCGTAGACCACGGTCTGCTGACACGTCTGGGACGCTACATTCTTAGTCTCATCGGAATCGTGCCCAAGGCACTGCAAGTGAGCGTCAGAGAACAACTCGAGGGCGAGACGCACAATACCTCGAAGGTCCCCAAGAACGCTCTGCTCGATACCCTGGGTTTTCTCTCGGACGAGATTGAAGATACTTTCGGTATCAAGCTCGAGTTCCCCGTGGACCAGTTCAACCGCGACTATGTCTTCTTCTGCGCTGTAAGTGATTACTTGATGGAGCCCGAAACGCTCATGGGAAACGCCCTGGTTCTTCATGCCGCCGGCGACTGGGATAGGTGGACTATCGGCACCGGTAACTATGATGGCATAAACTATGGTCTCTTCTACAGCGACTGGCATCTGGAACGAATCATCAAACAGCTTCTGGGTGAGGTAGAGCGTCTCAAGGGGAACACGATCCTCATAGGCGAATGTGGGCACGCATCCCGTTCAGCCCACGACTTTGTCCCGGTGTTCAATGATGGCAACCGTCACAAAGTGCTCAATTTCATGGAGTACACGCACTCCCGTCTGGAGCAAGGAAAGATTCAGCTTGACCCCAGTGTTGTCACTGAGAAGGTCACATACCATGACCCCTGCAATATTGCTCGATCCGGTTGGGTAGTCGAGCAACCGCGAGAGATACTGAAGGCATTTGTAGGGAATTTCGTCGAGATGGAACCACACGGCAAGAGCAACTACTGCTGTGGCGGCGGCGGTGGCCTGGTTTCGGTGGACGAAATCCACGACTACCGCATGACGGTCGGCGGTAAGGTCAAGGCGGAGCAGCTGCGCGCAACCGGTGCGGATATCTGCATCGCCCCCTGCGCCAATTGCAAGAAGCAACTCAAAGAGCTGGTAGAATACTATGAGATCCCTTGCAAGGTGATGGGACTTCACGACCTGATTCTCAAGGCGATCGTAGTCGATGGAGCAAAAACACCTAAAGAGCGACAAAAAGAAGCTGCGCTTCTGGAGATATAGATGCGCCGCTATGATCTGAATAGTCAAGAGAGGTGGCAGACTTGGAACAATGGATTGACTTAGCGAAAGGGCCTCTGTTCGCCTTTTCGTTCTTAGTGATGACTCTGGGGCTGATGCGATTAGTCCTGGTTCAGGTCTACTCGCTAATACTCCGCAAAGGGCGGCGTCTGCGAAACGTCCCCTGGAACAAGATAGCCGTCGAAGCCGCCAGTTGGGCGGTACCGGTCAAGCACCTCATTCCAGGAACCAGGTTGTTTTCGATCACTTCCTATCTATTTCATGTTGGGGTCATACTTGTGCCGCTCTTTTTGGCCGATCATGTTGTCCTGTGGGAGGCCTTTCTCGGCATCAACTTACCGGCCATAGGAATGGCACTGGCCGATGTCTTGACGATATTCACCATGATCTGCATCGTCGTGCTGTTTGCCTGTCGGATGTTTATCCCAAGACTGCGTTCCATGAGCACATTCACTGACTACGCACTGCTGGGTCTTATACTGGTTCCGTTTGTCACCGGTTTTCTGGCAGCCCATCCCGGCTACAACCCATTTTCGTGGCAATCCGTGATACTGTTTCATATCCTGAGTTCCGAACTCCTGTTCATTTGCGTGCCCTTCAGCAAGCTCTCGCACGTGGTCCTCTTCTTCTTTGAACGGATCTCACAACTTCACTGGCAATTGCGTCCGGGAGCCGGCGACAAGGTTGCCGAGACTCTATTTGGCAAGGAGGCTCGTGTCTGATGAAAGCAATCCTGGTAGATGTAACGAGATGCACCGGATGCGAGAAATGTGTTGCGGCCTGTCTTGACAGCAAGGACATCGACCCGGCCCAGGCAGCCAACGACCGGGTCGCGAGCAGAGACGGCCTGTCGGCCAGAAGGTTGATGGCCGTTGAGCCTATCGGTTCTGAGCGCTTCGCTCGCAAAGCTTGCATGCACTGCAACGATGCCAGCTGCGTGTCGGCCTGTCTGGTAGGGGGGTTGACCAAGAGTCCCGAAGGGCCGGTTGTCTATGACTCGCAGAAGTGTATCGGCTGTCGCTATTGCATGCTAGCTTGTCCCTTTCATGTGCCTCGCTACGAGTGGGAGAAAAACACGCCTCTCGTCAGAAAGTGCGATATGTGTATAGATCGACTGGGACAGAACCTCGAACCAGCCTGTGTAGCGGCTTGTCCCAACGGGGCATTGATGTCCGGAGAGCGCTGGAGTCTCATAGCTGAGGCCAACCTGCGAATCGCGAAAAAACCGGACGTCTACATTGATCATGTTTGGGGGGAAACAGAGTTCGGCGGCACTAGTGTGATCTACGTCTCCGACATCGATCTGGAGGAACTGGGGTGGGGGAAGACCCAGTCCAATAGCATCCCATCTTTGACCAATCCGCTTATCGAGAAGACACCGTTCATCGGAGGCGGAGTCGCGGCCAGCCTGCTGGCGGTAAACTGGGTCATTAAGCGTCGCATGAAGCTGGCTAAAGAGCAAACGAAATCGAACACCAACTCACCGCCGAACAGCACTGGAGAGGAAATCTGATGTCAAGAACCGTGCGTCACATCAAAGACATACTGTGGGTCGTGGCTCTTTTCGGTCTGGTCGCAGCCGTGTTCAGGATGTGGTTCGGTCTGGGTGCTACCACCAACCTGTCTGACGGCATGCCCTGGGGGCTCTGGAAAGTCTTCAACATGATAGCCGGGGTTGCCTTGTCGACGAGCGGATTCACGATCGGACTTCTGGTCTATGTTCTGAAGTTGGAGCGATTCAGGCCCTACGTCAAACCGGCTATACTTATTGCCTTCCTCGGTTACGGTTGCTCCTGTACCGCGCTGTTGTTTGACATCGGACTGCCCCATCGCTTTTGGCATCCGATCCTAATGTGGAACGAGCACTCCTTTCTTTTCGAAGTCTTTTGGTGCGTACTGCTGTATTTCAATGTTACCGCTATCGAGTTAGCTCCAGCACTACTCGAGCGGTTTCGAACCGAGAAGGTGATCAAATGGCTGCATCGGATCGCTTTCGGAGTGGTTGTGACAGGTATTTCGCTATCCAGCTTGCATCACTCATCCCTCGGGTCTCTATTCCTGGTCACTCCCACCAGACTGCATCCCTTGTGGTACTCGTCGATGCTCCCGGTGCTGTTCATTCTTTCCGCTATCGGAGCCGGACTGATGACTGTGATCTTGGTTCGAATCGTGTATGCCCGTCTCTACGACCCGAATCCGGTCTTCGGAGCTAATGAGTTTAGCATTGATGGACAATCCTGCGTGATAGAAAACCCATTGCATGGCGTCCAACCGGACAAGGTGACTGGTCCTGAGATGACAAACCTCTCCATCCTGGCACGCATAGCTGCCACCGTTCTCGGAATATACCTACTTGCTAAATTGATCGATCTGTCGGCCGCCGGAGGATGGCAGCATCTGCTCAACGGAACCTGGGAGAGCTGGCTATTGATAGGTGAGTTGGCCATGACCGCCATCATCCCCGTTCTGCTCGTAGCCATTCCCTGGTCGCAAAGATCGCCTTACGGACTGGCAGTGGCGGCGGCCTCGGCCATCGGGGGACTTGTGCTCAATCGACTTAACGTCGGTATCTTCGGATTCATTTGGGATGCTCACGAGGTCTACTTCCCGTCACTGGCGGAATGGGCGGTGGGGCTTGGTGTGATCGCTGCCGCTGGTCTGATATTCATCTACTTGTCCGAGAACTTCTCCATCTTCAGCAAAGATTGTACCAGCCAAAGGGAAACTGATCCGGATATAAAACCCAGTTTCGATACACTAGCGCAAGTATGGATTACTGCCTGGAGTGATCCTCTTCCTCGCGTCAGCCTGATAGCCGTGGCAGTGATTCCGCTGGCCTGGATACTGATGTATCCGCCGTTTGTCTCGGGACAGGCTACCGACAAGGTCGCACCGTCTAGCGGAGTCGACGCCCTGCGGACCGTTTTGCTGATTGACGGCGACAGCCACGGATTTGCGTGCGAGTTCCCCCATGTTGACCACCAGAATCGCATGGGAAGAGAGGCTAGCTGCGTTTCCTGCCACCATGCTTCTCTCCCCAATGATCACTCCACTCCCTGCTCTCGCTGCCACGCTCACATGCTCGAGCCGACCGATATCTTTGACCATTCCGGTCATTTCGGATTCGCTGCCTCCAAGGAAAGCATAACCGGCTTCAGGCCGGAGAATCGTTCCTGTGTTGTATGTCACGAAGCAGGCCAACCAAAGGAAGCGTCGCGAGCGAAGTCTTGCATGGATTGTCATGAGACCGACATATGGGTTCATGAAGTTCCAGCGCCAGGCTTGAATCCGGCACTGGCATGCGGTTTTCATCAAGCGATGCATGGTCGATGCATTGAGTGCCATGTGCACGAAGCCAAGAATTCGGGACGCGAGGATCTGGGCGAATGCTCAACTTGCCACAAGAGCCGTCGGGTAGGAGGCGCAGCCCACATTGCAGCCAGGTGAAATAGAGAACGGAAACTAGCGGTCTTAAATCTCCATGAATTTCGCAGCGGCACTGGCCTTGACGATCCCGTCTTGAGATAGTTCGGCCTCGAGAAGATACAGGGGTGATCTCGAACGCGTAACATGAGCTCTGACTACAGCAACTATGTCGATCGTCACGGGCCGAAGATAACGTATGGTCATTTCCCCTGTCAAGGCGACCACGCCTTTGGAGAAGAGGCAGTTGGTCATCGCGCCGTCGAGCAAACAGGAAACGATTCCTCCGTGCAGCACTCCACTATATCCCCGATACTTCTTCTCACAGGAAAAGACGGTCTTGACACTCCCGTCCACCGCTTCAGTGAACTGGAGTCGAAGTCCGTCGGCATTTCCCCGACCACAAACGATGCAGTCGCGGTGTTCTTCGATCGCAACCGACTCGAGAACCGATGGGATCGTCTCAATGGTCACAAAGATTGACTCCCGATTCGAGTGTATCGTTGAGATATGCCAGTATCACATCTTCGGGCTGTCCCGATGGCACCCCCACAATGACTTCGACACCCGACTTGTTGAAGAGGGAGATTGCCCTTTGACCCATTCCGCCCGCGATTATCAAGTCACATCCCATCTTACTTAGCCAGGCAGGCAATACTCCCGGCTCGTGCTTGGGAGGGTCCAACGATCGAGACCCAGTCACTTCCCTGTTGCTCTTGTCAACCGTGACCAAGAGAAACTCTTCACAGTGGCCAAAATGGTCGCACAGCCGACCGCTTGCCAAAGGGATAGCTATAACCATATTCATTTCTCCAGAGTTGCTTTATTGATTGTCTTAAACTCGCGACCAGAGTTGCGACCTGGCGATGCTTCGAGAAGAAGGGATGTGCGTCGCCAGATTTGCCGAATGCTTTCAGCCGCTGCACTTCTATGCCAGTGTGTGATGTCGTTACCGGCGATCTGTGCTTCCGTTACGGCCGGATCGAAGGGAACTCGCCCCAGCACGGTTGCTTCCCAAGCCCGTGCAAGCCGTTCAATCTGAACCGTAACCTCAACGTTGATATCGGACTTGTTAACACAGACCCCGGCCGGAATATCGAAATGGCGGATCAACTCCAGGAGCCGCCTAAGATCGTGCATGCTCGACATTGACGGCTCCGCGACCACCATCACAAAGCTGGCTCCCGTGATCGACGCAATCACGGGACAACCCACTCCCGGAGGACCATCTATCAGAATTAACTCCAATCCTCGCGCCGACGCCAGTTGCCGAGCTTCGTTGCGGAGCTTGGACACAAGGCGACCAGAGTTTCCCTGAGCGATTCCTAGTTGGGCGTGCACAAAAGGGCCGCTGGTCGTGTCAGACAAGAACCAATCGCCGCTGACAATCGGGTTTAGCTCGATTGCGGATTGGGGGCACTGGCGGACACAGGCACCGCAACCCTCACAGCTCAGTTCGTCTATTCGATAGGCTTCCGTGGAACCGTTGGCAAGAAACTTCGGCGGCACGATCGCTTCGAAACGGCAGTATTCAAGACACTGACCGCAGCCATCGCATTGTGCGCCAAGGATACGCGCCTTCTTGCCCGACTTGAATGGAGCACATTTGAATCTACGATGCGGCAGGACCAGGTGAAGGTTGGCCGCATCAACATCGCAGTCCACAATCACTGTTTTTCCGACCAACTGGGCGAAAGCGGCGGTAATACTTGTTTTGCCGGTGCCGCCTTTACCGCTGACAACTGCTAGTTCTAAAGCCATTAATTCGTCGCGAGATTAAGTTGTACATTTCGATCAGTTCGTACTCCAGCAAGGGCATCAGATCAAGGATCAACTGCCCTCGTGAATACCGCTCAGCTATTCCCCTATCAAAAGGAATCTTCAGGAGGATGTCGACACCCTCGGATTCACAGAAGCTCTCCGTAGCCCTGTTGCCGCCATCTGACCGGTTGATCACAACCGCGCAGGGTACTCCAGTTTTCCGGACCATCTTGATCGCAAGTCTTAGATCGTTCAGTCCGAACGGTGTCGGCTCCGTCACCAGGAGAGTGAAGTCAGAGCCTCGGACGGCCTCGACAGCAGGGCACGATGTTCCCGGGGGAGCATCCAGAATACTCAGGTCGGATTCCTCGCGCCCCGCCATTTGTCTTAGAACCCGGGTGATCGGAGGAGCCATGGCCTCGCCGACGTTCAGACGTCCCTCGAGGAACTCTACTCCCATGTTCCGTCCTTGATTGATCGTGCCGACGCGTCGTGCCGTTTCTGTTACAGCCGATTCCGGACAGACGTGAACACACGCGCCGCATCCGTGACAAAGCGAGGGGAAAACAGAAACCGAATCGCCCAGAATCGCCAGGGCGTTGAACTCGCAGATCTCAGTACAAAGCCCGCAGAGATTGCACTTCTCCTGATCGATTTCTGGCACCATAACACTGACTGGGATAGACCGTTGCACGTCCGGTTTCAGAAAGATGTGGCCGTTCGGTTCCTCCACATCGCAATCCAGGTACTGAACCGTTTTGCCTTGCTTCGACAAGGCAACTGCCAGATTGGTGGCAACCGTGGTCTTACCAGTTCCCCCTTTGCCGCTGGCGACGGCGATGACCTGGCCTCGATGAGACAACGGCTCAGATCCTTGTCATCTTCTGGCCGCACTCGGGACAATCGACTTCGGTGCAGGGTTCACCTGTTCGGTGCGGTACGGTAGCCCCGCAATTAGGACAAGTGCAAACACCACCAGGTCCTGCAAACCTACCTTGGCCCCGTCCAGCCCCTGTGCCGCGACCACCACGAGATCCGCGTGCCGGGCCCCGTCCCTGGCCACGTCCACCGCCCCCTAGACTTCTCAACATGATGTCTCTCCTTTCGAGATCCTCCCGGTGTCTTTCGGTTTCATGGTAATAGCTTGTTGGGGACAGACCTCTGCGCAGGTACCACAGCCATCGCACCTAGATGCGTCGACACGGATGGAATCGCCTTGCTCTATTGCTCCCATCGGACAGGAGTCGGCACAGATCCCGCATCCGATGCATTCCTCTGAAGCTACAAACGGAATGAGGTAACGCTTCACAGGTCCCTGGGAGGGAGGTTGAACCACATCCACGCGAGCGGGATCTGTGCCATCGGGGGCTGTGTGAGAGCTGGATGCTAGGGCGCTCGAACTATGTTCGAGTTTCGGTGGGTTCCAGCTACGGGGTGCTGGCGGACTCATTCTTCGACCAGATTTTCCAACGGGCCAGGGTGTTTGCTCTTCTCTTGTGGCACCGCTGTCCCGGTAGCATCTCCTGAGCACCCGCGTTCTGCCCCTGCCCTTGAAGGAGCCACGTCGTAGGGGTCCTGTTCCATCACCATTTGGCATCACGAGCCTCCTATCCGACTACCGCTGACTACATCCAGTGCCCTTCGACACTGGCATCATTCGCGAATTCTAGCTGACCCTGCTTAGTCAAATCAACAGCCTGCGAGACGGTCCCCTCAGACCAAATGATCATTTTGGCACCGGAGAGGCTAAGAGCCCTGAATGCTTTGGGACCGAAATTGCCGGCTATAACCACGTCAACATTCTCGGCTGAAACCAATTGAGCCGCCTTTACGCCAGCTCCCTGGGCAGCGGCTGCGCTCCGGCTATTCTGTAGAATGGCATACTGGCCGCTTTCAGTATCGAAAACCAGGAAACTGTGTGCTCTACCAAAGCGTGGATCAACTTGGCTTGTCGGGTCGGGACCCCTTGACGCTACAGCTATCCTCACGTTCGCTCCTTGCTCAAACGGGCGACAGGACTGGCCCTCGTAGTGGCATCCACCTATCGACTCGAGTTGAAATCTTTTCTTCCCTCAATACTAAAGCAGATGACGTGCCCATCAAGGGCATGGAGGGGCTAAGCCGTTATTGGTTTGATGGTTAGCGCGAGGTTGCGATGTGAGGGCCGCGACAATAACGTTGCGCCAGTGCAACACGACCGTCGCATTGTCGGACCAATGAGACGTTCATCGAGGTGAGGCTGCCTACTACACTCTTGAAAACGAACAAAAGGCTCTATGCTGCCAGATAGAAGTGTCTCAATAGCGCCCCGAAGGTTCTAACCACGTCCAACCGGGGGAGCTTTGTTATGCCTGCCAGTAATCTCAATGGACTCTAGCGCACTCCAATTGAGTAAGAAATTCACCCAACAATACGGTCCACCCGGCCAAGACGCATCAGGTGCGAGGGTCGAAGGGATGTCTCAATTAGGTTTGATGAAACTAGTTTCAGGATCATCCCCCATTGCAAGCGATGGGGCACCTGCGCGCGCATCCTTTATTCATTGCCGTCGCTTCTCACGGTAGTTCTCAAGGACAAGGCGCCGGGGCAGAGGCACCCTGGAACATATAGGCAATTAGATCATACAAATCGGAAATATCTGGTACAGCAACACCGTCGCCGTTGATGTCTGCTTGTGAAGTACAGGGCGACTCTGGACCACAAGCAAACATGAAGTTCACCAAGTAGACCAAATCTGTTATATCAGGACCGGCACCGTCATGGTTGATGTCGGCACGCAGCTCACAACACGATTCGTCACAGCGATCGCCTACGCCATCATCGTCAATATCGCTCTGATCGGTATTGGCAATAAACGGGCAATTATCATCCAGCTCCAGTACTCCATCACCGTCGCTATCCATCGCAGGATTCCAGTAGGCTAGATCGGCCGACGGCTTGATGCCTGCAAGGGCGAAGCTTCCCGCCACTACTAGTTTCGCATCGTAGACTGTCAAAGCGTAAACTCCGCCATCGATGCCCGAACCCAGAGGCGACCAGCTGGTACCATCCCAGGAAGCTATACGTTTGCTCCACACTCCCCCTGCCTCGTGGAAGACCCCTCCCACAATCAGATTCCCTTCGAAAGTCCCGATAGTGTGCACAGCGTTGTTCACTCCCTCCCCCAATGACAACCAGGAAGTATCAATCAGGTAAGCGATCCTGCTGATGCTCTCGCCACCAATATCAGTGAACTCCCCACCGGCAACCAGAGCGCCATTGAAGGTTGCGAGGGCTCGCACTCGGCGATCTAACCGTGAACCAAGAGAGGACCAGGACGAGCCGTCCCAAGATGCGATGTACTTCATATAAGTGTCGTTTACTCTGTCGAAATCGCCTCCGGCGATTAGTTTTCCATTGTACTCGGTCACTGCTCGGACCATGCGATTCGTGCCAAGTCCGAGTGGTGACCACGTAGCACCGTCCCAGGAGGCGATTCGATTCATTGCTGTTCCATCCACTGTCGTGAATCCGCCGGCTGCGATCAGGTTTCCATCGTAGACAGTTAGAGACAATATTATGCCTTGAATCCCTGGCCCAAGTGGAGACCAGTTGCTTCCGTCCCAGGCGGCTATGCAACCTGTAGTTGAGTCACCGGCAGTTGCAAAATCCCCCGCTGCTATCAACATACCATCGTACTCTACAAGAGCCCAGACGGTGGCATTTTCGTTGCCCCTGATACCCTTACCCAAAGGTGACCAACTACTCCCGTCCCAGACAGCGATGTTGCTCACAGTATCGTCTGCGGCTGAGAAGAATGCACCGGCAGCAACTAGACTCCCGTTGTATACCGTTACAGCTCTGACCAAGCCTCCCAGGCCTCCTACACCAGCTAGCGAGATTCCGCTATCCCAGTATGCATCATAAGGATCACACCGGGTGGGCTCAGCGCCAGACACTTGAGTAAAGCCGTGGCCGGTGATTGTATCGCCTGAACTTGACTTGTCAGTCGTTACATCTTCTGCCCAGGCAGACGGGACTAAGAAGGCCATGGCAAAGGTAAGAGCTACAATTAACCATCTCACATCATCCTCGCAGTCACTATCGTTGAGAATCTGGGGACCCGATCGAAGTCGAGCTAGTGCGCACACGAATACAATATAGGTAGGATACCCCATTTTACCAAATCGGAATATTCATTGGGAACGAGTCAGGTGGGAGCGAGCGTGGCTAAAACAATCGATGTGTCAATATCTTGAAAGCGAGATGAGGTCTCGCGAGCCGAGTTGTTGAGCCAGTTGCGAAATTCGTCCAACCGGGGGAGCTTTGTTGTGCAAGCTGCTGTGCAGCACATCGATATAAGCTCAGCCGCGGATCCTTTTTCCCACTACAACTCGTCACCTGTATTGTGTTCGTCAATGCGACAAGCCCGCACCGGTTGGCAGTGCCAAGCGCGACGGGCCAGCTCAATCCGGTTTTGCTTGACACCGACCAGGCGCAATGATTGAATGAAGTACATTCGGTTCCTTGGAGCGCCATATCCACGGGGGCAGTGTAGTATTGCAGATCATCAAG
>Ga0180436_10001736_pt1 | contig 21112 bp, 22 predicted proteins | sample SS_ome_2_FD_132434 | JGI IMG/M metagenome (GOLD analysis project Ga0180436, IMG submission 132434) | Hypersaline lake sediment archaeal communities from the Salton Sea, California, USA - SS_3_S_2 metaG | ecosystem: Environmental > Aquatic > Non-marine Saline and Alkaline > Hypersaline >...
CTGCGAACCGGGCCTCGCGCAAGCCCGCAAGTGCACCCTGCAGTTCCCCGATGCTCGCGGTCACCTGGCGCAATACCGCCTCTTCGTCGAGCGCACGATGCAGTATGGTCGTCAACGCCGTCCGTTCGAACGGCTTGGTCAGGTAGTAAAAGACTCCGGCCGCGATACCTTCGGCGACCTGCGCCGGCGACGCCGCCGCTGTCTGCATGATGACCGAGACCTGCGGCAGGTCCGGATCGTCGCGCATGGCCTTCATGAAGCCCATACCGTCCATGACCGGCATCATCCGGTCGAGCAGGATGGCGTCGCAGGGATTACCGTCCCGCAACCATTGCAGCGCCTCGCGCGCGGACTCGAAGCACGTCAGAGTCACGGGTTCCTCATCGAGATAATCTTCGAGCAGCAACAGGTTGGCGGGTTCGTCATCGATCGCGATCACGTGTTTGCCTGTGACCATGTCATACACTCCTTGCTGTTCTTGGTGGCGTGGTCATCGTTCGCACATCGGCAGGAAGACGAGGAACGTCGCGCCGCCACTGCGATTGGTACGGGCACGGATCGTGCCGCCATGGGCGTTGACGATCTCGCGGCAAATCGGCAGCCCGAGACCGGTGCCACCGGCCCCCGTCTTGGTACGTGAGCTTTGCACGAACTTCTCGAACACCATGTCGAGTTCCTTCTCATCGATACCGATGCCCTGGTCGGTCACTTCGATGCGCAATCCGTGCTGTGGTTCTCCTGGAACATTGTCGGACAGCCTTACCGTCACGGCGCCATCCTGGTGGCTGAACTTGATCGCGTTGGACAGCAGGTTGGCCAGCACCTGCGTCATGGACTTCCGATCCATCTTCTGCTCGCGCTCACTTCGTTCGTCCTCGACGACCAGGGCGATCCCTCGTGCTCGCGCTTGCTGAGCCATTTCCTCGAAGCAGGCCCGAACGAGTTCGGCGACATCGAGCGACTCGAACTCGAACGTCATGCGGCCGGCCTCGAGCTTGGCCAGATCGAGCAGGTCGTTGACCAGGGCCAGCAGGCGCCGGGCGCTCGCCTGGATCGTGCCGAGGTACTTGGCGCGACGTTCAGCGGGAAGAGCGTCGCCGCGCTGCTCGAGGGAATCGGACAGGCCGAGAATCGAATGCAGGGGCGAACGCAGCTCGTGACTGATGTTGGCGACGAACTCCGTTTTCATCGCATTGGCGGCTTCAGCTTCGCGGTACATGCGTTTCGCGAGATGCGTGACCCGCAGGTGGTTGCCGATCTGACGCATGTGCTGCCCGAACTCGGAATGCCACGGCTCCCAGGCTTCGCTGGTACCGCGCGTCTCTTTCAGGAAGGTCTCGAACGAGCGGCGCGGGCCGCTGCCGCCGGAACCGTCGGAGACCACCGCATGATCGGGGTCACCGCTCCACTTCATGGTGACCAGGCGATCACGGCGGAGCCAGGCGAATGTGTACTCGCTGTGATCCGAGAGGGAGAATGCGAATACCCCGCCGACACCCTCGACCAGGCCGGCAAGTTCGGGCACGTCGTGCACGAGGCGGTGCGTGCCGAAGATGCGGTTGTTCGTCACGCGCGGAGCCAGCGCCTCGACAAGGCGAACCCGCGCCTCGCGGGATAACAGCCGACCGCCCACGATACCGTCGGCGCTGGCGATGACGAGGTCGTCGGCGTCCATCACGGCGACCAGGCGGTCGAACTCGTCACGCGAGAGCCCTCGTTCACCGGTCTCGTCGGCCTGCAAGGACTCCGCGATGGCGCTGAACGACTGCATGCGCACCCGCGCCTTGGCCCGCTGCTCCTCGGCCTCGAGGGCCTGGAACCGGTTGACGTACAGCTCGACGAAGTGCTGCCCGGTGGCGAGAAGGCGGAAGTTGAGGTGACGCGGCGCGCGGAAATGAAGGCCGAACAGACCGATCAACTGGCCGTTCCGGACGACCGAGAACGAGCCCGACGCCCGCAGCCCCAGGTTACGCAGGTAGACGAGGTGCGATGGGGCCAGCCCACGCCACGTGGACATGGTGAGATCCAGCGGCGCGGCTTCGGCCCCCCCACCGATGATTGGCACCGGCTCGGCATCGATGTCGGCGACGAAGCGGAAACGGTTTGCCAGATAGAGTGTGCGCACGTTGCGCGGCACGTCCGAAGCGGGAAAGTGGTGATCGAGCAGCGATGTCATCGTGGCATCGCGGTCTTCCGCTGGCACGTGACCGTGTCCATCGCTTTCGAAATGACAGTAATAGACCCGATCGGCGCCGGTGATCAGGCGTAAGTGTCGGCAAGTTTCGGCGGCCAGCCGGTCGGACCCGGTCTTCTCCTGCGCGAGCACCTCGAGATAGTGCTGGATCAGGTGGAAAGGTACGCGCTCGGTACTCTGCTCGCGCGGCAACTCGAACTCCACGCACAAGCCGTCACCACTGCGATGGACGATCCCATCCCCGAGGTCACGGGCGTGCATGAACAGGGGCAGCGCAAGGCGCATGTGCGGGCTGCAAAGCTCGGCCGCGCAGCGCGTCAGCTCGCTTAGGGACGCCGGATCGAGCAGTTCCGCCGCCGTCAAGCCCAGGAGCTCCTCGACGGGGCGCCCGGCGACTTCGCCCACGTTCCGGCTCAGGCGCGTGACCCGGTGCTCGGCTCCCGTCAGGTAAAGCAGCGCGGCGTGTGACTGCACGCACTCGCTCTGCTCGGGCTTGATGCGTTCGCAGCGCGCTGCGAGCTGGCGCTGCGAAGCGGGCGTGACGGCCCGTGCCGGGTGCGCGGTAGCCTTCCCGCGAATTTCCTGCATGCGCTGACCTGTCCTTCCCTAGACCGAATGAAGGCAACCCCGGTATTAGCGACACCGGGCCGGTGAGCTTTAAGGAACCTTGAATAAGACCGGTCCGAGCAGTTCGTGTCCGCGCTGTTCCGGTTCAAGGCGCGAAGCGCACGCCATAGCGGACTATTGGGAAGATTCGTCACGCCGAAATCGGACAGCGCGGGCGCAAGGCGCCGGGGCATGGCTTGTTCAGGGGTTCCTTAACGCGCGCCGTCGCGCGGCGGCCCGGGGCCGCCCGGGCAAAGGCGGCGCAGACAGGCCTGGCGCCTCAGGCGCTGCCGCCCGGCGCCTGCCCGCTGCTCGCGACATGGGTTGCCTCGAGCGCCGTATCGAGCAGTTCGCGGGCGAGCCGCGCCGTGACTTCGGGCGGCGCGTGGATCATCGTCGCGCGCAGCGCGAGCGCCATCGCGAGTGACTGCAGCACGTCACCGTTGGCGTAGGCCTGCTCGCCGGTGACCGCGTGGGTAACCGTATCCAGCGTGCGCGTGAGCAGCTCGGCAGTGTGCGCGGAGTTGACGGTCTCGGGATGCAGGGGAAAACGCACTTCGAGTCCGTCGCCCGTTGCGGTGCGGGTCGTGAAAGGCAGGATGGCGGGATTGGCCATGGCGGGTTCCTCCTCGACCGCTCCCGACCGCGGCGGATCCGGGCCGGTGCGGCCGTCTGCTGGGCACGCCGCCGCGCGCGCCGGGCGGCTTCTGGATGGAGCCCGGGCGTATCACGCAGTGGATGTGCGCCGGCGGCGATGGCACCAGTGTCGCGAGGTGGGCCGTCGCGCGCAAGCCGCTAGCGCACCGACCGCCCGTCGCGGGTTCGACAACTGAACGTCACCGCGCGCACGAAGCGCACAGCGATGACCTCGTCATCCGCGGTCTCTTCGGCGGCATCACGCGCCGCTGCCGCGGTCTCGGCGAGCAGCGTGATTTCCCGGCAAGAGCCATGGTCGTCAGCCAGGGTAACCGCGTATTCGTTCACGGATGTGCGGCGCCGCGACTCACAGGCCCAGCAGGTCGGCGTAGCGCTGGCGATGGAACGCGGCGTCGCCGAACGTCTGCTGCGCGACCCGGGCGCGCTTCAGGAACAGCCCGATCTCCTCGGCATCGGTCATGCCGATACCGCCGTGCAGCTGCACCGCCTCGCTGCTGACGAGTTCGAGCGTCTCGCAGGCCTTGCTCTTGGCGAGACTCGCCAGCGCGGCGACGTCGTCGTGCCCGCCATCGAGCGCATCGAGCGCGGCGAGCACCGCCGATCGCGTCAGCTCGAGTTCGCAGAACATCAACGCTGCACGATGTTTCAGCGCCTGGAAACTTCCGATCGGGACGCCGAACTGCTCGCGCAGCTTGAGATAGGCGACGGTCCGCTCGAAAGCCTCCTGCGCGGTGCCGAGCATTTCCGCGGCGAGGCCGGCCCGTGCTCCGTCGAGCACCCGCTCGAGCAGCGGCCAGGCCCCGCCCACCGGCCCGAGCACGGCATCGGCGCCGAGCGCGACATCGCGCAGCGTTACGCGCGCCGCGTTGCGCGAATCGACCATGCGCATGCGTGCGACCTCGAGCCCCGGCGCATCGGCCGTCACCAGGAACAGCGTCAGGCCGTTCACGGCGTTCACGTCGCCCGCCGTGCGCGCGACGACGATCAGGTGATCGGCGACGTGACCATCGAGCACGAAGGTCTTGCTGCCGGCGAGGCGGTAACCCTGGCCGTGCGGCGTGGCGCGGGTGGCGATGGTCGTCGGCGCGTGGCGCGGCTGCTCGTCGAGCGCGAGTGCGAGTACGCAATCGCCGGCCGCCACCGCGGGCAGCACGGCGGCCTGCTGCGCGGCGCTGCCCGCGGCGAGCACCAGCGGTGCGCCGACCAGCGCGGTAGAGACCAGCGGCGAGGCCGCCAGCGTGCGTCCGGACGACTCGAGCACCTGGGCCAGCCCCTTGTATCCGAAACCGGCGCCGCCGTGCTCCTCGGGCAGCAACACGCCGGCCCAGCCCATGTCCGCCATCTCGCGCCAGGCGTCGGTATCGAAACCGTTGGCATCGTCGACGTCACGCAGCTTGCGCAGCGCGCTGACCGGCAGCCGTTCACCGAAGTATTCCTGCGCGCCACGCCGCAGGATACGCTCTTCTTCGTTCAACACGAGGTTCATGACTGTCTCCTCAATCGGGCAGGCCGAGCACGCGCTTGGCGATGACGTTGAGCTGGATCTCCGAGGTGCCGCCCTCGATCGAATTACCTTTCGAGCGCAGCCAGGTGCGGCAGATGTCGAGTTCCTCGCTGCTGAACCCGTCGCCCTCCCAACCCAGCGCCTGGGCGCCGGCACATTTCAGGATGAGTTCGAACTTGGCCTTGTTCTGCTCGGTGCCGTAGTACTTGAACATCGACGACACGCCGCCCGAGGCCATGCCGGCTTCGCTCTCCTGCGCCGCGCGGCGCATGGTCAGGCCGAACGCCCGGTCGTTCATGACATGGCGCGTGACCGCGTCGCGCAGCAGCGGATCGCCGATACGGCCCGAGCCGTCGTCGAGGTAACGCTTGGCGATGACGTCGACCGGCGGCACGGTGCCGCCGATGGTTCGGCCAATCTCCGCGATCATGCCGCGCTCGTGCTGCAGCAGTTCCTTGGCTATCGTCCAGCCGCCGTTGAGCTCGCCGACGAGGTTCTCCTTGGGCACGCGCACGTCGGTGAAGAAGGTCTCGCAGAACACCGAGGCGCCGCTGATCAGCGTGATCGGACGCGTCTCCACGCCCTCGCTCGCCATGTCGAAGAGGATGAAACTGATGCCACCGTGCTTGACGCTGGTGTCGGTGCGCACGAGGCAGAAGATCCAGTCGGCCTGGTCAGCGTAGGACGTCCAGATCTTCTGCCCGTTGACCAGGTAGTAATCGCCGCGATCCTCGCAGCGCGTCTTCAGCGCCGCCAGGTCCGAACCAGCGCCGGGTTCGGAATAACCCTGGCACCAGCGGATCTCACCGCGCGCGATCTTCGGCAGGTGCTCGCGCTTCTGCACCTCGTTGCCGTACTTGAGCAGCACCGGGCCGAGCATCCAGATACCGAACGAGGACAGCGGCTGGCGGCACTTGAGCCGCGCCATCTCCTCGCGCAGCACCTGCGCCTCGTCGGCCGACAGGCCGGCACCGCCGTACTCACGCGGCCAGGTCGGCACGGTCAGGCCGCGCTCTGCCATGCGCGCGAGCCACAGTTTGCTGTCGGGGTTGTTGAACACGGCATTGCGCCCGCCCCACACGCGCTCGTTGTCGGGCAGGGGAGTGCGCATCGAAGCCGGGCAGTTCGCCTCCAGCCAGGCGCGCGTTGCGGCGCGGAACTCGTCCAGGGTTGCTGACACGTTCTAACTCCTCCTCGGGCCTGGCCCGCTACGGTGCCGATGGCCGACGGCGGCCGGCACCTTGAAAGTCCACGCCGCGCCGCGAGCCATTTGCGAGCGGGTCGGCGCAGCCGCGCGAGACATCGCGCACTATCGACGCTGCCGCAGTTGCTCGCGGTCGCGGCGTCCGCGCATGACCGGGCACGTCAGCGCAGGAATCCGCTGACCAGCGACATGAACTCGTCGAACTGGTCATGATGGAGCCAGTGCCCGGCCTGCTCGATGGTCTCGACCCGCGCGTTCGTGAAGTGCTTCGCGCGCCCGTCGCCGAGCGGGTTGGAAGCGAAACTCTCGGCCCCGTAGACGAGCAGCGTGGGACAGGTGATGCGGCTCCACAGGTAAGCGACTTCGTCCGCCGGCATGTCGTAGGCCGGCCACGAACGGACGTAGTTGTCGAACTTCCACGAGTAGGTTCCGTCCTCGTTCTGATTGACACCGTGGATGGTCAGGTGACGCGCGCGCTCGGGTGAGAGATGCTTGTTCTCTTCCTGCATGCGCTGGTAGGCCTCTTCGATCGACGCGTAGCGGCGCGGCAGGCGCCCGGACAGGCGACGCTTCTCGGTGATCCAGTCGCGCAGACGCTCGTCCAGGCCGATGGCGTCGCGTTCGGCGAGCTTTGCCGGTGAGAAACCGAGCCCCTCGATCGCGACCAGCTGGCGCACGGTCTCCGGGTAACAACCGGTGTAGCGCAACGCGATGTTGCCGCCCAGCGAGTGTGCGACGATGCTGACCGGCGCGAGCTTCTGCTGATGGATGAGCTGGGCAAGATCATAGATGTAGCTCTCCATCGTGTAATGACCATCGGCCGACCATTCGCTGTCGCCATGACCGCGCAGGTCCGGGGCGATCACGTGCCACTCCAGACGCAGTGCCTGCGCGACCCAGTCCCAGTTGCGGCAATGGTCGCGGCCGCCGTGCAGCAGCAGCAGCGGGGGCGCCTCGGGATTGCCCCAGTCGACGTAATGCAGGCGCAGGCGCTGCGAGAAGTAGGTGTGCGAGGTGGGGCCTGGGGTGCTGTCGGTCATGACGGATCTGCGTTGCCGGGGACGATGCGGGAGTGCAAATTTATCAGGTCGGCGCATGCCGTGCGTCGAGCGCGCGACGCACGGCCGCGTGGCGCGTACGCGTCAGCGGGTAGCGCCAGATGAACGCGACCGAGGCGACGAAGAAGAGCTCCGGCACGAGACAGAACGACAGCTTCAGCGCACCGAGCCCGGTACCGGCAACCGGGTCGAATCCGAGCGACTCGACCAGCGGCAGGACCACGACCGCGGCCAGCGCCACGGCGAGCTTGTCGGCCATGCCCCACAGGGCCATGAACAGCGCCCCACGCTGGGCGCCGCTGGCCAGTTCATCCTCGTCGATGACATCCGCCGCCATCGAGGGTCCCAGCACCGGTACCACCGGTGCGAGCAGGCCCGTGAACGCGGTCAGCAGCGCGTAGAGCTGCCAGGCACCGGGCGGCAGGGCGAGCACGAGAGCGAACAGCGCAATCTGCGCCAGCGAGCAGCCGGCGACCATGCGATGCTTCTCGAAACGCGGCGCGAAGCGCACGACCAGGGGCGTGCCGACGAGTTGCGCGAGGAGATAGACCAGCAGGATCAGCGGCCACTGCGCCTGGTTCGCACCGAGATAGGCGGTGGCGAAGAAGATGAACAAGGTGTTGATGGCGTGCCAGCCGATCGCCGCGCAGACGCCCGCGAGCAACAGGTGGCGGAAAGCGCGGTTGGCCAGGATCAGGGCGAGACCGCCGCGCAGGTCGACGCGCCCGCGCTGCGCGAAGCGCGGTTGCGGGACGTTCGCGAGCAGCCATGGAATGCTCACGGCGAGCAGCGCGATGGTCAGGCAGGCGAGCACGCGCAGGGTCGGTGCCAGGCTCTCGGATGCGCCACCGGCGAAGCCGGCAAAGCCGGCCGCGGCGAGCAGGGTGACGAGCAGCGGGGCGAGGATCGCGAGCAACGCGCCGAGCAGATTACCCCAGGTGCGTGCGCCGCTGACCCGCGAGCGCTCGTGGTAGTCGGGCGAGATCTCGGCGACCCAGGCGCCGAGCGGAATCCCGATCAGCGTCCAGCCGAGGTAAAGCACGGCAAAGCTCACGGCGACGTATCCCAGGCCGGGCGCCGGCGGCGGCACGAATACCGCCCAGGTCGCCGCCGCCATCACCGGCAGGCCGAGCGCGATCCACAGGCCCCGTCGGCCGAACCGTGCGGGGGTGCGGTCGGACAGGGCGCCGATCAGAGGATCGGTGACGACGTCGGTCAACCGGATCAGGGTCAGCACGACGCCGAGGCCGGTCAGGCCGAGCCCGAGCTCGCGGGCATAGAACGGCGCCAGGTACAGCGCCACCGGCAGACCGCCGGTCGCCAGCGGCACGCTGAGCAGGCCGAACGCGAACAGCTCGCGCCGACCCAGCCGCGCGGCGCCGCGCGCAATGCTCACTGCGGCGCCATTTGCAGCGTCGTCAGCTCGGTGACCAGAACGTCCACCGCGTAGCGTGCCCCGGCGGGCACGGCGGCACCCGGTGTCATGATGGAAGCGAAGCCCTTGAGTTCACCCGGCAGGACCAGGTCGGGCACCTCGACGCGGCGATCGCGCGAGAAGTCACCCCCCGACCAGCGCCAACTGTGGCGCACGCGCAGCACGATGTTGCGCACCGGGACGCCGCCGACGTTGCGTACCACGCCGGCCGCCTTGCCCGACTCAATCGTCTCGGCATCGACCGCCACGTAGGCGCTGAAATCGGGCAGGCCGCGCTGGCCGGCGGCCGGTGCCGCGAGAACCAGGACGAGCAGGGCGAGCATCGAACAGGTCGGCGTGCGGTAGCGCCGGTAACGGGGTCGCGTGCGCACGTGTCGCTCCTATTGCAGGGTATCAGTGCCCGCGGACTGCGCGCTGGGTGGGGCGAACATCTCGCCGACGTCGACGGCGTCGAAACGATACTGCTCGCCGCAGAAATCGCAGCCGACCTCGACCTGCGCCTGCTCGGCGATGATGTCCTCGACCTCCTCGCGCCCCAGCGCGAGCAGCATGCCGCGCACGCGATCGCGCGAGCAGGAGCAGCGGAAATCGACCGCGCGCGGCGCGTAGCGCATCACGCTTTCCTGCCAGAACAGGCGATGCAGGATGGTGTCGGCATCCAGCGTGAGCAGCTCCGTGCTGGTCAGGCTGCTACCCAGTGCGGTGATGCGCTCGAAGTCCTCGTGGCGCGCCCAGGGATCGTGCGCCGTACCTTCGCCGGCCGGCATGCGCTGCAGCATCAGGCCCGCGGCGACCTCGTCGTTGGCCGCGAGCACGAAGCGGGTCGCGAGCTGCTCGGACTGCAGCATGTAGTACTCCAGCGCATCGGCGAGCCGCGCCATGGCCTGGCCACCGTCATCGGACAGAGGCACGACACCCTGGTAGGGCAGCTTGCCGGCCGGGCGGTCACGTGGATCGAGCGTGATCGCGCAATGCCCGCCGCCGCCGACGTTGACCAGGCCGGCCAGCGTGGCGTCGGCGGCGACCTCGTCGACGACCTGGGCGGTCGCGCGGAAGTTCAGCCCCGAGGTAACCTCGGCCACGGCCAGGCTGACCGGGCCGTCGCCCTTGAGCTGCAACACCAGCGCGCCGTCGAACTTGATCCCCGAGCGCATCAGCATGCCGGCCGCGGCCATCTCGCCGAGCAGCAGGCGCACCGGGGCGGGGAAGGCACCGACCACGGCGCGGCGACGCAGCGCCTCGCGCCAGCTCGTCGTGAGGCGCACCAGCGCGCCGCGCACGGGTGCGCCGTCGAAAGAGAAGCGGTGGAGGTCACCGGAGCTCATGGTCGGAGCCGATACCTGGGCAGGAAACAGACACGATTATCGCAACGCATCGGATCGGGGGGCAAACCCGCCCGCTGCCGCGCGGGCATACTCGCCGACGCTCAACGTGACGCGCTACGACACCGGGGCCGCGGCGGCACGTGCCACCAGGCGAGCCCGACGAGCAAGGCGAACGCGGTATAGGCGACCGCGAACATCCACGCCGGCGCATCGTAGTAGAGCAGGTGCTGTATCCAGTGAGCGAGGAAGCCGCCGGCGTAAGTCGCGTCTCCGGCCCGCGCGCGCAGCGCCATCTCTAGGGTCGTCAACGGACACACCATCCCGCGCCAGGACTGCAGTACGACCACGCCGATCGCCGCAAGGTGAGCGAAGCGCAGGCAGCGATTGCGCACCCAGCCCCAGCCGCGGGCCCCACCGAGCAGCACGAGCGCCAGGCCGGCCACCACGAACACCACGAAGGCCGCATGCACGACGAGCAGGGCATCGGCTGCGAGGCGACTGGCGAGGGCATGATCCATGGGTTCGCCGCGCGCCGCTCAACGCCTCACCGCCGCGCCTCAATTGCTGCGCTCGCAAGGCACGTAGCGGCCGTTCTCGAAGCCCGCGAACAACTGCTCGAGCCACGGATGCTCGACCGGCGTGCCGGATTCGTCTGCCACGAGGTTGCGCTCGGCGACGTAGGTCGCCTGGTCTGCGCCATCGACGAGCACCCGGTACCAGGGCTGATCCTTGGGTGGTCGCGTGCGCGCCACCGCTTCGTACCATTCGTCGCTCAGGTCGAAACGTGCATCGACGTCGACGACCACGCCGCGGTAGTCGAACAGCCGGTGCTGGATGACATCACCGGGCGCGAAGTGGGGGTGGGCAATCCAGGGAGTCGCCGTCATGCCTGCTCTCCATCGAGGGTCACGAATCATTCTGACCGGATTCGCCCGGCGACGTTCCGCGCCGCGACGGGCACCCACATGCCGGACAGTTGCGCCACAATAGCAGCATCGCAGTTCGCGTTCTCGAGGAGACCCGCATGCCGACCCGCAGCCCGTCTGGCACCGTCGATGCCGACGGCGTGACGCGCGCACGCCGCCTGCTGGCGCGCGAGCGCGTGCAGGTGCCGCGCCTGGCGGAGTTGTACAAGCTGCTCGCCAACCCCATGCGCTTGAAGATCCTGCTGGCATTGAGCGAAACGCAGCGATTGTGCGTGGGCGACCTCGCCCAGGTGCTCGACCTGAGCATCGCCGCCACCTCGCAGCAACTCAAGATTCTGCGTCAGCACGGCTGGCTGCGCGCCGCCGCCGAAGGCCGGCTCGTCTACTACGAACTCACCAGCAGCGGGCTGCGCGATGCGCTCGCCGGCGATTTGTTGCTGCTGCGCGAAGCCACTCGCTGAAGCGTTGCCCGCCGCGGCTGGACATCGGCGACGGGCCTGCTAACATTCAATCATTATCGAAAATTAATGAATGTTATCGATGACCTCATCTGCCTGCAGCGTCACCCCCTGCGGACCAGCTGCCGACAGGCGCGCCTGGTGCCTCCTGGTCCTCGCCATCTCCGGCGAAATCGCCGGCGCCCTCGCGTTGCGCTTCAGCGCTGGATTCAGTCGTCTCGCGCCGACGCTGTTCGCGCTCGCATCGTTCGCCCTCGCCCTGTACCTGGTGAGCCGCGTGATGCGTTCGCTGCCGGTCAGCATTGCCTACCCGATCTGGGCCGGCGGCGGCACTGCCGGCGTCGCGCTGCTCGGCGTCCTCGCGTTGGGTGAACCCGTCACCGGCCTCAAGGTGCTCGGCGTGGGGCTGGTCATGGCCGGCGTCGTGCTGGTGAATCTGGTCAGCGAGAAGCGCAGCGGCTGTTGACAGCGGGAGGATAGGTATCGTGCATCCGCTACTCTCGGAAGCCTGGTTGCTGGTCGGTGGCGCCATCGGCGCCGAGACCCTGGCCGCGCTCATGCTGCGCGCGAGCGACGGTTTCACCCGTGCATTGCCAACGCTGGCCGCGCTGGCGGCATTCGCAACAGCGTTCTACCTGGTCAGCCTCGCGCTCGTCGAACTCCCCGTGAGCAGCGTCTATCCGGTATGGGCCGGCGGCGGTACTGCCGCCGTGGCCCTGCTCGGCGTCGCCGCGCTCGGAGAGCGCGCGCATGTGCTCAAAGTGACCGGAATCGTGCTCGTCGTGGCCGGCATCGTCACGCTCAATCTCGCCACCAGCACGGTGGCCTGACGCGCAGGGCGCGACCGCGTGTTCGCCTACCTGCGCTACTTCGGCACCCACCTGCTGGTCGCCGCGGCGACCGCGGGGCTGCTGCTCGGCGGATGGTGGAGCTGGCTCGGACTACTCACGGGTATTGTCGGGTGGATTGGTGGCGACGCGCTGTCCGCACCCGTCGCGACCCAGCGTCCCGGCTATCGGCATCGCCGGGTCCTCGACGCCGCCTTGTACAGCCTGCTGCCGCCGCTGGTCGTCCTGTCCGTGGTGTTCGCGTGGTCGCTCGCCGAAAGCGACCTGTTCGGCATCGGCCAGGCGCTCGCCGGCATGACCGGTTACGACGCGCTCGCGGCACGCGCCGCGACAACGTTCGTCGATCACCTCGGCGCGAGCTGGTCCTTCGCGCTCGCGATTGCCATGGCAGGCATCCTCACCGCGCACGAGCTGTTACACCGTCAACACGATCCGCTCGCGCTGGCGGTCGGCCGTGCGATGCTCGCGATGGCCTTCAACGCGACGCTCGAGGTCGCGCACGTCTTCGGTCACCACAGCGAGGTCGGGACGCGCGCCGACCCGGCGACGGCGCGGCGCGGTGAGGGCGTGTACCGCTTTTTCGTGCGCTCGACGCTGGGCCAGATCGGGCAAGCCTGGCGCATCGAACGCACGCGCCTCGCAGCGCGGGCGCCGCCGTGGCGCTGGCTGAACAACCGGGTCATGCGCGGCTTCGCTCGGTCGGGACTGGTTGCCACCGCCTTCTACGCTGCCGGCGGCGGCGGCGCGCTGGGCTGGTTCCTGGTCGCGTCGACGTGGAACAAGCTGCTGTTGGAGGCGCTGAACTACATGGAACATTACGGGCTGGTCCGTGTCGCCGGCACGCCGATCGAGCCACGCCACGCGTGGGACTCCGTCAGCGCCTTCAGCCACGCGGCATTGTTCAACCTGCCCTGGCACGCCGATCATCATCACCGCAGCACCGCGCCTTTCCCCGAGCTGGGACCCAGCCCGGATGCACCGCGCCTGGGCCGGGGCTACCTGGCCACCCTGCCGATCGTGCTCGTGCCACCACTGTGGCGGCGCGTCATCGCACCACGACTGGCGTACTGGGACGCATCACTGGCGACGCCCGCCGAGCGCGCGTTGGTCGATAGCCGCTGCGCTGACAACGCCGCGACCGGATCGGGCTGAGCGTGACACCGCGCGGCGCGGCACCGCTTTCCGCGGTCGCGCCCGCTTGCATAGAATCGCGCAACACCATCGCGCCCGCTTTCATGCAGCTCACCAACACCCCGCGGCATTACGGCTGGGTCGCGCGCATCGCGCACTGGACCAGCGTGATGCTGGTCGCCTGGCTCTACCTCGACGTCAGCGGACTCGACGTGCCGCCCAAGGTGCAGGTGCGCGACGCGGTAGTCGCCGCCCACGCCCAGGCCGGCCTCGCACTGCTCGCACTGATGTGCGCGCGGCTGGCCTGGCGATGGGGCAATCCGAACCCCGTCCACCGCTTCCGGCTCGCGCCCTGGCGCCGCGCGCTGGCGCTCGGCGTCCACCGCAGCCTTTACGTGATGGTCATCGGTCAGTGCCTCGCCGGCCTCGTCGCGCTGGCGGCAAGCGGCGCCGCGGTGCCGCTGCTGGGCCGCATCGGCACCGCCGATACAACACTGGCCGCAGCCGCGCGCGCCTGGCACGAGGGCTTCGCCACCGCGCTGTTGCTGCTCGTGCTGGTCCACGCCGGCGCGGCGATCGCGCACCAGATCGCGAGCGTCGGCGAGATAGCTGTCGACTAGCAGCCTGTCGGACTCAGGCAATCGTCGCGAGCATGGTGGGAGGGCGAGTCCAAGTGAACACGATTTCGAGGCGCATAGTCGTTCTATGTAACGAGAAATCGGGTTGATTCGTGCCGCCCTCCCGCCAGCGCAGTAGATTGTTCCTCAGTCCGACAGGCTGCCAGGGCCACCCGCCAAGCGCGGCCGCGATGCGCCCGCGGCCCGGCACATCACGACGCACCGGGATTCAGATTTTCCCGTCGAGCCCCATCTGGTAGTACTTGTGCACGATCTCTTCCTGGTGCTCGAGCAGCCAGTCGATCGAGGGCTCGTTGCTCATCGCCTTGTGGATGGCCTTGGCGGTGGCCTCGCGATGGATGTCGAACAAGGCCTTGTGGTCGAGGTTGTCGTCTTCCGCGACGCTCGGATTCAGCCACACCGACACAATGATACCGAGGTCGTTGACCTTCTCGCGCGGAATATCGCCGGCGCGCACGGCATCGAGCACCCCGTTCGCGATGGCGCCCTGCACCGTACCCATGAGGATGTTCGTGTAACGGCTGTTCTTGACCGTGACCTTGCTCACCATCAGCGTTGCCGGACGGACCATGACGTCGGTGTTCATGATCGCAAGCACGCGTGAGTGTCCCTTGACCTGGTCTCCGAGCAGGTTGCCGAAAGCGATGCCCATGGGACCATCCATCTCGCCGATCGCGACCTCGGGCTCGGCGGCCGTACCCGGAGGGCCTCCGGCAACGAGGCATTCGCCGACGCGCATGACTATCTTCTCGCTCATCTTCTTACAGTTCTCCTTGCATTGCGGGCCGCCGTGCACGACCGCGTAGCCCGGGGACGGTAATCGCCGCCTCCGGGCGAGTCAACGTGACGCCGCCGCGCGCCGCGGCCGGTGCGCGCCGCGGAGCGCGCGATGCCTCAGACCAGCAGCGGCTGCTGCAGGGCGCCGGCCAGCTCGCAGATCAACAGGATCCAGCTCGTCAGCGCGATGATACCGGCGGCGAGCGCGCGGCGCTTATCGGGGGTTTGTTCGTCTTGCATCATGTCGGTTGCTCCGATGGGCTGCCGGGCAGCGGGAACCGCAGCCTCGACCATCCCGCGGCGCCCGGCGCTCCGCTTCCTGCGCCCGCATCGGCCTGTCGCTGTGCGAATTCGATGCACCGGGACGAACAGGCCGTGCGGGCGACTTGCGTCACCCGCACGCGTTGCCGAGAATGCGCGGCGACCGTCCAACGCCCATGATCAGGGAGCCGCCCATGTCCTTTCTCGCCGATGCCGCCCTGCAACAGCGCTTCGTCGATGCGCTCAACGCCAACGAGGCCTTCTCGACCCAGGCCGCCGTTTTCGATGGCGCGATCCAGATCGAGGTCGACGATGACTGCCTGTGGTTGAAGATCTACAAGGGACGCGTGATCGACCACCAGACCACGCCCTCGCCGTTCGGCTACACGTTCAAGCTGCACGGCCCGGAGGCCTCGTGGCGCATGCTGCTGTCGGGCGAACGCCTGTGGGCCGACCTGACATTTCCCGGTAAACGGCGCTTCGATGACGACCCGCGCCTCGAGCGCGTCGGCGAGCTGAGCGCCGACATCCGCATCGAAGGCAACCTCGTCGAGGCCGGGCGCCTGACCGAGGCGACGTTCGAACTGGCCTATACCCTGCGGAGCGTTGCGGCCTGAGCCGCGCGCCCGCCCATCGCGCAGGAGAAGCATCCCATGGCGACCCCCGAAGACATCACCGGCCGCTACATCAACGTCGACGGCACGCGCACCTTCTACGACGAGCTCGGCGAAGGCCGGCCGCTGGTGTGCATCCATACCGCGGGCGCGAGTTCGCTCGAATACCGTTACATCCTGCCGCTGTATGCCGAGCATGGCTTCCATGCCTATGCGCTCGACCTGCCCGGGCATTCGCGCTCCTACCCGGTGAACTGGCGCCAGCATCGCTCGATTCACGAGCACGCGGAGTTCGTTTACGCCTTCGTGCGCACCCTCGGTCTCGAGAACCCGGTCATCACGGGCTGTTCGATCGGGGGCAACATCACGCTCGACTACGCCGCCAACCACTGGCGCGAGATGGCCGCCGGCATCGCCATGGAAGGCCTCGGCCGCTCGCCGACCTTCCCCTGTCCGAGCCACGCCGTGCATCCGTCGTGGGCGCCGGGCTGGCAGGACATGATGGAACGCGCCGCGATCGAGTCACTGGGGCGCAATACCGCGCCGGCGTTGGTCGAAGAACTGCGCTGGCAGCACCGCAACGCGCAGGTCAGTGCGGTCGGCGACCTCGAGGGCTGGTCGCAGCACGACGTGCTCGCGCGCCTCGGCGCGGTCGAGTGCCCGTTGATGGTGTTGCGCGGCGAAGACGATTTCTGGGTGCCGAAGGAACTTGTCGACGAGACCGTCGCCGCGCTGCCCAAAGGTGAAGGACTGCACCTGCCGGATATCGGCCACTACCCGATGTTCGAGGATCCGGCGCGAATTGCCGACATCACCGCCGACTTCTGCCGCCGCCACGGCCTGCTCTGAGGCCTCCCCGGGAAAAAGGGGCGGTCGGTTCCCCTTCCCCGCAGCAATCAGTCGATCGCACCGGCGGCGCGCAGCGCGGCGATCCGCTCCGTGCTGCAGCCCGCCGCGGCGAGCAGCTCGTCGGTATGCTCGCCGAGCGCCGGTGCCGGCCGTCGCACCCCGTTGGGCTCGCCGGCGAAGATCGCCGGCGGCCGTGCCTGGCGCAGGCGACCGCCCTGCGGGTGCTCGTACTCGATGATCGACGCGTTATGCGTCACGCGGGGATCGTCGAACACATCCTCGAGCCGATTGGTCTTGGCGCAGGGTACGCCGGCGCCGTCCATGCGACGCACGATCTCGTCGCTCGCCAGGCGCCGCGTGGCCTGCTCGAACGCCGTGCACAACGCATCGAAGTTGGCGAAACGATCGCCGAGCGTGCGGAAGCGCGGGTCGGTCAGGGGCGCGTCGATCTCGAGCTGCTCGCAGGCGGCCTGGAACTCGCCGTCGCCGACCACCACCAGCGTGACGTAGCCGTCGGCACTCTCCAGCACGCGGTAGAAGTCCGAGATCAGCGGCCTGGCGACGAACGCCTCGCCCGGGTCGAAGCTCGCGTTCCAGTACACCTCGGGCCACAGGAACGCGAGACTCGCATCGAGCATGGATAGCTCGACGTGGTGGCCACCTGTCGTGCCGCGGGCTCGCGCGAACAGCGCCGCGGAGATCGCCTGCGCCGCGGTCAGCGCCGCGACCTTGTCGCTGACGATGGTCTTCATCAGGGCCGGCCTGCCGTCCTCGCCCTGCACCGCGGCACAGCCCGAGACGCATTGAATGACCGGGTCATAGACGCGCTGGTGCGACGCGGGCCCGCTCGCACCGAAACCGGAGATCGACACGTAGATCAGGTCAGGATGCGCGGCGTGCAGATCGGCGAAACCGTAACCGTAGCGATCGAGCGCACCGGGCCGCGAGTTCTGCACGAAGACGTCGGCCGAGCGGATCAGCTCGAGCAGCGGCTCGCGCAGCTCGGGATGCTTGAGGTCGACCGCCATCGAGCGCTTGTTGCGGTTCATGTACGCGTTGTAGCCGGTCACCCCTGCGCGACTGCCGCCGACGTGGCGCGAGGGATCGCCGGTGCCACGCGCCTCCAGACGAATCACGTCTGCGCCCTGGTCGGCCAGCATGCCGGTGGCCATCGGACCGGCCGCGTTGGTGGTGACTTCGATGATGCGGACGCCCGCCAGTGGTTCCATGACTCTGCCTTCCCCCGGGCGACCGAACGGACGCCGTCACAGTGCGCAGTCTTCCGCGCCCGACCGCATGCCGTCAAACACCACCGATGGGCCGGGGCGGGCGGCGGACTCAGCGGCGGCGGCGCGCGAGCAGCCCGCCGCCGAGCAGCGCGAACAGCAGACCGCTGCCGGGCAGCGGCACGGCCGACGGCGTACGTTCGAGCACGACGAGTTCGGCAACGATGCCGGTAGGGTGGCCGAGCGGCAGCCCGGTACCGAGGAACAGGCGACCGCCGCTGGCGTCGAAGGCGATACCACCGGGCACGCTGGTTTCGGTGAACCAGCCGCCCACCGCGGTTTCGGACAGCACCGCCCCGCTCACGGCGTCGATTTCGAGCAGTACCTGGCGGTCGGTGTCGAAGCCGACTGCGTGGCCGCTCAGGGGGTCGAAGGCCAGCCCGCTGAGGTTGGGATTGACGCTGGCCCCGGTAATCGGCAACGAACCGAGCACGCTGCCCGTGGCTGGGTCGAGGCGGCGCAGGAAATCCGGCTCGAACGTGAGCGGTTCGCGGTCGACGACCCACAACGCGCCGCTGGCATCGAAGGCCGCGCCGGCGTATGCGCGCGGATCGATGCCCAGCGTACGCACCGTCGTGCCGGCGGTATCGGTGACGCCGGCGACGACGTCGCGGAAGGCCGAGAAAAGGTAGAGCTCGCCGGCCGTGGCATCGAAAGCCACCGCGTCGGGGCCGAGAAAGATGTTCGCCGCCGAGGCGTCGAAGTCGACCGAAGCGAGCCCGCTGAGCGGATTGATGCGCGCAACGCGATTCGTGCTGCCGGGCCCGGGAGCGAAGAACGAACCGGCCGCATCGGCGATCCAGAGTTCGCCGCTGGCGGGGTCCCAGGCGAGACCGCCGACGCCGCCGAAACCGAGCGAGCCGATATCGCTGACCTGAACCAGCGCGAGATCGAGTGCGGCGCGAGCCGGCGCGACCAGGAGCAGCGCGCTCAGCGCACAAGTGACGGCGAGCATCCGCCGTGACGTCGAGCCTGGGGTCATCGTCATGGTCCTCCCTGAACGGATATTGGTCTGACTCGGGAGAGCATTTAACACATCCGCCCGCCACATGCCGAGAAACCAGCCACGCCCGACGCGATCGCCAGGCGGCCGCGCCCACCGGGCACGGCGGCTGGATGACAGTCAATATCGTCACGCGGCGGCCGCTATCGAAGGACATGGGGAGTCCGTCGTTCATCTCGGGAGACATCCCGCCGCTGCGGCCGGCGGACCTGCCGCGTCCGCCCGCGGGCGCCCTGGCCGTATTGCGCGCATGCGCCGACGAGAGCGCCGAGCTGTCCGACATCGCCGCGCTGGTCGCCGCCGACCCGGCGCTGACAGCCGACCTGCTGCAGGTCGTCAACTCGGCCTATTTCGGTTTCGCCACCGACATCGGTTCGGTCGACCGGGCGGTGACTTTGCTCGGGTTGAGTGCGCTCCGGAACAGGATACTGTGCCTGACGGTGCGTACGGTGACGGGCGCGCTCGACCTTCCCCACTTCGATCGCGAGGGTTTCGTCGAGGACGCGTTGCGCCGCGCCTGCGCCGCGCGCCTGCTCGCACCCGGCGCCGGCATCGATGCCGATGACGCCTTTACCGCGGGCCTGCTGCAGGATCTCGGTCTGCTCGTGCTCGCGTTCCTGCATCCCCTGGTCACGCGCGCCCAATGGGACGGCTTGCGTGCAGCGCCGCCCGATGCGCGGCGCACGCTCGAACAAGCCTTGTGCGGTGACACCCATGACGGCGTGCTGGGCGCACTGGCCGCATTGTGGAGCCTGCCGGAAACGCTCGCCGATGCGATCACGTCCCACCATGGCGAAGCACCGGACGCGGCGCTCGCGCGGGTACTCGCCGCGGCCGATTGGATTGCTGCTGTCTATACGCGCGACGGCGATCCGGCGGCCCTGGCAGGCGCGCACTCGCACCTCGCCGACCTGCTCGGCATCGCGGAGCCGGCGGCCTCGGAGATCATCGCCGCGGTTCCCACGCAGGTCGCTGCGGCGGCAAGCGGTCTCGGCATGCCGGTTCCCGTACAAGCCGAACTGGCGGCGCTCGGCGAGCGTCTCAACGCATGCCTCGCCAGCGAGAACATCACTTTCCAGGAAATGAACTGGCAGCTCGAGCGCACGCTCGCCGAACGCGACGCGCTGGCCGCGCGCTTGTCGCGCGAACTCGAGATCGCGCGCGAGATCCAGTGCAGCCTGTTACCCCACCGGGTTCGCGCCGATCTGCCGATCTGGGGACGCAACGTCGCGGCCCACGAACTCTCGGGCGACTTCTACGACTACTTCGACGGCGCCGACGGGCGGGTGCTGTTCAACCTCGGGGACGTCGCCGGCAAAGGGCTGACCGCGGCCCTGTTGATGGCCAAGACCTGCAGTCTGTTCCGCTGCCTGGGACGCCGCCTCGACACCCTTGCCGAGGTCATGGCGGTGATCAACGACGAGCTCGCCGAGACCGCGATCCGGGGCATGTTCGTGACCATGATTGCGGGCGCCTGGGATGCCCGCTCGCGCGAAGTCGAAATCGTCTGCGCCGGCCATCCCCCGCCGCTGCTGTGGCGGGACGGCGAGGGCATCGCGCTGGTCCAGGGCAGCGACACGCCGCCGCTCGGCATCGTGCCCGGCATCACCTTCACGGCGCACAAGCTGTCACTCGAGCAGGCCAGTCTCTACCTCTACTCCGACGGCATCAGCGAAGCGCGCGACGCCGACGGTGCGGAACTCGGTCTGCGCGGCCTCGCCCGGCTGATCGCGCGCGCCAGCCGCCTGCCGCCGGCATCGCGCATCGACAGCATCGTCGATGCGATTGCCGGCACGACGGCGTCACACCGCGACGACATCACGCTCGCCGTGCTCGATCCCTGCGCCCTGCACTGACCGCGGCCTGCGCCATGCGGTGCCATGCCCGCGCGCGGCGCCAGGTCGGTAATCGTCGACACATTTCGTAACACGATACTGCTAGGATGCGCCGTGTCGTTCGTCGCCGGCCGACTCGTATGCGGCGATGGGCATTCCCGTACCATCAAGGAGGACCACCTATGAAGGGACTCGTCTCTTTCGCGCTCGGCTGCACCCTGCTCGCGGCCACGACAACAGCCAGTGCCGCCGCACTGCGCTACGAAATCACCACCACGGCCCAGCTCTCGCTGCTCGCGGTCATTCACGACCCGGTCGCCGATCTGCTCGGCGTCGCGCGCGGCTCGACCACGAACGTACCCGTGGCACTGCGCATGAACGTCGAGACAACCAGCGCGCCCTACGTCGAGAACGACAACAGCGTGCTGCAACAGGTCACCTACCGCGACGCGGTCACCAGTGGCGAAGTCGAGATCAACGGCGTCGTATTCGCCACCCAGCGC
>Ga0180436_10001737_pt1 | contig 21112 bp, 15 predicted proteins | sample SS_ome_2_FD_132434 | JGI IMG/M metagenome (GOLD analysis project Ga0180436, IMG submission 132434) | Hypersaline lake sediment archaeal communities from the Salton Sea, California, USA - SS_3_S_2 metaG | ecosystem: Environmental > Aquatic > Non-marine Saline and Alkaline > Hypersaline >...
ATCCAGGCGATCAACACCCGTAAGGACAGCACATTTGCCATGTTGCTGGAGGCTCAGTCCCGTGGCTGGAAGTTGCTCTACATGGAACAAAAAGACCTGAACCTGAAAAATAATCATGTCATGGCTCATTGCCGTCAGCTATCTGTGACCGACAATACAGAAAACTGGTTTGAATTTGGTGAACAGCAAGAATTGCCTGTTTCCGAATTAGATGTAGTGCTAATGCGTAAGGATCCGCCGTTTGATATGAACTATATCTATACCACTTACCTGCTGGAACTTTCCGGCACTCTGGTGGCGAATAATCCGCAAACATTGCGCGATGCCAATGAAAAACTTTCCACTGCATGGTTTCCTCAATGCTGCGCTCCTACCCTGGTATCCAGTGATGCCACAGAATTTATCCATTTCATTGATGAACAGCAGGACATCATCGTCAAACCACTGGACGGCATGGGTGGTGCATCCATCTTTCGTATCAGGCAGCAGGATCCCAACACCAACGTGATTTTGGAAACACTGACAGAGCATGGCAAACGCCCGGTTATGGCTCAACGCTTTATTCCGGAAATCAGCGAAGGCGACAAACGTATCCTCATTGTTAACGGTGAAACCGTTCCTTACTCACTGGCGCGCATACCCAAAGAAGGAGAAAACAGAGGAAATCTTGCAGCCGGTGGCAGCGGGGTTGGTATGCCATTAACTGAACGTGACCACTGGATTTGCCAGCAGGTTGCGCCTGAACTGAAAAAACGCGGGATATTATTTGCCGGTATTGATGTCATAGGTGATTATCTTACTGAAATTAACATCACCAGCCCGACCTGTATTCGTGAACTGGACAAGCTTTTTGACCTGAACATCAGCGCCATGCTTATGGACGCCATTGAAGACAGACTCAAGACCAAATTCAAGGAAAGTCACACCTCATGAATTTTCGTTTCAAAGAACCCCGAATTCTTGCCTGGATGCCGTTTATCGTCATTATTCTTCTGGTATTGCTGTGGCGATCAACGCCCAACCTCCCGGTGCACAATGAACGCTTCATGGCGTTTGGCACCTTGATGGATGTCAGTATTGTCGGTGTCAGCAAGGAATTGTCGGAAACTGCTGTTGCGCAACTTGAAACAGACTTTCAGCAAATGCACCAGCTGTGGCACGCATGGGACCCGGGACCACTCGGGCGGGTCAATAAACTGCTGGCCGAAGGTGAGGCCTTTTCTGCCCCTACTTCGGTGCTGCCACTCGTTGAAGTTGCCCAGGATCTCTCGCAAAAGAGTGACCACCTGTTTAATCCGTCCATTGGCAAACTGGTTAATCTGTGGGGATTTCACAGCGAAAGCCCCCATGGCCATAAGCCACCTGCAGACAAGGACATCAAAAAACTACTCGAGTCAAACCCCAGAATGTCCGACATCAAAATTGACGGCTACAAGCTCAGTTCTGACAATCCTTCTGTACAACTGGATTTCGGGGCGTTTGGCAAAGGCTTCGGTATCGACCGGGCGATAGAAGCTATCAAAGAGATGGGCATTGAAAATGCGATCATCAATGCCGGCGGTGACCTGCGAGCCATTGGCTCACGTGCTGGCAAACCCTGGAGAATTGCCGTCAAGCGTCCAAGCGGAGCAGGCGTTCTTGGTGTGATTAAAACCAATACCGATGAAAGCATTTTCACGTCAGGAGATTACGAACGCAATTTCACCTATGAAGGTAAGCGCTACCATCATATCATCGACCCAAGAACCGGCTATCCGGCCGAAGGCGTTTCCTCAGTCACCGTGATTCACAGTGATGCCACGACTGCCGATGCCGCCGCTACAGCATTGTTTGTTGCCGGCAAAAAAGACTGGCACAGAATTGCCCGTCAGATGCACATACGCTATGTTCTGCTGATTGACTCTGAAGGTACGCTGCACATGAATCCCGCCATGCAAAAACGCATTGAATTACTGGGTTCCGATAATAAAATCGTTATCAGTCCTCCACTGAGCTGAATTATCATCACCTCCTGAAACGCCATGTCATCTCTTGCCCACAGCATCAACTCCAGCGACCGCCTCGGAATGATGCTACTGGTGGCAGTCATAATCCATGCCGTACTTATTCTTGGGGTGGTTTTCGACACCTACGTCCCCAACAAGGAAATCAGTGAAAAGGCACTGGATATCATCGTGGTACGTAATCCAGCCCCTGAGAAAAATGACAAGAAAGCCGACTTTCTGGCCCAGCAATCACAAAAAGGCGGTGGTGAACTGGAGCAGAAGAAGAAACTGACTTCATTACCTGCAAAACCCACAGTGCAGCCAAAACCGGTAAAACGCGTGGAACAAACACCTGTCAAAAAGGCACCTCCCCCAGCGCCGGCAAAGAAAGTTATCGTAGAAAAAAAGCCGGTAAAGAAAAAGCAGTCAACGCAAACCAAGCCAAAAGTCGTCAAGAAAACCCCAAAGAAGATCAGCATGAATCAACTAATGAGCTCGACCCAGGCTGAAATCGATATGCTGACGGCAGAAATTGATTTGCGCAAACAGACCCAGGCTCGCAAACCGCGGCGCAAACATATCAACAGCAGCACCCAGGAATATAAATATGCGGCCTATCTGACGGCCTGGCGCAGAAAAGTGGAAAACATCGGCAACCTGAATTATCCGGATGAAGCCAAGCGCAAAAAAATCTACGGCAACATCCTGATGACGGTAGTACTCAAACCCAACGGCAAGGTTAAAAGCATCAAGATCCGCAAATCATCCGGTCACAAGATTCTTGATGATGCCGCGGTACGCATTGTCAACCTGGCTTCACCATTTGCTCCTTTCCCGGAAAACATACGCAAGGAAACCGATGAACTAGTGATTACCAGAACATGGCAGTTTGTCAGTGGCCATACGCTGTTCAAAAGCCAGTGAGTGTCACTTGGCCTGTCCCACATCTAACGCATTTTCATCTGGCCTGACATCATAGGAACTGGCTTCAAGCTTGCTGCCTGATACCAGCCAGGATGCAGGACGATCCACCACCAGGTCATTCTGATTAAGGCCATAATCAACCACCTGCCTGCCATTTTCCAGCTTGCGGCCCAGGCGTACCAGGCGTAATTCTGCAGTGCGGTTTTCATCCACCACAAAAATGACGGGCAACCCGCCACGCGTGGTTATTGCGGTTTCTGGTACCACGATCACCGTAGCATCTGTATTCACATCTGGATCGGGCAGATAGACTTCAGCATAGGTTCCAGTTGCAGCTTGCAATTTCTCGGCAAGATTAAATTCCACCGTGACCGTATGTTGTGCAGGATCAGCTTTAGGAAAAATGTTTTCCACTACAACGCCTGTCAACATGTCATTAAAATCAATGCGGGCCAGTACCTGATCACCTTCGCGCAGCACATGGGCCAGTTTTACCGGGATATCAGCCGAGATCTGCAGCTGGCTGACATCTTCAAAGCTCAACAATGGCTGACCGGGCTGGACAGTGTCCCCCTCTTCAACATGTTTTTCGACAATCACACCATCGAAGGGCGCAATGCTCCTGGAATCACGCAGCTTGGTATCAATCTGTTGAATCATTGCATTTGCCTGTTGCAGCGCCTGCTCTGCCTGCGTCACCTGGGTACTGCTGGAGTAAACCCTGGCATTACGTTCAATCTGGTAGTCACGCTTGCCAAACATGCCTGACATGGGCTTGGTGAACATCTGGTCAAACAACCCGGGCATGCCCATACCACCGGGCGTATCCAGAGAAGCCCCCGGGGATGCCAGCACCTGATTACGCTGAACCATGGCATTCGACAGCGCTGCATTAGCACTATGCCATTGAGACTCGATCTCATGGCGCCTGGCCCTCAGCTCGGTTTCATCAAGCGCCAGTAAAATATCACCTTTTTTAAAAAAATCGCCCTCCTGACCGTAGATACTGACGATACGTCCCGGAAGTTGCGCTGATAGCATGACAGATTTCTGTGCAGCTACCTTTCCACCTATGGGGATCATTGAGAACAGGTTCTGGCTGCTGGTGACCGGTATAACCTGATTTTGCACCGCTTCAGCCGAGGCAAAGCCTGCCATTGCCAATAGCAATGCCATTGATGTCGCCCTGACTGTAACCTGATCTATTAACTTCATTAGGCCTATAACCTGCTAGAATTATTGGATACCCTTCTACTATTATAGAATTTCATGCATGTCGAACAAGGACTTATCAGAAACTGACAAAGAAGGATGCCCTAATCCGCCTCCAGAAAGCGGTTCCATAGGTAACGAACTTGGCATCGCCGGCAGGATGGCAAGAACTTTCATCGACTCACCGCTGTCGCCCTTGCTGTACATGGCGGCATTATTTGCGGGTGTGCTCGGACTGTTAATGACTCCCCGCCAGGAAGATCCGGAAATATCCGTGCCCATGGTGGATATTTTCATCGAGTATGAAGGCGCATCTGCTGAACAGGTTTCCAACATGGCGATTGAGCCACTGGAACGCATCATGAGCGAAATCCCCGGGGTAAAGCACACCTACACCGCATCCGAACGCGGCCAGGGCATTGTGACAGTGCGCTTTAAAGTGGGGGAAGACATTATTCCGTCAGTGGTCAAGGTGCATGAAAAGCTGCAATCCAACATGGACAGACTGCCACCCGGAGTCTCCATGCCACTGGTCAAACCACGCACCATTGATGATGTACCGGTTATCACCATCACGCTCTGGTCGGAACAGGCTAACGACTCTGAACTGCGCATCCTCGCCAACCAGCTATTGCATCATTTTCAGCGGGTACCCGACAGTGGCAATGGCTTTGTGGTCGGCGGCAGACCCCAGCAGTTAAGAATTGAGGTATTACCTGAACGCCTGAGCGGCTACGGCCTGGGACTTGACCAGATCGTACAGGCCATCAGCAGCGCTAACAAGGAAGAAGGCTATGGCAACCTGAAACAGGGGGCCTTGGAATTCCGCGTTTATTCAGGATCATTTCTGCAAACCGTTCAAGATGTTGAGCAGGTTGTAATCATGGTGCGTGACGGTAAGCCGGTTTATGTCAGAGACGTGGCCAGGGTAGAAATGGGTCCGGCGGAATTTGAGAGCATTGTCTGGTATTACTCTGGAGCCGCGCAAGACCAGGACGAGCCCGATATTAATAATGCCTCTGCTGTCACTATTGCCATTGCCAAAAAACATGGATCCAACGGCGTTGACGTTGCCAATGCGGTGCAGGCGGAGCTCGACAAGATCAGAAACCGCCTGATACCGGATAACATCAATGTCGAGGTGACACGTAATTACGGTGAATCGGCCAATGAAAAAGTCAACGAATTGCTGGAGGCATTGCTTATTGCTGCCCTGGTGGTCAGCCTGTTATGCCTGATTACCATTGCCGCCGGTCCTTCATTTGTGGTTATCAGCGTGGTGCCGGTAGTGATTCTGTTTTCCATCTGGGCCACCTGGTTAATGGGCTATTCCATCAACCGAGTGAGCCTGTTTGCATTGATTTTTTCCATCGGAATCCTCGTCGATGATGCCACCGTGGTGGTCGAGAATATTTACCGGCGCTGGCTGGCAGAGGACACCACCAGCCTGAAAACAGCCATATCAGCCGTCAGTGAGGTGGGCAATCCAACCATCATAGCCACCTTTGCCATCCTCGCGGCACTCATACCCATGGGTTTTGTTACAGGCATGATGGGCCCCTACATGGAACCTATCCCGGTGCTGGGTTCAGTAGCCATGCTGTTTTCACTGGTTGCCGCCTTTGTTTTCACTCCCTGGTGGTCAGTTCGTATGAAGCCACGTCCTGAACACATGGCACGTGCCGAGGCCAGGGAACAAAAAATCCAGGATCGAACCGGGCGTTTTTACCGGCCATTCTTGTTACCCCTGCTTGAGGATACCTACCATCATCGTGGCAAAATCCTGCTGGCAGGCATTATCACAGCCTTCGCCCTCGCCAGCCTGATGCTCTACACCAAGGCCGTTCCGGTGAAAATGCTGCCGTTTGACAACAAGTCTGAGTTTAATGTGGTCATCAATATGCCGGAAGGTACCACCTTGCTGGAAACGGCCAATGTGGTGCAAAAACTGGCTGAAGAATTGAAAAAAGTACCCGAGGTCACGGCATTACAAACCTATGCGGGCACTGCCTCACCCTTCAATTTTAACGGCCTGGTTCGTCATTACTACCTGCGCAAGGAGCCCTGGCAGGCCGATATTCACACCATGCTGCTCAACAAACATGACCGGGATCGCAGCAGTCATGATATTGCCACCGATGTGCGCCATTTACTGACACCCATTGCCCAGAAACTGGGGGCTCGCATCGCCGTGGTGGAACGCCCTCCCGGTCCTCCCGTTTTACAGACAGTAGTAGCGGAGATTCATGGACCGGATGCGCAAACCCGCCGCGAAGTGGCCCGACAGATGACGCGGATTTTCGAAGAGGTCCCCAATCTGGTTGATGTCGATAATTACCTGAGCGAACCGCACGATCGCTGGCAGTTTGAAATCAACCTGGAAAAAGCCAAGCGCCTTGGCATTTCGGTTGAAACCATTAATCGCAATGTGATGATGGCAATGGGCGGCTTCAAGCTGGGAGACGTCAAAGGACACAGCCTGCGTGAACCTATTTATCTGGTGGCGCAACTACCTGAACTGGTACGCGCAGACCTGCAGCGCGTCGGCAATCTGCCTATCGTCACCCCGCAGGGACAGGCCATTCCATTATCCGAATTGGGAAAATTTATCAAAGTACCCCAGGAAGACATTATCTACAGCAAGGATTTGCGCCCCATTGAATATGTGGTTGGAGAAATGGAAGGTCGCCTCGGAGCCCCGATTTACGGCATGCTGGAAGTTGAAAAACGACTGGAAAACTATACAACGCCAGATGGTGTCATCATGAGTGGCACCCTGACAGGCCCTCCCGAAGATGACTTGCATTCGGGTTTTGAATGGAGCGGTGAATGGGTAGTTACTTACGAAACTTTCCGAGATATGGGTGTGGCGTTTATTGTCGCACTGGTTGTGATTTACATGTTGCTGGTCTTACAGTTTAAAGATTTTATTCTGCCTTTGGTGATCATGTCGCCAATTCCACTCACCCTTATCGGCATTATTCCAGGACACTGGTTACTGGATGCAGAATTTACCGCAACTTCGTTGATTGGCTTTATCGCGCTGGCAGGTATCAATGTGCGTGGATCTATCCTGCTGGTGGCCTACATCGAATACCAGCTGGCACGAGGCATTGATATTAAGCAGGCTGTGATGAATGCCGGCCACGTGCGTATGCGACCTATCTGGGTAACCAATCTGACATTGATGGTAGGAGCAGGTGCGATCCTGTTTGATCCCATCTTCCAGGGCATGGCCATCTCACTGGTGTTCGGCGCCCTAGTCACCACCGTGCTGACATTGCTGATCGTACCTCTCGGCTGTACCACTGCCGAGCGTTCACTGCGCAACAGTATTGAAAAGCAACGCGAACTCGGTGGAACCATACAGCCCTGAAAATACGGCAGTCATCCCCGCGTAGGCGGGGATCTATCCAGAATACTAACTCAGTCTTTTTTTGGCACCCAGGGCGGAGACTCATTATTCAGGATCGCGTCGATACCGTTTTTACCCTCTTTTGAATTCAGGCAGCGCTGGAACATATGACCGAACACAGTGCGATAAGCGGGTGTCTGGTACTTGTCTCTTTCAGAAAGTTCACGCAACAGCTGCTTGGTTTCACGCTGAGCTCGTGGGCCGCCCTGCAACAACAGATCGATTTGACGATTTACCTCAGCATCCAGCTGATCATCTGCTACAACTTCATGAATAAGACCAATTTCGCGGGCCTTTGCTGCACTCATTTCCTCGCCGGTCAACAGCCAACGATTGGCCTGGTTAAGACCGATGGCTTTGGTGGCAAAAATTGCCCCTGCTCCCGGTACCATGCCAAAATTGATTTCCTGAAAGGCTACCTGGCTGGACTCTGAGGCAATCGCAATGTCACTGCAGGCAAGCATTCCCGCTCCTGCACCAAACGCATTGCCATTGACTTTGGCAATCATGGGACGGGGACATATATCCAGTTCGTGTAACGCATCGACAATACGGCTACCGGGATCGAGGTGTGGCAGAGTGGCGTGCTGCTGTGCGTCCTTGATCCAGTCCACATCAGCACCACCACAGAAAATATCACCCTCTCCAGTCAATACGATAACTCGCGTTGATCCATCATCTTCGAGCTCGCGCAAGGCATCAATCAGCTCTTTCACCATCTCACCGTTGATCCTGTTCTCCTTATCCGGGTTGGACAGGCTCAATTCAACAACCCGCTCCCGGGGATAACTCACTTTAATAAAGTCAGGCATGTTATTCTCCTTTTATAAATTGCCTTCTCATACTTAAAACTCTAGCATAAATCACTCTGACAACCGAAGCATAGCCGTCCTGCCCATCCCTTGCTTGAACAAATTCACGCAACGTTGGATACTTGTACTCATGGATAATGAATCCAACCTGACAGACCACTTCCTCATTGCCATGCCCACGCTGGCAGATCCAAACTTTTTTCATTCAGTCACCTACATCTGTGAGCATAGTGACAAGGGTGCGATGGGCATTGTCATCAATCATCCGGTGGAATTATCCTTGCACGAACTGTTTGAACACATGGAGATCAAACACGACGCCGCTGTCAGTAAAACCCAGGCTATTTTCAATGGCGGGCCCGTGGAAAATGAACGCGGATTTGTACTGCACCAGTTTGATAAAACCTGGAATTCGACACTTAAAATTACTGACAAGCTGGCCATAACCACCTCCAGAGATATTATCGAGGCGATAGCCAATGACACGGGTCCCGAAAAAAGCCTGATAGCACTTGGCTATGCCGGCTGGGAAAAAGGACAACTGGAGCAGGAAATCGCTGATAACGCCTGGCTGTGCGGCCCTGCCGATGACAGCATTCTGTTTGATCTACCCATTACACAACGCTGGGAAGCGGCTGCAAAGAAAATTGGTGTCGACCTCAACCTGCTGTCAACGACCAGCGGACACGCCTGACATGAGTTGCTCACTGGGTTTCGACTTCGGCAGCCACAAGATCGGCATTGCCGTTGGACAATCCATCACGGCAACCGCAACCCCACTGACAACATTGTCCTATGTCAAACACAAACCCGACTGGGATGGCATTGAACGTATTATCAGTGAGTGGAAACCTGATACACTTGTCATCGGATTGCCATTCCAGATGGATGATGAAGAGGCCGAATTGGCAGAGCGTGCAAAAAAATTTGCCCGGCAGCTTCACGGACGATTCAACCTGCCCGTTGAAATGGTGGATGAACGCCTGACTTCTCGCGAAGCGAGTAACAGGCTGGGCAAAAAAGCCGGCAAGGACGTCACTCTGGTTGATTCAATGGCAGCGAAACTCATACTTGAAACCTGGTTAAACAAGTGAAACCGACAGAATTCATGCAGGAACAAGCCATCGTCGACCTTATCGACGGCATGGCAACAGAACTGAAAACACGTCTGCAACAGAGCCAAATCACAGACCCGGTTATGATCGGCATTCATACCGGTGGCGTCTGGGTCGCAAAACAGTTGCATCACAACCTGCAGATCGCTGAAGAACTCGGCACATTAAACATCTCCTTTTACCGCGACGACTTTTCTCGCATCGGACTGAATCCGCAGGTTGAACCTTCCAACATTCCTTTCCAGGTGGAAAACCGTCATATCATTCTAGTTGATGATGTACTGCAGACAGGTCGGACCATTCGCGCTGCCATGAACGAGATATTCGATTTTGGCCGCCCTGCATCGATTATCCTGGCCACACTCATCGAAAAAGATGGACGCGAGCTACCGATCGTTGCTGATGTCGTAGGCATGAAGCCCACACTGAAAGAAGGTGACTACATTTCGCTCACCGGGCCAAGCCCGCTGACACTGGTCATTGGTAAACCATCATGATGAAAGGTAACCGACAAACCAACAGCAAGGGCCAACTGAAGCACTTTCTCAGCATCGATGGCCTGAAGCGTGATTTACTCGTTGAAATTCTCGACAATGCTCAAAGCTTTACCTCGCTGGCTACCCAGGGGCGTTCGGTGAAAAAAGTACCGTTACTGCGTGGTAAAACCATTACTAACCTGTTTTTTGAAAACAGCACACGTACACGTACCACCTTTGAACTTGCCGCCAAACGCCTGTCAGCTGATGTGCTGAATCTCAACATCAGCACCTCAGCAACCTCTAAAGGTGAATCACTGCTCGATACCCTGCATAACCTGGAAGCCATGTATTGCGATATGTTTGTCGTTAGACACGCCAGTTCCGGGGCGGCGCATTTCATCGCCAAACATTGTGCGCCACACATCAGTGTCATCAATGCCGGTGACGGCAGTCACTCTCACCCGACACAGGCCATGCTGGACATGCTAACGATACGCCAGCATAAGGGCGACTTTACCCCGCTACGGGTCGCTATAGTCGGTGACATCCTGCATTCACGGGTTGCGCGCTCGCAGATTCTTGCCCTCAATACGCTGGGCGTCTCGGAAGTGCGTGTCATAGGCCCCAGAACCTTACTGCCCTATGATGCCCGCTCACTTGGCGTGCACGTTTATCATGACCTGATTGCAGGTATTAGCGATGTGGATGTGATCATCATGCTGAGATTGCAGAAAGAACGCATGTCAGGTGCACTGCTGCCTAGCGAAGCTGAATATTTCAATCTCTACGGCCTCACAGAAGAAAAACTCCAGCATGCCAAGGATGATGTCATCGTCATGCATCCCGGGCCCATTAACCGTGGCGTTGAAATGGACTCTGCAGTCGCCGATGGCGAACATTCGGTGATTCTTGAACAGGTGAGCAATGGCATTGCGGTGCGTATGGCCATCATGTCGATGTGCCTGGGGGCACAGCAGGATATTGATCTGGAGGTAAGCGCATGACCGTAACTTCCATCAGTATCGTAAACGGACGGCTCATCGACCCGGCAAACAACATTGATGAAGTCACCGATATACATATCAGCCAGGGCGAAATACTCGCTATTGGCGAAAAACCATCAGGTTTTGAAGCCGCACAGATTATTGACGCAAGCGATAAAGTAGTTTGCCCGGGCCTGATTGATTTGAGCGCCCGCCTGCGTGAACCCGGACTGGAGTACAAGGCGACCATAGGCAGCGAAACGCGCGCCGCCGCCAAAGCCGGCATCACCACGCTGATCTGTCCGCCTGATACTGACCCGGTGATCGACAGCCCGGCGGTGATGGAACTGATCAGGCGCAAGGCCAAACAGTCCGGTTATGCACGTGTTCTGTGTACAGCAGCGATCAGCAAAAAGTTGGAAGGCAAGGAACTGAGCGAAATGGCCGAACTTGCCGAAGCCGGTTGCGTCGGTGTCAGTAATGCCTATAAACCTCTGGGCAATACATTGATTGAAAGACGGGCACTTGAGTATGCCTCTACCTTCGGTATCAAGGTTTTTCTCAAGGCTGAAGACCGCCACCTGCGCAACGATGGCTGCATCCATGAAGGCATTATAGCTTCCAGGCTGGGGTTACCCGGTTTTCCTGAAGCGGCTGAAACCGTTGCTGTCGCCAGGGATATTACGCTGGCTGAATCAACCGGAGCCTCGCTGCATTTTCAACGTCTGTCGACCGCGAAAAGCGTCAACAAGATTAACCGGGCGCGTCATGACGGTATTGCCCTGAGCATGGATGTGGCTGCCCACCAGCTACATCTTACAGAAATGGACACCGATGGATTTAACACCGCATGTCATGTTGACCCACCTTTACGAACCCTGCGTGACCGCGAAGCATTAAGACAGGCTGTTGCCAAAGGTGATATACAGGCCATCTGTTCAGATCATCAGCCACATGAACCCGACGCCAAGGAACACCCCTTCCCAGACAGCGAACCGGGTATTTCAGCGCTGGAAACCCTGCTGCCCCTAACCCTTAAACTGGTACAGGAAAAAGTCATGAGCCTGCCAGATGCCCTACATCGACTCACGGCTGGCCCGGCAGAAATCGCCGGATTGCCTTATGGCAGACTGAACGCTGGAAGTTCCGCTGATATCTGTATTTTCGATCCGCAAGCACACTGGATATTGAATGAAGACAACCTGCTCAGCCAGGGAAAAAACACCCCTTTTATCAACTGGGAATTTACCGGCCAGGTGACTCATACGCTGTTTGAAGGCCGCATAACTTATTCACTAGACAACGAATCATGAAAGAAAACCGCGACACTATATTTCAGGAAGAAGCAGAAATCCTGTCTCACCAAGCTTTTGAAGGCGACCAATACGTGATGCGCCTGAAGGCCCCGGAATGCGCTGCTCATGCCCAGGCCGGGCAGTTTGTGCATATTACCGTCAATGACCTTCAGCCGCTGCGCCGCCCGATCTCTATCATGCGTGTTTCTGCCAGTGAAGGCTGGGTAGACCTGTTATACAAGGTTGTCGGCACCGGAACGGCTTTACTATCTAAAAGAGATGCAGGCGAAACCCTTAGCATGCTAGGCCCTATCGGCCAGCCTTTCGCCCCCACACGTAAACGCCCCCTGTTGATTGGTGGTGGTGTGGGCATGCCGCCGATGATCTTTCTGGCTGAAGCCATAAAAAATGACAAAGACATGAAACCCTTTGTTATTCTCGGCTCGGAAGTCCCTTTTCCATTTGATGCCAAACCTTCGCAAATCGTTGTAGAAGGGTTGCCGGATGGCGTTATTGCTTCCATGCCATTACTGGATGACTGGAACGTACCCAGCAGGCTTGCCAGTCTGCAGGGCTATGCCGGTTGCCATGACGGCTACGTCACCGATCTTGCACGACACTGGCTGGACTCTCTCGATGAAGAGGCCCGTAATGAAGTCGAAATTTTCAGTTGCGGACCACACCCGATGCTGGAAGCCGTGGTAGCAGTTGCACGGGAATATGATCTACCGGTGCAGGTATCACTGGAAGAATTTATGGCTTGTGCCGTCGGTGGCTGCGCGGGCTGTGTCGTTGAAGTCAACACCGATGAAGGCTCTTACATGAAACGGGTCTGTGTTGATGGACCGGTTTTCAATGGACACCAAATTTTCAGTTAATGTTATAAATTCTGCAGCAGCTTCCCATAGACTCTCTCAGAAGACGCCATAAATACGTCCATGTAGGCTTCCATTCTGCATCCATGCAGAATGAGACTTCTGAGAGAGCTACTGAAAACCTGCTGCAACATCGAATGTAATAAAACACCTGGGAGTAAAAGCAGTATGCAAACAGGACCACGCGAAATCGTCACCCCCTTCAGACCCATCCCGCTGGATGTTCCCGAGGGGATGAAACCCAACGAGTTTTTCAACAGCACAGAAAACCTCAATGACCTGGTACATAACAACGGCTTGTTATCCAACCCGGAAAACCTGCTGCTGTATCGCAAGGCACTGGGACACAGTAATACGTTCGATACTTCCATTATCTACAACACCTCACAGGTCGTGCTCAATCCATTGGGCCGTCCGGTAAGACGCACCCAGGTACCCGGCGATGTAAAACGTGTCTGGAACCGCATGAACCAGATCATTATCGAATACATGATGGAAAAGTTCCCGGACCCCACCGAACACCTGATACTCGCCGGTGAGGCCAGCCTCGATGCCACCTGGCCATTGACCTCACCCGGTGTTCCCAGTATCCGCATGCTGCATAACCATTTCATTGTGTTCCCCATGGACACCCTGACCAATGCACCACTGGCAGACACCAACAACCCCAACCTCACTGATGGCGGTCAACACAGTCTATTCCAGGCTTACATGCGAGATGTCTATCGCAAGTTTTTCGATACTGCGCTGGACCTGGATATCCTCAAACCGATTCACTCCCATGAATCCAACCTCAAGCTGACCGGTTACCCCCAGGGCTTGCCTTGCTGGGAAATTCAGGGTGGTCTGGATTCACTTAAGGAAATCCGTTTCTGGGACGAATATGATCTCATTCTCAAAGGCTTTATTGATTTCTATCGCAGCTTTTTTTCACAGGTTTCAACACGCAATGCACCCATGCCACGTGATATCTATTTTCCAGATGCAGTAGATAACATTCTTTTGTTTGATAATGACTTTTTGAAAACAGCCAAGAAAGTCAGGGACCAGTGTATCCATGATGCAAAATATGCCAACTCAATTCGCTGGCAACCGGCTTTTAAACAACTGATTTACCGTAACGATGAGGGCAAGCTGATTGTCACCATCAGCCAGAACTCAATCGGCAATGCGATTACTGAACTGTTAGGCGTTGTGGTAAAACGTGAACCGGATGCAGATGCTTATGCTGCAACAGAACCGGCGTTGTTAGAGCATTTACTTGAAGTCAGAAAAAGACTGATCGCAGCAGACCTGGGTGATGGCATAGCAACCGAGCACTGGGGAAAGGAATAAGCCAGAGCGAATAGAAGATACCCGATGTGAAGATATTACTGGCTTTAGGGCTCTTCATCTTCCAGGGTGTAGACCACTTTTAACGCATCAGTTAACTCGTCTTCATACACATAGGTAATGAAGCTGTCGCCAAACACACTGGTGTCGTCAATCATGTCCGGCTCTATGATACGTGGCGGCCTTCCGGTTCTTGTAAAAACTTTTTTCGACCAGAAGGCACGCAGTCGGCTTAATGACATGCCGGCTACCTGGCGATAAAAACGCCCTTTCAACACAAAATCATTACGGTCAAACGCTGTTTTGATTTCATCAGATTCTGATTGTTCTCCAAGAAAATAATCCGAGACCTGTGCTTGTGACAAGGAATCGAAAGAAGCCTTACTGGAAACAACCACGTGAATTTTCTGCTCAGCCAGACAGGTACCCGATAACAGACTGAGGAGCAGCATCAGTACTATCAAGTCGGGGTATCCAGTGACCTTTTTTAAAATTGCTTCAGCCATCGTAATTAATCTTTACAGTATCCACTGTTTCAGCAACAGCTTCAGGTGCGACCTTAGGTAGCATGATGCTAAAGGCAACCCCCTTACCCACTTCACTTTCAACGACTATAGAACCACCCAGCAAACCTGTCACCATGTTATGAACGATATTCAGCCCCAGGCCACTACCACCTTTACCCAGTTGCGTGGTGAAGAATGGGTCAAAAACCTGTTTGATGTTCTCATTCGATATACCTTGGCCATTATCGGAAAAAACCATTTTCACCCAGCCCTGCGCTTCTCTGGAACAGGACAGTCTCATTGTCCCTTCACTCATACCTGAAAAGCCATGTAAGATGGAATTATTGATGAGATTAGTGACAATCTGACCAATCGAGCCAGGAAAGGAATCCATTTCTATGCCTGATTCAAAATCTTCCAGCAGATGATGACCTGTCTTTTTGAAGGTAGGCCGAACCGTTGCAATGACTTCATGCAGGGTTGTCGCCAGATCAAAATGCCTGCGTTTGGAACTGGTCTGGTCAATCGCCACATGCTTGAAACTGAGAATCAGCTCCGAGGCCTTGCTGAGATTTCGTTCTAGCAAATCCGCCGCCGAGTGCACATTTTCGGTAAAGTTGTTCAGTGTAGAGCGCTTCAAGCCCTGGCTGAGATCCTGCTCAAACTCCCTGGTTTTCTCGGCAAAAGAGGTAGCCACGGTTAAAGCATTTCCAATGGGTGTATTTAGCTCATGAGCAACAGCAGCCACTATGGAGCCAAGCCCGGCGAGTTTTTCAGATTGGATCAATTCATTCTGGGTTTTCTTAAGGTCTTCAAGCGTGGTTGCCAATTCTACGGTACGCTCTTTTACACGGTCTTCAAGACTGACGTTGAGTTCCTCAACCCGCTGACGACTGGTTTCAATATTCTTAATATGATCCTCAATGGCCTGTGCCATCTGGTTAAAATGCGTTGCCAGTTTGGCAATTTCATCATTACCGCGGCTGGGTGCCCTCACCTCATAATGACCTTCACCGATTTGCTGACTTGAAGAGATTAAACCCGATAACCTTTTAATAATTCGGAATACCAAGTAAAAAATTAATGTAATCATCAACAAGAAACCAACCGACAACAAGCTAATAATTTCCCTTTCTACCGACTGTATACCATCATGTAGCATTTTCCAGGTCATGCCAAAACGCAACATGCCAATCTGATTTCCATACAGCAATGTAGGTTGTTCGATATGTATCACTTTATTGATTAAAAAATCTTTTTCTGGAGTAGGTTCAGGCAGTTGCCCAGGCGTTGTTTCTGTCTTGATGACAACATGACCACTTTCGTCAACGATAGCCAGGTAAACAATTCCAGACTCGCCACCTAAAATCAGTTCCTTGAAGTAATCGTTGAGCGTTTCAAGCCCTTCCTGAGAAGTGTAGGGTGCCATTGCCAGGTTCATGGTTTCTGAAGTCTGCCTGATATTTGAATGAATATTCTCCAAAGCGATGACTTCAAGCGCCTTATTGGTATTGATAATAACGAGCAGAAAAAGCGTGGCGAAGGATAAAAATGCAACCGTAAAAGCCTTGAAGCGTAATGAACTGAAAAAATCAGTCATGTCCGAAGACCAGTTACTTTTTCAGCCACTGCAACAGATTGTCATAATCCATTGGCTTTGCAAACCGATATCCCTGCGCACTATCGCAACTGACGTTTTTCAGGAAGCTCTCCTGCTCAGCCGTTTCAATACCTTCAGCCAGTACATCAAGCTCCAGTTGCTTGCCAAGATTAATGATGGAACGAATGATACGTTCAGACGTTTGTGACTGTCCGATCTGCATTACGAAAGAACGGTCCACCTTGATGCGATCGAGATTCATACGCTGCAGATAGGCAAGAGAAGAATAACCTGTACCGAAGTCGTCAAGTGAAACCTGGAGCCCAACTTTCTTGAGGTCATCGATGATGGAAATGCAGTATTCGATATCCTCCATGGCCAGGGTTTCGGTGATCTCGATATCCACATACTTTGCTTCGATATCAAAAGACTTGAGCGTGGTTTCTACAAAACTGACAAACCCCGGATCTTTGAGCTGGGCTGCTGAAACATTCACAGAGATAGAAATATCATCAAATCCCTGTTGATGAAGCCGGGCGAGGTTTTTACAACTGTTTTCAAATACCCAGCGACCTATCGCCAGAATCATACCGGAATTTTCAGCGATCGGTATAAAGATGGAAGGCGCAATAAATTCACCTTTGTGGTTTACCCATCGTATCAGCGTTTCCAGGCCAATTACCTTAGCAGTTTTCAAGTCCAGTTGTGGTTGAAACACAAGAAAGAATTCATCAGCATGCAACGCATCTCTTAGGCTATTGAGAATATTGACTCGCTGCGTCATATCTCTATTCATTTCTTCGCTATAAACGCAATAGCCACCACGGTGATTGTACTTGGCCTTTTTCAGGGCAGAATAGGCTGCACTGATTGCCGTTACGTAATCATCGGTTTTTTCCAGTGGGGCTACACCCATTGTTATAGATAAAGGGATTGACATATCACCTATTGGCAAAGGTGTTTCAAACACTTCCTGAATTTTGAGCGGTTCGATAGCCTCATCTGGACCCACCATGCCAAATATATCACCACCCAGACGCGCAACAGTAACTTCATCGCTCTGGAAATTTCCTGCCAGGCGTCGCGCGAAACTCTGCAGAATTTCACTGCTTCTTTTCGCACCGACTGTTTCTACAATGGAATTGAAATGATCGATATTGATGACGATCAGCGACTTGCCTGCCCTATCCTTTTCAAAATTTTTCTGAAAGTTTTCGACAAACATATTTCTGTTGGAAAGACCGGTGGTTTTATCGATATAAATCTGGTCATTGAGATTATCGACAAGCGTCAGATTGTCAGAACACATACTGATATTCTGGCAAAACAGGCGCAGCATGTCCTTTTGCGGGTGGGGTATTTCCTTATCCGAAGTCACATAAGCCGCGATGGTCTGTTCCTTGCCGGGAAAATAGAGAACGGCCTCATGTTTCTCGAGCAAGCTTTGGCCACTGAGTAATGCACGTTCAATGAGGTTTTCGATATGCTCATTATGCAGTTCATGGAGCTCCATATTAATCAGGTTCTGGTAGCGATCCCCTGCAGCAATGATTTTTATGTTGTGTGATGCTTCATTCTCCTGACGACGTACCGCAATCAAACCATCAAGCGACATCGAAAAGAAGCTGCTAAGTTGGGTAATGATGCCGGATGCAAAATGATGCAATCCGTTACGTGTCAACAAGTCGCTGGTTGCCTCAATAATCTGCGCCAGCCCTTTACGACTGTTGGAAATGGTTACAATCTGTTGATAACTACGCAGGGCTGTCACCAGCGAAGTGATCAAACGCGTCTGTGTCAACTCGCTTTTGGAGCGGTAATCATTGATATCGTAGGCTGTTATAACTTCAGTTTCGGGTGCATAGCCTGGCTGGCCAGTTCTGAGAATAATGCGAACTTCGTCGAGTTTCAGTTCATCCCTGATCGTGGTAACCAGCTCAAGACCTGCCTCATTGTGCTCCATGACAACATCAAGCAATATGACTGCAATATCTTCTTCAGACGACAAAATGCTGCGGGCTGCATCGGCACTATAGGCATGCAGGATTTTCAGGCCCTTTCCCAGCAGCTCTACCTTGTTTAAGGCAAACAGTGTTGCACGATGCACTTCTTCGTCATCATCAACAATCAGGATTTTCCAGAACAGGTCAGATGCTTCTTTCTGTTCAGGTTCATCATCCTCAATGATTTCCAGCAAATCGTCTTCGTCGTGATCAGTCATAAATCCTGGATAATTTTGAACTTTATCCCATAAAAATTAAAAAAGTGGTATTACCTTGGTAGCGACTTGAATACTAAAACCTTTAGAAAAAATAGATTCTGTGCCAATTAAATCCTGTATCAGGTTAACTGAATAATTTGCTATCGATGGCTTCTTTAAGTGCCTCATAGGCCGATTCCAGGCCAGGCATAGTTGCTCTCACGGTATCGACATCACCAGCCTTACCCGCCTTCTCAACAATTTTTGCCTTTGCACTTAATGCCATACCACCCACATTTGCTGCCGCACCCTTGATGGTGTGTCCCTGCGAGCCCATCTTCATGGCATCACCTTCTTCAACCAGTTTTTTTAATTCTTCTACCTGGTTTTTCATATCGTCCATGAACGCTTCTGCGACCGTCACGATTAATTCATGATCACCCATCATTCTCTGGCTGAATGCCTCATAGTCAAATACAGGCTCATCTCCAGCCCGTGGTTCAGTTTCTGCTTGATTAGTCATAGGTTCACTCACTGCAGCCGCGTTGTCTGGCGGTGCCTCTTTTTTTATGGTTAATGAAACAGGCAACCAGCGTTTCAATGCTTTATAAAGCTTATCAGCATCCACTGGCTTGGGAATATAATCATCCATGCCCGCCGCAATACAACGATCCCGGTCTCCTCTCATGGCATTCGCTGTCATGGCGACCACCGCAATGCTGTGACTCATAACGTTCGAGGTTTCATTACGAATCTGCCGGGTAGCTTCGAAGCCATCCATTACTGGCATCTGGCAATCCATAAAGACAAGATCGTAGTGAAAACTGGTTAAGGCGGTTAATGCTTCCTGACCATTACCGGCCACATCAACAGTCACACCATACTTTTTCAGCATACCCTGGGCCACGGCAAGGTTGGTTGAATTATCGTCAACCACCAGGACTCTTGCATCAAATTGCATTCTTTCGCCGGGCAGAGATCCTGTATGGCTATTGTATTCATCAACAACGCTTGCATGTTGCTGCAAGGTTTCAAGCAGCTCAGATTGCACCAGCGGTTTTGACAAGGTTGAATCAAATATCTCCTCATGACGATGATCCACGTTCATAATCCCCGTATCATGGCTGAGAAGAATCATTTTGAGAGCACCATAGCCAGCTAACGCTCTTATCGCCGCACCCAACTCAATGCCATCCATGCCAGGCATATGTAAATCAATAATTGCCGTGGTAAATGTGTCATCAGTTCCCTGGCTGCTATGGAGTAACTCCAGGGCAGTTTCAGCATTAACAGCCAGCACATGCTCGATGTTCCAACTTGTCAGTAACTGGTCTAGAAGATCGAGACTGATATCATTGTCATCAACCACCAGCACTTTCTGATCACTGAAATCATGCTGGTACACGACATCTGCCTGATAGTTAGATTTTTCCAGATTCAGGGTAAACCAGAAAGTTGAGCCCTTGTCGGGCTCGCTTGAGACGCCAATTTCACCTCCCATTAATTCAACCAGCTGCTTGCTGATGGATAGTCCCAGGCCGCTGCCACCATATTTTCGGGTTGTTGAAGTGTCTGCCTGGGCAAACCTGTCAAACAATCTTTCCTGCTGATCCTGTGTCAGACCGATACCTGTGTCGACAATATCGATACGTAGCAGCGAGTGTCTCTCTGTTGAGGTTTCTACTGAATAAAAAACAGCGATGACACCTTGTTCAGTAAACTTGATGGCATTGCCAACCAGGTTAGTGAGTATCTGACGAATGCGGCCGGGATCTCCCTTAAACCACTGGTGCATCAGCAAATTCGCCGGACAAACCAGTTCCAGGTTCTTTTCGTGAGCCTTGAAACCCATCGCAGTACCGAACTCATCCATCATGGTACCAATATCAAAATCAATAATTTCAAGATCCAGTTTGCCGGCTTCTACCTTGGAGAAATCCAGAATATCGTTGATCAGGCTTAACAATGATTCAGCACTGCTTTTGACGGAATGGGCAAAATGGCGTTGTTGATGATCCAGTTCGGTATCCAGCAACAGATTGGCCATACCAATAACGCCGTTCATAGGCGTCCTGATTTCATGGCTCATATTGGCCAGAAAATCACTTTTGGCTCGACTGGCTTCTTCAGCCGTAATCCTTGCCTGTTCCATGGCGTTTTCTGCATTGAAACGATCAGTAATATCAAAAAACCAGCCAAGCACGGCAGGCTCATTTTCATAGACCATTGGCAGGTAGGAAGCGACGGCCCATTTAATGCCCTGCTCAGGAATAACCAGCTCGACCAGTTTGTTATAAACCATTTCACCACGCGACAGCTTATCGACGATTTCCAGGTAAACCGCTTTATCCACATAATAGTTACTGGGGTCATTGCCCA
>Ga0180436_10001743_pt1 | contig 21077 bp, 19 predicted proteins | sample SS_ome_2_FD_132434 | JGI IMG/M metagenome (GOLD analysis project Ga0180436, IMG submission 132434) | Hypersaline lake sediment archaeal communities from the Salton Sea, California, USA - SS_3_S_2 metaG | ecosystem: Environmental > Aquatic > Non-marine Saline and Alkaline > Hypersaline >...
CCCTCGCCGTTCCCTTCGCCGCTCAACTCGCCGTGGGCGAATCCGTCGCCGTCAACGGATGCTGCCTCACGATCGCCGCCCTCGATGGCTGCCACGCCTCCTTCGACCTCCTCGCCCAGACCCTCGAAGTCACCTCCCTCGGCGAACTCACCCCCGGCGGCCTCGCCAACCTCGAACGCCCCCTCCCCGCCGACGGACGCCTCGGCGGCCACTTCGTCCAAGGCCACGTCGACGCCACCGGCCGGATCCTCGACCTCTCCCCACGCGGCCAGGACCACCGCCTCGAAGTCTCCCTCCCCTCCCACATCCACAAATACTGCATCGACAAAGGATCCCTCGCCGTCGACGGCATCTCCCTCACCATCGCCGACCTCACCCCAACCTCCGCCATCTTCTGGATCATCCCCCATACCATCGAGGTCACCAACCTCCAAACCGCCAAACCCGGCCAACTCGTCAACCTCGAAGCCGACCTCCTCGCCAAATACACCGAAAAACTCCTCACCCACCAGTAAGAATACCACTCAAAAGTCCTTGTCTTCACAGGCCAACCGCCACGAAGGCAGCGGCCCGAGCAAATCGCCGCCAAGGCGTGGGACCTCCGGCCCATCAATGACGCCTATCGGCAATACATCGAATTCGCCAAAAATGTGGCCGGGGAATCGCGGAAAACCTCGTTATCGCCGCCACGCGTGCGGAAGATCCTCGAAGAAGACCGCAGCCTTTGGTGGCGGGCCATCCGCAACGACCCCCTCTTGCCAAAGCCGCTTCATCCGCCGACATACCAAGGCCCCAAGGCATGGAAGGTCCGCTGCGACTTCCACCACAAACTCAGCGCCCTCCTCGAAGTCGCGCCACCTTCCTGAGAACCACTCCCGGACCCCTCCACTCTTTTCACTTCCCGGCGGACGGGCCGGCGCCTCCTCGACGTGGCGCCGGTCGTTCCTCGACCAGCCAGATGTTGCGGAAGGCCACCGGTTCGCCGTGGTCCTGGAAGAGGATGGGGCCGGCCGCCACTTCCCGTTTCCATCCACCGCGTCCGGTTCCTTTTGGCAGTTCGACGGCGTCGTGGACCTTCACCCCGTTGTGAAGCACCGTCACGACGGCGTTCGCGATCTTCTTCCCGTCCGCGTCGAAGCGCGGCGCGCGAAAGGTGATGTCGTAGGTCTGCCAGCGTAGCGGCGGGTAGGCCATCGGAATGTCCGGCGCCTTGAACTTGTAGAGGCTTGCAACCCACTGTTTGGGATTCGACTTGAGAGGAATCCCCGCTTGTTCCCGATCGCAGACCAGCCCGAAGCTGTCAAGGATCTGCACCTCGTAACGGCCGAGCAGATAGACTCCGCTGTTGCCCCGGTCCTGGCTCGATAGAGGTTCCTTCGGCCGATAGGGCACCCGGAACTCAAGGTGCAACCGGAAATCCCCGTGAGGCCCCGGCGCTTTCGCCCCCTCCCACAAGATCCCGTCCCGCGCCTCACCCCGCAACGGTGGCCGGACCTTCCCGTCAAAGAGGACCATTGCGCCTTCCGGAGGGCGTGCCCCAAGGGTCGGACTTGTGCGCTCGATCTTCTTCGCGTCTCGCGTGGCATTCCTCACACCCTCGCGGTCCGTCACTTCGTGCGCGACCGGATCGCCGTCCCAGCCCGCTCCCGGAAGTCCGCCGTTGTAGCGCGTCAGGCAGAACCTCCCGTCACCGAGAGCGGCCACCCGCAGGCCAGACCCCTTTCCGGCATACTCGCCCTGGACCGCGAAGTCCGGGTCCTCGCGCATCGCCACCTCCGGATCAATCCAGGTCTTGTTCTGGCCCGCCGCCAACAGCACTCCGGCAAGCACCAGGATCACCAACACCACCGACCCGGCGGAAACCACCTTCGCCTTCATTCCGGCACCGTGTCAGACGCCCTCAGCCCCCGCAACCTCCAAAAGACTGACTCCGGCAAGGAACTGGCGTTTCCCGGCTCGGCAACCGGCCGGCTCCTCGACTCCTTGAAAACGCGGGCTTGCCTCGCCGGAGCCGGCACCAGCCGGTCATCGAGTCAGGCGCACCTCGTTGACGCTCTTCCCGTCGACATCGTGATGGCGGAAAGCAGCCGTGGGCGTGCCGTCGATCCGCTCCACCGTCACCGAGAGAAACCCGCCGCGCACTCGCAGGAAGCGGTGTTCCGAGGTGACCTTATCCGGGTTCCACCCACCGGCGTGCCGGTTCGTTGACGGGCCGCAACAGAACTCCATCAGGCCGGTCTCGGCGTCCACCGAGTGGTACTGCCAGTGGCGGTCGCCGCTGCAGACGATCATATCGTGACCGGCAAGGAACCTGCGCAGCATGTCACCCTCGCGCCGGAAGGCCGCGTTGGCGTGGTTGTCGTTCTTGCCGCGGGCGCGGTCCGGGCCAACCACCGGAGTCGGACTGACCAGAATCCTGAACGTGGCGTCGGACTGCTCCACCGTGCGCTTGAACCACGCGATCTGCTCCCCGCCCCAGATCGTCTTGTCCGGCCCGTCCGGCATCGTGTTGGGGCTGCGGAAGTCCCGGCCCTCGGGCAGCCAGACTTGCAGATCTTTTCCCCAGCGAATGGTGCGATAGGTCTTCCCGCCCATCGGCACCTGCTCGCGAAAGATCGCCCGGCCCTCTTCAAAGGTCAGCTCGCCGTAGGTCTGGCCCGGCCAACAATCGTTCTTCAAGGTGTCGTGATCGTCCTTGATGAAATAGCTGGGCGTCTGGCGGTGAAACGCGATCTGGTTGGGTAGGGAATACATGCGGTGCCAGTGCAGACGGGCCTTCCCGACGGTGGCGCCCATCGGCTCAAGGTCTCCGTCGTAATACACGATGTCTCCGGTATGCACGAAGAAGCTCGGCTCGAGCGCAAGCATCGCGGGGTAGATCTTCTGGCCCCGGCCCGGATCATCAATGGTCTTGAATTTGTGGCCGGTGGTGACGGTGAAGACGACGCGCGCGGCTCGGTCCGGCGCCGCCGCGGTGGTGAATCGGCCTCGCACACTCCGATCCTCCGCATCGCCCGGCGTCACCGAGACTTGATAGGCGGTGGCCGGCTTGAGACCGGTCAGGACGAACTGGTGCGTGAAATCTCGCCGGGGATCAACGCCGGCGGTGCGAGTAATCACACCGTCGCCTGCCTCTTCCTTCACGGTCAGTCTGACCTCCCCCGTGGCGCCGGGCTGCTTGAACTGCGGCGGCTTGCAGTTCGGTGTTTCGGTCAACCGCGCCCAGATGACGGCCGTGCCGGCGGTCACCTCGCCGATCTTGATGCCATTGCCCAGGAAGGGCGGGCCGGCGGCCGCCGCGACGAGGGTCCAAAGCGAAAGGCCCGCACTCGACACGACAAGCTTCATGGCTGCAAACTCCCGAATCCGCTTCACCCGGGGCTCTGTATACGTTCGACAAGTCATTTCTTTTCCCTTTTCCTCCGCGACCGCCGTTCTACCATCATCGCCATGGGTGAGATTGCATCAAACCTCGATCGGGATCTCAAGGACGCCATGCGGGCAAGGAACGCCGTGGCCCTCGCGGCGCTCCGCGCCCTCAAGAGCGCCCTCAAGAACGCCGCCATCGAGAAAGGCGGCGCAGAGGCGGAGTTGACCGAGGCCGAAAGCGTCGCCGTCATCCGAAAGCAAGTCAAACAACGCCTCGACTCGATCGAGCAATACCAGCAGGCCGGCCGCTCGGAACTGGCCGCAAAGGAACAAGCCGAAATCGAAATCCTCGAGCGCTATCTCCCCGCCCCGCTTTCCGGGACGGAGATCGCCGCCATGGTGGATGACGCCGTCGCCGAAACCGCCGCCTCGTCAAAGGCCGACATGGGCAAGGTCATGAAGATCCTTCAGGAGCGAGCCGCGGGCCGGGCCGACGGCAAGACGCTCTCACAGGCCGTGATGCGGAGACTCGGCTAAGCTGTCCATGTCCTGCGCCGCCATCATCGTCGCCGCCGGAGAGGGCCGCCGGGTGGGCTTCGACAAACTCCGCGCCCCGCTCCTCGGCAAACCGGTCCTGCAGTGGACCCTGGACGCCTTCCTGCGTTGCCCCTCGATCGACACCATCGCAATCGTCGCTCCCGCCGAACGTTTCGCGTGCCTCGGCTTCGACGCCTCCCGCACCGTCCTCCGGGTCGACGGCGGAACCGAGCGCTTCCACTCCGTGGCCAACGGCCTCGAAGCCCTCTCTCCGGCCCCCGGCCTCGTTGCCATCCATGACGGAGCGCGCCCCTGCGTCGCCCCCGAGCAGATCGAATCCTGCATCGCCAGCGCCCGCCAGTCCGGCGCCGCCGCCCTCGCGCACCGCATCACCGAAACCCTGCAACTGGTCCGCCCCGACGGCCTCGTCCACCGCGCCGTCGACCGGGAGCGCCTCCGGGCCATGGAAACCCCCCAGGTCTTCCGATACGCAATCGCACGACAGGCCTGCCAACACGTCCTCGAACACGGCCTCCACGTCACCGACGACGTCTCCGCCGCCACCGCCATCGGAGTCGCCACCCAACTCGTCGAAAACCCCTTCCCAAACCCCAAGATCACCTTCCCCCGCGACCTCGCCGTGGCGGAGGCTTTGCTCCGCGCCCGCTCGCCGTAGCGGTCCCGGCCAGTGGTTCGTCAAGATTGAGATGATGGGCAGGCGCGCCGGAGGATGGCGGGCTGGCAAGGCGGCGAAGCGGAGTGGATCCGTAGATTCTCGACCCTTCGCCAACGCAACCAGCGCTCCATCCCACCAGCGAATATCCGTCAGATCCATCTTGACGGACCACTAGTCGAACTGCGGAGAAGTGTATTTCTCCGCCGCCATGCCGCGCAGCAGCTTGCCCTTGTAGACCATGCTGAACTTGCCGCCGGTATTCTGCGAGATTTCGTTCAACATGGCGGCCGGGCTGCCCGGCAGTTCGAAGGCGATCGTGTCAATCGGCACTCCGTGGGGATTGATCTCCTTCAGGTCGAAGAGCACGTTCTCCCCGTCCCGTGGCTCGCCATCCGAAAGAAGATACACGATGTTGGGCGGGGGTGTCATGCTGAAGCCCTGCTTGAGCGCCGGATACCACATGGTGCCGCCGTCCGCAGGCATCGCGCTGATCTGCTTGATGACCTTCCGCTTGATATGCTCCGTCGCGGGATACCAGTTCGCCGGCGGCGGGTCGCCCAATCCGTTCCAGCCGTTGTCCACGTGATTGGGTCCCTCGGTGTCGATCGTCCAGCTGCGCGACGAGAAAAAGATCACCGCGAACTGCATCCCCGAGGAAAGATCGTTGATGGACCGGATCAGCTCCTTCTTGAGAGAGGCGATCCGTGTCCCGCCTCGTTCCGTCGAGCTTCCCATGGAATTGGAAAAGTCCACCACGTAAACCACCCGCTTCCCCTTCCGCCGGCTGCCGAAGAACGACGCCCCGCCCCCCCCGCTGCCGTCGCCCTCTCCATCACCCCACCCCTCCCCGATCTCCTCCGACATCCCGAAGGGACCCTCCGGAATCGGATCTTCCGGCACCGGCACCGCAAGCTCCGCCGGAAGCTTCGACGCGATCACCCTCGCCCGGGACGACTTCATCCCCGGCGGGTTCGGGCGAGCCCGTTGGTCGATTTCCGGCCGGTCGAGTTCCTCCCGCTCCGGATTCGGCGCCTCGTAGGTGACGATCGGGGAGATGTCCCATCGCCATGGTATCACCACAATCAACGCCAGAATACCGGCCAAAAGCCCCACCACCAGCAGGGCGCTCGCAATCGACTGGATCGTCTGCCGTCGCCGCTCGCGCTGCAGCGCCAATTCGACCGCAACAGCCCGGGAGGCCCTCATCTCCTCCACGTCCTCCTGCGGAACAACGAACTTCCGCATGCCTCAACCTATACCATCGAGCGAAGTTTGCGAGCGGAATCAACTCCGTATCACTCGCCCGCCTCAAAGAAGATCGACGAGCGCACGATGCCGTCCTCCTTGCGAGTATGGGCCCTGATCGCCTTCAGTTCGCCGGACGCCGCCGCGAGCCTCTTCAGCATCGGCAGGTTCTCGCGAAACTCCTCCCACCGCGGAGAGTCCGCGCCGAACATCTCAGCTCCGTGCGTCTCGAACAACTTGATCCAGTCGTTCAGGTAGGCAGTGAGCACCACCAGATCCACATCCACATAGGCGCCCCGGCGCTCCGCGCCGGCCTCTCCGGATTCGATCGCACCCGCCAACTCCTTCACGAACGACTTCGAGGTCGCAAGGAAAAAGTCGGCCTCGTCGAGCGAAGCCGACAGCACGAAGTCGTCGGTCTGGAACGGGAATGGGAAGAACCATGTCTTGAGATCGTCGCTCTCGCTGCTCATCGGCTTCTGCATCGGGATCTTGTTGTCGGTCATCGTGGCCACCACTTCGAGGATGCCCCGCACCGCCTTGTCGAGCCGTTCCCAGCAGGCTCCGAGCTTGGCCCGGTCATCCACCGGAGCGATGACCCCAAGGCGCGGAGCCTTCCCGTTGTCCACCACCGCCTGCGGAAGTCCCGGAACCGCCGGAAGCTCGCCGTCAAGATCCATCACCAGCGCCGCTTCATTGCCCAACCCCGCCAACAGATCCCCCCGCAGGGCCTGCCAGATCTCCAGCGCATGGGGGCGAAACCTCCCATCAATCAGAGCGAACCATTCCTTGAACTCCTCGAAATCCGCCTCATCAATATCGAGCCCCGCCGCCTGCTTCGCTCCAAGGTAAAGCGTCTCTCCCACCGTGTCGAGATACTCGAACAACTTCCCGGAATACTCCTCATCCGCCACCCAGTTCGCGAACACCAACACCCCTTCTCGCTCCGCCAGCCGGCCGTACCGGTGCTTGGCCTCGAAATCCATCCCCGCCGCGTTCCCGCCCCCGTAACTCTCGATCTTCAGCCCCTTCTCGCGATACGCAACCACCCCCGCCGCACTGAACCGGTTCATCTCCATCAAGGCCTTCTCCTGCTTCGCAACCAGATCCAGCAGGATCTCGAGGTCGCGCGTGTCGCCGAAGCCTTCCGATTCGCGGAGCCCCTCGCGGATCCCCTTCGCGATGCTCCCGAACGGAGCAGAATGCCGCACCGCCGCGTCCTGCAGATCCTTCGACATCGCCATCACCCCGAGCAGCTTCTTGTCCGTGTAGCCGTCCAGAAAGCCAAACTCGCTCCGCGCCACCGCGGATTGCGAAACCTCCCCGGCGAACTGGAGTTCGTCCGTCCCCGATCCCAAAAAGCCCACCACATAATCCTCGCGCACTCCCACCGTCATCAGAAGACTCTTCGCCTTCAGGAACTTGATGAGCCTTTCGACCGTCGCGGGGTCCATGAACTGGGCAAGATTCTCCCGCTCTTCCTTCCCGATCTTGGCGGCGATCTTCTCCCCGACGATTTTCACGCCGCTGAACTTCGATCCGCCGCTCTCGATATTCGCCGCTTCGAAAATATCCTCTCCATCCGGCCCGCCCCAGGCCAACATCTTCATCATCCCCCCCTGCGCCATATCCGCAATCCGCTGCCGCATCTCCTCGTCGCTCACTTTGCACCCGACCATCAACGGCGGCATCTGCGATTCCTCCAGAACCGCCAAGCCGCCCGCCGGATCCCTCAGAAAACCCCCCACCAATGGCATCATCATCATCTGCATCCCCATCGGTCCCATCGCGTCCTCCCCGCCCGTCAGATTCATCTCGAGCAACTTCACCATCAACTTCATCTGGTGCCTCCTCATCGACTCGTTCAGAGCCGCCAGATTCGCCGCCTGCTCCGGCGTGCCCTCCCCGACCGCCACAAAAACTTCTTCCGCGAGAAGCGCCAACACCATCCCGCCTGCGGGATCCTCCTCCATGTCCTCAAGGTCCATCCCCTCCTCTTCCGCCCGGGCTTCCAGAATCTCCCCCAGCTCCGACCCCCGCAGGCTGTCAACAAACCCCTTCCCGTCAAATACTCCCAGATAACCATGGGTCGATGCCGGCAGGTGCTTCCCAAATCCCAATGCCGCAGCACGCTTGTCGAGAGCGTCGCCGCTCGCCGGTTCAGCCGGCCCCGGCTCCGCGACCTCCGACGCAACCTCCTTCTCGCCCGCCGCCTTGACAGGTTCGGCCTCTTCCTTCCCGCCGCAACCAGCCAGGAACACTCCCAGCGCAATCCCCGCCATCGCAAAGCCTCTTGTCCGGTGATTTGACATGCGACCACCACTAGCAGGACGCCACCGGCCAGCAACTAGAATATCCGCAAAAATTGGAGCACCGCCCGGCCATCGATCCCTGTCAACTTGCGCCTGGTGCATGCCCGCTGGTGCAATGAAACGCAGCAGGCGTTGGCAACCCATCGAAAATGAACCGCTCCACCCGGGTCCGCCGCCCTGCCAAGCCCCCATTTCTCCACCACGATCATGCCCGCTCCCGGCATCGACCCGGCACCAGACCCCTGCGAATTTTCAGTATTTTCTGGAAGTTTGGAAAAAATGGGTTGCGGCGGGCGCCGGGCTGTGGAAGCCTCCCACTGGTTCAAGATGAGTGAGCGGGTTAGGACAGCGCACGGGAGGGCGGCGACGCTTCCTTTTCAACTGGTGGCGGGGGAGTTGCGCCGGATCGAGGCCGCCTTGCGCCAGCAAGTGAAGGCCTTCGACCCGGGGGTGGAACCCTACGTCGCCTATGTTTGCGACTCTGCAGGCAAGCGCATTCGGCCCGCCCTCAGCGTCATGGTGGGGGGAGCCACCGGAGGCGTCCGCCCGGCACATTTGAAATTGGGGACGATCCTCGAACTGATTCACATCGCGACGCTCGTGCACGACGACATCATCGACGGAGCGGCGACCCGCCGCAAGGCCCCCACCGCCAGTTCGAAATGGGGGGCGGGGATGGCGGTTCTTCTCGGCGACGCCCTGTTCTCCCACGCCCTGATGATGTCAACCGAGTTCGACAATCTGGCGCTTTCCCGCGGAATCGCCGCTGCCTCACGAGCGGTTTGCGAAGGGGAAATCCTCCAGACGCAGCGCCGTTTCGATCTCACCCTCACGAAGCGCGACTACTTCCGCATGATCGAGATGAAAACGGGGGCGCTCTTTGCGGCCTCCACGGAACTCAGCGCCCTGCTCTCCGAATCCACCCCCAGCACGCGCTCCGCAATGCGAACCTTCGGCCTCAAACTTGGAACCGCCTATCAGATCTACGACGATTGCCTCGACCTCATCGGGTCCGAGGAGCACTTCGGAAAAACCCTGCGAACCGATCTCGAAAAAGGAAAGCTCACCTTGCCGATCCTGAATCTCCTCGAAAACGCGAGCCACGAAAAACGCGCCAGACTGCAACGCTGCATCATCAATCAGGAGACCCTCGACCTCCCCGTTCTGGTCGGAATCGCCGATTACGGAGGCGCCATCGCCCGCGCCCTCGATGCCGCCGCCCGCCTCCTTGCCGATGCGCGTTCCTCCCTCGCCTGCCTGCCCAACTCCTCTCGCCATCGCGACGCCCTCGCGGGCATCCTCTCCTACCTCCACGACCTCCTCCGCTCACTCTCGCTGTAGCATTCCTTCCGGCAACCTGGATAATTGACAAGCATGACCACGCGGACTTCCTGAGCATTGTGAATACTTGAAGGGGCTCTTTTTGCTCTTCCGCCCCCGGCCCCTCCTCCTCCGCCCGCTCTTTTTGAAAGTCTGCCCGAAGGCGGGCCCTTCCCCCGGTTCCGCAAAATAGAGCACCATTTTTTCTTTGCCGCCACCAGATCTTGGGTACCATGCGGACCTATCGGATTTGGTGATGCGTTGCATTCAATGTGGCTCACTTCGGGACAAGGTCATCGACTCGCGCATGTCGAAGGACGGAACCACGATTCGCCGGCGACGGGAGTGCCTCGACTGCGAGTACCGCTACACGACCTACGAGCAGATCGAGCGAACCGAACTGCAGGTCGTCAAGAGAGACGGGAGCCGCGAACCCATCAACCGCGAAAAGCTTCTCCGGGGCCTCGTCAAGGCGTGCGAAAAGCGGCCCGTTTCGATGGACCGCCTCGATCGCGCCGTCGAGGAGATCCTTGCGACCCTGCACAAGGACCACCTCTCCGAGGTCCCCTCTCACATCATCGGAGCGGAGGTGATGGACAAACTCCACGAAATCGATCCGGTGGCCTACGTGCGATACGTCTCGGTCTACCGCCAGTTCGACAACGTCGGGGAGTTCATCCGCGAAATCCAAGCCCTCGAAAACAAGGCCCTGCGTGATCCCATGCAGCGCCGCCTCTTCAAAGACTGAAACTGCCATGATCTGCCTTGTCGGAAAACTGCCCGTGCTCAAAATCGGCCGCCACCAGGTCGCCGGCTACGAAACCGAATGGATCGACGTTGCCCTCCAGCGAGCCGCCGACGCCTGCGACCGCGCCGACTTCCCGTTCATCGACGATATCCGGGACGGCGTCCTGCATTACCTCGAACACAAATGCCCGTGGCGGCTCATCGCGATCGAGGATCTTTTTGAACGCATGAAGCGCATGTTGCGCCGCATCGGATGCGTGGCCATCGCCGACCATCTCAGCCCCCTTGCCCCTCCCTTGACGGTCTCGGTGGCCCGCGCCGCCCGGGAGGCCGGCAACGGTTTCGAGTTGCTTTTCTTCCAGGCTCTGCAGGAGGAAATCGATGACTTGCGGTCCCGGGGCGCCGAGGAGTTTCACTTCACCGGCCTCCGCGAGAGCGCCCGCCTCCTCCGCGGAACCCGGCGTTGGTCGCCCTCCTGCGAGATCCTCCACCGTGAAATTCTCGCCTTCCTCCAGAACTTCGCCCAGCAACCCGTTCCCGAACACCGCAAGATTCACCTCACTATCGACTTGTAACATTTCCCGCCTCAGGTTTCACCACGCACCCCACACGAGACCCCCGCCACACCGCCATGAAAACGATCTTCCAGAAAATCGCGGAACGGGAAATCCCCGCCGACATCGTCTACGAGGACGACCAGTGCCTTTGCTTTCGCGACATCAACCCGAAGGCCCCTGTCCATCTCCTGCTGGTCCCAAGGAAGCCGATCCCGCGCCTCGCGCTCGCCGAACCCGAAGACCATGACCTCCTCGGTCACTTGATGTCGCGCCTGCCCGTCATCGCGGCGCAGGAAGAAATCGCCGAAAGCGGGTTCCGGGTCGTCATCAACAGCGGCCCCGACGGCGGCGAGGAGGTCCCCCACCTCCACATCCATCTCCTCGGCGGACGCCCCCTGCGGGGACTCGGGTAGTGCCGGGACCGGACGGGCGGTCCTCGAGGGGGCTCGCCCGAAGGCGCGAAGGGATTTGCCGGACCCGCTTTTCAAGGCCCGGCTTGTCCGGCAGCTTCTGGAGGGTGGGTCCGCACCGTTCCCGGTCTCTTCGCCCCGGGCCTTGACTCAGGGGACGAACGGATTCGCTTCGGCCGCGACGACGCGAAATTCCCGAAACTAACGTCCTGACATACGGCCCAACTTCTCTACAGTCGGCCCGCGGGAAGGGCGCCTCCTCCCTTCCCGCCCGCCATATGACCTCCGAATCCTGAGCCCTGCCCCTCCAGCCCTCTGCCCCGCCCGCGCCCCATGAGCTACACTGTCTTCGCCCGGAAGTACCGCCCTCGGACGTTTGACGACGTCCTCGGCCAGGACCACGTCGTCCGAACTCTGCGGAACGCCGTCGAGCAGGACCGCCTCGCCCACGCCTACCTGTTCGTCGGCCCTCGCGGCACGGGCAAGACCTCCACCGCCCGCATCTTCGCAAAGGCCCTCAACTGCTCCGGCGGACCCAGGGCCGACTTCGATCCCGACGAGGATATCTGCATCGAAATCGCGGAAGGAAGATCGCTCGACGTCCTTGAAATCGACGGCGCTTCCAACAACGGCGTCGAACAGGTCCGCGAACTCCGCGAAACCGTGAACTACGCCCCAGCCCGCGGCCGCTTCAAGATCTACTACATCGACGAGGTCCACATGCTGACACCCCAGGCCTTCAACGCCCTCCTCAAGACGCTCGAAGAGCCTCCCCCGCATGTGAAGTTCATCTTCGCCACCACCGAACCGAACAAGATCCTCCCGACCATTCTTTCCCGCTGTCAGCGCTTCGACCTCCGTCCGCTGCCGCCCGACGTCATCGCCCGCCACCTCCAGCACATCGCCCAACTCGAGGGAATCGACCTCGAAGAGGCCGCGGCGTGGAGCATCGCCAGGGGCGCCGACGGCGGCATGCGCGACGCCCAGTCGATGCTCGATCAACTCGTCGCCTTCTGCGGAGAAAAAATCATCGAACACAACGTGCAGGACGTCTTCGGATTCACTTCCACCGAAACCGTCGCGGCGCTCGCCGCAGCCGTCTTCGAACGCCAAACCGCAGAGGCCGTCGCACGCGTCCAATCCGAAGCAGACCGCGGAAAAGACCTCTCCCAACTGCTGTCCGAACTGACGGGTTTCCTGCGGGCCCTCCTCATCAAGGAGATCAGCCCCGAGGTCGCCGCCGCCGAAATCCCCTCCGGCTTCTGGGAGCAACTCCGCAACACCGGGCGCCCCGTCTCCCAGGACCAGCTCCTCGGCGTCCTCGACCGCCTCGCCGACGCCGAGACCCGCATGCGCCGCGCCACCAACAAACAGTTGCACTTCGAGATCGCCCTGATCCGGGCCGTCCAGTCGCTCGACGAGGTCCGCATCGACGACGTCATCAAGGCCCTCGACTCCGCCCCCCGCTCCCCCGCTCCGCCGGCCCCCGCCCCGAAAAAAAAACCGGCCAAAACCGCACCCCCTGAGAAACAACGAACTTCCCGCCGCTCCGCATCCTCTGATAAGAAACCGGATATCGAGGACAAGCTCGCCACCCTCATCGACCAGGCCCCGGATGCCCCTCCCGCCCCCGAACAGCCCGATCCTCCGCCAAGCGAAGCTTCCGCCCGCCCCTCACCCTCCGGCGATCCCCCCGCCGCAGCCCGCGACCCGTTCTACGACGATCCCCTCGTCCACGACGCGCTCCGGATTTTCGAGGGCAAGCTCAAGGAGTGACCCATGTACCACCGGCGCAGGAAAGCCGTCGGGGCGGTCCTGGTGGCGGCCTCGCTCGGCTTTCACTTCGTCACCGCTCTCCTCTACGCCCGCCAGCCCGACCGCTTCGCGGCCTTCACCCTTTTTCCGATCTGGATCTGGGGAAGCCTCGGGCTGGCGCTCTGCAGCGTGGCCTTCGTCGTCTGCCGGGCGCCCCTCGCCCTCTTCACCACCGCCGTCTGGGCCGTCACCATCCTGATCGTGGCCGACGAAACCCGCGCCCTCGGGCGTATCGGCATCGCGCCCCTCAAGCCCGGCGCCCCGGCCCGCTACTCCGGCCGCTCGGTCCTCCGGATCGCCACCATCAACTGGGGAGGCTCGGACCCCAACTTCCCGGAAGGCATCGTCCGCTTCCAGCCCGACATCGTGTGCATCCAGGAGATCCCCCACCCCTACCGTCTGCGCCAGCTCAACCGCCGCCTCTACGGCGGACGGGGCGACTACCGATACGATAAACGTAGTCGCTGCGGGGTGGTGGTCCGCGGCGAAATCCTCCGCTCCATCACGAATCCCACCGTCTTCCGCAGCCAGAACGTCCGCATCCGCCTCCCGAACGGCCGGATGGTCGAACTGGTCAACCTCCACCTCCAGGCCGCCTCCACCGACCTGCGCCTCTGGAACCGCGATTGCTGGCGCACCCACCGCATCAACCGCCAACTGCGGCGCACCGAACTCGGCATCGCACTCCAGATCCTCCAGTCCACCAACCGCAACCCCCGCCTCTCGGAGGTCATCATCGCCGGCGACTTCAACGCCCCGGCCGGCGACCGCATCTACCGCAGCCTCCGCCACGATTATTTCGACACCTTCCGCGAATCGGGCACCGGCTGGTCCAACACCTACCACCGCCGGTTCCCGATCCTGCGCCTCGATCACATCTTCGTCTCCAAATCCTTCCTCCCCGTCCGCTCCCGCGCCGTCACGATCGAGGAATCCGATCATCGCATGGTGGTCTCGGACGTCATCATGAAATAGATCACCCGGGCCACCCGGCCCCGGCGATGCGCCGCAGATTCCGCACCTCCCCGCGGTACTCCCAGATCCAGACCTCGCCGGGCGCCTCCCCCTCTGCCATCTCGACGCCAACCCGCCGCCGCCTGAATTCGTCGTCCTCCCCGCCGTGACACCCTTCAAACGCATCCAACGCTTCAAGGTGAGCCGCCGAAACCCGGTACACCTCCCCCGGAACCTCCCCGCCCTCGTCATCCAGAACGAGCCCCGGGTACCAACTGACCCGGTAGAGCCGCCCCTTCACCACTGCCCGGCCGATGCACTCCGCCCCTCTCATCCGGAAATGATCCGACGCCCCTCTGCGCAGCGTCCCATACACGAAGACCAGCTCTCCCATTTTTCCTCTTCCACCGTTGATCCCCCTCGCCGCGCCCGCGGATCTACGCCCACTCCTCCGGTCTTCGGCCCGCCCGCCCGAGCAGAACCTCCCGCAGTTCGTCGAGTCCCTCCGCGGTCTGCGCCGACACCGGAACCGTCTCGACACCCGTAAATCGCCGCCGGAACCGCTCCAGGTTCTCCCCGGCGCCCGCAAGGTCCATCTTGTTGGCCACCACCAACCAGTCGAATCGCGCCAGATCCTCGTCGTAAAGCTTCACCTCTTTCCGCAGCGTCTCAAGATCTTCCACCGGATCCCTCCCCTCGCTGCCCGCCATGTCCACCACAAACATCAACAGGCCGCACCTCGTGATATGACGCAGAAACTCGTGCCCCAACCCCCGGTTCTCGTGAGCGCCCCCGATCAACCCCGGAATGTCCGCAATCGTGCACCGCTTGAATCCCGGAAATTCCACCACCCCCACCGTCGGAGCAAGCGTCGTGAACGGATAAGACCCCACCTTCGGCCGCGCCGCCGACAACCTCCCCGTCAAGGTCGACTTCCCGGCATTCGGAAATCCCACCAGACCAACGTCCGCAATCCGCCTCAACTCAAGGTAGAACACCCCCTGCTCCCCTTCCGTCCCCAACGTAAACTCCTCCGGCGCGCGGTTCGTGGCGCTGCGAAACCGCCAGTTCCCCACCCCTCCCCTGCCTCCCCTGCACAGCACGCACTCCTCACCTTCCCGCACAAGGTCCGCCACCAGTTCGAGTTCGGGCCCTTCCCCGCTCCGTTCGAGGACCGCCGCCTCGGCTGGCGTGTCCGCCGCCCCCCGGCGCACCACCGTCCCGGGCGGCACCTCCCCCACCACCGGCTTCCCCTTCTTTCCATGCCGCTTGTAACTCCGCCCGTGCCCGCCGGACCGGGCCACCAGCTTCGGATCGAATTGATAGGCCCTCAGGTTGTCCACGTGCCGGCTCACCCGCAACACCACGTCCCCTCCGTCCCCTCCGTCCCCTCCGTCCGGCCCGCCCCGCGGAACATACTTCTCCCGCCGGAAACTCACCACCCCGTTTCCCCCGTCACCAGCCTTCGCAAGAACCCGCGCCTGATCAATGAACACGCCCCTGACGTTAGCCAGTTCAACCCCAACCTCCAGCCTTACCTCCACCAGCGAACCTCACCCGAAAACCCCAGTCCTCCGGCAACCGGCAACCGACAACCGGCAACCGACAACCGCATCGCGCCTCCTCCGCCTTGCCCCACGCCTCTCCCTTCTTGACGCCGCTCCCGGCGCAGGCCAAGATCACCTCATGGGTGAGGTCCCCTCCCAGGAATCCCCGATTCGCCTCAAGGGCCAGCTTCTGATCGCAGATCCCTCCTTGCGAGACGGCGTCTTCAACCGGTCCGTGGTCCTGATCGCCGAACACACCACCCGAGAGGGCGCCTTCGGGCTGGTCCTGAACCAGCCTTCCGGACGCAGCGTCGGCGATTTCCTTCGCGACGAGGAATTCGCGCCCCTCGCCCGCATCGCGGTCCACGTCGGCGGACCCGTCGCCCGGGAACACCTCACCTTCGCCGCCTTCTGGTGGAACGACGACCGGGGACTCCGGTTCGCCACCCGCATCACCGCCCCGGATGCCATCAATCACTCCCAGAATTCCGGAACCCTCGTCCGCGCCTTCGTCGGATACTCAGGCTGGTCCGGCGGACAACTGGAAGGAGAACTGCGCCACCATTCGTGGATCCCCGTCAAACCGTCCTCGCGCCTCCTCGCCCAGACCCACGACGAATCGCTGTGGGGCGAGACCCTCCGCTCCATTTCCCCATATCACCGCATCCTCGCCGAGTCCTCGAACGATCCGTTCCTCAACTGAGCCCGGCCTTCCCCGCGGATCCCTCTCAGACCGGGAACTCGTCCAGCCCCTTCCATATCCCGCTCCAGTCGTAGAACTCGAGCCCCTCCAACTGCAACTTGTAGTTGTAGCAGCTCGACTCGATGGTCCCGTAGCCGTTGTAATAGTACCGATACCCCCGCTCTCTCGCAAACTCGAGTTCCATCAGCATCGTATAAATCCCGAGCCTCCGCCGCCCCTCGGCGGGATCAAAAATCGCGTAAACGCTCGAACAGGCCCGCGCCCCCAAAGCCAGAAAGCTCGCCCCCAGCAACCGGCCGCCGTCCCGCACGCTCACCTGAACACCGCGGCACGGCTCCTCACTCGGATTGTTCCCAAGAAAATCCTCCAGCCGGTCCGGGACGTTGCGGGCAAATCGCGTCTTGTGCCGATCAAACAGCCGCGCCTCTTCAACGCCGGGCCGCGCCGCCGAAAAATCCACCGCGAGATCCCGGTTCCGCCGGATCGTGCGCCGCTGCGATTTCGAGGCCTCGAAATTCTTCACCACCACCCGCAGGGCGATCTGCCGTTTCAGCCCCTCCTCGTCGGCCATCAGACTGGTGCGGAAGAATTCCGGCCCGAAATGCCTCCACCCCAACGCCCAATACTCGTCCATCATCCCCGGCTCCACCCGCGACATCAGCCGGCCCTCCGCAACCATCGGCCACGACCCCGGATAAACGCTGTAAAAATGCCGCGACATCTCGTCCGAATTGCGACCAGCAACTATATGCCTCAAATACGTCCCCTGTTCAAACCCCATTGCGGCGAAACACCGCCCGGAGGTCTTCCAGAATCCCTGCCACCTCCCCGAAATTCTCCGCCACCATGTCCGCCCCGTAACTCGCCAGCTCCGCCGCCGAAAAGCGCCCCGTCGCCACCCCCAGCGTCACCGCCCCGATCGCCCTCCCGCAGTCCACGTCGCGCGGCGTGTCTCCCACCACCACCGTCGCCCGGCCCGCAAACGCCACCCCGCTGGCCGCTTCCGCCCGCGCCAACGCCACCCGCCCCAATTCGTTCCGGTCATGGTGATCGTCCCCGAACGCCCCAAATCCGAAATACTCCGCCAGACCGAAATGCGTCATCTTGATCTCGGCCCCTCGCGCAAGGTTCCCGGTCAGCAATCCCATGGTCGCCCCCGCCTCACGCAGCGCCTCCAGCAACTCCCGCACGCCCTCGAACACCAGCCCGGCATAAGCGCCGCTCCCCAAGTGCTCATCGAGGTAATACAAATACGATTCGTAGAACCGCCTCAATTCAACTTCGCTCACCTGCACCTCAAAGTGCGCCAACACCTCCCGCGCCAGCGCCGAATCCGTCGCCCCGGCAAGGTTCAAAGCCGGCCCGTCCCCCCCATGAAGCTGGCGGGCCGCCCGCCGCAGCGCCGCCAGCCCGGCGCCTCCGGTGTCCACCAGCGTCCCGTCGATATCAAACAACACCAGCCTGTCGCGCATCACCAACGGCCCTCTCCCGCCGCCTCCCGGTCGTCACAAATGAGTCAAGTTTCTGGGCCGCCATTTCGGGGAACGACAGCGGGCGACGAGAGCGGATTACGAGGTGCATTTCGCTCAATCGCCGGCCGCAATCGCCAACCGGTCCGAGGCTTGCCCCACTAACCCTCTTTCTTCTCCCCCTCTCCGCCCACCTCCACCGCGGCGTGCTCTTCGTCCTCCTCCATCCCTTCATCCTCCCCGAAATCGTCCTCTTCGATCAGGTCACCGTGCGAAAGCTTGAACTTCCGCTGCCGCTGACCGGCCGGCAGCGGCGAGAGAATCATCACGAGGTTGCGCCCCACCAGCTTCGCGTCCTGGTCGACGTGCGCCATCGTCTTCAAGTCCTCCTTGATCCGGTCCATCACCTCGAACCCGATCTCCCGGTGCGCGTTTTCCCGCCCCCGGAACTGCAGTTGCATCCGCACCTTGTGCCCCTCGTCCAAAAACGTCTCCGCCCGCCCCAGCTTGATGTTGTAGTCATGCTCCTCGGTGCGAACCCGGAACTTGACCTCCTTCATCTTCGTCGACGGCTTGACCTTGTTCTTCTTCAGCTTCGACTGCTCGTACTTCCATTTCCCGTACTCCACCACCCGGCACACCGGCGGATCGGCCTTGGAAGCCACTTCGACGAGATCAAGGCCCAACGCCTTTGCCTTCCGGACCGCCTCACGCGTCTCCATCACCCCCAGTTGCTCACCGCTCTTCGAGACCACCCGCACCCGCGGCGCCCGGATGCGCTCGTTCACCCGCGTCATCTCACGGCGCGAACGCCGAAACTTCTTCTTTTTCTTGGCGATAGTTATCCTCCGTTACAATTGCACCAATCAGCCGCTCCCAATGTCCGGGACCGCCTCGCTCCGTGCCGGGCCGCTCCGATCAAGCTCAATACAGTTCGCCCCTGCATACCCTGACACGCCATCAGACCCCCTCACAACGAGCGGGTTCGGATCTCTTCAATAATCTGGCGAACGAAATCATCTAGAGTCATCGGTCCGAGATCGTCGCGATCCCGGTGGCGCACGCTCACAGTCTCGGACTGTTCCTCCCGCGCACCGACGACCAACATATAGGGGATGCGCTCCAGTCTCGCAAGCCGAATCTTGGCCCCGATCTTGTCGTCCGAATCGTCGGCCGTCACCCGCACCCCGGCCTCCGCCATCGTCCTCCGAACCTGCCCGGCATACCCCGCATGCTTCTCGGAAATCGGAAGAACCCTCGCCTGCTCCGGCGCCAGCCACACCGGAAACTTCCCTTCAAAATGCTCGGTCAGCAGCCCCACAAACCGCTCCAGCGACCCGAACGGCGCCCGATGGATCATCACGGGACGGTGCGGCTTGTTGTCCGGCCCGATGTAGGTCAGGTCAAACCGCTCCGGCAGGTTGTAGTCGACCTGCACCGTCCCCAACTGCCAGTCGCGGCCGATCACGTCCTTCACCACGAAATCAATCTTCGGACCGTAGAACGCCGCTTCCCCCACTTCCTCCGTGTACTCCACCCCGAGCCCGCGCACTGCGTCCCGCAGTGCCGCCTCTGCCTTTTCCCAGTTCTCCGCCTCCCCCACATACTTGCCCGAATCAGCATCGCGCAGCGAGAGCCGCACCGAATACTCATTCATCCCGAGCGTCCCCAGCACCTTCTCGACCAGCCCAAGGCATCCGCCGATCTCGTCGCCAAGCTGGTCCGGCGTGCAGAATATGTGCGCGTCGTCCTGGGTGAATCCGCGCACCCGCGTCATCCCGCCCAGCTCGCCGCTCTGCTCCCACCGGTAGACCGTCCCAAACTCCGCCAACCGCACCGGCAGATCCCGGTAACTGTGCGGATCGCTCGAAAAGATCCGGATGTGGTGCGGGCAGTTCATCGGCCTCAGCAAGAACCCCTCGATCGTCCCCTCCCGCAGCCCGTTCATCAGCGCCCCGCAGTCCGCCCCCTCGTCCGCCAGCTTCGTCCATGCGTCCCGGTCCGCAATCGGCGGATACTGGCTCGCCTCGTAATACGGAAAATGACCGCTGGTCCGGTAAAGATCCAGCTTCCCGACGTGCGGCGTGAAGACATGGTCGTAGCCCTGCTTGTCGAGTTCCTCCGCGATGAAACCCTCCAGCTCGCGCCGGATCACTCCTCCCTTCGGCTTCCACAAAAGCAACCCCTGTCCCACCATCTCGTCGATGTGAAAGAGGCCCAGTTCCCTCCCCAACTTGCGATGGTCCCGCTTCCGGGCCTCCTCGAGTCGATCGAGGTGCTCTTCGAGCAAAGTCCTGTTCTTGAAACACGTGCCATAAACCCGCTGCAGCATGGGGTTGTTCGCGTCCCCCTTGTAGAACGCGCTCGCCACGCTCATCAGCTTGAACGCCTTGCAGTTGCCGGTCCGTGCCACATGCGGACCCGCGCACAAGTCAAGGAACCCGCCGTTCCTGAAAAGCGAAATCTCCTCCCCTTCCGGGATGTCCTCCAGCAGATCCAGCTTGAACTTTGACGGCGTGTCCCGCTCCCCCAGTGCTCCCAGCCGGCCTCTCCGGGCCAGTTCCCGGGCTTCCTCCCGGCTCACCACCTCCCTCCGGAATTCCTGATTCTCCTTCACGACCTTCTTCATCTCCGCCTCGATCCGCGGAAAGTCGTCCGGCGAAAGCCGATGCTCCAATTCCAGATCGTAATAGAAGCCCCCTTCCACCGGCGGACCGGCCGCAAACTGCGTTTCCGGCCAGAGCCGCGCTATGGCCGTCGCCATCACGTGCGCGCAGGAATGCCGCAAGCGATCCAGGTCGCTCATCCCGCGCCGCCCTTCCGCCGGTTGGCGCTCCTGCAATTGTTCGTCCGACATGCGCTCCCTCCTCAAAACATCACCCGCACCGTATTTCAACCACGAATACCGCGCCGTCCGCCGTCCGCCGCCCCCCCCTGCATCCGAAACCTCGACGCGCCCTCTCGCGGAATCCTTCCCGGCAGCCGGAAATTGCGCCCGAACGAGGCCCCGGCGAGGGGCGCCGTCCCTCGAACAAGAGCCCCCCCGGCCAGGCCCCGCATGAATCGGACTGCCCGTCCCACCCCGGTCCCCTCCGGCGGCAACTTCGCAACGCCCACTTCGCGGGTGTCACTCCTCCTGCCGCGGCGCCTCCTGCGGCCGCGCCCCCGCTATCCAGCCTCGCCCCCCCGTCAGAAACTGGCTGTCGTCCAGAACCCCCTCCGTAAATCGCACCTCGTCCAAAGTCCCCGGAAAATGATTGTCCGCCATCCCCACCCCCGGCCGGTCGCCGATCTTGAAACTCTTGCCGGTGCTCCCCCCGGGAATAGCGTCCCGCCCGATGATCCGCGACTCGCGCTCCGCCCCGTCGATATACAGCCGCACCAATCCCGCCCCCCCCCCCCCCCCCCTGCCGCCC
>Ga0180436_10001744_pt1 | contig 21076 bp, 23 predicted proteins | sample SS_ome_2_FD_132434 | JGI IMG/M metagenome (GOLD analysis project Ga0180436, IMG submission 132434) | Hypersaline lake sediment archaeal communities from the Salton Sea, California, USA - SS_3_S_2 metaG | ecosystem: Environmental > Aquatic > Non-marine Saline and Alkaline > Hypersaline >...
CGCCGGTCAGTCCCCCAATCCACTCGACGCCTTCGATTGGCCTCTCGCTATCGAGCGCGCCCTCTTGGCGCCCAATCCTATTTCATGAATGAAGGATACAGTGTCACGGAGGGAAACCGGGAAGGAGGGGACACAATAAAACGGTGTGGCTGGAAAACCACACCGCCTAGACTATAATGCCGAAGGTGGGAGTCGAACCCACATGGGCTAAGCCCGAGCGAGTTTGAGTCGCTTGCGTCTGCCTATTCCGCCACTTCGGCTCGGAAACCAGTATAGTCAGGTTTCAGAGAACGTCAAGAAAACTATGACAAGCACCCCCACGATGTGGGATGAAAACGCACTCATCGACGCCGCCCAGCGCGGCCAGATGGATGCCTTCAACGAGCTTATCCTCCACTACCAAAGCCAGGTCTACAACCTGGCCTATCACATCATGCACGACCCCGCCGCCGCCGATGACGCGACGCAGGAGGCCTTCATCTCCGCGTATCGCGCGATCAAGCGCTTCCGCGGGGGTTCCTTCCGCTCGTGGCTCCTGCGCATCGCCACCAATGCCTGCTACGATGAGCTGCGTCGACGCAAACGGCGACCGAGCGTCTCGTGGGATGACTTCGGCGAGCTCGAGGAGGAGGCCAACCCACACCTCGTCGATGGCGGGCTGAAGCCGGAGGAGTCGGTGCAGCAGCAGGAGTTGCGAGACCTGCTGGAGAGATCCATCGCCCGGCTGCCGCAACACCATCAGACCGCTATCATTCTAGTCGATCGCCTGGGACTCTCCTATGAGGAGACGGCGAACGTGATGGGGGTCAGGCTGGGTACAGTCAAGTCCCGTCTGGCACGTGCCCGCAAGCAGATGCAGGCGCTGCTTCAGGAAGAGCGGGAACTTTTGCCCGCGCGCTTCCGTCTATAGGATAACCTGTACTGTGGGAGGCTGTTGTTCATGACCCTGAAGTCCTGGAGTACGGCGGATGTCTCGGCGTACCTGGATGGCGCGTTGGCGCCTGAGGCCCAGGTAGCGTTCGAAGCCGCTGTCTCCCAAGATACCGATCTCCAGCGTCGCATCACCGAGATGCGCCGGATGGTGACGCTGACGCGTTCGGTACCCCTTAGAGAACCCCCGCGCAACTATCTGTTGACGCCGGCGATGGTGCCCGAACCCCGGCCCGTCCGCCGGCGCCTGCGGTTGCCCTTGGTCGTGATGCGTGCGGCAACAGCGGCCGCCGCGGCAGCCTTTGCCATCACATCCAGCATGGTGATGACGCAGCAGGGCGCCGCCCCTGGCGCGATGATGCGGTCGGTTGAGGCGCCGGCAGCGGATGCATTGATCCAGAAGGAAGCCGCTGGTGAGGCCTTGGAGATGCACGAAGCGCCGATGGCGATGGTCGCTCCCGCTGAGGAGATCCCAGAGGCCACGAGGATCGCCGATGCCGATCTGGAGATTGAACCTGAGGCAGAGGAGATGACGCTCGCCGCCGAGGCGGAAGAGGTGGAGGATAGCGCAACCCCGATGGGCGCAGCCTCTGCCGAACTAGAGATGGACGCAGAGAACGCCGAGCCTCTAGGCATGGGAGGGGGAGTGGAGCCCACTGTCCCCGAGGTCGCTGAGATCGAGGGAGATGGCGAAGCGCAGGTGGAGGAGGCGGCGACGGAGAAGATAGTCGAGGCCCCAGCCCCTGTCGTCGAGGACGAAACCTTGATGGAGGAGTCCTTGCCAGTTGCCCCCAGCGATGACACGGGGCTCGCGTCAGCCGATGAAGCGGAGACTCCGCCCAACGAGCTGCTCTGGCAGCTCGTCCCCCGACCACGTCGCTCCGTGAGAGCCTGGGTCCCCGTCACCTTTGGGCTGACCACCATAGCCCTGGCCGCACTCACCTTCTGGTTCTCCAGACGCCACCGAAGCTGACCCTGGAGGCCCCACCTCCAACCGATATCGGATTGGGAACGCATTGACCAAGCTACATCACACTGAAAGCCAAGGTCCGGCACTGAATTACTGTCCCCAGTGCGGGGCCTTGCTTGACGACAGGTTCGCCTTCGGCAGGCTCCGCCGTTACTGCAGCGCCTGCGATAGGGTTGTGTTCCAAGAGCACAAGGTTGCTGCGGCCGTGCTTGTCACCGATTGCCAGGATCGCGTGCTGCTGGTGCGGCGCGCGATGAATCCCCAACGGGGGCTATGGAGCCTGCCGGCGGGGTTTGTCGATTACGGCGAGTCGCCCGACGCGGCCGCATGTCGAGAGTGTCGCGAGGAGACCGGTCTGGAGACGGAAATTGGGGACATCGTGGAGATCGTCTCCGGTCGCGAACACCCCCGCGGCGCGGACATCGTCATCGTCTTCCGTGGCAAGATCACCGGCGGGACGCTCCAAGCCGCCGACGATGCGGAGGAGGCCGGGTTCTTCACACGTGAGCAGATACCGCCCCTCGCCTTTGCAGCGACCCGCAGGGCCATCGACGCCTGGGCTCCACGCTCCGGCAACTGCCCCGAGGAGCCAGCACAGTGAGCCGCGGGAGGTGGCTGCTGGGCTTGATGCTGGCCCTGGGCATCATCAGCGGATGCACAGCGGTGGTCGCTTCCACCGGAGCCCAGCCCTTGACGGCGTCGGAACCGCTCGCGCCAACGGCGACGCAGACCGAGGCCCCAAGCCCTGTTCCGGCGACGTCGACCCCAGTCCCCACACCGACGGCGACGCAGACGCCCTCGCCGACCGCTATCCCCACGCCCACACCGACACCAACGCCGACGGCCACGCCGTCACCCACCGAGACACCCGCACAGCCGACACCAACGCCGACGGCCACCTATCCACCGCCGCCGGCGGCGGTCAACGTGCCTATTCTGATGTACCATTATGTCTCGGAGCTGCCGCCGAACCCGGACGCGTACCGGCAGGACCTGACCGTGGCACCGGCGACATTCGAAGCGCAGTTGCGCTATCTGGCCGACGAAGGCTACCAGACCGTGACCTTGGCCGATGTCTATTCCAGGCTGTCCACGGGCAAGCCTCTGCCGCCACACCCGATCGTGCTGACCTTCGATGACGGATACAAGGACGCCGGATCGGTCGTCAGCCCCCTGCTCCAGCAGTACGGCTTCGTGGGCGAGTTCTTCGTCCTGGCGACGCCCGCGCACTTCGAGGCCGAGCACTACCTCACGTGGGATGAGATGAGGACCATGTCCGAGGCCGGGATGTCAATCCAGGCACACGGACGCGACCATCTGGACCTGACCAATCGTGACTATGACTTCCTGGTCTACCAGGTGCTGGGGGCCAAGGAGGCCGTGGAAGCGCATACGGGGGGCCAGGTCTCCTTCTTCTGCTACCCCTCCGGACGTCACGACGAAGACACTGAGGCGGTGGTGGCGTCGGCCGGCTACCTGGGCGCGGTCACCACGGCGTGGGGCAACGAACTCTCGCTCGACAATGCCTACACGTGGCCCCGCATACGCATCAAGGGCGCGTGGAGCCTTGAGCAATACGCGGCAGTCCTGGAGTCCCTGCCACAGACCAACTAACTCGTTGAGGGAGGTGGCCTATGAAGAGATGGGTGATCGCGCTGTGCTCGCTGATGTTGGTACTGGCCTGTCACTTCCCAGGCTTCCCGTCATTTGGTCCGGCGACGCCACCGACTGAGACATCCACACCCGTCGAGGACCCGGACACGGGGGATCCGGACGGCGGGAAGGACAGACCTGACCCACCGCCCCTGGAGACACCGACCCCGGAAGGGGAGCAAGCGGTGCCCACGGCCACTGCGACGGCAACGCAGACCGCCACGATGACGCCCACAGCCACACCTACACCGGAAGCAATCCAGCCGGGCCCACCCCTGGCCTTCCAGGACCCTGCGTGGGAGCTGGTCGAGTGGCATGAGATCGATGGCACAGGTGAATGGGAGGGCACTATCCGCATCCACATCACGGGCGGCACGGCGCCCTACAGATCACAGCTCGAGGACAAGGACATCGTTCACGGACTGGATGTCCGCGCGCAATGGCGTCTCTGCAAGGCTATGCCCGCCACGATTCGTGTTTGGTCGGCCGACGAGCAACATGTCCAGACCGCCATCTGGGTCTGGGAACTGGGATGCGCTGATGACTGATGACTTTGACACCCTCTTCCCCCGGCCTGAGCCGCGCGACGCGGCACGGCTGGGCACCATCGTCAGCGGCAGCCTGGGCAAGGGCCTGGAGGCACAGCTCGCGCCCGACCACCTGATCGAGGGGCTGGCCGTCGGTCGCTATGTTGTCATCCGGGGCCAGACGGGGCGCCGTTTCTTCGGCATGATCACCGACGTCGCCCTAGAGAGCCGCCACCCGGAACTGGAGCAGACGCCGCCCGCGGACCCCGACAACTTCATCGCCAGAGTTTACCGGGGCACGCTGACCTTCGGCCGGCTCCACATCACCCCGATGCTGGTGATGGAGGAGAACGCAGAGGGCGTGCGTCCGGCAAAGACGGTGCCCGCGCACTTCACCCACGTCTTCGAGGCAACGCCCGAGGAGGTGGCCGATGTCTTTGGCGACCCTGACGAGGCCGGCAGGTTCTACATCGGCGACCCGCTGGAGATGGAGGGGACACACATCGCCCTCGATCTGGCGCGCTTTGCCGAGCGATCCAGCGGCATCTTCGGCAAGAGCGGCACCGGCAAGACCTTCCTCACGCGCATGGTCCTCGCCGGCATCATCCAGGAGGATGCCGCGGTCAACCTGATCTTCGATATGCACAACGAGTACGGCTGGAAGAGCCAGGATGAGGCCAGACAGGATGTCAAAGGGCTGCGCCAGCTCTTCTACGACGGTCGCGTCAGCGTCTTCACGCTGGACCCCGAATCCTCACGCCGCCGCGGAAGCAAGGTCGACTTCACCGTCAGAATCGGCTACCACCAGCTCGATCCCGAGGACTTGGAGATGCTCGCCCCCCTCTTCGGCTTCACCGATGTCCAGACCAACGCGCTCTACATGCTGCGACGGCGACTGGGAAAAGACTGGATCAGCATCCTGCTGGAGGACGATGCGGAGCCCGGTGCGACCTCGGAGGAAGATGCCCCCGGCGGGCGAAGTTCGGTGCTCACGGAGCTCCTTGAGGAGGACAGAATCCATGCCGGATCGCTCGGCGCGATCCAGCGCAAGCTGGAGCAACTGAGACGCTTCGGATTCCTCGTCAAGGACGCCGTGCGCGACAACCCGATCGACCGCATCATCAAGTATCTGGACAGCGGTAAACACATCATCCTGGAGTTCGGGCGCTACGGCAACGCCCTGGAGGCCTATGTCCTGGTGGCGAACTACATCACCCGCCGCATCCACAAGGCCTACGTCGCCCGCAAGGAAGCCTACCTCGGGGGCAGCGGGAAGGAACCACGCCCTCTGATCATCACCATCGAGGAGGCCCACAAGTTCCTCGACCCCGCCATCGCCCGACACACCATCTTCGGCACCATCGCCCGCGAGATGCGCAAGTACAACGTCACCCTCCTGGTCGTGGATCAGCGCCCCAGCGGCATCGACCCGGAGGTGATGAGCCAGGTCGGCACCCGTATCACGGCGCTGTTGGACGAGGAGAGTGATATCCGCGCCGTCCTCTCCGGGGTCTCGGGCACGGCAGCCCTCAGGGAGATTCTGGCCCGCCTGGACACCAAACAGCAGGCGCTGATCCTGGGACACGCCGTGCCGATGCCCATCGTCATCCGCACGAGAGACTACCGCGATGTCACACAGGAGATCGCCGGCAACGCCATCGACACGGCGGATGCCGCTGCAGCGCTTTTCGGGTAGCGGCGCGCCGGAAGAACGGACCAAGGAGATCGATTGGACGACGCCACTTTCAGAACCCACGAACGCCTCAAGGCCTTTCCACCGGCCCAGCTCATCTACATCATCATCTGCCGCCTGTCGGAGAGCGGGGCCGGGCCGGTCGTGCTGTGGCTCTACGACAAGATCGTGCGGCGGGCAAAGGGGTACTCGGTCCCCAGGGTCAGTCGGGTCGCGCCGAACCTCTACGTCGGCGGACAGCACCACAGCCGAGGCCTTGCGGCAATGCGGGACCTGGGTATCACGGCCGTCGTCAATATGCGGGAAGAATCGGACGACAGGGCCCGCGGCGTGGCGCTCGATGACTACCTATGGGTCGAGACAACCGACGACACCCCGCCTACCTTGGAAGAACTGGAGACGGGTGCGGACTTCATCGCGGAGCAGATCACGACAGGGAGCGGCGTCTACATCCACTGTGCCGCGGGCGTGGGGCGCGCGCCCACCATGGCGGCGGCCTACCTGATCCGCGAGGGCGCGACGGCGTCACAGGCGTGGGACACGATCCGCGCGACGCGCCCCTTCATCCGACCGACACCTCCGCAGGTCAGGATCATCGATGCGTTTGAACGACGGTACCTGCGCCACGATGGGGAAGCCGCTGCTGAGGCCGGACGGGACACACCATGACCAAGCGGAACAGCCGTCGCAGACTGGGCTGGAAGGAGTTCCTGCTCTCACTCTTCATCATGGTCGTGGTCTGGGCCGCAGGGGATGTCCTCGTCCTCGACCGGGGCTTTGAGGGCAAGCCGGAGCCGGATGCCTCGGGATCGGTGCGCGTTCTCTTCACACACCCCAGGGCACAGACCGAGGACACCGGGGCTACCGAGATTCATCAAGAGTTCGTCGCCCTGATCGACGCGGCGGAGAGTTCGGTGGCGCTGGCCGCCTTTGACTTCGAGCTCACCAGCATCGCATCAGCACTCGCCAATGCGGCCGACCGCGGCGTCGAGGTGCGCCTGGTGACCGACAGCGACTATGCCGGCGAGGCTGGGCCGCGCGCGCTGCGAGCTGCGGGTATTCCCGTGGTTCTGGATGATCGCGACGCCCTTATGCACAACAAGTTCGCCGTCATCGACGGCGAGGTCGTCTGGACCGGCTCGTGGAACCTGACGCAAAACGGCACGATCCGGAACAACAACAACGTCGTCGTCATCGAGTCCGCCAAGATGGCGCGGAACTTCACCGATGAGTTCGAGGAGATGTTCACGGATGGCGAATTCGGAGCGACATCGCCGCAGGACATCGCCTATCCCCTGCTCGACCTCAACGGCATCAAGGTCGAGACCTTCTTTGCGCCGGAAGGCAATGTGCAACAGCGTATCGTTGACCTGATCGAGAGCGCGGACGAGAGCGTGCACTTCATGGCCTTCGTCCTCACCGCTGACGACATCTCCCGGGCGCTGCTCTCGCAGCATCGTGCCGGCCTGCGTGTCGCCGGCGTGGTTGAGTCCAGGGCCGTCGGAGACCCCGGCGCGGACTTCGAGACGCTCCGCCAGGGCGGGGTCGACATCCGCATGGATGCCAATCCCTACCTACTCCATCACAAGGTCATCATCGTGGATGAGGACACCGTCATCACCGGCTCCTACAACTTCAGTGCCAGCGCCGCGGAGAGCAACGACGAGAACGTGGTCATCCTCCACAGTCCCGAGGTCGCCGTGCCGTATATGGAGGAGTTCGAGAGCGTCTACGCGTCCGCGGGTGAGTAGAGAGACGCTCCCATCGTCACTATCTGGAGGCAAGAGATGAACGATCGACCGATTGAACAGACCAGGAATCCGTGGAAGTGGCTCGCGATCACAGTGCTCGCTTTGTTGGTGCTGGTGGTGGTCTGTGGCGGCACCGCGATCTGGAGCGGCGCCCTGGGATTTGCCCTGGGCCGGCGTGGGACGCACCGAGAGATGGACTGTCATGGACCTGAGGAGCCCTATGGGATGCCGCTGCCCGAGTTCCGGCGCATGCCCGAGATGCCCGACATGCCGCGCATGCCGGATGTGCCCGAGATGCCGTTGTTCGACCCGCGGCCCTGGCTGGGCGTGACCTTCTCGATGGAACCCGAAGGGGCACGCGTCATCGAGGTCGTCCCGGAGAGCCCCGCGGAGCAAGCCGGCATCGAGGTGGATGACATCATCACCGAGGTCGACGGCGACGCCGTCACTGAAGCAGAGCCCCTCAACGAGCTCATCCTGCGCTACGAACCGCGCGACCGTGTCGAGCTCACCGTGGAGCGCGACGATCGAGAGCTCACGATCCGTGTCCGCCTGACCGCGCGTATGGACGACGGGATGATGTGGCATCCCGAACTGTTCCAAGAGGAGCCCCACCTCATCCCGGACCAGGACGGCTGACCGGCCTGCCGCCACCTGGGACCGCGGGAGGGCAGCCCCTCCTAGGCTCCAGCCTGACGTGGTGCAGCAACCACAGCGCCGCTGCCGGTGAACCCGGCAGCGGCGCTCTGCTTCCCCTAGACCAGCGCTTCGTAGATCGCCATCACCCGCTCGACCATGAGGTCCTGCGTCAGTTCCGCCGCCACGCGCGCGCGCGCCGCAGTCCCCATCGCCCGCAGTCTCACCGGGTCTCCTACCAATCCGGAGATAGCCGCCGCCAGCGCATCAGGCGACGACGGCGGCACCACGGCCCCGGTCACCCCGTCCTGGACCACCCACGATGTCCCCGTCCCTACCTCGGTAGTCACGCACGGCAATCCGGACGCCATCGCCTCGGTGAGCACCATCCCGTACGCCTCCGAACGCGCGTTCGCCGGCAGCACAAAGAGCGTCGCATGCCGGTATTGCGCCGGTAGTGCCGCATCCGACACCTCTCCCGCGAAATCGACCCTGGACTCAAGACTCAGGTCTCTCACCAATGCTTCCCACTCGCCCCGCATCGGCCCAGTCCCCACCACTCGCAACCGCACGTCCGCCGGCAACATCGGCATCGCCCGCAGCAGCGTATCGAGCCCCTTGTAGTAGCGCAGCCGTCCGACAAAGAGCAGCGTCGGAGGCCCTGCAAAGGGTGTTGCTGGCGGCGTGAACCGCCGGTGATCCACCCCCAGCGGCACGACCGTGCACCGGTCGCGCACCGGAGACAGCCACGGCGACGACGCCAGATACCTTGGGCTGGTCGGCAGTATGCGGTCCGCCCGTCGCAGCACACGTTTCAGGAGCGGCCCATAGACCTTGAGCCAGCCCTGCTGTCTGACCACATCAGAGTGATAGGTGACTGCCAACGGCACACGCGGCTTGAGCAACCAGGCCCCCACCTCGCCCAGCGGATAGGGGGAGTGCACGTGAACGATCTCGGGGCGCAGCCGCATCAGGCTTACCCACTGGCTGGGGCTCAGCGGCATTGACGCAGCCGTTCCCAGCCGGCCGGCCTTGATCACCCGTACGCCGTTGACCTCCGACACTTGCGTCCGCGGCCCGGGATCGCACACCAGCACGATCACCTGGTGCCCGCCCGCCGCGTGCGCCTCCGCCAGCACCCGGATGTGGTTCTCAATCCCCCCCAGGACGGGATAGTAGTCCTTGTAGACGTGTAGGATTCTCACAGCGTGTCTCCACTACCTTGGCTGGTGTACAGTTTCGGTCGACTCTGACAAGCCCAGCCAGCTGTCATTGTCTGCGCACGAAGGGACTAGTGTGTCGTCACGCGCTCATAGATGCCGGGCGCGCCGTCGACTGGGGCATAGGATTGCCGGAACTGACTGTCGTTCACCAGCAACGTTGTTCCAGTGAAGTTCGTGAACAGTTCCTCTGAGCCACGAGGCGAAAGCAGATTCACCTGAACGAAACGAGGCTCCTGAGCCAACACATATGCGACGTCCCACTTCCCAAAGGCATCGTGGCGACCAAAAAGCCCGCCGGGCAACTGAACCGGTTGGTGTGCAATATGACTATCGTTCAGGCCCACCATATCGACGATCCTTACATCTAGGGGAAGTCCGTAGCTCACGAGGCCGGCGTCAGTCACCGCGATGGTGTCCCCAGACTCTACGTGGTCTAGCAAGAAGGCCACTTTGCCTCTGCCCTCGGGGACAAGCGAGCCTGAGGCAATCCCATCAACATATCGCATCTCAGCAGAAATCCCCAGTAGATAGACGACCTGAAGAGCTGCCACTAAGGCGACACCCCACGCACGTATGTCCTTTCGGACCGTGAGATGGTCCAACAAGCTCGTAAGGCCCACATGAACACAGACCATCAGCAGCGGCAAGATGTGAACAAGGAATCTCTGCAGAGGCATCCAATCCCCCCCACCCAGCACCGTCACCGCTGCATATGCGATGATGGATAGAAGAGAGTAGTCCAGGAAGGCTGTCCGATCTAGGCGGGAAACCACAGCCACGAGCGGCACAATGGGTAGCACCATCCCACCGATGATCCTGAAGCTACCGTAGAGGTAGTACACGCCCTCCATCAAGGCTCGGGCGCTCAGCCCCATCGACTTGGCATAGACCGTGTTTGGAAGGGGGTATCCATAGTAGGTGATCCGCCACGCCAAGTAGGGAAGCAGAACCATTCCCAGAGCGGCTGCGCGCAACCAATCATGGGATGCAATCCGGGACTTCGCACGGAAGATGGCCCATAGTCGATGGAGCACTGCGACTCCAACTAGGACAATCGCCTCCGGGCGAGTCAGCGTCAGCAGAGCGAAGTAGAGGCCCGACAGCCATCCACGACCACGCTCTTCCTCTCTCCCAAATTCCAGAGAGGCAAGAGTCAGCAGGAAGGAGAACAGCGCGGTCTCCAGTCCACTCACAGTCCATGCGGCGAATGCCCCAGTTGCCCCCAACAGAAGTGCCGACAGTCCGGGAACCGCGTACCGGCGACTATGACGAATCACAAGCAGCATGGTCGAGAGCCCGAGGACTCCCCCCAGGACCTTGGCCGAGAGGAACAGGTCGAGACCGATTGCCTCTAGAGGCGCCAGCAGCACGACCCAGAGAAAGTTGGAGTATCCCTCAACTCTATCCCCGACGTTGTAGACTAGCCCGTTCCCATTCACCCATTGGCGCACATAGCGGAAGGTGATGAAGGAGTCATCAACTGTGTACGCCTTGAACATCCACAGATTGCACAGAAAACACAGCAGAGCTAAGACAGGAATGGCGGATCTCACAATGATGGCGTGTGGCTTTGTTGATCTCATATCTTCCCCGGCAGAGATCCAGTGTTGTCAGCGGGGCACTCTGACGTGGAGACGGTTTTCATCTACTCCTCCCTGGGTGCCAACCGGTAGACATCGCCCTCAGGCACAACGCGGTAGAGCTGCTCGATATGCTCCAGATCGTAGTACCGCCACGTATCGGCCAGGTACAGTGGACGATCGCCACGTGTGTGATCAAGGATGGCCTCGACCTGTCCGGCGCCCCGGTGGGGCATCTCAATCAGGACAACGTCCGGTCTCTGATGCTCTACGACTTGCAGGTACCGCACAATCGCCCACAGACTGTAGTCGGCAAACAGCACGCTACCTTCGGGGAGTCCATCGAGCAGTCTCTCCCCCAGCACACGCGCCCCTGTTTCCTGATGCTTCCACGGAGACAGGGCAAATACGAAGTTGTCTCTCCCCGGCAGAGGCCGGAACCCGATCATGTCGCCCATCACGACTCGTGCGATGGCGGGTGTAGCAGAATAGCAGACTACAGGAACCAATAACGTCAGGCACACCAGGATCGGTACCGCTCGCCGGATACCATGATCCCTCAGGTAGGAGATGACCGTCTTGGCTCCCGCCGCTATCAGCAAGGAGACAACCAGATACGTTGGATGATACCAGTGCAGGTTCCAGATGTAGTCACTCCCTTGCAGCAGATCAGCGGAGGCCAAGACGAAGGCAATGTTCCCGATGGAGACGAGCACCAACAGCCACCACACGCGGCGATCCGACGATCTCACCTGAAGGTATCCGATGGCTCCCGCGACGATCATCAAAGGGAACTGATACCAGAGCAACGTAACGCCCAACCCGATTCCCTTCAACCAGTACCGGGGTGTGACCAGGAACCGCAGTCCTCCCATCAGGTAGGCGCGTACAGCGTCGGAGGAGCCTGCTCCAGCGCTGCTCTCGGTAGACGACAGGACGTGCGGAAGAAGACACAGACATGCGAGAAAGAAAGATATCAGCAGCTCTCGACGCGATGCGGGGACACGCCAGCGAGAGAGAGTCTCGCCCAACACGAAAGCAGCGAAGCCGACGACCGCTGTGGCCATCACCAGGTGGTTGAACAGACTCACACCGAAGACTACGACGAAACCGTAGAGATAGACAGACTTGCGGCTCTCTCGCCACAAGATCAGCAGATAGATACACAGACCCAGCAGCAGGGAATTGAGCGAGTACACTTTGGGCAGGACCGCATACGTCCAGAAGGTATGAGACACGGCAAGTGCAGTCGTACCCAGCAGCGCCGCCAAGATGGAACGGGTGAGACGGCGGGCTATGTCGAAGACCGTGAGCAGGGCGCCGACCGCGAAGACCGCGGAGGCGAAGTTGGCTCTCCAGGCTGGGTTGCGGATCGGGAGCCGGGTGAATGGATGCGCCAGGAGCACCCAGAGCGGATGGGCGAACACACCCGACTCGAGCTCGAGTAGGTTGGCCCTGCGCTGAAACACAGCAAAGTCACCGCCTCCCCACAAAACGTCCGGGGCAAGCGTAGCAAGGTAGAGCAACATAGCACCACAGGCCAGGGCTGCCGCAATCCAGCCGGGACTCACGTGCGGAGCAACGGAACTTGACTGTTGCTCATCCGGCATAGCCGCACCCCTTCTCTCGTGCCAGCACATCACGGTAGAGCCTCAAGGTGTCAACCGCGGTTCGACGCCACGAAAAGGAGGCCGCGCGCTCCAGTCCACGGTGCCGGAGGTCTCGCTGAAGACCATCGTTGCCCAGCATCTCGGATATCGCATTAGCGATGGACGTGACGCTCAGTGGATCGAAGACGTAGGCCGCGTCCGCCGTGACCTCCTGCAGAGCGGGTATCGCAGAGCAGGCCACCGGCGTGCCGCATGCCATCGCCTCCAGCGGCGGCAAGCCAAACCCCTCATAGAGGCTGGGAAAGATGAACAACGTCGCTGCAGCATACAGCGCAGGAAGGTCCGAGCCTTCGACTGGTCCGAGCCAGAGAACTGCGTTGGGGCCCAGGTCAAGTTGCGCTGCGCGCCGCATGGCCTGAGGATTGGCATCCACCCAAGCGCCCGCGATGACCAATACATGATCAGGAAAGCGCGAACGAGCCATCGCCCACGCCTCGACTAGGCGCACCAGGTTCTTGTGAGGCTTGTTGCTCCCCAGGTACAGCACAGACCGTTCCGGCAGATCGTAGCGTCGGCGCAGCTCGGCAACCGACAGTGACGTCTGAGGTTCAAAGGCGGGGGCTACCGCGAGAGGTATCGCGGTGATGGCGTCGTCCACGGCGCCAAACCGTTTGACTACGTCCCGCGTCGTCGTCTCCGAGATTGCGATCACGTGCTCTGCGGACCTCAGCGCCAAGGAGGTCGCCCAACGAAAGAACGTGCGCGCCCGCAACGTGCTCTGTGCGGGAATGAGCATCGGAATCAGGTCATATACCGTCACGACGGTCGGGACCGGAGGAAGGTACGGCATAAGGTAGTAGGCACTGTGATACAACGAGGCACTGAGCTCCCGCAGGATACGCGGCAGGGCCCATTGCTGACGGACCGAGAACGGGGAGACATCCACGGGCAGTACCTGAACCCCACCCGACGCGGGGACGTCGAGGGACGCGTCCGGCGGCACCAGCACCGTGAGCCGCTCCCCCGGCGCCAGTTCGGGCCCCATCGCCCGCGCCAGATTGCGCACATACCGCCCGATGCCGGGGAAGTGCGGCGTGGCAGTGCGCGCATCAAGGACGAAGTGGGTCATGCCGCAGGGTCCATCGTCGCCGCATACACCTCGATCGTCTGTCGCGCTGTCTCCGCCCACGAGAACCGCACGGCCCGGGCCAGCCCCCGCTGCTCCAGATCACCGCGCAGGTCCGCATCGCCGGTAATGCGCCGTATCTGAGCAGAGAGCGCGCCGGCATCCCGGGGATCGAACAGCAGGGCGGCATCACCCACGACCTCGGGCATCGACGAAGCATCGGCACAGACCACCGGCGTGCCGCATGCCATCGCCTCCAGCGGCGGCAACCCGAACCCCTCATATAGACTTGGCCACAGGAATGCCATCGCGCCGGCATAGATGGCGGGCAGATCTTCGTCCACCACATACCCCGTCAAGATGACATCGCTACGCACGGGGCTTGCCTCCAGCTCGGCGTAGAAGTCCTCCGACAGCCACCCACGCTTGCCCACGATCACCAGCGGCGGCGCCTCGCCGGCCTGCCGCAGCGGCGTCCAGGCCTCCAGCAGTCGCAGGAGATTCTTCCGCGGCTCGATCGTGCCGACATACAGAACATAGGCCTCCGGCAGGCCATAGGCGGCGCTCACCCGATCCACGTCCTCCGCCGGCTGCGGGCAGAAGCGCGGCGAGGCCGCCTCATGGATCACGGAGACCTTCTCCGCCGGCAGGTCGTACAGCGCCAACAGGTCCCGTCGCGTTGCCTCTGAGACGGCGATGATATGATCCGCCCGCCGGCAGAAGAGCGGCATGGTCCACGTGAGATACCACCGATTGAGCAGCTTGTGGTGCTCCGGCAACAGCTGTGGGATCAGATCGTGGATCGTCAGCACGGTCGGCACCCCTCGCAGGGGCATCAGCAGATGCTCGGTCGCGTGGAAGAGTTCGGCCCCTGGCACAAGCCGGTTGAACGGCGTTCGCGCCAGCTGGCCGGCCCAGATCGCCATCCGCCACGGCTTGTAGCCCAGCGAGACAGTCCTCGATGGAATATGATCGAGTCCGTCTAGGGGATCAACGCCGCGTTCCTGGTTGTAGAAGAGAGCAAGCCTATCCGAGGTCGTCGATGCCAGGGCTCGCACCAAGCTCTCGCCGTACCGTCCCAGCCCGGCCCGACGGTGGACGGCGGCAGAGACATCAATGTAGATGGACATGGCCGAGATTATAGCGACCGGGGGATGCCCAGCAAGAACCGCCGATTGCGTAGGGCCCGCCGGCTACCTATAATGGAAACGCGTCCTCACAAACCGTGGAAAGGAGCTTGAGATGGAGACCTCACAGGTCCGATTCGCCCGGATGGACAAGACCCAGATTGCCAGGGTCCGAGAACTCGAAGAGTTCCTGGGTACCTACGTGCTCGCATTCGAGCCCGTCATCAAGATCGCTGACCTCACCAGCGAGCAGTTGACGAAACTCCAAGAGGCGGAGGAGGAGCTGGGCGTCATCCTAGTGGCCTACAGGGACGCCTAGCGCCCCTGCCATGGCAAAGCCGGGGCTGACGGATCGTCAGCCCCGGCTTTGCTAGCTTTCTCACATGAACCGCTCGAACCGGTCCTGGTCGGCCTTGCAGATCGGGCACTTCAGCGGCGGTCGGGTCCGCGCGCAGAGATAGCCGCACACCTTGCACCGCCAGACCGGGATTCCGCTCCGCGTGAACCCGACAAGCTCCTCGTCGTGGGACGCTGCAACAGCCTCACGATCCTCCTCGGGAGGACGTCGGTCCGGGATCGGCGCCAGATCTTGGGCGCCATCACGCACGGCATCCGAGACGTAGAGCGCACAGTAGCAGGCGCCCCAGTCCACCAAGTCGGGATCCCGATAGTCGCACGGGCAGATGATATCCAGATCCAGCGCGCGTTCCCCATCGGCCAACCGGCACGGACACGCCCAGTACCCATAGCGGGCCTCGTTGATCAGCAGCCCTTCCACAAGCCCCTTGGTGAAGGCCTCATCGGGATTGAGGTTGTATCCCCCGGCCCTGGCATCGCGACGAAGGCGGCTGTACAGCTTCTCGACGGCCTCCCCGGTGATGGAATCCTCTGACCTCATATACCGAGGCGCTCCTTGATCTTCTCCGGCTTGTACCCAACGATGCAGTCGCTGTCATCAAAGATGATGGCCGGAAACGAGGTCCGATCACTGAACTGCCGGATGTGCTTTCGGCTGGCTTTCCGCTCATCGGGATCGAGTAGGTCCACATAGACACAGTCGAAGGTCACGCTCTCATCTTCCAGAAGCTGCCGTGCCTTGCGACACCATATGCACGTGGACAGCGCGTACAACAGGACCTTGACGTCACCGTGGGTTCCCTCGATGTGGCTTCTGACATCTGGCATAGTCTGATGATCCTCCCAGCGAAGCGCGGCGACGGGGTGTGTCGCGCTCAACAATTTACAACAAGATTATAGCGAAAACAAGGTCAAGGCAAGGGGCAAAGGGCCGCGATCCTCACAGCAGCAGGATGCCAAGAGCGATGATCAGTGCCCCAATGATCAGACTGGTCACACCGAAGGACTGCACGGCATTGTGCGCGATAGGCTTGGGGGGATTCAGCAGCGCCTGCTTGGGATTCGCTGGATTGTAGTATACGTCAACCGGAGTCTCCGGCGCATAGGCGACGATCACGCTCGCGGCAGATGGTCGATTGGCGAACGTCCTGTGGACATCTGACAGCGCATTGAGCCGCTCGGAGCGGTAGGCCACGCCGTCCAGCTCGTACTCGTACGTGACGATCGGCGTAAACGACGACACCATCCCGTCAGATGTCTCTCGCGTGAGCTCCGATACGCCGACACTGATCACACGTCCCGGCACCGCGGGCCAGTTCGGGGTACCATAGCCAAGCCGCTTCGTCTGGGAGATCCAGATGATCGTCGCCAGGCCCAGCAGAAACGCCCCACTCCCCAGGACAATCAAGAACTCCGTGCCTTGCATGGATTACCTCGCATGCCGCACGCCGGCGGCTACTCCTGAGCCTTCTCGCAGTCGGACTCCAGCTTGGGCCGAATCTCCAGTATCTCCTGAACGTAGATCACGCGTTGGTAGGATCCCAGCGGACCGTACTGACCCTTCCGGCTAGCCTCGCCGCGGATACGCACGTAGACCTGTTCATAGGGCCGGCTGACCAACTCCTGGTACTGCCCCTCCAGCTTGTCGGCGGTCCCGCCAAAAGACGGGTTCTGAACCCACCATGTGGCTCTCGTGCCGCACGGACGGAAGGTCTTGCCTGCTCGCCCCGATGTATAGAAGCCCTCCCACGTACCACTCTCGAGTGAACGACCAATCGCGAATAAGGAAAGAGCAGCCAGAGCACTACACGCGACGAGCCAGATCATCACGGCACTCCTTGGTTTGTGGAAGACACAGCATCACATCGGACGGAACAACGCTAAAGTAGCATCGGCCCTGGGAATTGTCAAAGCGCCGCGCACAGCTAGCGGATTCCGACGATGAAGAGCCAATAGACCACGAGGTAGCCGCCGGCACCGATCAGGAACATCGCGCCAAACCGGTGGACATAGGGCGTCACCTGGTCCATCCATCTGGAGATCGCCCCACGGAAGAGCGCGGTCCCCACCGTAGCAGTCAGGATGACGGTCCCCATCCCCAGCGCATAGCCCAGGAACTGTCCGAGAGACCCCCCGGCATCGCCACTGGCGAGCGCGCTGCCGACGACCACGAGGAAGACCGGCAGTGTGCAGCTCAGTGACCCGATGGCATAGACGGCGCCGAACAGGAGCATGTTGCCCAGAGTGCGCGCCGGCGTGATCCTCACGCGACCGGCCGCCGCGATCCCCACGGACCCGCGACCGATCAGCAGCCAGATGCCCAACCCTGCCATCGCCACGCCGATCAGCAGACCGGCGACGGGGAACCCAGAGACCAACCACTGGCCACCGGCGGAGATGATGGCACCGACCAAGACGAAGACCAAGGTGAACCCAGTGGTCACGACCAGTGCCAGTCCCACCGCCTGCAGCAGACGCTGTACGGCATGCCGCCGACCTCCCTCGGCTTCGCCCAGCTGGTAGATCACATACGAGGGCAACATCAAGACTCCGCAGGGGTTCACACTGGCAACCATCCCGGCGGCGAACGCGTAGCTCACGGGCAACAGCGTGACCAGCCGGGCCAACGCCCCCTCGGCACCATCGCGGACCCCCACCAGAAACACCAACAGTCCCAGCACCAGGCCCGCCGGCACCAGCAGGGAGAGCACCGCGGTGCGTCCGCGGTGCTTCTCCTTCGTGAGGTCGAGGTTGATCATCGGAGGTTCCATCGTGTCTCCTCTGCTACTGCGCGGCCGCGGCGATCAGATCCTGGAGCGACGCTTGGAGCACCGCCAGACCCACAACGCCGCCACTCCGCGCGTGAAGTGTGCCGTCCGGCAGGAACATCAGCGTCGTCGGAAGCCCAGTGACCCGATACACGCCCATCGGCGCGACATCGTCGATCGTCCCCGCGGGGAATGCCAACCCCAGCTCTCCAAGTAGCGCACGGGCCGCGGCCTCATCGCCCAGACCGGTGTAGATGCCGACATCTACGGCCACCAGGGTGACCTCGTCGCGCACCTCGCGATAGGCTTCCTGCAGTTCGGGCAGGCTGCGGCGACAAAGCGGACAGGACCCGGCCCAGAACTCCACGACCACGGGTCGTCCACGCGCGAGGAGCTCAGAGAGCATCACGGTCTCGCCGCCCAGCTCCCTGGCCCCCTGGTAGACGCGGATGGCGAAATCCGCCTCCAGCAGTTCCGCGCCGCCCTGTGACGCGGGGGGTGGCGCAGGCGTTGCCTCTGGGGCGATCTCACCATCGCCCGATAGAGACGCCGCATCGGCTGCCCCCTCCGGCGACACATACACCCGGGTCTCCGGCCGGAATGCCGACCACGAGAACCAGAAGTGGTTGACGCCGACCACGGGGTCCAGCGCCCTCCCGGTCAGGGGGCCCTCTAGGCCCCGTCCAAACACATCCCATACAGTGCCGGTCTTGTCATCGACGACGCGGCCTTCCTCGGCTCGGAAAGTCAGAGACTCGCCATCGAGCACACGGGAGAAGGCAACCACGGTGCCTACGTCCCGGCCTTCCGCGACGCGCACATGATCGAGCGCCGACGCCACTCCCGGCTGCCAGAAGACGACGACGTCCTGACCGCCAACGCGGTCGTTCACCACACCTGACGCGGTGACCGCCTCGTATGGATAAGCCACGAGATCACCCCCCAGGTCCAACGCCAGCACACGCGCCATTGCCGGGAAAACCCCCGCCGTCTCCGGACCGTCGTAAAGGTAGGGCGTGTTGGCCGGGTCGTCGTAGCCGGCGTAGGGGTTGCCGCCATAGGACCTGCTGATCCCCGTTTCCCGGGACATGACCCGGGCATCGGTGTGGGCGGTCTTGAGATCCGCCCAGGAGCTCATCAGGGAGGGGATCAGCGTGAGCTCCCTTCCCGCGAACTGTCCGGCGATGGCCTCGCCCGTGGCCTGCTGCCACCAAGACTCAGTCTGGCGGTCATACATAATGAGATTGCTGTATCTTAGACGTCCCGTTGTGCCGAAATCCAAGTCCATACCATCGACGCGCCCATCAAAGGCGATGGCCGTGTTGCACAGTGGGCAGAAGGTCACGGCCACGGGCGTGTCGCCGACAACGTCGTTCACGATCTCGTGCCACATCAGGATTTGGATCGGATAGACGCGCGTGTCGTCGCCGATGCTGACCACCACCACAGGCTCGGCATCGTCCAACCAAGCATCCGCGGCGGCGACATCAACAAACACCGGATCGTCGAGCGCGGGGATGCCATCCTTCGGCGGGCCTCCGGACAGGATTTGGCCGTAGGGCACCGTATGTCGGGCAAAGTCCGTGGAGAACTCAGAGGCCGCCCCAGCGGGCGGCTCCTCCTCAGGAAGCAGATCGACTGCCGGCGTCGGGTTCTGCGCCGGCGCAACGGTCGCCGCCGGCGTTACGGTGGCGCCGGGGACCTCCGTCGTCGTCGGTCCGGAAGGCGCTGCCAGACAACTTCCCAACAGACCTGTCGCCAGCATCATCAGCAAGGCGCGCTTGACCATTCACACCCCCGTCCCACGATATGGATACCTTGCGCTCTGGACGGTCGCGAACGGCGGGATCTTACGTGGACGGCAAGTGAGACACATCGCTGCTGTCTAGAAGGCCGCACGACGAGCGACAAAGGAAGACTACGGGGAAGACGGAGGGGCTACCCGGCCTCGATCGCGGAGAGGAGTGCTTCGAATTCTTCGCGACAGGCCTTGCACATCTCCAGGTGACGGTAGACGTGTGGCATCTCTTTGGCCGCATCCTTGCCGGACTGCACCAGCTCGGCAAAGCGGTCCACGTGCTCAAAGCAGTCCCCGCACCCAATCTCGTCGCGATGGGTCTGGAAGATGCTGAGCACAAGGCCCTTCAGCTTGTCGGCAGTCAGGCTCATCATATCAAGTCGTTATCCTATCCACTCACTAGACAACCGCGCGACTGTGGGTCTTACCGCTCCGGGTCGCGTTGTCGACGCTATCCCGAAGACTCGAAGGCAGACATCACATCGGACACGGTCACCCCTTGAACCTCCAGCCGGCGCTTGAGACGCTGTCGAGCATCGTGCAGCAGCTTGTACAGTGCGTTCCGGTTGGTTCCCATGCGGAGGGCGACCTCCTCCAAGGGCATGCCCTTGAGCACGATTGTCATCATCGCCTGGCGCTGGCGATCTGTAAGTTCCTCCTGGATCAGGGTGGACAGCAACGTCACCAGGCTCTGTCGCGTGACCTGTTGCTCAGGGGATTGAACGGGGGACGGCATCCAGGCGAGCGCGGATGCCTCAGCGTCCGACTCTTCATCCACGGTCCCCAGCTCGTGGAGCGAGACCTCTTCCCAACGCTTGCGCCGCAGCTCGGAGAAGGCGATGCGCACGGCGATCTTCTGTGCCCAGGTTGTGAACCGGCTCTCACCGCGGAACGACGCGAGGTTGGCGAGGATGCGAACCAGCGCGTCCTGCACAAAGTCCTCGAGATCTGCATCGGTGACACGATAGCGTTGCTTGAGCGCATAGCCCATCCCGCGCAAGAGCCTGGCGCGGAGATCTGCTAGGGCCTTCTGGTCAGGCTCTCCAAACAAAGCCTCAATCCATTCAGCATTGGACCGCTCATCGTTCACGGGTGGTCGTCTCCCCCTGTTGGTGCCGTGAGGAGATTATAGGGAGTGGGGAAATCAGTGTCAATGCAACATCCTAGGACCTCCACACGCCAGCATGGCTCCGAGGATTGACCTCAGGGCGTACGCATCTCAAACTCGAAGGAGCTTGAGGAGATACTGGTCGTCCCAAGCGGCCTTGAAGCGCTTGGCCCTGACGCTGAGCCTGGATGACTTCTCCTTGCGGATTAGGTTGAGGGC
>Ga0180436_10001745_pt1 | contig 21075 bp, 14 predicted proteins | sample SS_ome_2_FD_132434 | JGI IMG/M metagenome (GOLD analysis project Ga0180436, IMG submission 132434) | Hypersaline lake sediment archaeal communities from the Salton Sea, California, USA - SS_3_S_2 metaG | ecosystem: Environmental > Aquatic > Non-marine Saline and Alkaline > Hypersaline >...
CCAAAGGGTTCGTACAGGGCAGTTAAAGCAAACACGGATCCTTTGGTTGCAAAATATCTGTAAGCAGCCCCTAATTGATGCTGGCCCTGGATAGAAAACATAGATACCTGGCCGCGCAGTGCCGATTCATCAATCACTTTTAAGATAGAATCGAGGACACCTTTTTCTGTCTCACCGACAGAATCAAATCCGTTGAGTGGGTCTTCCAAATTTCCTGTCAAGATCACAAGGTTAGCTTTTTGTCTCAGCTCTGTGCTGGATGCAAATGCCTGGACCAGGCCCAGGTGATTCTTTTTTGGGTCTAGGCGGCTGGAAGCGACAATGCAGGGAAATTCTAATCTATTACTTGATATATCCCTGGATAATTTTTCCTCGATATGTTTATGGAGTGTTCCTTCTCCTTCCATTTTTGAATCTCGATCGAAAATTTCAAGATTCACTCCTGGTGGGATAATCGAAAAATGGGAGTTTTCCGTCCAGTCGACTGCGCCCCTATAAGCATTATGACTGTACTGGATATGACGTTCCTGTTCTGTACTGGTGATATTGACAATCGAATGGTTCATAGATAAACGTTCAGCCAGTAAACGGCGGCGGAAGAAAAAATAATCCTCCAATTCCTGGATGTTTTCGCTGTTTACTTTCAGTTTATCCATTTTCTGAGCGCCCAGAGAATGGGCAGTAAAGGAAAAGGGGATTCCGGTCGATTCTTTAAGCAATACTCCACATAATCCCCCATCTCCATAATGAGCAGAAAAGAAATCAGGATCCTGCCCTTCATTATTATAGAAATTGATTACATTTGGTACCCAATCAGAAACCAGGTAAGGCCATAGAAGTTCTTTTCTTAGGAATTTCTCAGGTCCTGCAGGAAGACGGATAATTCGGACATTAGGAGAGTCGGGATAAATATCGAAAGTACCTTTGAATTCAGGCCAGGCTGGGTCAATGATCTGCCGGGTTAGAATATCCACCTGGTGGCCAAGTTCCCCCATCGCCAGGGCAACTTGCTTGACGTACACCAGTTGTCCGCCAAAATCGGGATGCTCTGTCCAATAACTATCTGCGGGGTCAAAGTTCCCTTGTGGATTGAGAAAAGCGATATGCATAGAGAGACCTCAGGTTTTACTTCCTGTAAAAGTCAACTGTGTAGAATTTCCTGGTAACCCCGGTATTAGGATTATGATACCGGATCACACCCACGCCCATCCGGTTGTAATATTTTCCTAGAATTGTCCAGGCATGAATATTCAGACCGTCTTTGTATACAGGCTCATGCGTCATCCACCAATTAAAAGCACTGGTTGGTGACCCGCCGCCCATAAAGATCTCACCACAGCAGCAATTCGAATAACACCAGTTTTTATCATTTTTCATGGCTAAGCCAATCCTCTCCCAGGCTTTGGTACCGTCTGTGGAAGTATGACTATAGGTGCCGTGGCAAGTCATGTCTTGGCCATGTTCACGGGCAGCTCCAACCAATTTTTGGTTCATTATCAATTCATTCAAGCCGGCATTTCTACGGGCCTGATTGATCAAATTAAATATCTGCTGTTCTTCTCCGGGTACGGCGGAGGTGTAGGGGCAATACATAGATTCCGGAGTATTTGAGGGACGAGGAGTGTTACTGGGTGGGGGAGTATCACTCGGCGTTGGTGTATCGCTGGGAGTCGGAGTTATTGTAGGCGGCAGGGGGGTATTGGTATACGTTGCTGGAGTGAGGTTTGGTGTGTTTGTGGGCAGTGGTGTTTTGGGGGTTATTGTTGGTTTTGGTGTTTTTGTGGCTGCCGGGGTCGTCTTTTGCACGGTTGGCACTGCTGTATTTGAAGGCTTGGGCGTCTGATCAGGAGCGTAATACACCTTCAAATCCTTTGTATTTCCCGTCGTTGAGGCATAATATCCCCACAGCCAGCATTCCCTGCCAGTATTTCCTGGATCCTTAATAATCCAGTAAGAAGAGGCTTTGTCTCTTCCAATTAATGTTGCCACTTTTCCAGCTTGGAGAGGAGTCAACCTCGGATAAGATATTCCGGGGCCAGTTCGGCAATTCGTTGTGAGTGAGACCTTTACTGTTGCCTTTTCCTGCGGCACAGAAGTCTTAACTAAGGGTGTTGCAGTTAAAGGTTGGGGAGAGCTGGTGAGTGATGACTCAGATAGTGTAGGGGTCTCAGTGATATCGATTGTCTCTGTGATCGTTGGACTGCTCGTATAGGTCAGAGTTATTGTAGGAGTATTTGAGGGAGTATAGGTTGGAGGTTGTTCCAAGGTGGGGGTGAAGGTGGATTTGATATGGAAAGGTGTTTTTGTTGAAGTGCCTTTGATAGTATATTTCTGAGATGCTTGAATCTCATCGCAAGCGCTTATCAGGCCAGCGATAAGGAATAATAGAAACACAAATTTTCCAAATCGATATTTACTTATCATCAAATTCCACGGTTGATTATGACCGAGCATAATATCTGACAATCAGGCAGTCAGGATAATAATCTGCTGTCTTCTTATTATATCGTCATGGTTAACAGGTTATGGATTAAATGAAGGGGCAAACATCCTAACAGAATTGAAAGGTATTATGAATATTTCGCTGGAGAGACAGAAAAGTCTTTATTTACCAGCAGATCAGCCTGTGGCCGAAGAGATTGAACAACCTCGTGTTCTCTCTGCAATACTTGCCAGCGATAGTCATTTGTGGGTTCTTTTCCACGCTCAAATTGGGCTTTTTTCGTCTCATGGTAAGTGAGATCAATAAAGACTTTCAGGTTTGCTGCAGCTTGGATGGCGTATAAACCTTCAATAATAAGAAATTTTAACCCTTTATATGAAGTGATGAGCTGATCTTCCTGATCAGTTAACAGATCGATGCAGGGCATAGTAACTTGATCCTGGTTTTCAATAAACTCATCTATGTTGCGGTTTATTGTGTCCCAATCATATTCTGAATAACCAATACTCTCAATTCCGTGTTCCTGGCGCCAAGGAGTACGCTCAGCAGGGGATGTGAGGTAATAGTTATCAATATGCATTATTTTAGCAGGAGTGTTTTGGCTTTTTAAGATCCTGGCGACCTCATGCGCAATTTCCGTTTTTCCGGATCCCGATTCTCCACCGACAGCCAGGATAATTTTTTCCCCCTCAATTTTTTCCAGGTATGTCATTATTCCCCTGGCTGCTTTTATGTGATCTTCTGTAATTAGTAATACGTCACCGAGCATTTTCACACCTCTTAGTTACCTTCTTATTTGCTGATACATCACAAGGAAAAGGTTGCCCAATCACCTGGTGGAATTCTGATAAGTTGTTGATCTATTAATATTTTCTGAGGTAGATCACAGTCAGTTTTTATTCTAATTTTATCTCTCTGAATATTGAAAAAATACCGAATATTCCGGAAAGATAGATTGAAAGAGATCTCTTCCCATCCAGGTGGTAATTTTGGATTTAAATTCAGAATATCGCCGGTCCAGTCCAAACCTGCGTAAGTTCGGTAGAAATTGAGGATGGTTCCGGTCATCACACCCAGATGGATTCCTTCCCGCGTTGTTCCTCCTTGGACATCGAGAAAATCACTGCGCAATGACTCTTGATACAGTACCCAGCTTAATTCGTAATCCTCGATCAGGAAGGCAAGGTACGAATGTACTAGCTTGCTGAGAGTTGATCCATGTGAGGTGCGCTTAATATAATAATGAAGATTCCGAGCTAACAGGTCTTCTGGAGGTTGATATCCTAATTGGGAAATTAGTGACTGTGCGGTGTCTTCAGTAATGTTATAAAACAACATCAAGGTATCGGCCTGTTTGGCTACCTTAAATGAATTCGGAGACAGGCCTTCAGATTTAAGGATGCGATCCATCCTGTGAATATCCTGATAACTTGTTTTATAGTGCTCCCAATCCAACTCTTCCAGTTCAAAATACCCCTGAAATTGTTCCAGGATCCCTTGATCTGATAGGGAAACGTTCAACATTTTGGAGATATCTTTCCATTTTTGAAGCTCATCCGGTCCGATACCCAGAGAGTTCAATAAAGGGTCTTTTTCTTCGGGCCGAAGAATGTCCAGGATTAGGAAAGCACGGTTAAAAGTCCATACTGCCATTATATTGGAGTAAGAATTATTAACCAATCCTTCTTCCTGCGATCCGGGATATCCTTCATGAAATTCATCCGGTCCCATGACTCCACTGATATTAAACCGTTGAGACAGAGGGTCTTTCTTTGCCAAGCTGGACCAGTACTGGCAGATACTGAGGAATAATTCAGCTCCGTACTTGACTATGAAATCTGTATCCCCTGTGATCCAATAATAGTTCCAGAGGTTGTATGCAATTGCTAGAGATACGTGTCTCTGCAGGTGAGAAAAATCTGGTCCCCATTCTCCTGATATTGGATTGAGGTGTAAACTCTGGGTTTCCTCCCCGCCGGTTGAACCGCTTTGCCAGGGAAACTGGGCGCCATTTAATCCATTTTCTGTTGCAGCTTGCCTGGCAGTCTCTAGCCTGCGATAGCGGTACATCAATGCGGATCGAGCGGCTTCAGGGAAATGAATATCATAAAAAGGCATTACATACATCTCATCCCAGAAGACATGTCCCCTGTAACCTTCACCATGCAATCCCCTGGCTGGGATTCCGACATCCAGTTTTGCGCTGTGGGGGGATAAACTCAGCATAGTGTGGTAAAGATGAAGCCGTAGCATTTTTTGGACCAGTCGGTCACCCTTGACATTTAGATCTATTCGGTCCCATATATCCTTCCACTTTTCAGAGCTAAGATCATAAATGGTCTGGAAGCTGCCACACTTTTGAATGAGCTCTTTGGCTTTGCTTAATGGATCCTTAGTGTCAGGCAGGTGGGATGAATAAAGTGAGATCACCTTCTCAATATATAGAGTATTGTCAGAATGAACTTCAATATCAAAAGTGGTTGAAACTTTACCCTGGAAACTATGTATCTGGTAATCAGGGAAGACTTCTTCTTCTCCACTGACGACCTGAAGTTTTGCAGCCAGCCCAACTTGTATTTTTGATTGATTGGTCTCGACGCTTAAATAGCTGAGAGGACCTTCTCCACCTTCTTCCAGAAGCTGTAGATGGCTGGCGTTGAGTTCCCTGTATCTCTTCACACCAAGATTAGTAACTAAGCCATCTAATTCTGACCGGATAGTGACCATACCCTCATAATTTAGGGGAGTGACTTTATATTGGATAGCTGCCAAATTGGGATTGGCCATACTAACAAATCGAGCAGATTGGATCCGTGTTTGATTCCCATCCTTGTCTTGGACTGTCATTGTCCTGGTCAGAAGACCAGTTTTAAAATCTAGCTTGCGATGAAATTGAAGGATTTCGACTTCCTTAGGACTAAACCAATCCCCGGAACCGATCCGAAAGGTCAGAGGCAGCCAGTTTGGTAAATTGACAAAATCTTCATTGGTTATAAGTCTGCCGCCAATATTGGATTCCAGGGAATTATAGACACCTGTGATATATGTACCGGGATAATTTTCATCCAGGTTGGCAGGTATTTCTTCCATGGCTCCCCTGGTGCAAAAATAGCCATTTCCAATTGCACAGAGAGTTTCTATGGTCCCTTCCCGGTTTGGATCGTAGGAATGATATTCAATTGACCAGCTTTTTCCCTGATCATTGCCGGCAAACCAGTTTTGGATATCTGAAAGGCTGATCTCCTTTAGGTCCTCTACAACCAGGTCTGCACCGTGAAACTCAAGCTGTTCATGATTGTTCTCTCTGGCCACTCCCAGTACCAATCCAAAATTGCCCCGGTACCCAGCCTCGACTCCAGAGTTTGCGTCTTCTATGATCACAGATCGTTCATATGCCGCCCCAAGCTGGTCACAGGCTTTCTGGAAGATATCTGGAGAAGGTTTTCCCTCCAGCCCTAGTTCAGCCGAGACTATTCCATCCACCCGAGTTTGAAATAGGTCTGATAATCCAGTTATTTCTAGAACTCTGGCGGCGTTTTTACTTGAAGTCGCCAGTCCAATAGAAACCCCCGAATCCTTGAGGGAGTGGATAAACTCAACCGATGATTCATAAATATCTACTCCTTGCTCAAGTAACATCTGATTGTAGAGCTGATTCTTTGTATTTCCTAAGGCACAAATTGTATCCTGACCGGGTTCCTGGGACGGATCACCAAATGGCAGGTCGATCCCTCTCGATTCAAGGAAGGATTTCACACCGATATATCGTGGTTTTCCATCCACATATTTTAGATAATCCCCTTCATGTGTAAATTCCTGGAAGGGGGTTGAGGTCTTCTCGGTCTGGGCTTTCAGGAATTGATCAAACATCTCCTTCCAGGCTTGACTATGCAAAGGTGTGGAATTTGTGATCACTCCATCCAGATCAAAGATAACTGCTTCAATGCTCGATTTATTCATAGTAGAACCAGAATGCTTTCGTTGGCTTGTAATGTGAAATCTTTGGTAGTAGATTTTTCTCTTCGTGGAATGCTGGAAAGCAATAAAGTGCCGTCATAGAGACCAGGTATATCCAATATTTTCTCCTGGGAGGTGAAGTTGATAGCGATCAAGATTTGTTCTTCTTCGTTTTGGCGGATATACAGGAAACATCCATCTGGCGCATCTGGAAGGGTGTGATAATCACCGGTTTGTAATGCTGGGTGGATTTTACGAATCTTCAGAAGGTCCTGATAATAAGAAAGAAAAGAATCTGGATCATCCAGCTGATATTTGACATTGATTTCTTGGTAATCATCTGCAATAGGAAGCCAGGTATGTTGAGCATGCGCAGGGGAAAATCCAGCCCAGGACTCACTTGACCATTGCATGGGAGTTCGGTTGGGATCCCTTCCCTGTCCTGGCTGGCGGATACCTGCAGGGTCCTGGCATAGTCTGGGTGGGATATCCACATCCTTCATACCGATCTCATCACCGTAATAAAGAACCGGTGTGCCCCGCAGGGTCAATAACAGCATAGCAGCGCTGCGGGCATTCTCCTTACCATATCGGCTAATGATCCGCTGATCATCATGGTTCGCGAGCACATAATTTGGCCAGGCACCAGGGGGCAAGCTGGATTCTATATCTTCCACCAGGCTGCGTATTGACTCTGCCTTCCAATCGGCTCCCATGAGTGTAAAATTGATTGGAAAATGGATTTCATCCAGATCTTTTCCATAGTACAAAGCCCATTCATCTAGATCGAAAATATGGATCTCTCCCATACTCATGCGGGGTTGATCCTTGCTGTAAGAGTCCAGCAATTTCCTGAAATCCCGATAGACTCTGTGAATATCAGGATGTCCTTTATCATAAAGATGGATCTGGGTGTCGTAGTCTCCCAGAGGTTTATGGATTGATTTGGATCCTGAGGGATTGAGCGGATTATTCCTCAGTTCAGGATCTTTCATCAAGAAGTGAGCCACGTCGATACGGAATCCGTCCACTCCCCGCTCCAACCAGAAACGCACATCATTAAATATGGCTTCCTGGACCTCGGGATTACGCCAGTTCAGATCTGGCTGTTCTTTTAAAAATGAATGAAGATAATATTGATCTGTTTCTGAGTCCCATTCCCAGGCGCCACCGCCGAATACACTCAACCAATTATTGGGAGGGGATCCATCTTCTAGAGCGTCTTCCCAGACATACCAATCCCGCTTTGGGTTGTCTTTAGAGGAACGAGATTCTAGGAACCAGCTGTGTTGGTCAGATGAGTGATTTGGAACTAGGTCGATGATCAGTTTGAGGTTTGCGTGATGGATCGTTTCCAGGAGTTTGTCAAAATCAGCCAGTGTGCCGAATAGGGGGTCGATATCACTGTAGTTGGCAACATCATAGCCGAAATCTTTCATTGGAGAAGGGTAAAATGGGGAGATCCAGATAGCATCAATAGCAAGAGTGTCGGCAAGATAGGGGATCTTTTGAGTAATACCGGCCAGGTCACCAATCCCGTTGCCGGTAGTATCCTTAAAACTACGTGGATAAATTTGATAGAAGACTGCTTTTTTCCACCATTCAGAATGTTTAGTCATGTCTTCGACCCCGCTGAAATCAGGGTGTTACCCCATTATTATTAATAACATCACTATACCAGGCTGCGCTGTGTTTGGGGATTCGATCCAGAGATTTTGGATCGACCCGGATCAAACCAAACTTCTTGGAATATCCCCGTTCCCATTCAAAATTATCGAGGATACTCCAGACATAATATCCCTGGACATTGGCTCCTTCCTGGATGGCTTCATGGAGAGCGATGATGTGTTCTTTTAAAAAACGAATACGATCGAGATCGTTCACGAACCCTTTTTCATCAGGCAGATCTACAGCAGCACAGCCATTTTCTGTCAGGAAGATCTTGGGGTGAGTGTAATTATCGACAATGTTCAGTACTTCCTGTTTTAATCCATCTGGATTAATGCCCCATCCCATCTGAGTAACTCCCCAACCTGGAGCTGAATAAGGTTCCAAACGTGCTTTCAACCAGCCGCCAAAGTGGTCATAATAGACTTTGTCAGAGTTGTAATGGTTTATTCCTAGATAATCCGCCCTGCCTTTCAAGAGATCCAGGTCGCCATTTTTGATTTTGGGCTGATTTGGTCCCAGCCACTCAAAGAATTTTTCTGGGAATTTGCCAAGGAAGATTGGATCCAGAAACAGGCTGTGAGTTTCGTCGTAAACGCGCTGCGTGGCCTGGATATCTTCCTCGCGGTCTGACCCAGGGATGAGGTGATTGAGGTTCAATATCAGGCCAATTTCCCCACCATAATTTCCTGAATGGAATATATCCACAGCTTTGGCGTGGGCTAGTAATAAGTGATGAGCTGCCTGGAATGCCTGGGTGGCGTCATTAATTCCTGGTGCATGAACGCCAGTTCCATAACCGAGGAAAGCGGCTACCCAAGGTTCGTTATGGGTTGCCCAGAGGTTTACACGGTCTGCTAGTTTATTAAATGCAACAGACGCGTACTCGCCAAACCAATTGATACTCTCACGACTGGGCCACCCACCTTTTTCTTGAAGGGGTAGAGGCAAATCCCAATGATAAAGAGTTGCCTTGGGCCTAATTCCAGCATTATGGAGTTCGTCTACAAGGCGATCATAGAAATCCAACCCTTTCTGGTTGATTTTGCCCGTTCCTTCTGGTAGGATCCGGGGCCAGGACAAAGTAAAGCTGTAGCTGTCCAAGCCGATCTCTTCCATTAACTGGACATCATCCGGCATGCGGTGATAATGATCTGTAGCTATTTCGCCAGTATCACCATTTAAGACCCTATCCGGTAACCTGGAAAAAACATCCCAAATGCTCTCTCCTTTGCCATCTTCGTTCCAGGCACCTTCAATTTGATATGCTGAGGCGATTGCGCCCCAGGTAAAGTTCTCGGGAAATGTGTAGTGGATTTTTTTCATAGGATCACTTGAAAAGAAGCTTTGATATTTTTGAAATTGGCCGCACTCTCAGATATATTTGAATTTACTTATTCTGATATTAATAAAGCCTGGGATAGGAAATACCCAGGCTCTATTCTAATCTATCCGTCAGATACGAGGAAGATGTTTTATCCCTTAACTGATCCAGCCAACATACCGCGGATGAAGAATCGCTGCAAGCCGAAGAATACCACCAGAGGTAGAAGCATGGATACAAACGCGCCTGCAGTTAGCAGGTGCCAGTCCGCACCACGGGATCCAACCATATCAGCTATTCTCATCGTCAATACTTGAACATCTGGTTTTGCTCCAATGAATACCAGGGCTACCAAGTAGTCATTCCAAACCCATAGGAATTGGAAAATGGCAAAGGATGCCAGCGCCGGTACTGAGAGGGGGATAATCAACCGCACAAATATCGTAAAGTGGGAAGCGCCGTCGATGAAGGCGGATTCCAGGATATCCCTTGGTAGGCCTTTGATGTAATTGAAGAGTAGATAAGTCGCCAGGGGGAGGCCAAAGCCTGTGTGAGCCAGCCATATGGCCAGGAAGGTGCCGTTAAGGTCTAATCTAACATAGTCTTTCAATATTGGCACGAGGGCGATCTGGAGTGGGATTACTAACAGGGCAACTACCAAGGTAAAGAGAAACTTCCGACCAGGGAATTTCATCCAGGCGAAGCCATAAGCAGCAAAAGCGGCGATCAGGATCGGGATAATGGTTGCCGGTACGGCTACAGTGATACTATTCAGAAAAGCACCAACAAAATTGTCTCCCTGGACCGTCATGATATCACCAGACGAGGTTTGAATTTCATAAGCTTTTCCGGCCAGAACTTGACCGTAGTTCTCAAAGGTCAGTTTGGGCAAAAAGACCCATTTTTCATCGCTGATCCTGATGGTGGCCAGACGTTTATTACCTGACCAAATAATCTGCCTTCCGTCTGGTGCGGTGATGCCTTCCCGGAACTCATCAAAAGTCCCGGTGGCGCCTTCTATCGTCATAATCCCCTCGGGGTCAATTCCTTCAGGGATGTCCATTTCTTTGACCTGGACCCATTCTCTGTGGGGGAGGACTTTCCACCAACCAGAGGTCTGTATATCAAAACGGGTCCGGAAGGAGGATACCAGCAGACCCAGAGTGGGAATGGTCCAAATCATAACCAACAAAAGAAGAGAACCATTGACAATTAAATCACGTGAACGTTGCTGAGATTTTGCAGATTTCATTAGAATGCCTCCTCTTCAGCGAATTGCCGCAGGTTGTAAATCATCACGGGTATAACACAAATCACCAGGATGATCGCGATCGCTGAAGCCATCCCTTTATTCTGGTTTGTGAATGCTTGTCTGTAGAACTGCGTTGCAATCACATGGGTAGCAAATTGCCCTCCTGTCATAACCCAGACAACGTCAAAGATCTTCAAAGTGAAGATTACAACTGTTGTTGTGACGGTGATGATCGTACCCATAATATAGGGAATCATAATCCTGAAAAAGACTTGCACTTCGGTCGCACCATCAACCCGGGCAGCTTCCAATAATTCTCCAGGTATACCTTTGATGGCTGCAGAGAAGATAACCATGGCGTAACCTGTTTGGAGCCAGATCACGATGATAATCAAGAAAAGGTTATTCCAGGGTTGGTTCATGGCTGTCCAGGCCTGGGGCGTTCCACCCAATCCAACCCAGATAGCATTAAGTAAACCGATCTGAGCTGAGGCAGAGTCTTTTACTTCGTAGATGAAATTCCAGATTACTCCGGCGCCAACAAAGGATATCGCCATCGGCATGAAGATCAATGATTTAGCAAATTTCTCAAAACGGCTGCGGTCTGCCAAGACGGCGACAAGCAAACCGAATATGACTGAGAGTGTTGCGCCAAAGATGATCCAGAGCAGGTTGTTCCGGAAAGCGACGGTCATGATTCGTTCTGAAAAAACGGCGATATAATTTTCCAGGCCAATGAAAACATCTCCGGTTCTATCAAATAAACTAGTAACCAGGGTCCTGACAGTCGGAATCGCCAAGTACCAGGACAAAATGGCTACAGCTGGACCCACGAACAGGAAAGGTTGTAGCCTGGTCACCCATTTGGGCGGGAGTTTTTCGATCAGCCAGTTTGTGATGAAATAGATTAGGGCTACACCCCCAACTCCCCATATGATTGCCACCAGGGCAATCATGTATTTTGGCGCTTCACCATCCCGTAGGAAGATGAAGCCTTTAACCATGACATATCCGGTGATGACCGGGACGACAATGGCCACAACGATCTGGCCCAGAGTTGTCCCAAACCACTCTATCACTGATCTGATAGAGGACTTAGATTGGGTAGCTTCTGCCATATATTTCTCCTTTTTCAGAGAGTTGTGCAAGAAAGGGAATAATGCAAATTATGTTCAAGTATTATAAACTATAAAAAATAGCTTCAACAAGAAACCTTTTATTTATTTTGATTTGTATCTTGCCTAAGATGTCTGATTAATTAATTTAAATTATTAAAAATATCGGTTGTGATAGACTAAAAGTTGAAATTATATCCATAGTCAATTGAAAATTGGAGAATTAATATGGCCATGAGTTCAAGAGATAGGGTGTTGGCAGTTTTAAATCATGAGATGCCGGATCGTGTTCCGATCATTATGGGTGTTAGCAATGCGACAGGTATCAAAATGAAAACATACCAGGGGATCAAACAGTTGGCGAATATCAATACGGCGGATGAATATATTTACCAATGGCCTGAGCTGGGCACAGCCCTGATCGATGAAGAGACCCTACAGCGACTGGGCAGTGATGTCCGCGGCGTGCTGGATATCCATCCAGCGGATACCCTTAAACGAAATCAAACCAGGGATCCACATGCCCCATTTATTGACAGTTGGGGAAGTGGACAGATGGAAATAAAACCAGGCGAGTGGTTCCCTGGTGTTCATCCTTTGGCAGACGCCTCATCAATAGATGATTTGGAAAATTACCCTGGCTGGCCTGATATGAAAGACCCTAGTCGAATCGTCCACGTTAAGGCGAATGCAGCGGCTTTGAGAGAAGAGAACCAGTATGCCATTTTAGCAACACCCTGGTTATTATTTCCCTTAGAACGAGCCTTCGCCATGCAGGGCATGGATGTGTTTCTACTCAATCTTGCCATGAATCAAGATTTTGCTGTGGCTCTCTTGGAAAAAACTGCGGCTCTGTGTAAAGATTTGATGGGGCCGTTCTTGGATGAATTAGGCGATAACGTTGATATGATCAAGATCGGGGATGACCTGGGCACACAGGATAGCCTGTTAATGTCTCCTAAAATGTATCGGGAAATATTAAAACCAATCCATGCAGATTATATTAAATTCATAAAGGAACGCACCAAGGCCAAGGTGTTTTTCCATACCGATGGAGACGTTGTCCCATTAATTGATGATTTTATTGAAATGGGAGTCGATATTCTCAACCCGATCCAAACCTCGGCTGGAAAGATGTCCGATCTGGCAGGATTGAAAAAGCATTATGGAAAAAATATCATCTTCTGTGGTGGAATTGATACTCACCGGGTGTTGCCTAGTGGATCGATCGATGAGGTCCGTCAGGAAGTAAAAAGGGTCATTCAGCTCCTGGGAGAGGATGGGGGATATATGGTGTCTTCAGTGCATACTATCATGAACGATGTACCACCTGAAAATGTCCTGGCCATGGTGGATGCAGTCAAAGAATTTGGCAAATACTAAATAAAAAAAGAGCGCTGGGAAGCGCTCTTTTTTTGTTTAAACTTACAATCTTACTCTTTCTCGTAAGGTATGCCATCTGCGGCTGGCATTTGACTTCTGGCAACCACACCTGCAAGAATGATCATCGTAGCCAGATAGGGGAACATTAACATGATCTCCCCTGGAATAGCTACCTTCAGGATAGCCATCTTGGATGCCAGGGCATCAAAGAAACCGAATAATAAACCAGCGCTGAAGGATCCAAATGGGTTCCAGTTTCCGAAAATCATGGCCGCCAAACCGATGAATCCTCGACCAGCTGTCATCAATTCGTCAAATCGTCCGACAGAGCCCAGGGTGAAGTAGGCACCCCCAAATCCAGCCATAAACCCACCCAGAATAACTGAGACGTATCGTGTTCTGAAGACATTGATTCCTAGCGTATCTGCCGCTTTGGGATGTTCACCAACAGAACGGGTTCTTAAACCCCAACGAGTATAGTAGAGGGCGATGGTGATAATGATCAGGAAAACGAAGACAGCATATACAAAAATATTATGCTGGAACAATATCGGCCCGATAAACGGTATATCGGATAGGACTGGGATCTTGATAGTAGGGAACCTTCCAGGGTCGTTTAACTCCTGGTATTTCTGTAAAAATCTGGCAGATAGAAATGATGTGATGCCTGTAGCAAATATGTTGATCACTGTCCCTGCGATGATCTGATCAGTTTTATACTTGATTGATAGGACTGCCAGTACAGCAGCAAGGAGGCCACCCGAGAGAACTGCGGCTAGGAGGCCGATCCAGATGTTCGTTAGGCTTCCCACCAGGGCAGCAACAAATGCGCCAGTTAGCATCATGCCTTCAATAGCGATGTTCACGACACCTGACCGTTCACAAAGAACGCCTGACATAGCACCCAGGGTCAGGGGAACCGCTTTTACGAGGGCGCTTCGAATTAAGCCGGCTAAGTTAAGGCTGCCATCCGCGGTGGCCCAAGTCAGGAAGGCGAAGATGAACAGACCACCTACCAATCCAAGGACCAGGTTTGTGCGTTTTCTGAACCCGCGAGCCAATTGGTATCCTCCTGCAACCAGGCTCAGACCAGCCAATATATTCAACATGGGTAAGCTGCTAAAGATCCAGTCAGGTAAATCCTGCCCGGATCCGCCCGGAACCAGACGGAAGGTAGTTTGCACTCCTGTTTCTACTGTTCTTGAGAAGAGCAAGTAGATCATCGCGGAGATTACCAGGAATATAATTCCTATGATTCGGCGTCGGGTGGGGGATACTTGTTCGTATTTAGCGGTGGTTGAATTTGTAGTCATGTTTAGTTTCCTCCCCATCCGCTGAGGGTGACGGCATCAATATCAATATCTGGTTCCTTTAATCTGAAAATTGTCCTGATGATCGCTGGAGCAGCGATAAATGCCAAAATAAAAGCCTGGAGAATGGAAATGATATCTATCGGAATACCTGCAGAAAGCTGCATTTGAATCGCGCCATTCCTCAAAAATCCAAAAAGTATCGCTGATAGAACCACTCCTGCTGGATGGCTGTTGCCCAGTAAGGCTAGAGCAATGGCATCAAACCCATATCCAGATGAAAAAGCGAGTGCTAAGTTATGATTTACGCCCATAACTTCATTGGCGCCTGCTAGACCTGCGAGACCTCCGGAGAGAACCATTGCCAATATTGTAGTTTTTGTAATATTCATACCGGCATATTTCGCGCCCTTGGGATTGGCACCAACTGTCCTCAGGGTAAAACCCCAGGTAGTTTTGAATAGGAGCAGATAGACCAGGTATGCAAACAACAAGGATATGAAAAACCCGAGATGGAATCTTATGGGAGACTCAAAAAAGCGGAATAATTTGGCAGATTCCTCGATTTGGGCACTCACAGGAGTAAAACCTTCTGGATCCTTGAGTGGTCCGCGTAGTAGGAATTCACTTAAGCGGAAAGCGATGTAATTCATCATGATGGTGTTGATCACCTCATGACCTCCTGTAGTTGCTTTTAACAAACCAGGAATAAATCCCCATAATCCGCCACCGATAAATCCAGCAAGCAGAGAGACAGGGACGTGAACCATTGCAGGAAGACCTTTGAGGAAGATAGCTGCGGTTACGGTAGTCGCTGCTCCGATATATAGCTGTCCTTCTACACCAATGTTGAACAAACCAACCCGGAATCCGAGCGCAACAGCTAGTCCAGCAAATATGTAAGGAGTAGATACAACTAAACTATCAAAGAAAGGGTTAAAAGCACGTCTGATCTCCTCGGCTTCGCCGCCTTTTATCGCGTCTACGATCTTCCCCGGATTACCAACTGATCCATAGAATAGAGCTTCATAGGTGGACCAGGCTGCTTGGGCACCAGTTTTTATCCCTTCCCAGAATGAAGCATTAAATGCCTGGTATACCTCTTCAGTTGTAACTGCTACTAGCAAACCACCCAGGATCAAACCTGAGAGGATTGATAAAATCGTCAGAGTAAATGAACTCTTGGATAATTCCTCGAGGAAGATTTTCCCGGCTTTTCCTTTCTTTTGGTCTTGTTTTTTCTCATTCTTGCTCATAGATCCATTCCTTAGTTTATAGATCTGGATTTTTCAGGATGCAATGATCAGGCATTCACAACGCCTGCCATCAGTAGCCCGATTTGTTCTTTGGTAGCGCCTTCGGCGTCTACAACAGCGATGATCTTGCCTTCAAACATGACTGCGATCCTGTCAGATAGCTCCATGATCTCATCTAGCTCTGTTGATACAAGCAGGATCGCACATCCATCATCTCTCTTTTCCAATAACCGGTTGTGAATATATTCGATCGATCCCACATCTAAACCTCGAGTAGGTTGAGCTGCAACAAGAAATTTAATGGGTCGGGAGAATTCACGGCCAACTATGACTTTTTGCTGATTTCCTCCGGATAAAGATCCAACCGGGATCAATGGGCTGGGGGTGCGGACATCAAAATGATCAATGATCATCTCCGCATTCTCCAGTACCTTGTCATCCTGGATGAGGACATTCTTTGCAAAAGGATCCAGATAGTAGGTGTTCAGGACCAAGTTATCTGCAATTGTTGCCGATAGGACCAGGCCGTCTTGCTGGCGATCTTCGGGAATATGGGCAGATCCGAGTTCCGTGATGGTCCTTGGTGTTGCCTTACTGATATCCTCTCCACAAAGAACCATTGTTCCACTCACAGGATGACTTAAGCCAGTGATCGTTTTAACGAGTTCGGTTTGCCCATTCCCCTGAACTCCGGCAATCCCGAGAATCTCACCACTCTTAACCTCAAAACTCACTTCATTTACAGCGACATTGTTGAGGTCATCAAGGACAATCAGATTATTTATTTCAAGCACTTTGCCTTTCACTTTAGCAGGTTTTTTATCAACCTCCAGTAAAACTTCGCGGCCTACCATCATAGCAGCCAGATCATTTTGGTCTGCGTCTTTGGGTGTTGTTGTGCCAACAACTTTTCCTCCCCGAATAACAGTAATTCGATCGGCAAATGTCAAAACCTCACGTAATTTATGTGTGATGAAAATGATGGATTTACCGCTTGCTACCAACGAACGCATAATGGTGAACAGTTCATCAACTTCTTGAGGAGTTAATACGGCAGTAGGTTCATCAAGGATAAGAATATCCGCTTCTCTATACAGCAACTTGATGATCTCAACTCGCTGCTGGACTCCGACAGGTAAGTCTCGTACATACGAATCAGGCTCAACCTGGAGGCTGTATTCATTAGAAATATCGCGGATACGAGCAGCGGGAGATTTACGGTCAAGGAAGCCGCCAGCCCGGGTAGTTTCATCTCCGAGCATTACATTTTCTGTCACGGTAAAGACCGGGACAAGCATAAAATGCTGGTGAACCATGCCGATACCGCGCGCAATCGCATCCCGAGGAGAACTTACACTGATTTTCTCACCATTGACGTAAATCTCTCCCCCATCAGGTTCATATAATCCATACAGGATATTCATCAAGGTGGATTTACCTGCACCGTTCTCTCCTAATAACGCATGAATCTCACCTTTATTCAAACTGAGATCGATATTGTCATTGGCTAAAACACCTGGAAAACGTTTGGTAATTCCTTTCAGTTCAAGGATTGGCTTCATATTTTCCTCGTTTTATTGGATTAATCTGGAGTATGAAATTTGCAGAATTATACCATGATTTAATTGTCGCCTAAGTTACCACTTTTTGACACGCATTTTTCAGCAAGATCCAGGTACGCCTGTAAAGGCAAATACTCTTTGATGGGTCCCAAATAGCCGATTTTATGTTCTGCAATCACCTGCCCTAACCCAGCTGCAGTCAAGGGGGTGTAACCCTCATACAAACCTATCAATAAACCTGACCAGAAAGCATCACCTGCGCCAGTGATATCCACAACAGGAACTGGATTAGGTTGGATATGGATCCTATCACCTTGTGTAGTTCCAAGGAGGGATCCTTCACTACCCATTGTTAGTACAACGATCTCGGGTCCAAGGTTGAGGAATTCGTCCAAATACTGGATTGGCTTGCGTCCCGGTCCAAAGATCCGGATGCTGTCATCCAAAGAAGGTTTAGTAATAGTGATATTTTTATATATATCGTGCAAGGAGGAACGATAATCTGAAAGATCCGGCCAAATCCTATGGTGATAGTTAGGATCAAGAGAAATGATCTTCCCCTGTTTTTGATTGGCTTCTAGAATAGCCAATATCGTACTGCGGCAAGGGTCTCTAGAGAGGGCAAAAGCGGAAGTATGTATGAATTTACTTTCATCGGCCGCAGCCAGGAGATCATCGGTGAGAGTAAGATATTGATCTGCACCACGATAGACAATAAAATCAGGAGTGCTGGAGTGCCGGGTAACTGGGATTAACGAGGTAGGTGCCAGATTCGTGACTTGCAAGTAATTAAGACTTACGCCAGCTTGGATAAGATTCTCTTGGAGAAAGTTTCCAAAACCATCACTTCCTATACAAGCTCCAAGTGCAGTTTTGTATCCTAAGCGGGAAATATTTGTGGCCAGATTGGATACCTCACCGCCGGCGAATTGTTTGAATTGTTTGGCTTCCCCCAGAGAATCAACAATCTCTGTGGAAATTAGATCCACTACGATCTCTCCTAGTAATAAAAATGGCGATATCATGGGATTTTTCATATTGAGGTTTCTTTTCAGTAGATTCTAGAAGATTGATTGGTGACTCTGTACATCAAGTGTATATGGATGCAGGTATCTTGTCAATTTAGATTAAATCTGAATTGATACCCTCATTCCAACTGGATTTGGCTAAGGTGACTCAATGTAAATTTTACGAGCCTATATCCATGATCACGATATAGTACAATGGACACAATTCGGATAGAGACAGGCACTGTATGTCATGAAAATCTTATCAGTGAGTGACCAGATTGACCCCAGAATTTACAGCGAAGCACTCAAGGAACGTTATAGTGATGTGACTTTTGTGCTTTCCTGCGGTGATCTTCCTTATCCTTACCTGGAATTTGTTATCAGTTCACTCAATCACCCGTTGTATTTTGTACACGGGAATCATGATCTTTCAAAGAAAGCAAAATTGGATGAAACCCAATCTGCTCCTTTAGGTGCGGATAACTTGCATCGGAAGATCTTACGGAAACATGGATTGTTGCTAGCGGGGGTTGAAGGTAGTATTAAATACAATCGAACGACCAGGTTCCAATATACTCAAGGAGAAATGTGGGGTCATGTCCTTCGACTTATTCCAGGTCTGCTATTTAATAAATTAATATATGGTCGGTTCCTGGATGTTTTTGTGACGCATGCTCCGCCCAAGGGGATCCACGAAGGGGAAGATTGGACTCATCAGGGGATCAAGGCGTTTCGCTGGTTGATTGATACCTTTCAGCCGGCCTATCATTTTCATGGCCATATACATGTCTACCGACCGGACACTGTGACAGAAACCCGAATAGGGAAAACCCTGGTGATCAACACTTTTCAGTCCAGAGTAACAGAGATCCACGCCGATCTAAATTAATATCTAATGGCTTGTCTTTAACGGCAGATCAGAATTGGCAGTTGGATCTCGCGCAGTACCTTATCCACAGCACTTCCCAGCATTACATCAATCAAAGTACTTCCACTATAGCCACCAATCAATATCAGATCGAGTTCCTCAGCCTGTTGCATGATCTTGATCTGCTCAGATACTGAGATCTGGCTGATAACAAACTCGGCACTGAGAGGGAAACGAGCTAAATAATTCCTGGCTTCTTCCTGGATTGAATCCGGATTCGCTGCACCAATTACACTGGTAAGAACCTTTATGGTTGATCCATGCTGGGCTCCAAAGTAGGCAGCAATGAAGAGGGCTTCTTTTGCTTTGTTGCTTCCGTCATATGCGAGGAGGATTGTGTTCAGGGGTGTTGGTGAGGCTGGTACAGTAAGTATGGGTACCGAACAGTTCCGGATCAAGGTGGTTATACCTGAACTTAATCGGTTGATCGGTTCATCACCGGGGGGATGATTGAGGGGCAGTAAAATAATATCTGCAAATCGGGAATGCTCACATAATACTTCGCTTATCTCACCCGTAGACACAATAAAATCATAGTTGGATATACCAGAATTTTGACAGTGGGAAGTAAATGTGTCCTCAAGTGAGGTGTGAACGGACTGGCTGATTTCTGGAACCTCAGGATGGATATGTACGGCGTGAATGCTGCTTTTTTCCAATTTTGACAGGATAATTGCTTGATCAAGAGCCTGCCAGGCCGTTGAACTATCATCAATAGCAACGATCAAATCATTGAATAGATGTTCAAGTACCGTCATCTGATCCAATTTCTCACGCCATGTACCTACTGGTGGTCCTACCTCTAATGCATTTGGGATAAGCCAGTTGACTATTTTTGACAATAACCTTGAACCAGATTTCCTTTTCTTCCTGGTTATCTCTGACAAGTCGGTTAATGCAGCTTCTGCTCCAATATCCCAGCCTACTTGTTGTTCCAGGCTTGCCCGATGGTCTGCAGCCCACAAATAAAGGTCCGTTGCAGTTCGATCAGGAAATTCGCATAATAGATCCCTTTTTTGGATAATGTTCACAACCGGGAGAAACACTTTCTTGTACCAATTTTCGACAGCTTCTTCGTATGTTATTTCTTGCTGTTTATCCAACCCGAGATAATACCGATGAACTTCAATGTGTTCAATTAAAGTAGGGTAGGCACCTGCTTTAGTTGTTGATAGGTCAGCGCCGGGTATTATTCTGTCAAGCTTGGTTTTTTCAAGGAATTTGACCTGTTCGGATTTAATAATTAGATCATCGGGTGTGAAATCCGGTGTGAGGTCAACTTTAGTTTCTACATCCGTCACATATGCCTGGATCGTAGAGGAGCCCATTTGCCTGGCAACCGAGACCCGATGATTCCCGTCACGAACAAAATAGACTTCGTCAATTTTATAGACATCAATAGGTGGTAATCCGGACAATCCCTGGGAGGATGCCATCACTCTAGCCCAACGGCCTTCATTAATGGATGCTTTGGGAAGGAATTTTCGAGTGAAATCATGATAGCGACCAACACTACCAACGATGGAGTCCAGGGGGATTTCCTCCAGATGTTCCGTACTTTTTTCTATAGCCTGCAGCTGTTGACGAACTTCATCGTAGGAATGGAGCTCAGTGCCTTCAGTGTTCCCTGCCAGACGCGCAAGCAATTCCTGGACAGATGCTCCGCGCCGAGCTTTTTTATAATCATCCAATGCTTTAATGTAATCGCTCTTAAACATATAAATATCCAATATCTCCCTTACTAAGTATAGCCGATAATGGTTTAAGATCACGGGATTTATTAACTGGTAGAACACGTAGATCCTAGAATGGTATTGCTGCCCGGATCAATCGGGGTCTGGTAAACTAAATTAACTTTCCGGGTATA
>Ga0180436_10001746_pt1 | contig 21072 bp, 16 predicted proteins | sample SS_ome_2_FD_132434 | JGI IMG/M metagenome (GOLD analysis project Ga0180436, IMG submission 132434) | Hypersaline lake sediment archaeal communities from the Salton Sea, California, USA - SS_3_S_2 metaG | ecosystem: Environmental > Aquatic > Non-marine Saline and Alkaline > Hypersaline >...
GGCGGTGAACGGCGTGCTCGTGGCCGACAACTACGGCATCCACGAGGAGAGCCAGATCCACCCGCCCGAGCTGGCGCCCGAGCTGGCCGGCCGCCTGGCCGTGCTCGAGAGGGAGGAACCGGGGCCCGGGGTCAAACGGGTGCTCAAGGCCACCCGGGAGGCGATCAGGGACCTCGGCGGCGCGGAGCTCAAGGGCGGCAAGCTGGGGGAGGCGGCGGAAGCAAACCGCGCCGCCTCGGGCACGCGGGCGAAGAAGCCGAAGAAGCTCAAGGGCCTGCACCTCAACCAGGTCATGGACTACATCCGCGCCCGGATCCGCCGGGAGAAGGAGGTCAGCGCCCCCTACTTCCTCGAGCTGGTGGCCCGGGAGCAGCCGGATCTCGCCGCGGTCTACTTCTCGGGCACCGACATGCTCCAGCACATCTGCGGGGCGCGGGAGCTCGCCTCCGGCACACCGGGGGTCAGGCCCAACCCGAAGATGCTCACCGCCATCGACGAGGTCTACAGCTTCTACGACGGCATCATCGGCGAGCTGGTGGACGGCATCACCGCCCTGCCCGGGTACCAGGACTGCCGCTTCGTCGTGGTCTCCGACCACGGCTTCGACCTCGACACCGGCGACGAATCCTTCGCCCTGCGCTTCCGCCGGCCGTCTCAGATCCCCCTGCCCGAGTATCTCGCCACCCCGTCCCTCTGGCAGGGCCGGCCGGCCGACCCGCAGATCGACCTGCGGCAGGTCTCCGTCTTCGCCGGCATCGAGCCCGGCACCGGCGACGACGAGGGCTGGTGGCGCTGCCGGCTCGACCCCGGCCTGGACGGCCCGTCCCGCAACCACGCCCTGAACCGGCTGATCCACCACGGCGAATCGGGGATGGAGGCCAGGGGCGTCTTCACCACCATCGCCCACGACTACCAGCCGCCCGGGATCTTCGTCGTCCAGGGCGGGCCGGTGGCCGGCGCCGGCCGGCTCGGTGACCTGGCGATGAGCCAGGTCGCGCCCACCGTCCTCTCCCTGATGGGGCTCCCCGTGGCCGAAGACATGGCCGGCGGCCCCGTCCCCCTGCCGCTGACCCTCGCCGACGGGTCGCCGGCCCGGCTCGAAGCGCCGGCCCTGGTGGCGACCTACGACCCCGAACCCCGCTCGGCGGGGGACGGCGCGCTCAGCTCGGCGTCGGACGAGCAGATCCGCCAGCAGCTCCGCCTGATGGGCTACATCGAGTAGCTCGGGGAGAAGCGGGGACGTACGTGCGGTTCCGCGTTTCCGGCGGCCCCGCCCACCGTCCCGCGGTGACCGCCGGTATCGAGCAGGCGCCAGCCCGGGACCGCCGCGCCTGGCGGCGGATAACGGCTACCGGAACTTGATGCTGCAGCCCACGGCCTTGGTCTGCGCCGGGTCGATCTTCTCGCCGGCCAGCATGGCGTCCAGCGCGTCTTTCAGCCAGAGGTCGCCGCCCGGCTTGCGGCCACCGTCACCCACGGCCCCCTGGTAGACCAGCTTGCCCTCGGCGTCGAAGAGGAAGACATCGGGTGTTTTCAGGGCGCCGAAGTTCCTGGCCACACCGGACGTGGCATCGACCACGAAGGGGAACGCATACTTTTCCTCCTTGGCCATGGCCTGCATCTTCTCGTAGGTGTCCCCGGCAACGGCAGGGTCGTTGGAATTGATGAACACCACGCCGAAGCCTTTCTTCGAATAGGTGTTGCCCAGCTCGACCATCACGTCCTGCCAGTTGATGACAAAGGGGCAGTGAATGCAGGAGAAGATGACCAGCGTGCCTTTCTTGCCTTTCACGTCGTTGAGCGAGAGCATCGATCCATCGACATTCTTCATCTTCACGTCGGCATCGACCATGGCCTCCCCGAGGCCGATGCCGGCGGTTGCTGCTGTTCCGGCAATGACAATCATGATCAGGGTCGTAACGGCTGCCAGTTTCAATTTCATGGTGTGGCTCCTCTGGTTCAGTTCAACGTCTGAAATGGGGTACGGTCGGCCGCGCCGGCGGTCGACCATACCTCTCTGTTTCATTGTTCTGTCCCGTGATGAAGAACGTGATATCGCAGACGCAGCGCATTCTCATTCAGGGGCTGAGAATCCACAAGCTTCAGCTGAGTCAGGCCCAACGCTTCCCCGAAGACAGGCGTGCCTGATCCGAAGGCTACCGGCTGGAGGTCGATAATGACGTTGTCGACAAGCTGCTCGCGCATGAATGAATACGCAACCGCGCGGCCGCCGCCGACTATCGCCTCATCCACGCCGGCGGCCTCGAGCAGCTCGAGCGCCTTTGCGGGAGACCTGGCATGCTGCCACCCGGAATCGCCCAGGTCGATATCTCTGGATGACAGCACGATCTTATGCTTTGGCTTCAGCAGTGATGCCATCTCGTCATTCTTCAGTTGTTCGAAGGAACTTCGACCCGCAATGACATTGTCGGCTTCGTTCACGAAAGAACACCAGTCTTCCCAGGCGCCTTCCGGGAAAAGCGGTATGCCATCCTTATCTGAAATCAGTCCATCGATCGAAACGGAAAGAAACAGCGTCGTTTTCATAACGTCCTCCTAACGTTGTGTCCCGGAAGTTCCTTCACACGATTCGCTCTTCGAGCCTTGCCTGCCGCGTGCGGAGAACGATTCCTCTGTGAACGTATTTCCGGGACACCGTACGAAGCGTTTAACGTTTAAAGTGCCCGGGCAAGACCCAGGCACAGGAAAATAATCGAGAACAGTCCGATGTATGTCCTGATATGGTTCCAGCGTTGCCAGGTCACCTGGTAGTCGCGCCATTCCCGCTCACCTTCTGTCGGCTTCACCTCGGCAAGCCTGTTGTTCAAAGGGACGTTGCGGAGAGCGGTGATTCCGAAGGGACCGAGAAGATACCCTATGGATCCGATAAGCAGCAGAACGCTCTGCCGGTCACTCAAATGAAGCAGGCTGTGGATCGCGATCAGCACACAGAGCGGCGGCGTGCCCATAAAGAAGAGCAGGAACAGGGGGTTGATGATCTTTTCATTGATCTGCTGCATCGCAAAGATGCCATGCTCGGGCGGAAGCTCTGCCAGGGCGCGCATGGTGAAATTCGAGAAAGCAAAGAGCAGGCCGGTCACCATTCCTGCACCCGCGATTGCCGCGACAATCAGGTATGGGAGAACCAAATCGAACGTCATTTCTTATCCATCCTGTTGATCCGTCATAACAGGGTTTCCAGTTGTTCGGCATAGTCTTCGTAGCTGCGCTTTCCTTCGAACTCGTGGAGCAGCTTCCCCTCCGCGTAGAAGAAGGAGGAGGGCAATGCGCCGCCCCAGTTCGGGGACAGCGTTTCGATGAAGCTCTGACCGAGCTCGGTGGAGACGAGGCTGCCCACCGGGCAGTTCTGTTTCACGAGGAACGCCTCGACGGCCTCGAGCTCGCCGGGGTCGTCGCCCGAGACGAGGATCAGCTCCAGGCCCTGTTTTTCGAACTGCGTGTAGACCTTCATCAGCTCGGGGAATTCTTCCACGCACGGCACGCACCAGGTGGCCCAGACATGGACCAGGACCAGCGGTGCGCTGGACGCTTCGATCCCGGCCTTGATCTCGGCGGGCGTGGCGACGGTGACTTCGGGCGGCCGGGGGGCGCAGGAGGCCAGCGCGGCCAGCAGCAGAACGCCGAGTATTGGCATGGGGACTTTTCTCATCACGTGTACGCTCCGTCTCCTTCACTTCACTGTTTTCCGCTGCGGTATCATCGGCCGATTTCCCTTATTGGAATTTCCCAGCCCCTGATTATCCGGGTTTCTCCTGGATCTCGTCAGGTGATTGCGGCAGGATTCGCTTTACCGGATGTATCCGCACCCTCGACAGACGGCACAATTCATACCATATCAACAGTTACAGATGAGATGCCGGGAAAGGCGTCTTGAGCGCACGGCGGGTGCAGCCGACAGGCACGGGGCATTCGAGGACGGGTGATCAGCGGGGACGTACTTGCGATTATGCGATTTCGACGGTCTCGCCGCCAGCCGGCTAAAACTTTTACTCCAAAATGTTTATCGGATGAAATGCTGCTAAGGGGATGGCTGCTGTCAGCAGATTATCGCCACGTTGAACGCCGACAATCGCCCTAACATCACGGAATGGCAGCGCTTACCATATGTTAAAAACGCATAATCGCAAGTACGTCCCCTGTTATGGTGTAGCGGGCAGGGCGGCGACTTTGACCCCGGCCTCGGCCCCGGCTTCGACGTAGGCCTCGAAGTCGACTTCGCCCATAGGGTCGAGCGCCTGGCCGTCGAAGTTCCAGCCGCGGACCCGGGCGCCGGCATCGGGGTCGCGGCCCGGGCCGGTAAGGATCTCGTCGATCCCGTCCCCGTCCAGGTCGCCGCAGGAGACGTTGACGCCATAGAGGGTGCCGGCGTAGGCGAAGAAACTGATCCCGGGGATGGCGGCGGCGGAACCGGCCCCGTCCCAGTTCCAGCCGCGCACGTGGGGGCCGAACATCACGCCGGGGCCGGCGCCGGTGACGATCTCGTCGATCCCGTCGCCGTCAACGTCACCGCAGGCAATCCTCACACCGAAGCGCGATGTCCCGTAGGCCATCAGCGAGACCTCGTGCAGCGGCTGGAGGGTGCCGCCGTCCACGTCCCAGCCCCGCACGTGGGGGCCGTACACCGCGCCCGGGCCCGGACCGGTGACGATCTCGCTCAACCCGTCGCCGTCCAGGTCGCCGCAGGCCACGTTCACCCCCCAGCGGGGCGTGCCGTAGGCGAACCAGGAGAGGCCGGGGATGGCGGCCACCGCGCCGGCGCCGTCCCAGTTCCAGGCGCGCACGTGGGGGCCGAACACGGCTCCGGGGCCGGCGCCGGTGACCAACTCGTCGAGGCCGTCGCCGTCCAGGTCGCCGCAGGCCACGTTGACGCCGAAGCGGTTCGTGCCGTAGGCCAGGAACGAGCAGCCGGTAAAGGGGCGCCCGTGCAGGGTGAAGCCGCGCACGTGCGGGCCGTACACCGCACCCGGGCCCGGGCCGGTGAGCACGTCGGCCTCCCCGTCCGGGTCGAGGTGGCCGAGGGCCACGTTGACGCCATACCCCGTGGCCCCGTACGCCGCCCACTCGGCCAGCGGGGCCGTGCCCTCGGCCGGGGAGAAGACCCGCACCAGGGGCGGGCAGCCGGGGCCGGGCCCCGGGCCGGTGAGCACGCGGCCGACGAACAGCCCCTCGTTGAGCAGCAGGTGGATCTGGCTGGAATCGGCGGCGGAGACGGCCACGTCCGGACGACCGTCCTCGAGCAGGTCGGCCACCACCAGCTGGCGGGGCGAGGGCCCGGTGGGGTAGTGCCGCGGCGCGTTGTGCACGGCGGTGATCGGCCCCGACCAGAGCACCAGGTCTTCCGACGCCTCGCAGACCGCGGCCAGGTCGGGCCAGCCGTCGCCGGTCAGATCGGCGATGGCCAGGGCTTCGGGGCTGTGGCCCGCGGCGAGGGAGAGCGGCTCGTCGAAGGTGCCGTCCCCCCGGCCGGCGAGGAAGATCACTTCGTCGCCCAGGCTGCGACCGGCGGCGATGTCGGCGAAGCCGTCGCCGTCCAGGTCACCGACGGCCACGCCCCGGGTGTCCCACCCGCCGAGGTTCTGCGGAGCCTCGAAGGTGCCGTCCCCGCGGTTGAGGTAGAGCCGGAGGCCGCCGTTGTTGTCATCGAGCACCAGCTCCGGGAACCCGTCCCCGTCGAGGTCGCCGGCGGCGGAGGTGAAGCTGTTGTTGCCGCCCGGGCAGGTCTGGGCCAGGGTCAGCTGCCCGTCCGCCTCGGCATGGTAGATAAAGAGGGCATCGCCCACCCGGTCGAGCAGCGCGAGGTCGTCGAACCCGTCCCCGTCGAAGTCGGCGGCACTGGCGGTTTCGGGCCAGCCCCCCGGCTCGTAGGTCACCGGGCTGCCCAGCCCGCCGCTCCCGTCGTTGAAGTAGATGTTCAGCCCCCCGGTGCCGCAGGGCACCGCCAGGTCGCGGTCGCCGTCCCCCTGCAGGTCGAGCAGCGTCACGCTGGCGGCCCCCGGGGCGTAGAAGAGCGATGAGTACCCGCCCAGCGTGCCGTCCCCCTGCCCCGGGAAGAGGTAGGCGCGGCCGCCGCTGTTCGGCGTGACCACCAGGTCGGTGTGCCCGTCCCCCTGCAGGTCGCCGGCGGTCACGTAACGGCACCCCCCCGTGGATGAGCCCGGGCAGTTGTACCGCGGCTGGTCGGCGAAGCCCCCCTCCTCGCCGGGCAGCACGCCGAAGGCCCGGTTGCGGTAGAGGTTCAGCAGGGCGTCGAGGTGCCCGTCGCCGTCCAGGTCGTGGAAGCTGAAGGAACCGGGATCGCCGGCGAACCAGGTCTGGAGGGCGCCGAACCCGCCCTGGCCGTCCCCGGGGAGCACGCCGATGAGGGTCGGGTAGGCCTCGTCATCCGTATCCCTGTTCATCTTCGCCGCCACGTCGAGCCGGCCGTCCCCGTCGAGGTCCACGAGGGTCAGGAAGTTCGGCTGGGGCAGCACGTCGTAGAGCACCGGCGCGGAGAAGGTCCCGTCGCCATTGCCCGCGAGGAGGCCCACCTTGTCACCCAGGAAGTAGCTGACGGCGAGATCCACGTGACCGTCACCGTCGAGGTGGCCGGCGGCCGCGCCCCCCACCGCCACGCCGGGCAGGAGCTCCACCAGCCCCGGGAAATGGCCGTCGCCGTCGTTGAGCAGCAGGACCATGCCGTCGGAGACGTAGTTCACGCTGCGGCGCAGGAGGATGTCCAGGTCGCCGTCGCCGTCCGGATCGAAGGGGTAGGGCACGTAGCTGTCCCACTCGAACTGGAGCGTTTCATGTTCGGTGAACCCCCCGGCGCCGTCACCGCGGTAGATGATCACCGCGTCCGCCTCGCGGTCCACCACCACCAGGTCGTGATGATCGTCGCCGTCCAGGGGGGCCACGGCCAGGCCGTGGACCTCCAGCGCGGCGGTGAAGCCGGCCGGCTCATCGAAGGTGCCGTCCCCCCGGCCCATCATCACGGCGACCTCGTCCGGCGACCATTCGAACAGGGCGTCCTCGTGGCCGTCCCCGTCGAGATCGACGAGGTGGACGCTCGACCCGCCCTCCGGTTCCAGCGCCGTCGACCAGGCTTCGCTGAAAGTGCCATTGCCCCGGCCGCGCAGGCAGACCAGGCCTTCGTCGGTGGCGAAGAGTACGTCGAGGCGGCCGTCGTGGTCGAGGTCGGCGGTGTCGAGACCGCGAGGCGGCAGGCCGGGGGCGTAGGAGCGGGCGGATTGGAAGAGGTGCTGGGCCTGGACCGGGGACGGGAGGAATGGCACCGCCACCACCAGGGCGAGGAGCAGCAGGGGGAGGCGAACGGGGCGCATGCGCTCCGGGCGGATGGCCGGGATGATGGTCATGTAAGCTCCAGGGGTTGCCGTTACCAGGTGTCTCCCAATGTAATGCAAGGCCAGTGGTTGGCATTGTCCATGAAAGGAGTGGGGACGTACTTGCGATTATGCGTTTTCGCCGGCCTCGGGCACTTCCGGCTAAAATGCTTATTCCTAAATGTTTAACGACTGATAAGCTGCTCAGAGGATGGCGACTGTCAGAATATTTTTGTCACCCGACACTTCGACAAGCCCCCTAAAGTCAAGGAATGAAAACACATGCCAAATGATGAAGAACGCATAATCGCAAGTACGTCCCCTGTCGGATGGGTAGCAAAAATGCTACATTTTTGGTCTGAGAGCCGCGAAGGTGTGCTATGATGTCGTAGGTAGCGATATTGCTACCCGCTCGTAAGTGATTGAACTCATGAAGCCCGAAGCCTTCGAGATGATCCTCGACTCCATCGCCGACGGCGTGTTCACCGTCTCGCCGGAGTGGCGCATCACCTCGTGGAACAAGGCGGCGGAGCGGATCACCGGGTTCAGCGCCGAGGAGGCCATCGGCAGCTTCTGCCACGACGTCTTCCGGGCCAACGTCTGCCAGGGGGGATGCGTGCTGCGGCAGACCATGGAGACCGGCGAGAACCTGCTCAACCGGCCGATCAACATCCTCACCCGCGAGGGGTACGAGAAGCCGGTGAGCATCTCCACCGCGGTGCTGCTCGACGAGGAGGGGCAGCCGGCGGGCGGGGTGGAGACCTTCCGCGACCTGACCGAGATCGAGCACCTGCGCCGCCGGCTCGAGCGGGACTACAGCTTCGAGGACATCGTGAGCAAGAACAGCCGCATCCGCGAGCTGTTCGAGATCATGCCGCGGGTGGCCGAGTCGGAGAGCACGGTGCTCATCCAGGGGGAGAGCGGTTCGGGCAAGGAGCTCTTCGCCCGGGCGCTGCACAACCTGAGCGCGCGCAAGGGCAAGCCCTTCGTCGGCGTGAGCTGCGCCGCCCTGCCCGGCGAGCTGCTCGAGTCGGAGCTCTTCGGCTACCAGGCCGGCGCCTTCACCGGCGCGCGCACCGACAAGCCGGGCCGTTTCGCCGCCGCCGCCGGGGGCACGCTGTTCCTCGACGAGATCGGCGAGATCCCCCAGGCGCTGCAGGTCAAGCTGCTCCGCGTGCTCCAGGAGCGGGTCTACGAGCCGCTCGGCGCCAACGTCCCCGTGCCCGCCGAGGTGCGCATCGTCGCCGCCACCAACCGCGACCTCAAGGCCGAGGTGGACGCCGGCCGCTTCCGCGGCGACCTCTACTACCGCTTGAACGTGGTGCGCCTCGAGCTGCCACCGCTCCGCCGGCGCCGCGAGGACATCCCCCTGCTCGCCGGCCACTTCATCGCCCGCTTCAATGCCGAAAAGGGCCGCGAGATCGAGGGGCTCACCCCGGCGGCGCTCTCCGCCCTCTCGGCCCACGACTACCCGGGCAACGTGCGCGAGCTGGAGAACGCTATCGAACACGCCTTTGTCATGTGCCGCGGCACCTGGATCGACGTCCAGCACCTGCCGCCGGAGATCGTGGGGGACGAGACGTCGGGCCAGCCCTCGGCCCCCGCCCCCACCGACGACACCGCTTTCGACGCCGCCGAGGCCGCGGTGATCCGCGCCGCCCTGGCGCAGCACGACGGCCACCGCGTGCACACCGCCCGGTCCCTGGGCATCCACAAGACCACCCTGCTGCGCAAGATGAAGAAGCTGGGGGTGACGTGGAAGCGGGGGCGGATGTGAGTTTCGCCCTTCCTGGTTGATTCGATATATAATCAGCAATAATTTGCCATTTATATCTCATATATGTCTATTATCAGTAAAATATTACTTTCTATATCCATCTACGAACATTTTCCGTGACTTCCTCTTTAATCGGACATATACTACCGTTAATCGTTTACAGAGGAGGCTAATCAGCAAATTATGTCTTATAAGATCGATTTCACGTTCGCCACCAGCGGCCAGATCGAAACCGCCCTGTGCGAACGGCTGGAAAGCATCCGCCTCTCCCGCAACATGACCCAGCGGCAGCTCGCCGAGGAAGCTGGTGTCTCCACGAGAACCATCGGCCGGCTGGAAAAGGGCGAGGGGGTTTCGCTGGATACCTTCATCCGTATGCTCACGGCGCTGAGAATCCAGCACGGCCTGGCCAGCCTGCTCCCCGACCCCTCGGTGAGGCCCATGCAGCGGGTCGGCGGTGAAAAGGCGGTGCGCAGGCGGGCACGCCCGTCTTCGTCGGCCGCCGGGGGCCTGACCTGGGTCTGGGGCGACGGAAAGGACGACCATGAGTAACGACGCCCGGGTGCTGCTCTGGGGAAGCCTGATCGGCGCCGTGACCTGGCTCGAGGACCGGGAGATCGGCGTCTTCCAGTACGCCCCCGACTTCCTGGGCAGCGGTATCGAACTCTCCCCGATAGCGATGCCGCTGGCCGAATTCCCCTACGAGTTCCCGGCGCTGGCCCGGAACACCTTCAAGGGGCTGCCGGGGATGCTTGCCGATGCCCTGCCGGACACGTTCGGCAATGCCGTCATCGACGCCTGGCTGGCCGAGCAGGGACGGGCCGCGGCGAGTTTCCACCCGGTAGAGCGGCTCTGCTACGTCGGCAGCCGGGGGATGGGGGCGCTGGAGTTCGAACCGGCAACCCTTGCGCCGCCGGACAGCCGGCGCGCGGCGGAAGTGGCCAGCCTGGTCGACCTGGCCAACCGCATCCTCGACGAACGCGCCGGCCTCGGCGGTGCGTTCTCCGGCGTCGATAACCGTGAGGCGATCAACGACATCCTGCGCGTGGGCACCTCGGCCGGAGGCGCGAGGGCCAAGGCGATCCTGGCCTGGAATCCGGAGACCGGTGCGTTCCGGTCCGGCCAGGTCGGCCTGGACCCTGGCTTCGAGCACTGGCTGATGAAGTTCGACGGCATCTCCGGCACGACGGACACCGACGTGACGCCGCCCATGGGCTACGGCAGGATCGAATATGCCTACCACCGCATGGCCCTCGACGCCGGCATCGAAATGACCGAGTGCCGTATCCACGAAGAGGGCGGCCGCGCCCATTTCATGACCCGGCGCTTCGACCGGACCGCCCGGGGCGGTAAGCGGCACATGCAATCCCTCGGCGCTTTGACCCACTTCGACTACCGGCAACCCGCGAACTATTCCTACGAGCAGGCGATCCGGGTCATCCAGCGCCTGGGGCTCCCCCGGAAAGACCTCGAGCAGCAGGTGCTCAGGGCCTGCTTCAACGTGGTGGGCCGCAACTGCGACGATCACGTGAAGAACATCGCCTTCCTCATGAACCGCCGCTGCGAGTGGTCCCTTTCGCCGGCCTTCGACATCTCGTATGCCTGGAACCCCGAGGGAGAATGGACCGGCCGGCACCAGATGAGCATCAACGGCAAGCGGGATGGGTTCGAGCGGCAGGACCTGCTCGCGCTGGCCGGCGCCGCCGGCATCAAGGCCCCGCGCGCAACCCGGTTGCTGGACCAGGTTCTCGAGGCGGTGCACCGCTGGCCCGAATTCGCGGCGGAGGCCGGCGTCCCCGGACGGCGCATCAAGGAGATCGGGAGCAATCAGCGCCTGGCGCTTTGAGCCTGCCCGCGCAGAGTGAATATGAATGGTGCCTGACCCCATCGGTATTCATTCATGACCACCCTCTTACGCAAGATGAAGAAGCCGGGGGTGGAGGTCGGCTCCGGTGATGTGGACGGAGACGGCGTGGACGAGGTTCTCGCCGGCAGCGGGCCGGGAGCCGCTTACGCCCCGGAGATCAACGTCTACGCGTACGACGGCAGCAACTTCGTGCTGGTCGACACATTTTTTGCCTACCCGGGCCAGGACCTGAGTCACGGGGTCAAGGCGACCATTGGCGCCTTTCAGTGGGTTGACTGATCCGATCGCACAAAAGGTAGCATAAACGCTACCTCCGCCAGGGCCCTTAGGGTAGCAAATACGCTACCCGACAATGTCCCACTGCTGGCCCCTCCATCCTGCCTTCCATGCAAACGGTTGAAATCAAAGGATATGACGTAGTTGTCTCTCGTTGGCACGATTGATGCTAGGTATGTGGCCGGGAGGACACAGATGCGGATTGCCATTGCCACTTACGAAGACATGATTTCACCAAGGTTCGACTGCGCGTCAACGCTTCTCGTGCTGGAGTGGGATGACGACCCGGCCGCGCGGCGGGAGGAGCGCCTCCTGCTGGACAACGGCTACAGCCACACCGAGGCGCTGCTGCATCAGAACGTGTCCGGCCTGCTCTGCGGCGGTATCCGGCGCTGCGACTACCACCGGCTGGCCGAAGCGGGGCTGCAGGTCATCGCCGGCCAGCACGGCCCCTACCTCGACGTCTTTCGCGAGTATCTCGCCGGGCGGCTGGAATCCCAGCCGTCCTGGGAGCGCCCGCGCGGCTGCGGGCCGAGGCCGTGCGGCCCCGGCCAGGGGCGCGGCATGGGCGGCGGCGGGGGCCGCGGGATGGGCCAGGGGCGCGCCGGCGGCATGGGCCGCGGCATCGGCCCGGGCCTGGGCCCGAACCCGGGACAGGGCCAGGGTCGCGGGCAGGGTCGCGGCGGCGGTTCCGGCCAGGGGCGCGGCCAGGGACGAGGACAGGGGCGGGGTCAGGGAAGATCCTGACCGCATGAAGTGAATCGGGAATTCGGCCTCGAAGTAAAATTTTGAATTGAATGAAAACCCAATGAATGACTGGACGAAAATTAGATCGACAAACACCGCCGGGGACGGCCGGGACCAGGACCGGGAAACCGGCAGCGACCCGCGCCGTGATCCGGGGCGGTGCCTGGAGGATCGCCCGGGGCACGACCTCGAGCTATCCGGTTGCGGGTGAGCACCCCGCCACGGGGAGCGAAACCCGGGACGGTCGTGAAACAGAAACGACCGAAACGACGACGAACAAGAGAAAGGATAAGACAATGCCAGCAGGAGACGGAACAGGACCGGACGGAAACGGACCGGCAACCGGAAGGGGCCGCGGCGGCTGCGGCCAGGGACAGGGACGAGGCGCCGGCGGCGGCCGGGGGCGCGGACAGGGTCGCGGCATGGGTCGCGGTCAGGGCCGGGGCCAGGGCGCCGGGCGGCCGATGTCGGGCCGCGGGGCGGCGGGGCCGGGTGCCGATAACCCGGGCGCCGGCCGGCGGCAGGGCGGCAGAGGTCGCGGACAGCGTTAACAGCTCTGCTCCGGGCTTCTCGCGGCCCGTACCCAAGGGGCCCGAGAAACACCGATCTCCCTCGCTCTCTACGGGGGGCCGTGAGACGCCCGGGGCAGCAATATATCCGAGTCACTCGCCGCCCTTCACCGCGAGGGGCCGGCAGCGCCGCGACCTTCGGCGTTTTCGATGGATTCGAGATTGGACGAGCAGCCGGAGGCTGCATTGACCGAGCGAATTCAAGAACGCGTCGAAGGTCGCGGAGAGACCCGGATTCATACGGAGGACAGGAAAATGCCAGGAATGGACGGAACAGGACCGATGGGCACGGGCCCCAACGGCTGGGGCCGCGGGCCCTGCGGGCGCGGACTGGCCCGCGGACGGGGCGCCGGGTACGGCCGGGGCATGGGCTACGGACGGGGCGCCGGGTACGGCCGGGGCATGGGCTTCGGCAACCGCTTCGGCGCGGGCGGCCAGGTCGGACGCGTCTGGGGCCAGCAGTACCCCGGAGCCGACCCCGCGGCCGACCGGGCGGCGATGGAAGACCAGATCCGCATGCTGGAGAGCGATCTCGCCGCGGCGCGGCAGCAGCTGAACGCCATGGGGAGTGATACTGAAAAGGAATAATGGGGCCGGGGGGGCCTGCTGCTACTCGGCAGGCGGCGGGCGCCCCTGGCTCTCGGAGATACAGCATGATCATCAGCATCGCCTCGGGCAAGGGGGGCACCGGCAAGACCACGGTGGCCACCAACCTCGCCGCCGTGGCCGGCATCGCCGTTTACGCCGACTGCGACGTGGAGGAGCCCAACGGGCACATCTTCCTCCAGCCGGATATCGAGAAGCGGGTGACGGTGAACAGCCTGGTCCCCCGGGTGGACCACGACCGCTGCAACGGTTGCGGCGCCTGCGGCGAGGCCTGCCGCTTCAACGCGCTGGCCGTGCTGCCGAAGGGCGTGATGGTCTTTGACGAGCTGTGCCACTCCTGCGGCGGCTGCCTGCTGGCCTGCCCCGAGCAGGCGATCCGCGAGGAGCCGCGGCCCATCGGCGAGATCGAGATCGGTTCGGCCGGCGTCCTGCCCTTCATCCATGGCCGGCTCTCCGTGGGCGAGGCGATGAGCCCGCCGTTGATCCGGGCGGTCCTCGAACAGCTGCCCACGGACGGCACGCCGGCGATCCTCGACGCGCCGCCCGGCACCTCCTGCCCGGCGGTGGCCACGGTGCAGGGAAGCGACGCCTGCCTGATGGTCACCGAACCGACGCCCTTCGGCCTCCACGACCTGAAACTCGCCGTGGACATGGTTCGGGCGCTGGGCGTGCCCTTCGGGGTGGTGCTCAACCGGGACGGCGCCGGCGACGACCGGGTGGACGAGTGGTGCCGCGAGGAAGGCATCCCCATCCTCGCCCGCATCCCGGATTCCCGACCGCTGGCCGAGGCGTATTCCCGGGGCCGCCTGGCCGTGTGGGAGCTGCCCGAACTGGCCGGGCTGTTCCAGGACCTCTGGCATTCCGCGCTCTCGCTGGTCGGCAGTGTGGTGGAGGTGAAACGATGCGCGAACTGACCGTGATCAGCGGCAAGGGCGGCACGGGCAAAACGAGCCTGGTGGCGGCGATGGCCTCGCTGGCCCCCTCGGTGGTCTGCGCCGACTGCGACGTGGACGCCGCCGACCTCCACCTGCTGCTCGCCCCCGAGGTTCGGGAGCGCCACGACTTCGAGGGCGGGCTCACCGCCTCCATCGACCCTGATGTCTGCTGCGTCTGCGGCTCGTGCTTCGACCTCTGCCGCTTCGGCGCGGTGGAGCAGGCGAACGGCCTCTTCAGCATCGACCCCCACCGCTGCGAGGGGTGCGGGGTCTGCCACGACCACTGCCCGACGGAGGCGATCAGCCTCGAGCGGGAGACCGCCGGCCAGTGGTTCGTCTCCGACACCCGCGTGGGGCCGATGGTCCACGCCCGGCTGGGCATCGCCCAGGAGAACTCGGGCAAGCTCGTCTCCAAGGTGCGCGAGCGGGCCCGGCAGGTGGCGGAAGATCGGGGCCTCGACCTGGTGCTCGTCGACGGCTCCCCGGGCATCGGCTGCCCGGTGATCGCCTCGATCACCGGCGCCGACCAGGTGCTGGCGGTGACCGAGCCCACGGTGTCCGGCCTGCACGACCTGGAGCGGGTGCTCCAGCTGGCCGCCGGCTTCAAGGTCCCGGTATCCGTCTGCGTGAACAAGACCGACCTCAACCCGGAGATGGCGCGGAAGATCGTCGAACGGGCCGGGGAGGCCGACGCGCCCTGCGTGGGGGAGATCCCCTTCGACCGCGAGGTCACCGCGGCGATGATCGCCGGGAAGACCCTGGTCGAGCACGGCGCCTCGCCGGCCGCCGAGGCGATGCGGAAAATCTGGGACCGGATCAGCGGATAAGGTGCGGAAAAACGGCTGTTTTTGCTCAATCCGAGCGGAAAGGGATCTATAATACCGATGAAACTCGCGATATCCTCCAGCGGGACGACGCTGGACGACGCCGTCGACCCGAGGTTCGGGCGGGCGATGAATTTCCTGGTCTTCGACACCGACAGCGGTGACCTCCAGGTGATCGAGAACCGGCAGAACCTCAACGCGCCCCAGGGGGCGGGCATCCAGTCCGGCCAGCTGGTGGCCGGGACCGGGGCCAAGGCCGTGATCACCGGCAACTGCGGGCCCAAGGCCTTCCAGGTGCTCGGGGCGGCCGGGATCAAGGTCTTCGTCAAGGTGGAAGGCACGGTGCGCCAGGCCATCGCCGACTGGAAGGCCGGCAAGCTCACCGCGGCGGACGGCGCCAACGTGGAAGGACACTGGATGTAGCCCGGGCTGACGCGGGCCGTTCGTCGCGAGACCGATGGCGTTTGCTTTCGGATGACGCCTCGGGCGCCGGCGCCTCGCGTGTCGGCCGGGCCGGTTTTGTTATCGAATACGGTCCCGCCGGGATCAGTTCCGGCGGTCACCGATGGTCAATCAACCGTTCCGCACCCGTCGCTTTCGGCCGGAGGGCCGGGCGGGAAACGGAACAGAGACGAGGAACGATCGATGCAAGAACGTCATGATGGCGGGGGTTGCGGCGGTGGCAGCTGCAGCCATGGCGACAACCCCCGGGTCGAGGTGGAGCAGCGGGTCAAGGACGCCGTGAGGAAGATCAAGAACAAGCTGCTCGTGATGAGCGGCAAGGGCGGCGTGGGCAAGAGCACCGTGGCCGTGAACCTCGCCGTGGCCCTGGCCAAGCGGGGGCACAAGGTGGGCCTGGTGGACATCGACCTCCACGGCCCCAGCGTGGCCGGCCTGCTCGGCCTGAGCGACGCGCGGCTCACCGGCACCCCGGACGACCGGGTGCTGCCGATCCCCTTCATGGGCAACCTCGACGTCCTTTCGATGCAGAACCTGCTGCCCAACCGCGACGACGCGGTGATCTGGCGCGGGCCGATGAAGATCGGCGCCATCCGCCAGTTCCTCGGCGACATCGACTGGGGGGAGCGGGACTTTCTGATCATCGACTCGCCGCCGGGCACCGGCGACGAACCGCTCACCGTGGCCCAGGACATCGACGGCCTTCGCGCGGTGGTGGTCACCACCCCGCAGGAGATCGCGCTGGCCGACGTTCGCAAGTCGATCAACTTCTGCGCCCAGGTGGCCCTGCCGGTGGCCGGCGTGGTCGAGAACATGAGCGGCTACGCCTGCCCCAAGTGCGGCAACGTGGACGACCTCTTCGGCTCGGGCGGCGGCGAGAAGGTGGCGGCGCAGATGAACGTGCCCTTCCTGGGCAAGATCCCCCTCGACCCCAAGGTGGTGCTGGCCGGCGACCGCGGCCGCCCGTTCATCGAGAGCGACGGCGACTCGCCCACGGCGGGGGCCTACAACGTGGTGCTGGACAACCTGGAGACGCTGCTCGCCGAGGCGCCGAAACTGGACAAGCGGGACCCGGAGGACGTGGAATTGCCAAACAACGATGAGGGAGTGACACGCTTCGCCATCCCCCTGGCCAACGGCGTGCTCTGCAATCACTTCGGGCACTGCGAGCACTTTGCCCTGGTGGACGTGCGCGACAAGGCGGTGGAGAAGATGGATACGGTCACGCCGCCGGCCCACGAGCCGGGCGTGCTGCCCAGGTGGCTCTCCGAAAAGGGGGTGACGACGATCATCGCCGGCGGCATGGGCCAGCGGGCCCAGGGGCTGTTCCAGCAGAATGGCATCACCGTGGCGGTGGGCGCGCCGAACCTGGCCCCGGAGGAGCTGGTCAAACAATATCTCGGCGGCACCCTGGTCACCGGGGAGAATCTCTGCGACCACTGAGCCGCAGGCCTGCACCCACAAAAAGAGGTGACAGTCACCTGTTCTTTGGCCGGAAACACGGGAATTCTTCCTGCCAGAGCGCGGTGACAGTCACCTGTTTCACCACCGGAAGCAGGCAGAAGCAGAATGGGGTCGGAGACCATGCTGTTCCAGAACCAGGACCCTGGCCACCGGGGAGTTTTCCTGTGGCCGTTGCGGCACCCGGGTCACGAGTGATCCCCTCGTGATCAACAACGGCCCGCAGGAATCCGGGGACGGCCATGCCTTGGTGGCCGCCCCCGGCTCCCCGGTCTCCGTCATTGTGGAAGAAACAAATGAATAATGATGGGGTCAGGTCCCATTCCTCTTCATCGAAAACACGCACGGGGTGGACCGGAATCCCCCCCTCGCTCACGGGTCTCGAGTTCACGCGAGGAGCATGGGCAGCCCTTCAATACGAGAAGCGGCGAGAGACCTCTCGACATTTCGCTCACGTGCGGGATCCCTGACCACCCGAGATGTTCCCTGAAAGGCCGGGGCCGCAGGATCCGCTTCCCCTCATGGTGTGAGGACAAACCGAATGACCAAACCAGATTCCCTTCCCGACTGCGCTGCATGCCCCGTGCCCCTCGACCGGCGGGCCTGCCGCAACCCCGAAGGCAAGGGGCCGGCCGGCTGTCCCTGCACCACGTACGGAGACATCGACGAAGAGGTCTCGGCGATCTACGCCAGGCCGGGCATCCGTGAGCTGGCCCGGCACGCCTCCCGCCAGGAGGCCGCGGGTTACGCGGGCCGCTTCCCCGGCGCCGGCCCGCGCCGACCGGACAAACCGCGAGTGCTGGAGATCGCCGAGTTCGCCGTGCGCCTGGGGGACGGTCCCCTGGGCCTCGCCTTCTGCTCGGGGTTGCGCAACGAGGCCCGGCTGGCCGCCGAACTGTGGCAGGGCATGGGCCTCGACGTGGTATCGGTGGTCTGCAAGGTGGGCGCGGTGCCCAAGGAGACCCTCGGCCTCACCGATGACGAGAAGATCAAGCCCGGCGAGCCGGAGACCATGTGCAACCCGGTGGCCCAGGCCATGATCCTCGACCGGGCGGGCACCGTGCTCAACGTGGCGCTGGGTCTCTGCGTGGGCCACGATGCGCTCTTCTTCCAGCACTCCAAGGCGCCGTCCACCGTGCTGGCGGCCAAGGACCGCCTGCTCTCACACAACCCCGTCGCCGCCCTCCACACCCTCGACTCCTACAGCGGCTGGCTCCGCGAGGTCCGTCTCAACCGGCGCTCCTGATCCACCCATCATGAACGTATGGGGGTCACGGGGACGATCACGGGGACGACGATCGCGGGGACGTACTTGCGATTACGGATAGGGGACGTACTTGCGATTATGCGATTTCAAACCCAAATCGCATAATCGCAAGTACGTCCCCTCTTCACACTCGGGCAACACAAACAAATGGCGGCACATATCGGGCAGCCTTGCGGTGGAATCGCATAACCGCAAGTACGTCCCCGGGCTCCTTCAGTCTATAATGATTACTGTCTTGCCACTATAGTCTGGAGGAGCCGACTGAAATGCTGACCAAGAGATCATTCGCCCTGATGGCGGCGCTGGCCGCCGTCCTGTTCATCACCATGCCCGCCGCGGCGGAGCTGCTCCGCGTGGACGGCTCGGACACGCTGGTGCGCCTGCTCCCGGCGGAGAAGGCCTACCGGGTGAGCCACGACAACGGCCGCAGCTGGGGCAGCCGGCTGGAGCGGCAGGATGCGATCCTGCTCGCCGCCGGGGCCTTCGACCCGCTGGCCGGGGAACGGCCCGACGTGCCGGCCGGTCTCAGCGCCGCCGCCGGCAGCCGCACCTTCATCGTGCAGTTCGTGACCCACCCGCTGGAGGCCTACCGCAAGGCGATCCGCGACCTGGGCGGCGAGACACACCGCTTCATGCCCTGGCAGGCGCTGCTGGTCAGCATCGACCCCGCGAAACTCGACGCGCTCACCGCCCTGCCCTTCGTCACCTGGGCCGGCCCCTGGCACCCGGCGTTCAAGCTCGAGCAGCCGCTGGTCGAGATGCTCTCCAACGGCACGCCCGACCCCGCGCCCCGGCGCTACTCGGTGATGGCCCTCGAGCGGGGCCCGGCGATGCAGCAATCGCTGTCCGAACGCATCCGGCTGAGCGGCGGCACCGTGGAGCTGACCATCCCCCAGGGCTACCGCCTCGAGGCCACCCTGACCCCGGCCCAGCTGCTCGACCTGGCCCGGGCCGACGAGGTGCTCTACATCGACCGCTGGAGCCCGCCCGAGCACGACATGAACAACGTGCGCGAGATCGGCGGGGCCAACCACATCGAGACCGTGGCCGGCTACACCGGCGAGGGCGTGCGTGCCGAGGTGATGGACAACGGCCTGCGCACATCCCACCAGGACTTCCAGGGCCGGCCGCCGATCCTCCACGGCCAGAACTGGTCCGACTACTACCACGGCACCCAGACCTACGGCATCAACTTCGGCGACGGTACGGGCAACGCCAACGCCCGGGGCCTGGTGCCCGACGCCCAGGGGATCTTCGCCAGCTACAACCGGGTAAGCAACCGTTACACGCACACCGCCGAGCTGGTGGACCCGGGCGACAACTACCGCGCGGTCTACCAGAGCAACAGCTGGGGCAACAGCCCTTCCACGAACTACAACACGACGTCGGCGGAGATGGACGACATCCTCTTCCTCAACGACATCCTCGTCACCCAGTCGCAGAGCAACAACGGCAACCGCTCCTCGCGGCCCCAGGCCTGGGCCAAGAACATCGTCTCGGTGGGCGGCGTCTACCACCACAACACGCTGACCCGCAGCGACGACAACTGGGGCAACGGGGCGAGCATCGGCCCGGCGAGTGACGGGCGGATCAAGCCCGACCTCTGCCACTTCTACGACGACACGCTGACCACCGGGTACAGCGGCGACACCTCCTACGACAGCGACTTCGGCGGCACCAGCGGGGCCACGCCGATCACCGCCGGCCACTTCGGCCTGATGTTCCAGATGTGGGCCGACGGCGTCTTTGCCGGCAGCCCCGGCGCCGGGGCCGACGTCTTCGACGCCCGGCCGCACATGACCACGGCCAAGGCGCTGATGATCAACACCGCCAGCCCCTACGACTTCAGCGGCGACGACCACGACCTGGCCCGCATCCACCAGGGCTGGGGCCTGCCCCACGTTGGCGACCTCTACGACGAGGCCCAGTCCCACGGGTGGCGGCTGCCGCTGATCATCGACGAGACCGAGATCATCGCCCCGGCCGAAACCCACAGCTTCACCGTGACCGTGCCGGCGGGCGCCGACCGGTTCAAGGTGACCATGGTCTACGCCGACCCGATGGGCAACCCGGGGGCGGCCATGGCGCGGATCAACGACCTCACCCTTCGCGTCTCCGGCCCGGGCGGCGTGTATTACGGCAACCGGGGCCTGCGCAGCGGCAACTGGTCCGAGGACGTGGGGGACTATCCCAACGACTTCGACACGGTGGAGAACGTCTTCATCCAGGACCCGGCCGCCGGCACCTGGCTCATCGAGATCCGGGCCGACGAGATCATCGAGGACAGCCACCCCGAGACCGCGGCCCTCGACGCCGACTACGCCCTCGTCGTCAGCGGGCCGGTGACCGTGGGCGGCGGCGGGAGCGATCCCACCATCCTCGTCGGGCCGGGCCCCATGGCCGGCAACGGAACCGAGGTACGCGGCTACTCCACCGGCGGCGCGGCCACGGGCCTCACCTTCGACGCCTACCCCGCGCTCGCCGGCTTCGGCACGCGGGTGGCGGCGGGCCGGATCGTCAACGCCGGCCTGGCCTCCATCGTCACCGGCCCCGGGCCGGGGACGGACCACCCGCCGCTGGTGCGGGCCTGGGCCGCCGACGGCAGTGCGGTCCCCGGCGTGGAGTTCCTGGCCTACGGCGTTGACGCCTGGGGCGTGAACGTGGCCTGCGGGGACATCGACGGCGACGGCTATGACGAGATCGTCACCGGCGCCGGGCCGGGCGCGGTGTTCGGGCCCCACGTCCGCGGCTGGAACGTGGACGGCGGCACCGCCGCGGCCATGCCCGGGGTGAGCTTCCTCGCCTACGGCACCCCGCGCTGGGGCGTGAACGCCACCTGCGCCGACATCGACGGCGACGGCTACGACGAGATCGTCACAGGCGCCGGTCCCGGGGCGGTTTACGGCCCCCATGTTCGCGGCTGGAACTGGGACGGCGGCCCGAC
>Ga0180436_10001747_pt1 | contig 21063 bp, 14 predicted proteins | sample SS_ome_2_FD_132434 | JGI IMG/M metagenome (GOLD analysis project Ga0180436, IMG submission 132434) | Hypersaline lake sediment archaeal communities from the Salton Sea, California, USA - SS_3_S_2 metaG | ecosystem: Environmental > Aquatic > Non-marine Saline and Alkaline > Hypersaline >...
CGAGTAGAAATCCCGGCCGCACAGAAAGGCGCGGCGCACGCAGCGCGACACACAATGGAAGACACCGCTCTTGGAAGGATCGACAACCAGACTGCGAGGCGTGGCCATGGGTCGATACTCCTCGCATGAACAGTCCTGTCAACAATTAATTCACGTCCTCCCGATCTGCGTGTTCCCACGAACACCTATTCCAATCCCGGATCCCGTCTGTCTTGAATTGATTTCATCTTGGAATCGAAGAACGGCTGCCCTTCCGCGGAGAACCGGTCGCCGTGGGGCTCGATGATCTCGGGGGATGGCCGTCGGCCGATCAATTCCCATCGCCGGGAGACCTCGTTGGAGGGGTCTTGTGCGGCGCGGGCGGCGCCTTTTCCGTCGGCGTGACGCCCTCCACGGGCCGCACCGGGCGCTTCGACGAAGGGGGCTCGGGGGCGCGCAGGCTCACGGCGAGCGCCTGTGCCTGCCGGCTGTAGTCAATCGACTCGGCAAGGATGCGAGCGGTTTCCTGGTCCGCGTGAAAGCCCATCGAGTTTTCGCTGCTGACGAAGTCGAGGCGCCACGTCGCCTTTTTCTGGAGATCGTAGATTTGGTCCATTTCATCGTCCTCCTTTCCTGCCGCCTGTGCGTCACGGATGGCATCAAGCATGTCGGTCATGGCGGCGGCGGCCCGCGTCAGCATGTCTTGCGTGCGCCCCTGGATCGTGGCGACCTTTTCGCGAAGTTCGGATTCCGGGATGTTGTGGCAGGTCTGGCAGGCGTTGTTGACGTTCAGGAGTGGACTACGCACCCAGTGGCTGCTCACCTTCATGGCGCCCTTGCGCTCGTAGGGCATATGGCAGTCCGCGCAGCTGACGCCGCTGCGGGCGTGGACGCCCTGGTTCCACATCTCGAATTCCGGATGCTGAGCCTTGTAGGCCGGGGCGCCGGTTTCGCCGTGCAGATAGTCATGGAATGGCTCGCCGTTGGGGAAACGATGCTTGTCGTAGGTCTTTTCGATCTGCTCCGCCTTCAATCCTCGCTCCCATGGGAAGAAGAGGGTTTCTTTGGTGGCGCAGTAGTATTCGACATGGCACTGGGCGCACACGAAGGAGCGCATCTCGGCGCGGCTGGCGTCGATATTCGGGTCGTAGGAGCGATCGCGTCCGCTTTCCCGCCACCGTTCGATGCTCGGCAGATGAGGTAAAGGTTGCCCGCTGTCCGCCAGCTTTGCGATGCCGAGGACGAACGCCGGGCGGGTCACTCTGACAGCCATGGTTTTGGGCTCATGACAGTCCACGCAGCTCACGGGGTGGGCCTCGCCGGGCCGCTCCACTTCCCACTCGCCCTCGACCGGGGCGGGAGGCAGTTCCACCGCGTTCGCCTCCGACGGGACCTTGGTGGTGGATCCCCCCGGAAAGAGGGGAAGATGTTCTCCGGGCGTGCCGTCGGGAGTCTTCAGCAACTCGGCATGGGCCTCGGCGTATGTCATGGTGCTCGCCAGACGGAACCCAGCCAGCACCGCGGGCCAGTTGAAATCGGCGGCAAGCTTCCCGGGCGTCGGCTCCTCGCCGCGGTGAAGCATGCCAAGGCGGCGATAGGTGGGAACCACCGAGGCGTGGCAGTGCAGGCACGCCCCGCTTTGGGTCCGCTTGGTAACGCGCTCCGTCACCTCTTGGTCGAAGAGCATGTAGGCGTGCCCGCGCGCCTCCCGATAGTCGAGGCTGAAGGCATAGCCGGCGTAAAGGCGCCGCAGCCATGGTTCCGCTTCCAGCTTGCTCGCGGGCATGGCGCTCGATCCGCCGTAACGGGTTTCGGTCAGGTCGACGCTGCGCCGGTACGTGTCGAACTGGAAGGGCCAGTTGGCGCCCCATGGGACGGGGTCGGTGGTCGTCTCATCGACCTCGACAAGGCGCACGAAGGGCGTCCGCGCCTCCTGCTGGTGCTCGAAGATGGTAACGAGCAGAGCCGTCACGCCAAAGGTGATGATCGCCGTCAACGCCAAAAGGGCCGCGCCGATCCACACGTGCTTCCGGCGGCGGCGCCGCTGCCTTGCGCGCGCGTCTTTTGGAGACGGATCGTCGGAGGTGGGATTGCTCATGAGTCAGGAATCGTTCTCGAAGTTTTCCGGTGGGCGTGACCGGCGTCTCCGTGGCAGTGCACGCACCTCAGCATGTCCGAGCCTCGATCCACCGGCAGCATCGCGTGGACGAATGCGCCGTGGCAATCCAGGCAGGCGGACTGGGTGATCCGCCGGTTGCGCGGCTTGATCCGGATGGGTTCGTCGAAGTTATCGAGCGTAAAGGCGAGCGAGTGGAAGAAGCCGTTGTCGGTTTTGGTCACCCACTTTCCGATCGGATGGTGGGAAAGGTGGCAGTCGTTGCAAACGGCCACATGGGCATGGCTGCTGTTCTGCCAGGTGTCGTGATAATCGTCCATCACATGGCAGTTCGTGCAGGCGGCCGGGTCGTTCGAGAAATAGCTGGCGCCCCTCGCGTACCCGAAGGTGAAAAACCCCAGCCCGCACAAGACGCCAAGCAACACCGGAAATGCAAGGTAAAACGCGCCGCCAGACAGGAGGAACTGGAGGGGGCGTCCGTGAAGAAAGCGTGATTTCAAGGGGCTCCGGGGAGAAAGGCTGTTGCTTCTTTCTAACCCGGCGCGTTCGCAATGTCTATTGATGAATACAGGGGATTGGCGGGTGGCCGGAGATGTACGGAGTTTACACGGTCGGCGGACTCGAAGTTCATGCGATTCAACCGCCGTTCACCTCGCAAGGGATGGCGGGAAGGGTGGTGACCGGAAAGCGGCGTTTCACCTTCTTCGACTGGTCCCGGGGGCTGGTGAACTCGCGTTCGATCGAGGCGTTGATGATGAGGTTGCCCCTCGTGACGACCGGGGCGGCGTCTGCCTCGGCGCGGATCCGAAGCGTCATCGTTCCGCGGCGGAAGGTGGTTTCGTCGAGCGATATGCCGGGCGGCGGCTTGTCCAGTTCGAAGACGGCATCCTTCATGATGAAGGCCCATCTCAAATCGGCCTGCATCTCGACCTCGGTCGTTCGTCCCGGCATCAACCGGACCGGCGCCCGGTCGCCGAGCCGCACCGCGGGCCTCGGACGCCGGGTGGCGGTCGAGCAGACCAGGAACTCGCCGGTGGTGACGAGGTGGTGGTAGAAGAAGGCCTGCATCCTGTCCTCGGAGGGAACCACGGGCTCGACGACCTCCTTGCCGCCGATCGTGGCGCGACCCTCGAGGTCCAGGCGGACGGGGCCTTCTGTGCCGCGCTCCGGAAGGGCGAGCGTCATCCGCACCGACTCGACGCCGGGCGGAATGCACCCCCCGCTCAGATCGAATCCTTCGGGCGCACCGTCGAGACCGATGTGTATGGCACCGTCGAAGCCGTCCTTGCGCAGGGCGTAGACCGTGACCGGGGAATGCGTGCCCGGAGGCGCATTGACGAACGAGGGCGCCACCCGCAGGTCGAATCCCGGTGACGGCGGCCCCAGGTGGAGACGGTAGGAGTGGGCGGCACTTCCGTGGGACTGCATGTCGCCCAAGTGGACGAGATAGGTCCCCGATGCCGGGAGGGTGAAGTCGATGCGCGAGTCGGCATGATGAGTGACGAGGCCGCACGCCGGGTCTTCGTGGTCGTCATTGATCGCCAACTGCCGCCCTGCTTTGTCGGTGATCTTCAGGACGGAATCGAGCGGGGAGTAAAGGCGCCGGGCCCTCACTTCCGCCACGATACGATCGCCCGACGTTCCGCTGAAGGAGAAGACGTCCCGGTCGCCGGGGTGCCCGATGCGCCCGTTGATGATGACGGGCAGCTCGACTTCTCCGGCCTCGCCGCCAGTGTCATTGGGTTCGGTCTCGATATGTTCGGGCCGGGTGTCGACCGCAAACGGAACAGGGTGCACCAACGCGGCGCCCCCGATGTTCGTGATATCGAGGGTGCGCGCCCCTTCCTCCGCAAGCGGCACCACCAGACTGCGGGACGAGAGGTTCTTTCCGAGGAAGTCGAGCGACACGCGGGTTCCCACCCGCCCCCCGAGCGGAAAGACCCCCGACACGAAGGGCAACCCGCCAATCGCGATGCGATACACGAAGTCCTCCCGCCCCCGGTAGATGGCATCCTTCACCTCGATCACATACTCGCCGTCCGCCGGGAGCCGGCAGAACATGACCGGGTCCGGGTTGAACCGGTAGTCGTCCGCGTAGGACAGCTCGCGGCCCTCCGCGTCGCGAAGCGCCAGCGTCGCCTGGAACCACCCCGGCACGGCGTCAGCCAGGTGCGGGATCAGTTCACGCGCCGATGAAATCACCATGAGCTGCTCGCCCTTCCGGGCCCGGAACGAAAAGCGATCAACGTCCCCCGGCATGATTTGACCGTTCACGACCACCGGAAGCGCTTCGCAGGCCGCGGCGTCGGGCTCCCGGTCGTTGGGCTCGGTCTCGAGCACCTCCGGCAGCGAACCAACTTGCAGGACGAGGGGATTCGAAACCCGGTCCGCGGTGAGGACCCGGATCTCGTGCCGTCCGAGCGGCGCATCCGAATCCACCTCGACTTCGAGAACCACCGTCTCTTCGAGTTGCGGGTTGCGCTGGACTTTCGGGTCGTTCCGTGACCGCCCGAACTCTCGCAGCTTGCGGATCTCCTCGATCGTGATTCCGGCCTCCTGGGCATGGCGCATGAGGGTGCGGAACCCGGGCCGGGCGGCCTCGTCCTCCTCGGACTGCATCTTCTCCCGCACGCTCTCCATCTTCCGGCGCAGTTGGGCGAACTCGCGCCTTCCCATGGGCTTCTCGTATTCGAGGACCTGCTTGACGCGCAGGCCCGGCGCCGAGAAGCGGGCTCCCTCGACTCCGGCGAGGTGCTGCCCCCCCACCGTGATGCGGACCGTCGTTCCGCGCCGGGCGCCCGCCGGACAAAGGTAGGCAAGATGCGGATCCTCGACCAGGATCGCCGGCCGCTTCTGCGCGACGCACACCGCCGGCGCACCCAGCACGATGGCGCCGACAACCCCCAGGATTCTCTTCATGATCTCGACTTCGTTCACAACAGTTCCTTGAGGCGTCCGCCGACGGCGACTCCCTCGTCCGGCCCCGGCGTCAGGCGAACCGCCCCGCCCGAGTGCGGAAGCGTGCCGTCCGGGTCGATGCCCATGCGCTCGTAGATGCTCCCGATGAGGTCCCACGGATGGACCGGGCGATCGAGGACGGCTTCGCCCCTCGCATCCGAGGCGCCCACCACCCGGCCGCCACGGAAGCCGCCCCCCGCAAGGACGCTCGAAAAGACGGCCCCGTAGTGCCCGCGCCCCCCGTTCCACGGCGCCTCCCACTGGACGCGCGGGGTGCGCCCGAACTCGCCGCCCCACCAGACGATGGTGCGGTCGAGCAATCCCCGCCGGGCGAGGTCGTCGAGGAGGGTGGCGAATCCCTTGTCCATCTCGGGCAGCTTCCGGCGCATGGTCTGGAAGTGCTCCTTGTGGGTGTCCCAGCCCTTGTAGTTGATGGTAACGAAGCGCACTCCCTGTTCCACGAGCCTGCGGGCCATCAGGCAGGACTGGCCGAAGGTGTTCCGCCCGTAGCGCCGGCGCAGTTCCTCGTCTTCCCCCGAGAGATCGAAGATCTTCGAGCCCTCCCCGAGGATCAGATCGTAGGCCTGCTCCTGCGCCTGCCGGAAGACCTTCAATTGCGGATGGCCGCCCGCCCGCGCGCCGAAGGCGTCGAGCTTCCGCAGCAGTTCCCGCCGCTCCTCCTGGCGGCGGCGGGTGATCCCCTCGGCCACGATGCCCTCCACCGCGAAGGGCGTCTTGGCCGGATCGCCGCCCGTCGCAAAAGGCTTGTATCGCGGCCCGAGGAACCCCGCCTCCGAAAAACGCCCCTGCGTTTCGGTCAGCACGATGTAGGGCGGAATCAGCCCGTCGTATCCGGCGTTGTAGCCCGTGAAATACGAAACCACCGCCCCGGCCGCGGGATAGACGATGCGCCCGCCCGGCATCCGCCCGGTCTGCACCATGTAGGACGCCGTCTCGTGGGCGTTCACCCCGTGCGTCATGCTACGAATGATGGAGTACTTGTCGGCCTGCTTGGCCAGTTCCGGCAGCAACTCGTTGATGAAGACGCCGGGGACGTTGGTCTCGATCGGACTCGTGAACGGGCCGGTGAAGTCCGATCCCGCCTGCGGCTTCGGGTCGAAGGTGTCGAGGTGGGCCGGCCCGCCCCAGATCCACAACTGGATCACCGAGGTGGCGGGCGGATGCCCGGCGACGGGCGTGGCGCGCTTCGCGGGGGACGCACACGCCGGGAGGCCCCCGCGGCCGGCCGCGAGGAGCCCCGCCGCCCCGCCCAGCCCGCGGCGCAGAAGGTCCCGCCGCGTCATGGTCGAAGGGAATGGCGACTTGTTCTGATCAGAGTCCATGGCCAAATCGAGATCCTGCCGGGTGTTCAGTGGCGGAAGAGAAACTCCGGGCTGTTCAGCAGCGCCCAAGCCGTGTCCGTCAATGCGTGCCGCCGGCCCGCTTCCGACGTCCTCGCATACCGGCGGACGGTGTCGAGTTCATCCTCGGTCGGGTAACGGGAAACGATCGTCAGGTAGAGTTCCCGGACCGCTTCGTCCGGGTCCCTCCGGTTGCCGGCCAACCTCCTCCACCTCACCCGCTCGATCTTACCGCGGATGTGGCTCGAATTCAGCAGGTGGAGGCTCTGCGCCGCGGTGGGCTGATTGTCCCGTTCGGCTGCCTTTCCGGTGTCGCGCGGCGGGCGGCCGAACAGCTCGAGAAACGGGCTCGTGATGCTGCCGTCGGCAAGCGCGATCGTCCGCCGGTCACGCGGGATGAACGTATACGGTTCCGGAATCACGCTCCAGTAGTCCTCGGTGGTGCCGGTCACCTTGCAGATGGCGTCGATCAGGACCTCCGCGTCCAGGCGGCGGATCGGGTAGCACCCGAAGTGCGCCGCCGCCCCCGGGCGGTCCGACGAGGGCAGGCTCGACTGCTGGTAGGTCGCCGAGTTCACCACGAGCCGCATCAGGTGCCTGAGGTCGTAACCCGACCTGACCAGCTCCCGCCGCAGCAGCGCCAACAACTCGGGATTCGACGGCGGGTTGCCGGATCGGATGTCGTCGGGTTCGTGGATGATCCCGCGCCCGAAGAACCACGCCCACATCCGGTTGGCGATGCAGGTCGTGAACCACGGGTTGTCGGGCTGGATCAGCCACTCCGCGAAGGCGATCCGGGGGTCTTCGCCCGGAACCAGCTCCACCTTCGTGCCGTCGGGCAGGGTCGCGTGGGCGCCCGGCGCCCGGCCGGTTCCCGTGTCGAAGAGATCGACGTGGACGATCTCCTCCTTCCACTCGTTGGTCTTCTTGAACTTGATGCCGGCGAAGAACCCGGCCATCCCTTCGAGTTGTTCCTCCGGCCACTTCCCGGCCTGCGCTCCCATGAAAGTGAGCGCCACGACCCGGGCGATGGCCTCCGGTTCACGCTCCTGCACGGCCCGGTAGAAGTTGACCGGCGCAACCCTGAAGTTGCTCCCGCTCGAAGTCAGCAATTCCCGCACGAACCCGTCGTAGCGCTTGTTCTCCGCCACGCCGGTGCGCACCCACCGGTGATAAGCCTGCACCGCGTTCGGCCACAGGTTGATCGGAAACTCCGACTTCACCCGCAACAGGTCGCACCACTTCATCGCCCAGTAGTCCGCGAACTCCGGGCGCTCGAAAAGCTCCTCGACCAGACGCTCCCGCTTCGCCGGATGCCGGTCCGCCAGGAACTCTCTCGTCTCCGCCGCCGCCGGCAGGGTCCCCGTCAAGTCGAGATACACCCTCCTCACGAACACGGCGTCCGGGCAGTTCCCGGCCGGTTCGAGATCCAGTCCCCGCAACCTCTTCTGAACCACGGCGTCCACGGCGGTCCCTTTCGGCCGGGAGGCCGGGGAAGCCGGACCGTCCTTCGCCTCCACGCCCGAGGCCCCCGCCACGGCGGCGGCAGCAAGACTCAGGACGGTGTGTGGAAAGCGCTTCATGGCGGCCCCGCGACGCCATGCCCGTGGCGTCAGCCGATACAACCCGCCCCACGCCCGGAAGTTGCATTGGAAACCAAAACGCGGGCTTCGACCCGCCCGGTCTCCCGGTGGATAACGGCACACAGGTTCAGGCCGCTCATGGTGGTCCGGAGGGAGCCTTCCCGATCTGCTTGGCTCGCAGCCGCACCTCGCATGAAATCCCATCCCAACTGCAACGCGAACCCAATGCGAGTGACAAGCCTGAGTGCGATCAAGAGGAGTGCTTCCCGCCTCCAGTGCGCTTTCAACTCAATCCCGTCCTGCCTGGGGCTGCGATACCGCGCTTTTGGCAACATCGCCAAGGAAGGGAGATACCAGACACCCACCTTCCCGGGACGGGGAGCCCGTGGCATCACCGTCCCGGTCATGACCCACCCCAAGGCCGCAAAGCGGCCGAAACTTCCCGCCCTCCGGCCGGCCGGCCGCAGTCATGACCAGGACAATCCTGCCACTGCAAAACGCCGGGCCGCATCCCTGTCACCCGATGATGTGTGGGTGTCCCGGATCTCCCGCTATCAGGAAAACCAGGACCTGCTCTGCCGCGTGCAGGGCCGCTGCCTCTTCGGAGAGCCGATCGACCAGGAACTCGGCGATCTGGTGCGGCCGCGTCCCGGCGCCGCCTTCACCTACGTCCGCTACAACCGCCACTTCACTGCCGGGCGCTTCCGCAACCACCGGCACCCGGCCCGCCGCGGCCTGCCCATGGACGACCCCGGAATCGTCCCGTTCCTCACCGCCGCCGGTCGAGAATACGCCGCGGACTCCGTTCAGATCGAGCACCTGCGATAGACAAGAGCGAAAAGGGAGGAAGCCGATGCCAAGCGTGAAGACTGCCAAAGCCATTCGCCGGGGCCGCGCGCAGAACAAGACGTGCTTTTGAGTAGGTCCCCCCCTTCGGGCCTTCGCGTGAGCTTCCTCCGCCCCGCTATCGAGCGAAATAGGTTGATCCCGGATCAATCTGCGTGCAAAACGCCGTTGCTGAGAATGAATCTCAACACGAGGTGTCCGAGTCTTTCCCGCCCCTTCAAGGCGGCGGCCATGGCGGGGGGAGTGTGTTTCAGTCTGGCGGTTTCCCATGTTGCCCGGGCGCAGGGGGAAGATTCCGAGGCGGCGGTGGCGGAACTGCGCGAGACGATCGCGAAGATCGTCGATGTGAAGGCGCAGACCTCGAGGGAGCGATCCGAGTGGGAGACGCAACGGGCGACCATGGCGGAACTCCTCGAACTGCACGCCCGCGAGTTGCAGATGCTCGACGAGGAACTCGCGGCGGCCGGCCGGTCGGCAGGCGGATACGATTCGGAGAGGCGGGCCGCGGAGGCCGCCATCGACGCCTTCCGCGCCGCGAAGGCGCAGACCGCGGAGGTGGTGGCCCGCGCACGGAAGCGCGCCCTTGCCCTCGCCAAGCGCTTCCCGGAACCCGTGGCGAGGGAAACCGCGGAAGACCGCCTCCGGCTCGAATCCTGGCAGCCCGGAAACGACCCCCGGGACGGGTTGCTGGCGATCCTCGGCATGATCGCCAAGGCCGAGCAGTTCAACCGGAGCGTGCGCCGCAGCCACGAGGAACGCGAGGGACGCATGGTCGAAGTGGTCTATCTCGGACTGGCGCGCGCCTACTATGTCGACAGTAATGGAGATGCCGGAATCGGCGAGCCCGGCCCGGAGGGCTGGGAGTGGTCCCCGCGCGAGGGGATCGCGGCGGCGGTCCGCGGCGCCCTCGCCCAGCTCGACAGGAAAAGTCCTCCGCAGTTGGTGGAGCTGCCGGTGCGAATCGCGGGAGAGAAATGACGAGGAACGCCCCCACAACACGGCCGCGAGGACGGTTTCTTCTTGCCGGCATGGCCGCGGCGTGGCTCGCCGCCCCCGCCGCGGCCGGAAAATCCCCCGCCGAAGCGCTCGCCGAAGCAAGGGACGGCCTTGAAAAAGCCCTCGCCGGACTGTCGGCGGCGCGCACGACGATCGCGGAGGAAAAACCCGCCATGGCCGCCGAGTTCGCAAAGTCCGAACTCGAACTGCGCCGGAAACGGCGGCTGGTCCGCATCGCGCGCATGAGCCGCGAAGATCGCGAACAATCGCTGCGGCAGCTCGAGCGCGACCGCGCCCTCCGGCGGCAGGACGCCGAATACCTTGCCGGTCTTCTCAAGGATCACGCCCTGCGGATCGAAACCGTTTCGAGGCCCGGCGAACCGCGGCTTGCCGTCGAGGCCGCCACGCTGGCGCGAGAGGCAGACGATCCCGCCGCCGCCCTCGAAGAGCGCCTGCCCGTCGTGGAAGCCTCGCTCGACCGCCTCGAGAAACTGCTGGGGGGATCGATCGCGCCCGCCAGGGTCACCACCGGCGACGGCAACGTGGTGGAAGGGCGTTGCGCCGCGGCCGGCCCCGCGTTCTGGTTCAAGGGACCGCATGACACCATGGGCGCCGTGGTCATGGAAAAGGGCGCCGCGCTGCCGGCCCTGTGGCCGGCGGATCGCGAGGCGGTGGGCCGCCTCTTCGCCGGGGAGGAGGCCACGCTGCGGGTCGACGTGACCGGCGGGCAAGCCCGCGCCTTGAAGCAGATCCATGGCGGGATCCTCGACTACGTCCGCAAGGGAGGCTTCTGGGTCTGGCCGATCCTCCTGTTGGCGGCCGTCGCCACCGCCATCGGGATCGTGAAGCTGCTTTCGTTTCTCAGATATCGCGAACCGCGGGAGACCCTCGTGGCCGCCATCCTTGGCGCCCTCGAAAGCGGGGACCGCGCCAAAGCCGCCGAGCTGGCCCGGGAGGTCAGGCACCCCGCCGGACCGGTGCTCGGGAAGCTCGTCGAGAGTTCCGGCACAACGGTCGCCACCGTCGAAGAAACCCTTTACGAGCAGTTGATGGGCGTCGAGCGCGAAGCGGGCTCCCTCCTTGCGGTGCTGGCCGTGACCGCCGCTTCCGCACCGCTCCTTGGCCTCCTCGGAACGGTCTCCGGAATGATCCGGACCTTCAACCTCATCACGCTTTTCGGAGCGGGAGACCCGAAGCCCCTTGCCGGCGGCATCTCCGAGGCTCTCGTCACCACCCTCTTCGGCCTCGTGGTCGCCATCCCGGCCCTGATCCTGCACGCCTTCCTGTCGCGGCGCAGCCAGGGAATCGTGCAGACCACCGAGCGCCTCGGGCTCTCCCTCGTGAACGCCCTCCGAAGCCGATGAAACACGCTCTGCTCAGCATCCTGCGCGAAGGCGGCGTGGTCCTCTGGGCCCTGCTGGCGCTGGCGGTGGCCATCTACGCCCTCGCGGCGGCCGTCTGGCGGCACAGCGCAAGGACACGCCGCCGGGTGGCGGCCGGAACGTGGTCGCACCATGACACGCCCGGAACGCCTGCCGGCCCGCGACCGGCAGGCCGCGATCCGCGCCAGATCCGGCGCGATTGCGCGGCCTTCGAGTTGGACGAAATGGCATGGGTCGAACGGCGTCTCCCGTTCCTCGCGGTGCTGATCGGCGCCGCCCCCCTGCTGGGCCTGCTCGGAACGGTGGCCGGGATGCTGGTGACCTTCGGCGGGATGGCTTCCGCCGCAAAGGGCGAACCCATCGACAAGATTTCGGCGGGCATCTCGAAGGCCATGGTCACCACCCAGACCGGTCTCGTGATCGCCATCCCCGCCGCCTTCCTCCTCGCCCTCCTGAGACGTCAGACTGCCCTGACCCGCAACGAGCTGCAGCGCCAGCTTCACGAGAAACTCGCCGCCGCTCCGCCCCCCGCGAAACCCTCATGAGACGCTACCGGCACACCAGAGTCACGGAAACCAGCAGCGAGATCAATATCTCCCCGCTCATCGACATCGTCTTCCTGCTCCTCATCTTTTTCATCGTGACGACCGTCTTCGTCGAGGAGACCGGGGTGGAGGTCTCCAAACCCCGCGCCGCCAGCGCCGAGGATCTCGAAAAGCAGGCCATCCTGCTGGCCGTGACCGCGGAAGGGCGGGTCTGGCAGGGAGGACGCGAGATCGGCGCCGACGGCGTGCGCGCCGTGGTGTCGGCCCTCCTCGAGGAAGACTCCGAACTCCCGGTCATCATTCGCGCCGACGCCGCCACCCCGACCGAAGACACCGTCCGCGTCATCGACGGCGCAAAACTGGCCGGCGCCCGGTCGGTCTCGCTGGCAACCGAAAGATAGAACGCGCCCGATGAAATACGGTTCCCTCCTCATCGGCATTGCGGCCTCCGGCGCGCTGCTTCTGCTCCTCGCCGTGACGCGCCTCTTCGCGGTGCGCGTCGAAGCGGCCAGCCTTGATATCCGCCAGATCGAACTGGCAACCCTGCCCAAGCCTCCGCCTCCGCCCCCGCCCCCCGAGGAACCGCCGCCGGAGAATCCCCCCCCGCCGGCCGTCACCACGGTCGAGGAGCTCCCCGACCCCACGCGGGTCCCCCTGCCCAAGGCCGGAATCCCCCTGCGCCTCGACGCCCCGGTGACGACGTTTTTCACGAATCTCGATCCCGCTCCGCTGCCCGAGCCGGTCGTGGCCTCCCGCCCGTCCCCGCGCAAGCCGGTCAGCCGGACGCCCCGTCGCAGTCCGCCGGCCCCGCCGCCCCCTCCAAGGCAGAAGTCTCATTACCGCGCCTCGGAACTCGACGGCAAACCGCAGCTCCTGCGGCATGGTTCCACCATCTTCCCCTCCGCCCTTGCACGGCAGGGCGTGACCCGGGGACGGGTCGTCCTCGAAGTCGAACTCGACGAGCGGGGAAAAGTCCGCGTGCGCCGGGTCATCTCGTCCAGCCACCCCGAACTCATCCCGGGAGCGAAACGCGTCGCGGCCGGCGCGCGCTTCACGGCCCCGACCCGCCACGGCCGCCCCGTCAAGGCCGTCATGCGATGGCCGATCGTGATCAGGAAATGAAGACTGCCGGTTGTTGGTTGTTGGTTGCCGCGTTGGTCGGCGGAGCGCCCGTCCGCGCCGCGGAACCATTGCCCCTCGCCAAGGAATTCTGGCAGGACCCCGCCTTCCGGAAGGCTTTCAACGGCAGTTATCGTATCGAGGCCCGCATCGAGCCGGTGGTCAGCTCCGAAGAACGGGCCCTCCTGGTCGAAATCCAGAAGCTGATGGCAAACGGGCGGCGGCAGGCAGCCATCGACACGCTTGAAAAAAGCAAGCTCACCGAGGACTCCGCCGCCCTCGCCTTCAATCTGGGCAACCTCTACTTCGAGGAAGGAGAAGACAAGGCCGCCATCGCGCAATACCAAAAGGCGATCGGGGAATACCCCTCCTTCCGGCGGGCCCTCCGCAACCTTGCCATGGCCCTCGTCCGCACCGGCAGGATGGACGAGGCCCTCGATCCGTTGCTCGAAGCGATCCGGCTCGGCGACTCGAGCGGAACCGCCTACGGGATGCTGGGGTTCTGCCGGCTGCAGCGCGCGGAATGGGCCAGCGCCCTCCAAGCCTACCGCCTCGCACAGCTCAGCGAACCCGAAGTCGCGGATTGGAAGGCCGGGGTCGCGCAGTGCCTCGATCACCTCGGCGACAAGGAGGAGGCGGTGGCGCTCCTCGACGAGGTCATCCGGCAACGCCCGGCCGTGGCGGCCTACGCCACCCTCCAAGCCTCCCTGTTCCTCGATCTTAACCGGCCCGAGGACGCCGTGAAGGCCCTCGAACTGCCCCGCCGGCTCGGCACCCTCGACCCAGACGGGCTGCTCCTGCTCGCCGACCTCCACCTGCGATCCGGCCGCATCGGCGATGCGCGGGCCCGGATCGAGGAAGCCGTCACCGCCGCGGATGAGCCCCACACCGCCCGCGTCGTGTCCCTCATCGAGCTTTCCATCTCCGCCCGCGAATGGGATCTCTCACGGTTCCTGTTGGAGCAGGCCGCGACCGATCCCGAACCACGCCCGGTGCGCCGCGCCAGAGCCCGCCACCTCATCGCCTCCGGCGACGACCCGCCGACGGGCGCCCGGCTCCTCGAAGAATTGCTCGCCGAAGATCCCACCGATGGCGCCGCGCTCCTCGCGCTCGCCAATCACCTCGCCCGCCACGACCGGCCCGGCCGGGCCGAGCTGCTCTACGAACGCGCCACCGCCGTCGAGTCCGCCGCTCCCGAGGCATGGGTCGGCCTGGCCCGCCTGCACGTCGACCAACAACGCTACCGGCATGCGCTCGACGCCGTCGACAGGGCCCTCGAACTCCGTCCCGGCGGCCCCCTCGAAGACTATCGCGACAGCCTCCGGAAACTGGTCGAAGCGGCCCGATGAGACCCGGAACCCCACCGTCTCCGGGTCTTCGCGGGAAGTCCCCTTGACAATGCCGCCGACCCTCACCGAGGCTGAGTTTCGTCGGGCGGACGAACCGGCGCCGGCCGATATGCGACCCTGCAACAACGAGCGGTAACCAGCCATGGAGAACAGCGACTCCGGCATGAAGTCGGACTTCCTCGTCATCGGCAGCGGCATCGCGGGACTCTCGTTTGCCATCCGGGCCGCCGCCCACGGCTCGGTGACCGTCATCACCAAGACCAAGGTCCTTGACTCGAACACCGCCTGGGCCCAAGGCGGCATCGCGGCGGTGCTGCGCGAAGACCGGCGGGAATCCGGCGACTCGGTGGAACAGCACGTCGCGGACACCCTCGACGCCGGAGCGGGGCTTTGCCGCGAAGAAGCGGTGCGGACCATCCTCGCCGGAGGAGCGCAGGCCATCGAGGAACTCACCGGGTGGGGCGTCTCCCTCGACCGCCACGGCAACCGCTTCGAACTCGGCAAGGAGGGCGGCCATTCGCGCCGCCGCATCCTGCACGCCCGCGACACCACCGGCCGGGTCATCGCCGCCGGCCTCGTCGAGACCGCCCGCCGCACGCCCAACCTGACCATCCTCGAAAACCACTTCGCGATCGACCTCATCACCACCGCGAGGCTCGGAGCGGTCACCGACGACCGGGTGCTGGGCGCATACGTCCTCGAACGCGAGACCGGCGAGGTCCTCGTCTTCCGCTCGAACCGCGTCGTGCTGGCCACGGGAGGCTGCGGAAAGGTCTACCTCTACACCACCAACCCGGACTCCGCCACCGGCGACGGGGTGGGAATGGCGTGGCGGGTGGGCGCCAGCGTCGCCAACATGGAGTTCGTGCAATTCCACCCGACCTGCTTCTACAACCCCGCCGCGGCCGGCCCCGAGGCCCGCTCCTTCCTGATTTCGGAAGCGGTCCGCGGCGAGGGAGCCGTCCTCCTCAACGAGAAGGGGCGGGAGTTCACGAAATACTACGACCCCCGTGGATCACTGGCGCCGCGCGACATCGTGGCCCGCGCCATCGACACCGAACTCAAGAAGACCGGCGCCCCGTGCGTGTATCTCGACGTCACCCACAAGCCGGCGGGCTTCTTCGCGGAGCGCTTCCCGCATATCCACCGGACCCTCCTCGAATTCGGCCACGACGCCGAAAAGGCCCCCATCCCCGTGGTCCCGGCCGCCCACTACCAGTGCGGCGGAGTCGTCACCGACCTCGAAGGCAAGACGACCGTCCGGGGGCTCTTCGCCATCGGCGAGGTGGCCTGCACCGGCCTCCACGGCGCCAACCGCCTCGCCTCCAACAGCCTCCTCGAAGGCAATGTGATGGCCCGCCGGGCCCTCGCCGAGATCCTGCGCCTCTACCCGCCGGGCAAGGGGGCGCCCCCCGCCCCGGACATCCCCCCATGGGAGCACGGCGACACCGCCCCCGCCGACGAGCTGGTCAACATCTACCACAACTGGGACGAGATCCGCCGCACCATGTGGGACTACGTCTCGATCGTGCGCACCGACAAGCGCCTCCAGCGGGCCGCCTTCCGGCTGCGCAACCTCCACCGGGAGGTCCGCGACTTCTACTGGGGATCGCGCGTCAACGGCGACATCCTCGAACTTCGCAACCTCGTGGCGGTCGCCAGCCTCATCGTGGACTGCGCCGTGCTCCGCAAGGAGTCCCGCGGCCTCCACTACACCCTCGACTACCCCGAACCCCGGCCCCGCTTCCTCCACGACACCGTGGTGCGCCGGTTCTAGTCCAGTCCGCCAAGCAGAATGTGTATCATGAGATGCGGAGTTTTTCCCATGTTCAAGGCGCGACGAGGGAGTTGGCCGGGACCAACGACGGAGGAGGTCCGGCCGCACCCGGCATTGACCGGACGGGCAGAAATTGGGAAAAAGACCGCATCCTTCCGAAACACGAGCCGCGAAGCGGCTGTCCGGTTCAACACCGTTAGAGCCGTCGACTTCCATGGGAATCGAGGCTAGTATCGCGGCAACCCAACCCCTCCCCCCCCGACGAACCATGCAAATCACCATCACCGACATCCTCTTCTTCGTCGCCTTCTTCGCCGTCGTCGTCTCCTTCAGCCTCTGGAAAAGCCGCCGCCGTCCCGGCCATGAAGAAGACAGCTCGGACTACTTCCTCGCCGGCCGCGGCCTCGCGTGGCCCCTCATCGGCATCTCGATCGTGGCCGCCAACATCTCCACCGAACAGATGGTCGGCATGGCCGGGCAGGGCGCCGGCTCGGTCGGCCTCGCCGTCAGCGCATGGCAACTCATCGGCTCCCTCGGCATCGTCATCATCGCCTTCACCCTCCTGCCCCGCTTCCTCCGCGCCGGCATCTACACCATGCCGGAATTCCTCGAGTACCGCTACAACTCCGCGGCCCGCGCCATCATGGCCTTCCTGACCGTCATCATCTATGTCGCGGTCCTCCTCACCGCCGTCCTCTACTCCGGCGGGCTCACCCTGCAGACCATCTTCGGCATCCCGCTCTCACGCGGCGTTTGGATGATCGGAATCGTCGCCACCCTCTACACCGCATGGGGCGGACTCAAGGCCGTTGCCTGGGCCGACCTTTTCCAAGGCCTCGCCCTTCTGGCAGGCGGACTTCTGGTCTTCGCCCTCGGACTGGCAGCAATCAACGGTACCAGTCCTGATCCGATCCAGTCATCTTCACCCTTCTTCTATCCGATTGTCTACCTTGTCAACCTCATCCGCGATGCCTGCGGCGGCTGGGGCGAGTTCACGGCCGTCAATGCCGACAAGCTCCACATGATCCTGCCCGCCGATCATTCCCTCCTCCCATGGACGGGGGTGGCCTCCGGCATGTGGATCGTCATCATCTACTACTGCGGCCTCAACCAGTTCATCGTCCAGCGCAACCTTGCCGCCAAGACCCTCCGCGACGGCCAGCTCGGCGTCATCTTCGCGGGCGCCCTCTGGCTCCTCGTCCCCTTCGCCATCGTCATGCCCGGCATCATGGCCAACCAGCTCTATGCCGACAGCCTCGCCAAGCCCGACGAGGCCTTTCCCACCCTCATCCGCGAGCTCGTCCCCCAAGGCATCCGCGGCTTCATGTTCGCCGCCATCGCCGGCGCCGTCATCTCCTCCCTCGCCTCGATGCTCAACTCGACCTCCACCATCTTCACCATCGACATCTTCAAACGCATCATCCGCCCCGCCAGCCCCGAAAAGCAGCAGGTCCTCGTCGGCCGCATCACCACCCTCGTAGCCGTGGTGGCCGGCTGCCTCCTCGCCCCGCAACTCGCCGACCCCCGCTTCAAGGGCGTCTTCAACTACATCCAGCAGTTCCAGGGCTACATCTGGCCCGGGGTCGTGGCGGCCTTCGTCATGGCCTTCGTGTTGCCGAAAGCGCCGGGTCCTGCCGGAGTCGCCGCCCTCGTGGCCGGCCCTCTCCTCTATGGCATCTTTCAGTTCACTTACGGCGACCCCGGCTCCGGCGAAGGCCTCCATTCGCTCCACTTCCTGATCCAGGTCTTCCTCACCTTCGTCATCGTGGCGCTCCTCATGGTCGCCATCGCCCTCGCCGCCCCCCTCACCGAACCCAGAAAACTCCCCGTCCGCGAGGACCTCGAAGTCCGCACCTCCCCCCTCGCATACCTCGCCGGCGCCGCCGTCATCCTCGGCGTCATCGCCTTCTTCATCGTCTTCCGCTGACCGCGCCGCACCCCGCACCCCGCCCATCGCACATCGCATACCGCACCCCGCACCATGCCCCCCGTCACGGCCGTTCGCGAACCCCTCACCCTCCCCACCTACCCCGTCGGCGAACCCGGGAAGCATCCCCTTTTTTTCGAGAAGCGCGTCTACCAGGGATCCAGTGGCAAGGTCTACCCGCTTCCCTTCATCGACAAGGTCTTTGACGAGCCGCGCGACGTCTCATGGCAATCCGTCCGCCTCGAGAACGAGTTTGTGCGCCTCTCGATTCTGCCCGAGATCGGCGGGCGCATCTTCCTCGGCCAGGACAAGACCAACCACGACTACGACTTCTTCTACCGGCAGCATGTCATCAAGCCCGCCCTCGTCGGACTCGCCGGACCATGGATCTCCGGAGGGGTCGAGTTCAACTGGCCTCAGCACCACCGCCCCGGCACGTTCCTGCCCGCCGACGCCTTCATCGAGGAGGAGCCCGACGGCGCCCGCACCGTCTGGCTCAGCGAACACGACCCCCTCGAGCGCCTGAAGGGGATGCACGGCGTCCGCCTGCGGCCCGGCGCCTCGCTCATCGAACTCCGGGTCCGGCTCTACAACCGCACCCCCGTCACCCAAACCTTCCTCTGGTGGGCCAACGTCGCGGCCATGGTCCACGACCAATACCAGTCGTTTTTCCCGCCCGATGTCCACTACGTTGCCGACCATGCCGTGCGGGCCATGTCATCCTTCCCGGAAGCCCGCAACTTCTACTACGGCGTTCCCTACCACGAGCGGCCCGGCGCCAACCGCCTCGACTGGTATAAGAACATCCCCGTCCCCACCAGCTACATGGTCTGCCAGACCGAATACGCCTTCTTCGGCGGATACGACCACCGCGCCCATGGCGGGTTCGTCCACGTCGCCGACCCCGCTATCGCCCCCGGCAAAAAACAGTGGACCTGGGGAAACCACGAGTTCGGCTGGGCATGGGACCGCGAACTCACCGCCCCTTCGACAGGCTCAGGGCAGGCCCCTTCGACAGGCTCAGGCAAGGCCCCGCCCTACGTCGAACTCATGGCCGGCGTCTTCACCGACAATCAACCCGACTTCACCTACCTCCTCCCGTTCGAGACCAAGACCTTTTCCCAGTTCTGGTGGCCGATCCGCGACATCGGCCCCGTCCAGCAGGCCACCCGGCAGGCCGCCCTGCGCCTCGTGGTGCGCGACGACCGCACCGTCGAACTTGGCCTCTGCGTCGCGGAACCCCTCGATGGCCGGCTCATCGTGAGGCGCGGAACCGCCGCCCTCGCCTCGTTCGACATCTCCCTCCAGCCCGGCCAATCCTGGCAGGACGCCTCCCTCCGCTTCGACGGCGAGTCCGCCGCCGAACTCGAAGCTGTCCTCACCGGCCCATCCGGACGCCCGATCCTCTCCTACCGCCCCCCCGATCCCTCCCGTCTCACCCAGGACCGCGCCCAAGCCACCGAACCCCCGCCCCCCGGCGAGGTCCCGTCCGCCGACGAACTCTTCTTCATCGGCGAACACCTCGAACAATACCGCCACCCGACCCGCGATCCCGAACTCTACTGGCACGAGGCTCTCGCCCGCGACCCGGGCGACGCCCGCTGCAACCTCGCCGTCGGACGCCGCCGCCTCCGCCAGGGCCTCCTCGACGAAGCCGCCAGCCGCTTCACCGCCGCCATCGACCGCCTCACCCGGCTCCATCCCAATCCCGCCACCGGCGAGGCCCACTACCACCTCGGCCTGACCCGCTTCTTCCAGTCCCTCGCCGCCGGCGATCCGGCTTCGTCGGACGACCTCTCCCGCCAGTCCCGCCGCGCCCTCTCGAAGGCCTCATGGAACTACGAATGGAGTAGTTCCGCCGATTACCTCCTCGCCTGCCTCGCCTGCCGCCGCCGCGACTTCGAGGCCGCCCTCGCCCGCCTCGAGGCCTCCCTCGCCGCCAACCGCGACCACAACAAGGCCCGCGTCCTCCGAGCCCTCGTCCTCGCCACGCTGGACCGCCGGACCGAGGCGGAGACCGCCTTGGCCGCCCTGCTCGCCGTGGACCCTCTCGACCACTGGGCCCGCCACGCCGCTCTCGTCCTGCCCACCGTGGCGCGGGCGTCCCGCCCGTGGTCACACCCCGCCGATCGCACCCCCCTCGACACCTTCCTCGACCTCACCCGCAACGACGCCCAAACCATCCTCGACCTCGCCTTCGACTACGCCGAGGCCGGATTCCGTGACGAGGCGACCGCCCTCCTCGGCATCCACCACGAGAACCCCGTTATCCCTGTCGCGGTCCCCAACCCCCACGAACGCTCCCCGATGACCCGCTACGCCCTCGCATGGCTGACCCGCGACCCCGCCGTCCTCGCCGAAGCCCGCGCCCAGTCCCCCGACTACTTCTTCCCATCCCGCATCCACGAACAACTCGTCCTCGAGTGGGCCGCCGCCCAACCCGGACCCGACCCCGTCGCCCGATACGCTCTCGGCAATTGCTATTACCACAAAGGACGGCGCCATCACGCCACCGGCACATGGGAATCGGCCCGCTCCCAAACCGCCCATGGCCAGACCGGCATCCCCCAGATCCACCGCAACCTCGGCATCGCGTATTGGAACCACCGCAACGACGGCGAGCAGGCCGTCGCCGCATACCGCCGCGCCCTCGAACTCGACCCCTCCGACGCCCGCCTCGTCAGCGAGTTCGACCAGCTCGCCCGGAAGCTCAACCACCCCCTCGGACGACGCCTTGCCTTCCTCGAGGAGCGCCTCCCCGTCGTCCTGCAGCGCGACGACGCCTCCGTCGCGCTGGCCTCCCTCTACAACCTCCTCCACCGGCCCGGCGACGCCCTCGACCTCCTCCTCACCCGGCGCTTCCACCCGTGGGAAGGCGGCGAGGGCAAGGTGCTGCGCCAATACACCACCGCCCGCCTCCTCCTCGGCCGGCAGGCCCTCGCCGCCGGCGACCCCGCCGCCGCCCACCAACACTTCACCCACGCCATGGACACCCCCGACTCGCTGGGCGAAAAATACCACCTCCTCCAGGCCAAAGCCGACGTCAATTACTGGATCGGACGTAGTGCGCGCGCCCTCGGACGGGACGACGAGGCCCGGACCCGCTTCGAGGCCTCCGCCGGGGA